>Ga0209341_10005028_pt1 | contig 12070 bp, 12 predicted proteins | sample RifCSP13_2_FD_184020 | JGI IMG/M metagenome (GOLD analysis project Ga0209341, IMG submission 184020) | Soil microbial communities from Rifle, Colorado - Rifle CSP2_sed 13_2 (SPAdes) (version 2) | ecosystem: Environmental > Terrestrial > Deep subsurface > Rock core/Sediment | place: Rifle...
CGCGGTCACCGCAGGGAGCCGCGGCATCCGCGACATCGTGCCGGCGCTGGCGGGCGCGGTGGCGGCGCTGCGCGACGCCGGGGCCGACCCGGTAATTCTGGCGGCGATGGGCAGTCATGGCGGGGGCACCGCGGAAGGGCAGCTCCGCGTGCTGACTCACCTGGGCATTACCGAGAAGGCGCTGGGCGCGCCCGTCCTCAGTTCGATGGAGGTGGTAGAACTCGGGCGCACGCCCGGGGGGTTTGCCGTCTACCTCGACCGCAACGCCGCGTACTGTGACGGCATCGTCGTGGTCAACCGGATCAAACCGCACACCGCCTTCGTGCACCGGTTCGGGAGCGGCCTGCTGAAGATGTTGGCTATCGGGCTGGGGAAGGCCCAGGGCGCGGCGCAGGCGCACCGCCTGGGCGCAGACCGCATGCCTCAGTGCATCGAGGAGGTGGCGCGGGCGCTGCTGGCCACGGGACGGATCGTCGGGGGCGTGACCATCGTGGAGAACGCGTATGATGAGACGGCCGCGGTCGAAGTGCTGCCGCCGGCGGCCATCCCGGAGCGCGAGCCGATCCTGTACGAACAGGCGCAACGCGGGATGCCCCGCCTGCCGGTGGAAGAGGCGGACGTGCTCGTGGTGGAGGAGATGGGGAAGAACTACAGCGGCACCGGGATCGACGTGAACATCATTGGGCGGTGGCGCCACCCCACGATTCCCGACCCGCCGGCGCCGCGCTTCCGCCGCATCGTCGCGCTGCGGCTCTCGCCCGCTTCCGAGGGAAACGCCCAGGGGGTGGGCCTGGCCGACGTGGTCACCGCGCGGTTGGCCGGCGCCATCGACTTTGCGGCCACCTACCTGAACGCCGTCACCAGCACGTATCTCGAACGGGTCTTCCTGCCGGTGGTCGCGCCCAGCGACCGGGCGGCGATCCAGATAGCCCTGCGGTCGATCGACCTCCCCCGCCCCGAGGCCGCCCGCCTGGTGCTCATCCCCAACACGCTGCACCTGGAACGCCTCTGGGTGTCGGAGAGCCTGCTGCCGGCGCTTGTGGGCCAACCGGGGATCGCCGTTGGTCCGCCGCGGCCCTGGGACTTCACCGCCGGCGGGGATCTCGCGCATCTGACGTGAGCGTGGAGCGGGCCGCCGCGCTCCTGCGCGGGGCGCACGCGGCGGTAGCGCTGACCGGCGCGGGCGTCAGTACTGAGTCGGGCCTGCCGGACTTCCGCTCTCCCGGCGGGCTGTGGGCGGGTGTAGACCCGATGCGCGTGGCCAGCCTGACGGCCTTCCGCCGCCGGCCCCAGGAGTTCTACGCCTTCTACCAGACGCGGCTGTCCCTGCTGCGGCAGGCCCGGCCCAACCCGGCGCACTACGCGCTGGCGCGGTTGGAGCAGGCGGGCGTCCTGCGCGCGGTGATCACGCAGAACGTGGACGGCCTGCACCACGCCGCCGGGTCGCAGCGTGTGCTGGAGATCCACGGCAACCTGCGTCGCGCCGTCTGCCCGGAGTGCGGGTGGCGCGCCGACATCGCCCTCCTGGAAGAGGCGCTGACCGCCGGCGCCTTGCCGCGCTGCGAGACCTGCGGGTCGCCGGTGAAACCGGACGTCGTCCTCTTCGAGGAACTCCTGCCGCTCAATGTCTTCGCCGAGGCGGAACGGTTGTGCCGGGAGGCCGACGTGCTGCTGGTGGTGGGCTCCTCGCTGCAGGTGACGCCGGCGGCCTCCCTGCCCCAGACCGTCCTGGAGCACGGCGGGCTCCTCGTGATCGTCAACCGGGAGCCCACGCCGTTCGATCCGGAGGCGGCCGTCGTGCTGCGCGACGCGGCGGGAACCGTCCTGCCCACAATCGCCGCGCTCGTGGCAGGCGGCCTCGCCAGTTCCGCCGAAGATGAGCAGCGACCACCGGGACTGAGCTGAGGGGAATGCATGCCTGACGCCGAGATCGGGGTGTTCGGAGGTTCGGGGTTCTCCGAACTGCTGCCGGGGGCCGCAGAGGTCGTCGTGGAGACCCCCTACGGTCCGCCGAGCGCACCGATCACCGTCGGGGAAGTCGGCGGCCGGCGCGTCGCCTTTCTGCCGCGCCACGGCCGGCGCCACGAGATCCCGCCGCACATGATCAACTACCGCGCCAACATCGCGGCGATGGAGCAACTGGGGGTGCGGCGCATCCTGGGGCCCTGCGCCGCGGGGAGCCTGCAGCCGCGGGTGCGGCCCGGAGACTTCGTCGTTTGCGATCAGTACGTGGACCGCACCAGCGGCCGCCGCGAGACTTTCTATGATGGTCCAGAGACGGTGCACATCTCCATGACCGAGCCCTACTGCCCCACGCTGCGGGATGTCGTGCTCCGCGCCGCGCGTGAGATGGAGCTGCCGCTGCACGAGCGAGGCACCGTGGTGGCGATCCAGGGCCCGCGGTTCTCCACCCGCGCGGAGAGCCTGTGGTTCCGCGCGCAGGGCTGGCAGGTCATCAACATGACCCAGTACCCGGAGTGTGCCCTGGCCCGCGAGCGGGAGATCTGCTACGTGAACATTTCGCTGATCACGGACTACGATGTCGGCGTGGAGGGCGACCCCACGGTCACCTCCGTGACGGCGGCGGAGGTCGTCCGCACCTTTCGGGAGAATCTGAACCGGCTACGCGACCTGATCTTCCGGGTGATCCCGGCGATTCCCCGGGAGCGCACCTGCATCTGCGCAACCGCCCTGCAGCAGGCGCGGGTGTAGGCCGCGGGAGCCTGTCGGCGGAGGTCATGATGGGAGGAGATTCATGCTAGTTCGTCGGGACACGGCAGACCCGCCGGGGAAGTGGCTGGGGCTGATCGTCTTCGCGCTGGGGATCGCGCTGTTGGCCTTTGTCTTCTACCGGGGGTTTATTGAACTCGTGCAGACGGGTTTGCTCAGCCAGACGCTCGGCGGCGCGCAGAACGCGAAGATCACCGACACGTTCCTCATCGCTATCGCCAAGTGGCTGCTGCTCTTCCTGCTGGCCTATGTCTCCTCGTCGATCGCCAGCCGCGGGATCGCGCTCTACCAGGCCTCCCGGGGCGTCGGAGGTGAAGAAGGATGATGCCTCTGGTGGACCTGCGCAGCGATACGATCACCCATCCGACCGAGGCGATGCGCGAGGCGATGCGCGCTGCCCCGGTGGGGGACGACGTCTACGGGGAGGACCCGACCGTCAACCGCCTGGAGGAGATGGCCGCCGCCCGGTTGGGCAAAGAGGCAGCGCTTTTTGTCCCTAGCGGGACGATGGCGAATCTGGCGGCGGTGATGACGCATGCGCAACCCGGCGACGAGGCGATTGTTGAAGATCAGGGGCATATCTACCGCGTCGAAGGGAGCATGGTGGCGATCGCGGGCGTGATTCCACGGCTGGTCCCCGGTGAGCGGGGCGTGATCACGGCGGCGCGGCTGGAGTCGGCACTGGCCAACAGCCGGCAGGTACCGGGGCTGCTCTGCCTGGAGAACACCCACAACCTGGCCGGCGGCACCGTGACCACCCCGCAGCAGACAACCGAGGTGTGCGCCGTCGCCCACGGACGTGGCATGCGCGTCCATCTGGACGGCGCGCGCATCTTCAATGCGGCCGTCGCCCTCGGCGTAGACGTGCAGGCGCTCGGGCGTGACGCTGACTCGGTGATGTTCTGCGTCAGCAAGGGCCTATCCGCACCGGTGGGCTCGCTGCTCTGCGGCGGTGCGGAGTTCATTGCCCGGGCCCGCCGCACCCGGAAGTACCTGGGTGGCGGCATGCGCCAGGCCGGCGTGATCGCCGCGGCGGGGATCGTCGCCCTGGAGACGATGGTGGACCGGCTGGCGGAGGATCACCACCACGCCCGCCTGCTGGCGCAGCGACTGGCCGAGATCCCCGGGTTGCGCGTCGATCTGGCGACGGTGCAGACCAACATCGTGATGGTGGAAGTGGCGGATGCCCCTACGATCGCCCGGCGGCTCGCCGACCGCGGCGTGCGAGTGTTCTTGCTGAGTCCCACCCGCATGCGGATGGTGACGCACCGGCACATCGGGATGCCGGAGGTAGAACGCGCGGCCGAGGCATTTCATCAAGTGCTGCGCGTGGCGGCAGGAAAATCGTAAGCGCGGGCGAATCCTCTAGACCAGTAAGGCAGCGCACGCGAAAGGAGGAGCCGCCGGATGAAGATGGGCGCCAAGAAGAAGGGCGGGAAGAAGAAGGGCAAGTAGCGCCACTGCGCGCGATCCCGCTCGGAAGAGCACTGCAGCTGCAGTGCTCTTTTTCTCTGGGACCGTGATTGACCACCCCGGCCGGGGGTGCTATACTCCCCCCGGTCTTGAGACCGTGCGAAGTAGAAGCCGTCCGCTTCTCACCCTGGGGCTGCGCCGCCAGGGTCACGACCGAGGGAGTGCAGGAGGGGATGGCGAGGCCATCCCTTCACATTTTTGGGGACGCACATTGAGGGGGCGGAAGGATCAGTAGAGAACCACGCATCAACGACCGCATCCGGGCCCGCGAAGTCCGGGTGATCGGTCCGAAGGGTGAGCAAATCGGCGTCCTGCCGTTCGCTGCCGCGTTGCAGCGGGCGCAGGAGGCCCAGCTCGACCTGGTCGAGGTGGCGCCCACCGCGCAGCCGCCCGTGGTGAAGATCATGGACTATGGGCGGTACAAGTACGAGCAGGCCAAGCGGGACCGGCAGGCGCACCGCAAGCAGCGGGGCGGCGACCTCAAGGGGATGCGCCTGAGCCCGGTCATCGGGCAGCACGACTTCCAGGTGAAGGCCAACCGGGTGCACAGCTTCCTCCAGGACGGCAACAAGGTCCGCGTGGCGCTGTGGTTCCGCGGCCGGCAGATGGCCTATCCGAAGGTCGGGGAGGCCCTGCTGCAGCGCCTGGCGCAGGCGGTGGCCGACATCGGGGTCGTGGAGAGCCCGCCGCGCCTGGAAGGGCGCAACATGATCATGGTCCTGGCGCCGCGGAAGACGTGAGGCGGCCCGGGGACCGGCGGACGGACGGTGAACGGTGAGCAAGCCGCAGAAGACGCATCAGGGCACGGCCAAGCGCATCGGCCGGACCGGCAGCGGCAAGTTCGTCCGCGGCCGGCAGCAGGCCGGCCACCTCATGGTGAAGAAGCGGCCGAACCGCCGCCGCTCGCTGCGGCGGCGCGTCGCGGTGCACCCGGTGGACGTGCCCAAGATCGCCCGGCTCCTTCCCGGGTCCTGACGGCCTGGGGACGGGGAGACCGAAGGGTAGGAGTGACCGCATATGGCTCGGGTCAAGCGCGGCATGGTCTCGCGTCGCCGGCACAAGAAGATTCTCCGGCTGGCCAAAGGCTTCTACGGCGCCAAGTCCCGCTGGTACAAGCTGGCCAACCAGTACGTCGTCCGCGCGCTGGCCAACGCCTACCGGGACCGCCGGCTGCGCAAGCGGGAGTTCCGGCGGCTGTGGATCGCCCGCATTAACGCCGCCGCCCGCGGCAACGGGCTCCCCTATAGCCGGCTGATCGCGGGGCTGCGCAAGGCCGGGATCACGGTGAACCGCAAGACCCTGGCCGACCTCGCCGTCGAGGACCCGGCCGCCTTCGACGCTCTGGTGGAACAGGCGAAGGCCAGCCTGGGCCGCTAGGCGCGCGCGGCCGGGCGACGATGGCTCGCCCCTTGGTTATCTCCCAGCGCTTTCCGCTCAGACGGATCACCGTCTCTCCCGCCCAGACCATCCTTCTGGGCTTTGCCTCGATCATGGTGGTCGGCGGCATCCTCCTGTCGCTGCCCGTCGCGGCGGCGGACGGCCGGCCCACGCCCTTCATCGACGCCCTCTTCACCGCGACCTCAGCGACCGCGGTCACGGGGCTGGTCGTGGTAGACACGGCCACCCACTGGTCCCTCTTCGGTCAACTCGTGATCCTGACGCTGATCCAGGTGGGTGGGTTCGGGTACATGACGACGGCAATGTTGCTGGCCCTGCTGGTAGGGCGGCGCGTCGGGCTGCGCGAGCGGATGGTCCTGGCGGAGAGCTACAACCTTTACGCCCTGGGCGGGATCGTCCGCTTCACGAAGATGGTCATCCTGGTGACGCTGGCGATCGAGGGGACCGGCGCGCTGCTGCTGGCACTACGCTGGGCGCCCGAGGTCGGGCTCCCCCGCGGCATCTACTGGGGACTCTTCCACGCCGTCTCCGCCTTCAACAACGCGGGTTTTGACGTGATGGGCAACTTCGCCAGCTTGACCCGTTACGTCACCGACCTGCCGGTGAACTTAATCGTCACCGGTCTGATCATCCTGGGCGGGCTCGGGTTCGGGGTTCTGATGAACCTGCGGGACGGGCTGCGCCGCCTCACCCTGCACTCGAAGATCGTGCTCAGCACCTCACTCGGGTTGATCCTCATCGGCGCGCTGGGCATCTTGCTCTTCGAGTTCGCCAACCCCGGTACACTGGGACCGCTGGGCTGGTCGGGGAGGGCGCTGGCGGCGTTTTTCCAGAGCGTCACGCCGCGCACCGCCGGGTTCAACACGGTGCAGATCGGCAAGATGCACGACGCCACCCTCATGCTCCTGGTGATCCTGATGTTCATCGGCGCCTCGCCCGGCGGCACCGGCGGTGGCATCAAGACGACGACCTTCATGGCGCCGCTGGCCGTCATCCTGGCCCAGCTGCGCGGCTATCCCGAGGCCACGCTGTTCAAGCGGCGGCTGCCCTCGGTGGTCATCTACAAGGCGGTGACCATCGCCCTGCTCGGGCTAGCCTTCGTCGTCACCATGTCCATCCTGCTCACGCTGACCGAGAGGGTGGCCTTCCTGCCGGCGCTGTTCGAGGTGGCCTCCGGCTTCGGGACGGTGGGGCTCTCCACCGGGATCACGCCGTCGCTCTCCGCCTTGGGCAAAGTGATTATCATGGTCACGGTGTACACCGGGCGGGTGGGGCTGCTGACGCTGGCCTTCGCCCTGACGCACCGCCAGCGCGTCCCCCGTTTTCACTACCCGGAGGAGCCGATCTATGTGGGATGAGCCCGGCCGCCGCGCGCGAGCGCCCCGAACCCGGCCGGTAGAGGAGGTGAGCTGAGGAAGTTCCTCAGCGAGAGATGGCAGAGTTCGCGGTGATTGGATTGGGACGGTTCGGCAGCAGCGTCGCGCGCACGCTCTACGACCTGGGCCACAACGTGTTGGCGATGGACAAAAGCGAGGACGCCCTGCACGAGGTGGTCGATCACGTCACCCACGCGGTGCAGATCGACTCCACCGACCCCGACGCCCTGCGCGCCGTGGGCATCACCAACTTCGACGCCGTCGTCGTGGCCATCGGCGTGGACATCCAGGAGTCCATCCTGACGACGATGCTGCTGAAGGACCTGGGCGTGAAGAAGGTGGTGGCCAAGGCCGTGGACGAGCGCCAGGGTAAGGTTTTGGAGAAGGTGGGCGCCGACACGGTGGTCTTCCCGGAACGAGACATGGGCGTGCGCGTGGCGCACAGCCTGGCCACCCCCAACGTCCTGGAGTACCTGGAACTCTCCCCGCAGTACACGATCGACGAGGTGAAGGTGCCCGAACGGCTGGACGGCCGGACGCTGGGCGAACTGGAACTGCGCGCCAAGTTTGGGGTCAACGTCCTGCTCATCCTGCGGGACAGCCAGCTGCTCATCTCGCCGTCCACGGACGCCCGCCTGCAGAGCGGCGACGTCCTGGTGGTCGTGGGAGAGAACCGGCAGTTGAACCGGCTGGAGAGCGTCATCTGATCACCTCAACCAAGAACCCGCTGGTCAAGAGCCTGCGCCAATTGCACGAGCGGCGTCACCGCGAGGAGACCGGGCGCTTTCTCGTCGACGGCGTGCGCCTCGTGGAGGAGGCGCTGCGCGCGGCGGCGCCGGTCGAGCACCTGCTGGTCGCCGCGGCGCCGGAGAACCCGCGGCTGGCCGCACTGCTGGACGAGGCCCGCGGCCGCGGGATTCCCATTGTGGACGTAGCGCCGCACGTGCTGGCGGCGGTGAGCGAGGTGGAGACGCCGCAGGGCGTGGTCGCGGTCGTCCGCCGGACTCCCGCGGCGCTGGAGCCCCTGCTGGCGCGGCTGGACCTCCTGCTGCTGATCGTGGACCGGGTGCAGGATCCGGGGAACCTGGGGACGATGATCCGGACCGCGGACGCGGCCGGCGCCTCCGCGGTAGTGCTCCTCCCGGGCACCGTGGATCCGCTGAATCCCAAAGTCGTGCGGGCCAGCATGGGCTCGCTCTTCTATCTGCCGGTGACGGAGTGGCCCGGCGAGCGGCTGCGGACCGCGCTGCACGAGCGGGGCGTGCGGCTGGTGGCAACGGATGCCGGGGGGACGGTGGATTTCCGCGACACCGACTACCGCCGCCCACTGGCGATCGCCGTGGGCAATGAGGGGGAGGGGTTGAGCCGGGAGTGGCGCGAGGCCGCGGATGCGGTCGTGCGCATCCCCATTTTCGGGCGTGCCGAATCGCTGAACGTAGCGGTGGCCGCAGCCCTTGTGTTGTATGAAGCGGGCCGCCCGGTGTATACTGACGCCAACCTCCACCGTTCCGCGCAGGCGTGACGGCGGGGTAGAACGGAGCCTATGCCAAGCCTCTGGTCGGCGGACGTCTTCTGGCGGGTCTTTGAATCGACCGGATCGATTTGGGCGTATCTGGCCTACCGCCGCCGGGGGTTCTGGTTCTTCCTGACAGAACTGTCGCTGAACTAGACCCGCGGCCGGCGGCCGCGGGGCGATGCGGGAGAGAGTACGGCCGGTACCTCCTTCAGGGAGCGGGATGCGGACTGCGACGTCCCGCGGGGCGCACCGACCGGAAGTTCACTCCCAAGCCGCGGGGTGAAGCGAGCGCGCGCCACCGGTGGCGCGCCGCCGTGCGTAGTCCCGCCGGAGGCTCCACCGTGACGCGGAGCGTAGAGCGCCCGGCCGAGCGGATAACTGCGGCGGCCGGGAAGCCGGGTGGTACCGCGGAAGAACGCGCTTTCGTCCCAGGGACGGGAGCGCGCTTCATTTTGTCGGGAGGATGGGATGCAGGACGAGATTGCCAGACTCCGGCAAGAGGCGGAGCATGACGTCGTCGTCGCCGAGACGGCCGGCGCCTTAGAGGAGGTTCGCCGAATCTACCTGGGGCGGCGCGGGCGCCTGGCCGTGCTCTTCGACCGCCTGCCCCAGCTGCCGGAGTCTGAGCGCCGCGCGGCCGGCCAGGCCCTGAACGAAGTCCGCGCCCAGATCGAAGAACGCTTCCGCCGCCGGGCCGATGTCGTGGCCGGGCGGGACCGCTCCGCGCAACTGGAGCAGGAGCGCCTGGACGTCACCCTGCCCGGGTGGCACCGCCATCTGGGCCGCCGGCACATCCTCTCGCGCACGGTCGAAGAAGTCCAGGAGATCTTCATCCGCATGGGATTCGACCTCGTCGATGGGAGCGAAGTGGAGACCGACGAGTGTAACTTTGAACATCTGAACATCCCGCGCGACCATCCGGCGCGTGACACCATGGATACCTTCTACATCAGCGACGAGTTACTGCTGCGCACCCACACGACCGTCGTCGACGCCCGGATCATGCGGGAGCGGCGGCCGCCGATGCGCGTTCTCGCCGCCGGTCGCTGCTACCGCCGGGACGTGGTGGACGCGACACACATGCCGGTCTTCCACCAGGTCGACGGTTTCATGGTGGGGGAGGGGATCACGTTCGCCGACCTGAAGGGCGTGCTGCTGGCTTTCGCGCGGCAGATGTTCGGTCAGGAGGCGCGCCTCCGTTTCGAGCCGGACTACTTTCCCTTCACTGAGCCCAGCGCGCAGGTCGCGGTGTGGTTCAATGACACCTGGCTGGAACTGGGCGGGTGCGGCATGTTCCACCCGCGCGTGTTGGAGATGGCCGGGATCGACCCGGAGCGCTACACCGCCTTTGCCTTCGGCGGCTTCGGCGACCGCGTCGTCATGGCACGCTATGGCATCCCGGACATCCGGTTGTTCTGGGAGAACGACCTGCGCCTGCTGCGGCAGTTCTGAGGAGCCATCGATGCGTGTCCCCCTCTCCTGGTTGCGCGAATTCGTCCCGGTGCCGGAAGACCCGGCGGCGCTGATCGACCGCCTCGCCATGCTCGGGTTCGGCCACGAACCCGTGGAGTGGGTGGGGGAGGAGGCCGTGCTCGATCTGGAGGTGGCGAGCAACCGCCCGGATCTGCTCAGTGTGCTGGGTGTCGCGCGGGAGGTCGCCGCCGCGTGGGAACGAGAGGTGACACCGCCGGTCTTCACGCTGCGGCGTAGCACATCGCGGGCCGGTGCCGCCGCCGCCGTTGCCGTGGAGGATCCGGACGGGTGCCCCCGCTACACCGCGCACGTCATCACCGGCGTGCGCGTGGGGACCTCCCCGGACTGGATGGTCCGGCGCCTGGAAGCCTCCGGCATCCGCAGTATCAACAACGTCGTGGATGTGACCAACTACGTGATGCTGGAGCAGGGCCAGCCGCTGCACGCCTTCGACCTGGACCGCCTGGCCGGCGCGCGCATCGTCGTGCGGCGGGCGCGGCCGGGGGAGCGGGTAGTCACCCTCGACGGCGTGGACCGCGCGCTTGACCCGGAGATGCTCGTCATCGCCGACGCCGAGCGCGCCGTCGCCGTCGCCGGCGTGATGGGTGGCGCCGACACGGAGATCGGCGCCAGCACGTCCCGCGTCCTGCTGGAGGCGGCGGCCTTCCACGGCCCGCAGGCGCGCCGGACGGCCCGCCGCCTGGGCCTGCGTACCGAGTCCAGCGCCCGCTTCGAACGCAGCCTCGACCCGCGGGGCGTGCTCGACGCGGCGCACCGGGCGGCCGCCCTGATCGCCGAGGTCGCCGGCGGGCAGACCCTGGCCGGCGCCATCGACGTCTACCCACACCCGGCGCCGCCGACGGTGATCACGCTGCGCCTGCCGCGGATCGCGCGCGTGCTCGGGCTGGAGGTGCCGGAGGACGCGGTGGCGGCCATCCTCCGCCGGTTGGGCTGCCGGGTGACGCGGCGGGGAAGGCGCCTCACGGTGACGGTGCCCGCCGGTCGCGTGGACCTGCAGCGAGAGGAAGACCTGATCGAGGAGGTGGCCCGCCACCACGGGTATGACCGTATCCCGGAGGCGATGCCGGTAGAGGCGATACAGGCCGGCCGCGCGGCACCGGTGCTCGAAGCCGAAGCCTTCGGGCGTGACGTCCTGATCCGCGGGGGACTCGATGAGGCCGTCACCCTCTCGCTGATCAGCCCGGACATTCTCGATCGACTGGGGGTGGCGGCCGACGATACCGCCCGCAGGCTGGTGCAGTTGCAGAACCCGCTGTTGGCGGACCACACTCACCTCCGCTCGATGATCCTGCCGGGGCTGCTGGACGCGGTGCGCGTGAACCTGAGCCACCGCGTTGAGCCCGTCCACCTCTTCGAGATCGGCCGTGTGTTCCACGCCGCTGCCGGCGGTGTGCGGCCCGAGGTCGAAGAGCGGCGCGCACTGGGGATCGCGATGCACGGTCGCCTGGCGCGGGGATGGAACCTGCCCGCGGAAGCCTCAGACGTCACCTTCTTTCACCTGAAGGGACTCCTCGAGGAGTTGACCGCGGAACTCCGGGTGGGGATCAGCGTGGAAGGCGCCGCCGTTCCTTGGCTCCATCCGGGGCGGAGTGCGCGCCTGCTCGCGGACGGCGCGGAGATCGGCATGTTCGGGGAACTCCACCCCGCCGCGGCCGAGCGCTTCGACCTGACCGGGCGGGTCCATGTCGCCGAGATTAATCTGGAGGCGCTGCTGCGCCGGGCCACGCTGGCGCGCCGGTTCGAGCCGCTGCCGCGCTATCCGTCGGTGGACCGCGACCTGGCGGTGTTCGTGCCGGCCGAGATGCCACAGGCCGAGGTGCGGCGGGTGATCCGCCAGGCCGGCGGGCCGCTGCTGGAGATGGTGGACCTCTTCGACGTGTACACGGGCCCGCAGGCGCCGGCCGGGCAGTGCAGTCTGGCCTACGCGCTGCAGTTCCGCGCGCCCGACCGGACGCTTACCGCGGAAGAGGCCGACGCCGCGCTCTCCCGCATCCACGACGCGCTGCGATCCACGCTGGGCGCCACGCCGCGCGCCTAGCGCTTGCCCGGGGCAGGGGCGCGCCCCGCCCTGCGCGAAGAGGAA
>Ga0209341_10005030_pt1 | contig 12069 bp, 11 predicted proteins | sample RifCSP13_2_FD_184020 | JGI IMG/M metagenome (GOLD analysis project Ga0209341, IMG submission 184020) | Soil microbial communities from Rifle, Colorado - Rifle CSP2_sed 13_2 (SPAdes) (version 2) | ecosystem: Environmental > Terrestrial > Deep subsurface > Rock core/Sediment | place: Rifle...
GCCTCCTTACTGGCGAAGGGCTACACAGCCAATCGCTACGGCACAGGTGGGGAGTGCCGGATCGCCGGGCAGCCGGCGGCAGGTACCGCGCCCGGCTGTCACGGAATCGATATCGACCCGGCCGGCAACACCGTGCGCATGCCGGTGGGCACAGCTTTCGATGCCGGTGGCATCGGCAAAGGCCTGGCGGCCGACATCGTGACCGAGGAGCTGGTTCAAGCCGGAGCATCCGGTGCACTGGTCAATCTGGGAGGGGATCTTCGTCTTCGAGGCCAGGCCCCGGAAACGGATTCCTGGGTGGTCGATATCGAGGATCCCTTCGCCCCTGAACTGGCCATCGCCACCGTGCGCATGGTGGAAGGAGCGATTGCCTCGTCTTCGACCTTGATCAGGAACTGGGTCCACCGGGGTGCGGCCGAACACCACCTCATAGATCCACGAACCGGAGACGGTCCCACGAATGATGTAGTTGCGGCCAGCGTCGTGGCGGGGGCCGGATGGATGGCCGAAGCTTTCTGCAAGGTTGCGATGCTTGCCTCGACGCCGGCCGGCGCCTTGAAACTGATCGAAGATGCCGGTCTGACGGGACTGGTCGTGAAGGTCGATGGGACGGTGGAGGTCCCGTCGAGTCTGGGGGCATTCCTGTGAACGAACAGATCTACTGGTACCTGGCCCGCTCGTCGGGGATGGTCGCCTGGGGGCTGCTGACACTCGCCACCCTGTGGGGCATCTTCCTCTCCACGGGGATTCTTCGGGAACGCCGGCGCCCGGCCTGGCTTCTCTCTCTCCATCGCTGGCTGGGCGGTCTGAGCGTGATCTTCGCCGGAATACACCTCGTGGGTCTGATGCTTGATTCCTACGTCGAGTTCTCGTGGGCCGATCTGCTGATACCCGGTATCTCCGAGTGGCGTCCGGTGGCAGTTGCATTCGGGGTGGTCGGCTTCTATCTGCTGATTGCCGTTCAGGGCACCTCCCTCCTCATGAAGAAGCTGCCCAAACGTCTGTGGAAGCAGATCCACATGACCAGTCTTGCTCTGTTCTGGATCGTGTCGGTTCATGGAGCCCTCGCCGGTACCGACGCAACTGCCGGCTGGTATCGGGTTGCATCCTTGACGATGATCGGAACTGTGATGCAGGCGGCCCTCTACCGATTCCTGGTCGGTCATCGACGAGCGACCTCCGCCCGATCGGTGGCACCGGCCTCCGAGTAGCGAATCGGCGAGTTGGGAATCTCCTAAGGCCAGATTCCCCGATAGTCGGTCGCTCGCCGGCAACGGTTGAGTGCCACCACCTGGGCGGCCGTGCGGAAGTCGGGAACGGGCAACTCGGCAGTCTCCGGTTGGACGTCGGCCCATTTCTGCCGGTATTTCTCGAGGCTGCCCACCAGGGAAGCTCGTTCGGTCACCACCCGTTGTGCCGCCTGGTGCATCCGATGGCGAAGCTTCGATTCGATTGTGTGCTGGTCCCAGGTCTGGTGGTCGAGGTTCTGAATCCATTCGAAGTAGCCGACCACCACGCCTCCGGCGTTGGCCAGAATGTCCGGTATGACCTTGATGCCGCGTTCCGCCAGCAGAAGATCGGCAGCAGGGGTGACCGCGCCGTTGGCTGCTTCCACGATGAGGCGGGCATCGATGCGCGCCGCGTTCCGGGTGGTGATCTGCCTTTCGATGGCAGCCGGGATGACGATGTCCGCCGGCACTTCGACGACGTCGGCGCGGCCGCAATGCCGGGCATCCGGATAACGGGCGATCGACCCGGTCTCCGCTTTGTAGTCCTCAACGCGGTTGATATCGAGGCCATCCGGATCGTGGATCCCTCCGGCAGTGTCGGCCAGAGCAACCACCCGGGCTCCTGCCTCGTGAAAGAAACGGGCGGCATTCCGTCCCACGTCCCCGAACCCCTGGATGGAGACCGTCCTCCCTTCGAGTTTGGGGATGTTCGGAAACGTGCCGAGTTCGATGAGGTGTTCGGTCACATAGAGCATGCCGAGGGCAGTTGCCGCCGTGCTCAGCGGAGACCCACCGATGTCGATGGGCTTGCCCACCACCATCGGGAGGTTGTTCTCGCCCGGATGGAACATGTCGTAGGTGTCGTACACCCACGCCATGGTCCGCTCATGGGTGTAGAGGTCCGGCATCGGTATGTCGGCATGCGGGCCGATGTTGTCGCCGAGAGCGGTGATGTAGCGGCGGGTGATACCCTCCAGTTCCCGTACGGACAGTGTGTGGGGATGACACTGGACACCGCCGGCCGCACCACCGAACGGCACGTCGACCAGAGCGCATTTCCAGGTGGTCAGCATCGCCAGGGCGGTGACTTCTGGCTCCTGAATGTTGCCGTGGTAACGAATTCCTCCTATTCCGGGCCCGCGGACTGCCGAATGCACGACGCGATAGCCCGTGAAATTGTGGACGTAGCCGTCGTCCATGATGACGGGGAGATTCAGCTTGATCACGCGGTCCGCCTCGTAGAGCCACTCCGCCATTCCCCTCCAGCCCCGCAACTCGCGGGTGAATGGCACCGCTCTTTCGTACCGAACACGGGCCACGTCCAGCAAGTTCTGGTCGATGATCGTCACGAACGGATCGTCGCACCTCCGACCAGTGCTGGTCTAGGGCCTAATGGCCATCCGCGAGCATTACGTCCGATCGGGTAGGGACTATCGGCCGTGGTTTCGGATCCGCGTCGAGCGTACGGTACGACTGAGGAAGCCTCCCGGGTGAATTCCGTGAGGAATGGACTCGGAGCGAGACCGATGTTCGTCTACTACTTCGTGCACGTGAACCGTCCCTTCCGCGAAGTTGAGCCTGCGCTGTTAGCACAGCTCAACAAACTCGGGGCGTTTGCCGACGCCGCCTACCGGGAGGGTGAGAATCTCCGGGACAAGATCGGTGTACGGAGTGATCATCCGGCGATGGCCAAGACCGTTCAGCTCGTGGCCGGGATCCCGTTGCGAAGTGATCAACAGACGACCGTTCCGCTGGCTTGGGAAGCGACAGGTACGCCGGGTTTGTTCCCGAAACTCGAAGCTGATCTGATTGTGGCCGCCGTCGGCCCCACGCTGTGCCAGATCGCCATGCGCGGCACGTACGCTCCGCCGCTCGGGCCGCTTGGTCGAGCCCTCGACCGGGCTGTGTTGCATCGCGTTGCAGAGGCGAGCGTCAAGAGTTTCGTGGATCGGGTGGCTCAGTCGGTCGGCGGCAGTGGGGTGGCAGCCGCCTGATCTTCAGTCCCCTCTCGCCGGTTGCCCGGCCCCGCTGCCGACGGCTTCAGCGATTCGATCGACGAAGCCCTTGACGCTCGATTCGGCGATGCGGTGCAGGAGTGCCTGGTCGATCGCCTGTCCAACGTGGCCGCCGGGCGCCTCATAGGAGCCGCTGAAGCCCAGCTGGGCCATGTCCGGTCCGAGCCGGGCGATGGTCAGATCTGCGTTCATCTGGGGGAACAATCCGGGCGCTCCGGTTGCTTTCCAAGCCAGCGGAATCGTCGTCTGATGGGGCGTGCGGACGGGGCGCCCGACATCCAGGGTTACCGTCTTCGCGATGAAGGGGCGCTTGCCGCCTACGCCAACCCGCGCTCGCAACTCCTCTCCGTCGCGGTACGCCGCGTTCGCCCAGCCGGTGAGATCCCGGAGTAGCAGGCACACCCGATCCTCGACCTTCTCAAACGGGCCATGCAGTTGTGCGAAGTAGTAGATGAACACGACGCGATTCTTGGAGGGCTTCCTGACGAGTTTGGGCTACCGTGTTGGCCTCCGACAGGGGCGAAAGTCCCAAAGCGATCAGGAGGACGCAGGAAATCGAGGCGATCAGCCCGGTCACTGCTACCGTCACGGCCCGTGAGCGACACGAGTCGTCGAAGTTTCCTGGCGATGCTCGGAGTGCTGGTCGGGGCAGGCACAGCCGGAGGATGGACCTGGTGGTTGCGATCCGGCTCCGTCACGGCGGCATCCCAAGCAGCCGGGGCCGCCCTATCCATCAACATGACCACCCGGACGGGTGCCACGACCGCTGCCTTCGGGTCCACCACCACCACCACCAGCGCTGAAACGACCATCACCGCCGGCCCGGAAGCTGCGATGGGCAGGCTCGAGGTCATCTGCCGGGAAGCCTGGGGGGCAAGTTCGATCCAAGGGCAGCTCGTCGTGCACCGGATCGAGCGGCTCACCGTGCACCACACGGCGGTCGAGGTCGGGCGTGCTTCTGAGGCGCCCCGCCGGATGCGTTCCTACCAGAACTTTCACCAGGAGAGCGGGTGGCCGGATGTCGCCTACCACTATCTGATCGACGCCAACGGCCATGTCTATGAAGGCAGGCCGGTGTCTGCCCGGGGTGACACGTTCACCGAGTATGACCCGACCGGACACTTCCTCGTATGTTGTGACGGCCACTTCGACCAACAGGGCCTTCCGGCTGCTCAATTGGGTTCCCTGGCCGACGTGCTGGCGTGGGCGGCCGTCCAGTTCGGCGTCGGTCCCTCAACCATCGCCGGTCACGGTGACTTCGCGGCGACCACCTGTCCCGGGTCGCACGTTGCGGGCCTGATTGCCGACCGAACCGTGCAGTCGATGGTCGGGCAGCGAATCGCGGCCGGGGGAGTCTCTTTGAGCTTGCTGTGTGGCCGAGCCGGTCTTGATCGCGTGGCCGAGATCGAAGCCGGCCGTCTGTAGCGATCACGGAGCGGGGGTCAGCCAGACCGGGTGCTCACGGATGTTGATGCGGCTCCCGTCCTTGGCCGAGTTCTCCCACACGATGAGCGAACCCCGTTGCGGTGTGTCGACCTCGTAGGGAATGGTTTCGTCGAAATCGCCCCAGCCCATTCCGTTGTCTGTCATGACACGGTTCTCGACCAGAATGCGGCCGTCGTAATCGGTGATGGCGATGCGGAAGGTCGCTTCAAAGGCCGCCGCGATGCCGGTGACACGCGCCGGGTTATCCAACACACCGCCGTAGGCGGGCTCTTCAACCAGGATTCCGGGGACCAGGTCGAGGTAATCGTTCCGACCAACTGGTTCTTCGAGCAGGATTCCCTCGCCCGAGAACACGGTGACCGGTTGACCGTCAAGAAGGAAACTGACCGACTCGATGGTGGGGAACCCGGTCAGGGTGTATACGACCTGAGCAAGCCGACCGAACATCGACGCGCGGCCCCCGCCGGCCTCGTATTGGCGGGAGAGATCAACGGTGGCCACCCCGTCGGCGATCGAAACACCCAGCAGCAGTGTGTTGGCGGGAATCGCCGTGCTGAGGGCCGGGATCGAAGCGGCCTCCGCTGCGGTTGGACCTTTCAGCAGCTCCTCGAGAGCGGCCGCCACGACGTCGGTGGTCTTTGGGACGCTGCGTGCCACCGGAACGAGGAACGGCCCGGGCCGATTGGTGGCCGTCACGTCGTCGAGGAATAGGTAAACCGAAACCGTTGTGTGATCGGGAGAACTGGCCGTGGACCTTGGGCCGGCGGGTGATGCCGTGGTCACAGAAACCGGCGGCTCTGTCGTGGTGACGGATAGCTGCTCACTCGCCGGCCCCCGACCGTCATCGACGACGTCGCTTCCGCAGGCAGAGGCGATCAAAGTCAGTCCGAAGAGAAGGACGATGGTGCGGTGCGCCAATGTGTCTCCTTATCTGTCATGACTCCAGCTTGACTGTGCAACGTCACCGGATCATCACAGCCGGGTAACGATTGGGTTACGCGGGAAGCCTCAGCTCGAAGGTGAGCCCACCACCCGGCCGGTTGGTGGCGCGCAGGGTTCCACCCATCTGGACGGCATGCTGGCGAGCGATGGCGAGCCCCAACCCGGTACCGCTGCCACTGCGAGAGTCATCTCCGACTGCAAAACGCTCGAAGAGCTTGTCGAGATAGGCGGGGTCGATGCCGGGCCCCCGGTCGGCGACAACCACCACGATCCCGCCCGGCTCTTGCTCGGCCGAGACCTCGACGTGCCGGCCGGCGGCGTGGATACGAGCATTGTCGAGGAGGTTGCCGACAATACGTTCGAGGCGTCGGCGGTCCACGTCGACCGGCATTCCCTCCGTGCCTCCCAATAACCTGGCCTCGGGTGCCCGGTCGGCGATCACCGCGGCCAGGAACTGCCTGAGGTCGATCCGTTCGGGATGGGTCTCCTGGGCACCGGCGTCCAGGCGTGAGATCTCCAGAAGATCGTCGACCAGATGCCGGATCCGGGCGACATCGTCGACCAGCAACTCGGCGACCCGGCTCCCGTCTCCCGGCAGCTTCTCGAGATGCTCCTTGACCAGCGCGGCCTCATTGACAAGACCGGTCAGCGGCGTGCGCAGTTCGTGCGAGACATCGGCCACGAACCGCCGTTCACGAGCCCGGGCCTCCTCGAGCGATTCGGCCATACGGTTGAAGGTGTCTGCCCAGGCGCCGAACTCGTCCGTGGAGGCTACGTCGAGGCGGACCGTGAGATCGCCGTCGGCCATCTCGAGGGCGGCTTCACTGGCCTGACGTACCGGCCGGAGAACCTGCTTGGCAACCCAATTGCCGGTGGCGGCCCCGATCACGATGAGGACGAGTGCACCGGCCAGCAGCGCCTGCCGTAGGCGCTCGAGACCGCTCTCGACATCGGCGGCCGGATGAAAAAAGTAGAAGTCGGGCCCCGACGGAGGCCGGCGGCCGGCCGTGACGAGGTACGGTACGCCGTCCACTTCCAGCCACTCCCGGCCTATGTTGCCGTTGGCGACTATCTCGATGAGGTCATCGGAGACGAGATCGAGAGTCGTCAAGAATGCCGGCTTTGAAAGGAAGGGATCTCCGTCCCCGAAGTCGACGTATACGTCGACCTTCCCCCTCAGGGCGAGGGCATCGGCCAGCGGGCTGGCCTCATATTCAGCGGCGGTGGGATCGTCGCCCAGCCACTCTGTGGCCAGCACGGCCAGGTTGAAATTGGTCCCCTGCACCGCGTCCTCCACCAATTGCCCGCGCAGAGAACTGCTGACGAAGAGGTAGGCGCCGACGCCGAGAATGATCACCGTGCCCGCAATCAGCCCGATGAAAGTGGCAACCAGCCGGGCTCGAAACCCGCCCCTCGTTTTCACGACCCGGCCCGGTAACCAACGCCCCGGATGGTCTGAATCAGCGAGGGGTGGGCCGGGTCCTGCTCGATTTTCGAGCGGAGCCGCTGCACGGCCACGTCGACCAACCGGGAATCTCCCAGATATCCGTATCCCCATACCCGCTCGAGCAGCATTTCCCGGGTGAACACCTGGGTGGGTCTCCTCGCCAACTCGACCAGCAATCGGAATTCGGTTGGGGTGAGGCCCAGATCCTCGCCGTCTACGAACACCGCGTGGGCGGCAATGTCGATGTGGAGCGGTCCGAGGGTGAGTCGTTCGGTTGGTTCCAGCTGCCGGGCCCGCCGCAGGGCGGCTCGCAGCCGGGCAACCAGCTCCGGCATCTCGAAGGGTTTAGTCACGTAGTCATCGGCTCCCGCTTCCAACCCGACCACGATGTCGATGGTGTCCGTCCGCGCCGTCAGCATTACGACCGGAACCGATGATTCGGCTCTGATCGCACGGCACACTTCCAGACCATCGAGGATGGGGAGCATGATGTCGAGGAGGACCGCCTCGGGACGGTCCTGGCGGAATCGGTCCAGAGCCGATTGGCCATCCGACGCAGTTGTCACCTGAAAGCCCGCCGACCGCAAGCCCATTTCCGTCAATTCGCGAATCGATGGGTCGTCCTCGACCAACAGGATCAATGCATCCATGAGGACATTGTGGTCGCATAGAGCCGGGGAATGGTGGAAGGCAAGCGAGAGAGCCGGATGAATGGGGTCGAGTTACCCCGGTGATCGCTGCTGTGGCGACGTTCGCCGAGCAGGTGACGACCGTTCCGGCCCGGCTTCACCACGCGGTGGCGCCTGGTGCGCAATACTGAGGCCCGAGGAGGACGAAGGTGCCTCAGCCCTACCCAACGCTCGACGCTACCTACGACGCCTTTGCCGAACACGTCTCCCCCGGCAAAGTAGCTCAATATCGCCAGATGGGCATGGAGATCGTGATGGGCGAGCGGGACGGGGCCACCTTCACCGACGCCTACTGCGGCAAGCGCTACTACAACTGCCACGGCAACGGGGGTGTCTTCAACCTCGGTCACCGCAATCCCCGGGTGCTGGCGGCGGTCCAGGACGCCCTCTCCGTGCTGGACATCGGCAACCACCATCTCGTTTCCGGCTATCGGGCGCTCCTCGCCGAGCGTCTCGCAGACACCACCGGCGGGTCGTTACCCGGTGTGGTCTTCGGAGTGTCGGGGGGTGAGGCGATGGATCTGGCCATCAAAGCGGCTTGCGGTGCCACCGGCCGGACGGGGGTCATCTCGGCCCGGGGCGGGTATCACGGTCACACCGGGCTGGCAGTCGCGGCAGGCGACCCGGCCTACCGGAAACCGTTCGGGATCGACCTGGCCGGGTTCCGGCAGGTTCCCTTCGACGATCTCGCCGCACTCGAATCGGCGGTGAGTGACGTAACGGCGGCGGTCATCCTGGAGCCGGTTCCGGCCACGCTGGGCATGCCAATCGCCGGGGAAGGGTACTTCGAGGGGGTTGCGACGATCTGCCGTGAGCGGGGAGCCAAGCTGGTCATCGACGAGGTCCAGACCGGCCTCGGTCGGACCGGGCGCATGTGGGGTTACCAGCATTCCGGCATCGAACCGGATGTGGTGGTCACCGGCAAAGGCCTGAGCGGAGGCATCTACCCGATAACGGCGACCATGATGAGCGGGGAGCTACAAGGTTTTCTTGCCGACTATCCCTTTGCCCACATCTCAACGTACGGAGGGGCAGAACCGGGTTGTGCCGCCGGCCTGGCGGTGCTCGAGATCGTTCAGGAGCCGCCCTTCCTGGCGAGGGTCGTTGCCCTCGGCGATCGTTTCGCCGCCGGGATGAGTGGATTGCCGTTCACGCTGCGACGCCGGGGGATGATGATGGGTTTCAAGTTCGAACAGCCTGACGCCGGGATCATGGCGGCCGCCATGTTCATCGATGCGGGGGTATTCGCCGTGTGGGCAGGCAACGACACGTCCGTGGTGCAATTCTTGCCCCCACTCGTCCTCACCGACGATGAGGCCGATGACATCATTGCCAGAGTGAGGGGCGTCTTCGCGTGACTCATCATCATGGCCTGCGATCGGTGACCGTTGACGATCTTCAGCGACTGGACCGCGGATTCCACGAAGCATTCCGCCGCGGCCGCTCCGACGACCTCGAAGTGATCGGGTACGGGGAGGTTTCGGCCATCGTCGCGTGGCCGACACCCGCCGGGACCGCCGTCTGTAAACGACTACCACCGATCGCCGACCGGGCTTCTCTGATTCGCTACGAGGCCCTCCTGCGCGATTATCTGGCGGCACTGGAAGCTGCGGGGGTCTCGGTGGTGCCGACGTCCATCGCCTCGGTCCCCCAGTCGGACGGGTCGCTCGGAGCCTATGTGCTGCAACCGCTCGTCGACGAGGCCGATCTGGTCACCAATGCCCTGCGCCGAGCGGATCCGTCAAGAGCGGCGACCATCTTCGATGAGGTCTTCGAGGCGATCGAGAGCGTGGCTGGGACGGGGGTGGGTCTCGATGCGCAGCTCTCCAACTGGGCAATCCCGTCCGGGAAGCTCGTCTACTTGGATGTCACCACCCCGCTGTTGCGTGACGAGGCGGGGCGGCATCGACTGGACACGGCCCTATTCCTCGCTTCGCTCCCGTGGGCCCTCCGCAGGTTGACCGAACGTTTTCTCGTGGACTCGCTCATCGACGCATACTTCTCCGTGCGGACCGTGATCGTCGATCTACTCGGCAACCTCATCAAGGAACGGCATCGGGCCTGGATTCCTCTTGGGATCGCCCGGGCCAACCTGAGAGTGGAGCGGGCCATCACGGTCGAAGAAGTCGAGCGCTACTACCGCCAGAACGCCCTCATGTGGGAAGCCCTGCTTCGCCTGCGCAGGATCGACCGCGCCTGGCAGATCAAGGTTCGGCGACGCCCATACCCGTTTCTCCTGCCGGGTAAGATCGAGAGGTAGAACGGATCGGATCATCCGTTCCTGCCGAGCTGTCGTGCGATATTGGGCCGATCCCCGAACGAGACGAGTGCGTCTGGGAAGATGGTCGGGTGAACCGTTTGCTGATTCGCCGGATGTTCGCGGTGATGCTGGTATTGGCCCCGGCCGCCTGCGCCGGTGTTGCGGCCGGATCTCCCTCCGGCACCACAACGACGGCCGTTTCTACCACGTCCGAAACCACATCTACCACCACCCGCCCGGCACCATTCTCTACTACCACCACCACCCATTCGACCCACGCGACCCGGGGATCTGTCGTGTCGGTTCTCCTGGTCGGCGATGTGATGCTGGGCCGGGGCGTGGCTTCCGGAGCTCGCAACGATCCGGCCGGATTGTTTGAGGACGTTCGTCACGTAGTGACGAGTGCCGATATTGCCGCAGCCAACCTCGAGTCCCCGCTGACCCTTCGTCAACACATCGCCACCAACCCGTTTGCGCTCGAGGCCGATCCTTCCGCAGCAGGATCCCTGGCGGTGGCGGGTTTTGACCTGGTCGGCCTCGCCAACAATCACGCAGGTGACGCCGGGCGACAGTCGATCCTCGACACTATCGAAGCAGTCGCATCGGTAGGTCTGGGGGCGGTGGGCGGAGGCACACGAATCGAAGAGGCGTACGCGGTGCGGGTATTCGAACGCGATGGTCTCGAGGTCGGGTTCTTGGCATTCGACGCAACGCGGGCCGGGACGTCTGCCACCCCCGACCACCCGGGTATCGCCACTTGGGATGAAGAGAGCGTCAGGTCGGCCGTTGCATCGGCGCGGGCCGAGGTCGATCTCCTCGTCGTCGGAGTGCACGGCGGGGTCGAGTACTACCGGGACACCGATCCGGGCATGGCGGTGCTGGCCGAGAAACTGGCCGGATGGGGTGTCGACGTCGTCTGGGGGCACGGGCCGCATGTCGCGCAGCCGGTCTACGTGACCGCCGGGAAGGGAGACCGGACGACCGTGATCGCCACCAGTCTCGGAAACTTCCTGTTCGATCAGTCCGCCCCCGGCACACGAGACGGTGCGCTGCTCGAGGTGCTGGGCGATCGGCAGGGAGTGTTCGCCTATCGGGTCGGGACGGCCCGCCATCATGACCGCCGCGTCCATTTTGATGCGTGGACGCTTCCGGACGGCGATGCCGTCCTGCTAGGGCTCGAGTGGTGGAACTTGGCCCGAACCTCGACTCTCGCTCCGGTCCACCCTGCTGCGGCCCTCGCCGACGGTTTTGCCGGTGGAGATGTTGTGGATGCGGCCGCCGGTGACGCAACCGGTGACGGCCGGGAGGACGTCGTCACCTCTTTCCGCCGTCCCTATCAAGAAAACGAGGTCAACAGCCAGTACCCGGACCGGCAATGGGAGGATGCCCTGGGAAGGAGTGCCCATCTGGGGGTCTACCGACCGGATGATCTTCAGGAAATGTGGGTGGCCGGAACCCTATTCCGACCCGTCGCCCGCCTGGCGGTGTGCGACGGCTCTATCGCCCTGGCCTTCGACTCGCTCGACGCCCCCGGCATCGTCGCCACCGGAGGTTGGGTGTGGCAGGGGTTTGGTTTCACCGTCCCATCCGAGCTGGCCGGACCCGGGACGCCGGGATGCGTCGATGTCGATGGTGACGGCCGCTTCGACCCCGTTATCGTCGATCGGTCTTGAAAGGAAGGGTCAATGATTCTGTTCGACGCCTTCGTCCGAGCGGCCCGAGCGTCAGAAGGGAGCCGGCTATGAAACGGGTTCTCGTTGTCGCGATGGCGCTGGCGATGGTTGCGGCAGCCTGCACGGACAAGGCTGTTGAAACCACCACCACGCCCCCCACCACCACGACGCCCCCCACCACCGCTCCTACCTCAACGACCACGGCGGTGTCGCCGACCACCACGACCACCGGAGTGCCGCCGGAAGCCATCGGCTCGCACATGGTCCCCGGATCACCCGGCGCCTTTGCGTCCTTCGAGATCGTCCCACTGCTCGAGGATGGGTCGGTGTATCCGGGCCCCTCCCTGCCTTCCTCCATCGAAGGGGTC
>Ga0209341_10005031_pt1 | contig 12064 bp, 8 predicted proteins | sample RifCSP13_2_FD_184020 | JGI IMG/M metagenome (GOLD analysis project Ga0209341, IMG submission 184020) | Soil microbial communities from Rifle, Colorado - Rifle CSP2_sed 13_2 (SPAdes) (version 2) | ecosystem: Environmental > Terrestrial > Deep subsurface > Rock core/Sediment | place: Rifle...
GATTGGTGTGTTTTTCTTCTTCCAGCGTCGCCGGAACCGTCGACTGGCCGCGGGCGCGCGACGCTTGCACGCGCTCGAATCTGGATACCAGGTTGTAGTTCTTGGGCTCCACGGTCATGGCGAACCGCAGGTTGTTTTCCGTGTATTCGTGGCCGCAGTAGACTTTGGTGTTGTCGGGCAGGGCCATCAGCTTTTTGAGCGACGCGTGCATTTGCTCCGGCGTTCCTTCGAAGATGCGGCCGCAACCGGCGGTAAACAGCGTGTCGCCGCAAAATAGATTGTTGCCGAACAGATAGGCGACATGGCCCGTGGTATGGCCGGGAATAAAAAGCACTTTGCCGCGCAGCTCCCCGACGGCGACTTCATCGTCCTCGTCGACGCCGCGGGTGAGACCGAAGATTCGCCCTTGGTCGCTCTTGTGGCCGCACACTTCCAGTTGTTGACGTGCCAACAATCCTTCGTTGCCGCCGGTGTGGTCGCGGTGATGGTGGGTATTGAGGATTGTTTTGAGCGTGGTTTTTTCCTCCGCCACGCGGGCCAGCACCGGCTCCGCTTCCGACGGATCGACGATCGCGGCGTTGTTGGTTTTTGGGCAAATAATCAAATAGCCGTAATTGTCGCGGAGCAGGGGGATTTGAACGATTTTCATTTTCGGCACTCGCGAATTTTCATTGCGGGGGAAAGCGATCCAATTAATATAAGATTTCGTCTCCGTGTTCAATCGGACGGAGGAGCCGATGCGCTTCGCGTTCGCCGAGTCCTATTGACGCTGACCGCCGTTTTAAACTAAAAAGGACATGAGGAAGCTCTGCCACCGCGCGTTTCGGGTAATCGCTTTCTCAATAGAGGAGTCGCCCATGATTGTCGATGCAGACGCCCATGTCGTCGAGACCGAGCACACCTGGGATTATTTGGACGAGCCGGAGAAAAAGTTTCGCCCCCAGTTGTTTCAATCCGCGGACAACCCCAGCATGCAATACTGGTTCGTCGAAGGGAAATCCGTCGGCTTCAGACCGCCGACGCTCACCGAGCAGGAACTGATCGCCCTTTCGAAGGAAACGGGGCGGGAATTGAAAACTGCGCCCGAGGCGCGCGAGCTGCGCGATGTCGAGCTGCGCCTTCGGCACATGGACAAGCTCGGCATCGACGTCCAGATTCTTTTCAACACCATGTGGATCGCCCGGGTCGCCGACAAGGCTGAAGCGGAAATCGCGCTTTGCGGCTCGTGGAACCGCTGGATGGCGGACGTCTGGAAACGGGGCCATAACCGCCTGCGCTGGTCCTGTGTCGTCCCGGCGATGACCCTGAGCGAAGCCGTGCAGCAGATGCGCTTTGCCAGGGAAAACGGCGCCGTGGCGGTGAGCCTGCGGCCGTTCGAAGGCGACAAGCATCTCGTCGATCCCTATTTCTACCCGATCTACGAAGAAGCGACGCGCCTGGACATGGCCGTCGCCGTCCACATCGCCAACGGCAGCCCGCAGCTCTTGGAGCAATTCAAACCCCGCTACGACAAGATGGGTGGTTTCGCGCAATTCCGCGTTCCCACCGTGATCACCTGTCTGTCGTTGATGATGAGCGAGGTGCCCAAACAGTTTCCCCATCTGCGCTGGGCATTCGTCGAAGCGTCGGCACAGTGGGTGCCGTGGGTAGTGAAAGAAGCGATGCGCCGGTCGGGAACGAAAGGGTTTCCGAAGCTGCCATTCAAGGAATTCAACATCTACGTTACCACGGAAACCAACGACGACTTTGATTTTATCCTAAGATATGCGGGCGAAGACAATCTGGTCATCGGCACCGACTACGGCCACACCGACGCGTCGAGTGAAGTCGACGCTCTCGACATCTTTCGCGCCAATGATTCGGTGCCCGATCCGATCAAGAAAAAGATCCTGGATGACAACCCGCGGGTGCTGTACGGACTGTAGTCGCGAAGCCGGCCAATTCACCTAAACTCATTCTCAGAATTCGAGCGGCTCTTGCATGACTAAAGACCTCCGAAGTTTCATCGCTGAATTGGAAGCCCGCGTGCCCGACGATATCGCGCGGGTGGCGCAGCCAATCGCGCCGCGCTACGAGATTACGGCCCTGCTCACCCGGCTGGAGAAGCGGAAGCAATTTCCGCTGCTTTTCTGTGAAAAGGTCCAGGGGAGTGAGACCCCGGTGGTCATCAACGCCCAGGCGAGCCGTCGCTTGATGGCGATGGCGCTCCAATGCGATCCGCGAGAGTTGGCGAGAACATTCAGCGAACGACAGGAAAAACCGATCCCCCCGGTTGAGATGATTAACGCGCCGGTGCACGAGGTGATTCAAACCGGCGATGAGGTGGACCTTAGCAAAGTGCCGATCCTCACCCACTACGACGCCAATGCCGCGCCTTATATCACCGCCGGCATCGTCGTCGCTGTCGATCCCGACACCGGAGTCCGCAACACGAGCTACAACCGGTTGATGATGGCAGGCAAAAGCGAGCTGCGCATCTTCATGGCCGTCGGGCGGCATCTCTGGACGCTGCACGACAAACTGGAACGGCGCAACCAGCCGTTGCCCATCGCCATCGTGATCGGCGTTCATCCGCTTTTCTCTTTGGGCGCGCAGGCGTTCACGCCGGCGACGGAAGACGAGTACGCGGTGATCGGCGGTATGATGGGCGAACCGCTGCGGCTGGTCAAAGCTCAGACGGTGCCGATCCCGGTGCCCGCCGACGCGGAGATGATTATTGAGGGACAAATTCTTCCTCATGTGCGGCGCACCGAGGGCCCCTTCGGCGAGTTCACCGGACACGCCGTTTCTCAAGATGAGCGCCCGGTGATCGAAGTCACCGCGATCACGCACCGCAAGAACTATATTTTCCAGGACGTCCACGCGGGCTACACGGAGCATAAGCTGATGGGCGCGGTGCCGCGCGAGGCGGCGCTCATCAAAGCCGTTCGCCAAACCGTGCCCACGGTGAAAAACGTTTGCATGCCGGTGTCCGGCAATTGCCGTTTCCACGCCTATATCTCGATCGCCAAGCGCGCGCCGGGCCAGGCGAAGAACGCGATTTGCGCGGCGTTTGCGGCGGACATGCTGCTCAAGCATGTCGTTATCGTCGACGAGGACATCGATGTCTTTGACGAAGAGCAGGTTCTCTGGGCGGTGTCGAACCGCTTTCAAGCGGACAAAGATCTCGTTGTCATCGCCAACGCCCAGGGCAGCGAGCTCGATCCTTCCGCGGGACCCGGCGGTGTCAACGCCAAGATGGGTCTCGACGCCACCAAGCCGCTCGACGGCTTTGCGCCGGAGCTGCGGGTACCTGACGAGATTATGCGACGGATTCGATTGGAAGATTTTCTGCCACGGTTCTCGAAGTAGGGGCGACCGGCCGGCCCTGCCTCGCGGAAGAACGCGCAAAACTTCTGCGTCGCAGGTTTAATAACGGGTCGGAGAACAAGGAAGCAGATCGGCGGTATTAAAGCGTTATCGACGTTGGGGCGGTGAACCGGAACTCCGGAGATTCGAATCGTGATTGCCGGTGACCGGGCACCAGATGTTTCCCGGTTTAAATCGGAGGTGAGATATGTTTGAAATCGGAGGGAAGAAGATTCCCGGCACGCTGGCGGAAATCGTCGACCCGGCGTGCAGCGCATTGCTCATCTGGGACATGGAGTACGCCATCGGCCCCAACGCGTTCAACTACAAAGAGATGCTTCCCAAGTTGCAGGAGCTGTCGGCCTTGGCGCGCCGCGTTGGCGTGCCGGTCTTTTATTCCGTGCAGACCGGATTCGATCTGGTCAAGGAGGAGGCCGGCGTGTGGGTGCGCGTCAGGATGAAGCGGGCCAAGGCGACGGAACCCAACCAACTCCTGAAAGAAAAAGAGAATCCTCACGACCGGGAAATTGTCGAGGAGCTGAGACCCCAGCCGCAGGATATGGTCTTTCAAAAGCGCCGGCCGGATGGCTTCGTCGGCACCGACTTCGATCTCATGCTGCGCAGCCGAAACATAAAAACGATTCTCATCGGCGGCGTCGCCACCGAAGGCGGGGTGGAAGGCACCGCGCGCAGCGCGCGCAATCTCGGCTATGACGTTGTCGTGGTGAGAGATTGCGTCGGCTCGCGCAACCGCGAGTTGCACGACATGGCCTTGAAGCTGATGGAGCAAACCCACTTCGATATCGCCACCGCCGGTGACATAGCCGACATCTGGCGCGAAAAATGAAACACCGGGAGATAACGCTCGCCCCACTGTCAAAAGGAGAATCTGACCCATGATCTCGGATTATCCAGCGCCTGGCCGGGCTTTACCTATCGGTTACTCAGACCGCCGGCATGATCGGAACGCCAATTGCGGGGAGCATTTCAGATCGCCGGGGTAGAAAACGAGTCCTAACCGCCGGGCTTTTTTCAACCAGCATCGTTCTGTGCGTGCTGGCCTATTTTCGGATGACCTGGTTATTTATCACCGCGCTCGCCTTCCTCGGCTTCTTTCTTTACGCGGTCAGGCCGGTCATCTGGGCCTGGGTCTTGGACCTCGGTCCCAAGGAGCTGGGCGGGAGCATGGTGAGTTTCTTCTCCGGCTCTCAATCCTTGCTCAGTTCTCTGTCTCCCGGGATCTGCGGTTTTATCGCCGACCGTTGGGGTATTCTCTCGGCATTTTACTTTCTCGCCGGCACCGTATTTGTAGCCAACCTGGCTGTGTTGGCGATCCGCGAAGAGAAGCGAGAAGAGCCGGCGATTGTTGAGCAGCCGGTTCAAGCGCTGTGACAGGATTCTGAAAAACCTTCGGTTCACCCTTCGACCATGATCAGGGGAAACGGAGATTTTATCAGCAGAGTGCAAGACATTTCTGCCGAAAACCTGCCGGTGCAAAACCGCTTCCATCCATCAGCAGGCTGCTGAAAAACTAGTTTTCGTGCTTCGAGAGCCGGCACGAACGGAAAATTTCCAATGATTCCTATCGCTCCTCCGTTCGCCCAGAGGTTCTCAAAGGGTGAACGGACGGTTTTACCGCAGCCTGCCAGTCGTGAAGTTTGTAGTCACGATTCTCGATTTTCTGCGAGAACAGCTGCTTATACCGGTCATGCTTGGCTGATTTCTATGCTCACCGGCTCTGCAGCCTGACAAAGAGGTACATGCTTGAAAGAAAAACCGGCAGTCTTTGGCGTTTTTTGCGACTTTTTGGCAGGCTTGACAATGATATAAATCTTTTATAAGTGGTAGCACAGTCTTTGGGGGCACCATCTCCCTGGGCTGAGTGCTATAAGTGTAGAGTTGTTAAACGGAAATGTCGGAAAAGGATTTGCCGGGCGCAACATTTAGCAATTTTCCGAGATACAAAACTTGTTAGACAACCAAACCCGTTAGCGCGAATCGCTGGTCGGTTGAGGCGACGTTTGATTCGATGGTAATTCCGAGAACAAGAGAAGGGAGGCATCCTGATGAACCCGCGTGATCATCTTGAGCGGAAATCGGAAATTAGACCTGATATTGATAATGGCGGAATTGTCCAGAAAGTCTCTCGCCCGCCGGTCGATTCCTGGTTTCAAAAGCGCCTTGTCTATGTCAGAAACGAGCTCAAGAAAGAGATTCAGACCAAAATAATTCGGCTGACTAAAGACCAGTGATTCGATTCAACGCCGCCTCGACGGAGCTAGACTCCACGGCGGAATTGGTAAACTGGACCTTCTTACAACGGCAAATCTTGATCCCGCGATTGTCCGCGTCATAGTAGAGCTGAAATGAAGAGGGGACTATGAACCTCTCATCCACTTCTTCCGTAAAATTACGGCAAACCAAACAGCCTCACAATTTATCACCTCTGCTGGTTACTTGAATATTCCCTCTCTTTCGAGTTTGCGCACGATGCGCTCGTCGACGAGGTCTTCAGGCTTAAGCTTGGTGAACTTTGGGTCGATGCGGCTTAAGTATCCGCCATTTTCTGTTGATCATGATGGTGTACCTCCCGCGATTCATTTGAGTTGGCGCATTCTCGATCCAGCCGCATCGTCTTGTCAAGTCACGCGGTGTAGAGACAACGCTGCTCGGAACCCTCGCCTCTATCGAATATGGCGCGCCGCTGGCACGAGAATATAGAGCGCGATCATGCAGAAAGTGCCGACGATGCTCATGGCCGCCGCCGCCCAGGGCGCGCCGATGAGCGCCGAGAGCGCTCCGATGAGCATTCCCCCGAGCAGTAAAAGGACCTGACTCATATGAAACAGCGCCATGGTGCGGCCGCGGTATTCCCGCGGCGAATAGGCTTGAATCACGGTTTGCACGAGAGCATGGGAGCTGACGTGGCACAGTCCGATGACGGCCATCGTCGCCATCGATAGGGAAAACCAGGGCGACGCCGAGAAAACCACCACGAGCAGGCCGTAGAGCGCGACACCGCAGAGCATGAGGATGCCGCGCGGCAGGCGGTCGCCGACCGACGCGATGAGCAGGGAGCTGCACAACGCGCCGATTCCCATCGCCGTGAGCAGCAGCCCTTGCCCCTGCGCGCCGACGTGCAGTAGATCGCGCGCGAATACCGGCAAAAGAGTGCTGAAAGGAATCATGAACAACGAAGCAAAAACAACGACGAGCAGGCCGGAGCGCACCTCCAATTTGCGCCAACTGAACTTCCAGCCCTCGACGATGCTCTGGCCGAAGGACTCCTGCGCAATCGCATGGCCGTCTGCGCCGGTGGAAGGCTGGCGTTTCGAGCGGAGCCGTACGGTCCACACCGTGGCGAGAAAGAAAAACGCTGCTTGCACAGAGTAGGAAACGCCGGTGCCGCTGAGCGAAATCAGCAGCCCGGAGAGCGCCGGGCCGGTGCTCCGGGCCATGTTGAAGACCACGGCGTTGAGACCGATGGCATTGGTCAAATTTTCCGCCGGCACGAGGTCGGAGATCATCGCCGCACGGGATGGCTGCAGAAAGACTTGCACGCACGCCATCAAGAACGCGGTGACGTAGACATGCCAGGGTTTGATCAGATGGGCGAAGATCAGCAGGGCCGTCACGGCATAAAGCAAGCCATTGAGAATTTGCGATAACACCACTTGCGTCTTGCGCGAATAACGGTCGGCGGCGCTGCCGGCGATGGGCGACAATAGGAGGAACGGAATCGCCTGGATGCCGCGCACCAGACCCAACTGGAGCGCCGAGTCGGTGAGTTCATAGATAAGCCAGCCGCGCGTGACCTGGTCCATCCAGGTGCCCATGGACGCGAATATCTGGCCGTACCAAAGCAGCCGATACTCGCGGTGGCGCAACGCCTCGAAGGCGCGCAGGCGAAACAAAAATTCGAGCGGATGTTTGGCGGGCGGAGTTTCGACGGCTCGCTTGGATAATGCTTCGGCCCTTTCTTGCTTGGCGGACGGTGATCTCAGAACAAACTCCACAGCTGGCCGAAGGGACGAGATCTCTCGCAGTCCTAAAGCCCGATAAGATGTTCTGGCTATAACACGCGTCCGGGGACCGCGTCCACTGGCGTTCGAATATCCGCACGAGGCTGACAAGAAGATTCTACGTGTAGTGTCCCTAACGCTTCTTTACATAAGATGCTCCAACAGGGGCGGGCCTTACGCCCGTGGTCAATGATTCGGTGGCTTGAGGGCCGCCACCCCAACCCCTTAGAGTGGGCTCTTTTCACGGCTGGGCCTGGCGAAACCTTCGCGTTCCTGTGCCCACGGGCTCCAGTCCCACCCCTGTTGGAGCCTGAAAGTATGCGTCCTCGATGGTCAAGAGATTTCTGGGACGCTACACTAATTACTCTTGTCTCCGCCCTCAGATTGCTCTGATGGCTTTGACGTTTGCCGAGACAAGCGATACGCCATCCAGCCCAGTACCGCGACGCCAAGTATGAGAATGATCCATACCGCCCATTTCTTATAATCCATCGGCGCGCGTAGCCGCGCCGCCCCCGCCAGCGTTACCGGATCGCCGAGCGAGGCCGGTTTGACTTTAAATTCCGCCTCGGTGTTGTAGCCGGGGATCAGCGATTCGATCGGATAGGAGGCGGCTTTCGCCGCGCCGCTGCCGTAGGCGAGTTGAAACGGGCCGGCGGCGCGGGCCGCGAAAACTAGCTTTTGCGGTATCCAACCCATTTGGAGCGCCGGCACGCCCGTACCAAGCCCACCGCCCTTCTGATCCACGCGCAGCAGCAAGTAACGTTCGCCGCCAGTCAGCGTGATCTCCGGACTTGTCACCTCGGCGTCGCCTTGACGCAAGCGATAAACCACCGCGCTGGTCTTTAGCCGCCACTCATCGCCGGTCTTGTGCCGCGCGAAAATCTGCGACTGGGCCAGCGTATTAACTTGCGGGAGTTCTACGCGCAGGCGGTCGAAGGGAAATGCTCCGCCCAGATCATAAATATATTCACCGGCTTTGCCCGAGACGGCCGCTCCCGCAACCGGCTGCCAGACGCGCCGCGCGGCGATCATGCTGGCGGCAGGCTCGGCGATCAAGGCCAGCGATTCGAGGGGCGCTTGACCGTCCGGCCAGGTAACCCGCAGGTATTTTTGTTTTACGCTCGGTAGCTCGACCCGGTCTTGGTTCAACTGGTAACCGCCGAACGTTAAGCGCGCCAGCGCTGCATGATCGACCAGAGTTGCCCAGGCGGCGAGATTGTCGCTGCCTTCTATTTTCACTTTGCCGACGAACCCCTCGGCGCTGCTCTTCCAATCGAAATTTAGCGCCTGGATCGGCTGTTTCACCGCTGAGGCGTCGACCCAATAGCCGCGCAATTGATGATTTTGCGCGTCCGTCCGGGCCCTGCTCTGGATCGAGACGATCGTACCGTCGGCGCGCTTTGCGATGCGCACGTTCAAATCATCGACTCTGTCCCGAGCCAGACCGCGCAAGGGAAATACCGGCACATTGACGGTGGCGCCACCTTCCATACGCACGACCGCGCGCGGTCGCAAAGCATGGGGCACCACTTCTCCTTGTCCGTTGAATACCCGGATGTCGCCGAGATCGTTGCGCGATACGCCGCGATACAGCGCAGCCGGAATTTCGATCTCATGAAGCGCCTCCCGAGAATCGGCGTCAATCGGTATGCCATACGCATAATCTTGCGGTCGCTCGGCGGCGGCCGCGGCCAAGCTCTGAGCCAACATCAGCGAAACGACGAGCTTCTTCATTTTCCCTCCTGGGGGTTAGCCGGCGGCACCGGCGAGATATAGCCGATCACGAGCATCAGCAAGCCGACGCCGATAAACGACACGATGCGCTCGATGCCGCCGACGTTCGATAGATCGATGAAGAATAGTTTCACAACCACGACCACCATCAAGCCGGCGCCGGTCAACCAGAGTGGCCGTAGTCGCCGGCGAGTCGCGATCAGCATGGTGCAAAGCGACAACAAACTCCAGAATATCGAGAACGACGCCTGCACGATCATCGACCGCATCATCTCGTCAAACTGAAAGGGCACGCCGGCCCAGTGGTGCAGTGTGCGCAAGAGGACGCCGTTGAGCCAGAGAAACGCCGCGCTGCCGACGGCGATATACGAGAGCTCGCCGGTTTGAAAGGGTTGGGGCACAAACGGGGCCAAGCGGGTGCGCCGGCCCCACGCGAACAACGCCACCAACGCGGCGCATTGCACGAGGTCGAGCGGATTGAGCAGCGGCAAATAGGGCAGCGGGGGCGCGTCGGCGCGGTTGGTGAGGTTGGCGTAGATCATCCAGAGCCAGAGAAACCCCGCCAGCGCAACCGCGCCATCAAACAGGTAGGCTTGCAGGTGACGCGCTACCGGCCAGCGGATGCGCTCGCCGCGATCGCTCCACCAGGCTAACAAGATCAACGGGATCAAGGGCCAGCCGATCAGCCGCCACGCATCGCCGCCACTCAAAAGTTCGCCGATTTGCCAGCCGACTTCCCAGGCGCCCAGCGCGGCGAAGAGCCAGACGCCAGCCGCATGCCACCAGCGGATATGCTGCGTTTCTTCATGCCGCCAAAGCAGCCACAGATGAGCGGCAAACGCCAGCGGCCAGACGACAAAACCGAAGTGTCTGAATGGATGCGCGACTCGATCGACTTCCAATACGGCAAAAAACACCATCAGCGGCAGCAAGGCCAGCGCAGCATACTTCGCCTCGCGCCAAACGATGCGCCGGTGGAGCAAGCTAAAAGCGAGACAGGATGCGACCATGAACATTAAAGCCGCGTGCGGACGATAGTCTCGCGCGACGTGTTCGTAGATCTCATTGAAACCGCCGGCGCACCACCAAGCGGCGCCCCAGACAAACAGCAGGATCGCGATCGAGGCTTCGGCCTCGGTGACATGCGGCTGATGCCGCCTGAGGTACCAGGCGCAAAACAAACCGGCGACGCTGATAAAAATGCAGCCAAGATACAAACTGTTAAAAATCGGCAAGAGCGCCTGAACATTGCGCGCATCCATCAAGAGAGCGACGCCGCCGGCAAATTGCGAAAAAATCCCGAAGCCGCGCGCGGCAATCTTTCTCTGGCGCACGCCGATCCAGACGATGGCGGCGCCCTCCAAAGCCCAGGCGGCCGCGGTCCAGCGGCCTTCGAGCGCGAGTGGGATGGCCAGCGTGCCGAACACGACTCCAAGCGCGATAAACGCTTCACCCAGCAGACGAACATTGTCGCTCACCTTGGCGAATAAGAATTTGGCGAGCACCAAATAGAAAAAGCTCAGAATCAAAGCGCTGAAAGCCGCGCCGTATTCATAGTCCTGCACCAACGCGGTTTGCAGTCCGAACGCGATCAACGGCGTGCCAAAAACCAAAGTGCCGTCGACCCGGCTCTTGATCGTCGCTTCCTGGCGTAACGCGAACAGTACGGCGATGGCGACATAGAACAGAAAGAAGAGGATCAAGAACGGCTCGGTGCTGGCGAACAGATCGGACCGATAGTAGCGCCCGCCCCACAACAGGCCGATGGCGAAGGTGAACGCGAAGCCAAGCAGATTGAGCGAACGCCAGGCCTTGAACCAGGCGATGACGAGAATGCCAAAATTGAGGAGGGCGTAAAAACTGAACAGCATGACGTGGCTGCCGCCGCCGGTAGAGGCGAGCACCGGCGCGAGGAACCCACCGGTGACGCCCATCGCCGCGAGGGAACGCGAGTCTTGCATCACCGCCAACAGGGCCGAGAAAACCGCCATGACCGCCAGCAGCGCCAGCACCAGCCCGCCAGGGAGCAGCTGGTAAAGCCTGAAGGCGGCAAAAACCGTTAGATACAACACACCGATGCCGCCGCCCTGCATAATCAAGCCATAGCCGGGACGCGACGCGCGCAATTTCCAGCCGATGGCCAGCATGACGATCGCTCCAAGAGCGACGCCGATAAGCCGCGCCTCGATTGGTATTTCAATCCGCTCCGAAGCGTATTTGAGCAGAAACGCAACGCCGAAAAAGAGCACAATGACGCCAACGCGAACCAGCGTGTTGCCGCCGAAGAAAAAATTCCAGAGGGCCGGCGGCGCCGATGGCCGCTGCGGCCAGACCGTTTCGGGTCTCGCCGCGCCAGGTTCGACTATCGCTTCGAGTTTATCCACCGGTCGTTGTTCAGTCGGTTGGGAGAAGCCGGGAACCTCCGGCGACGAAACCGGCCCGGCATCTGTATCCAACGACAAAGTCTCTTGCCGAGCCTCGATAACTGGAGCAGTAGCCTCTCCATCACGGATTTCCGGGATCGGCGCCACCGGACTCCGCTCCTGGCGGCGGCCGGAAGTTTCCAATTGGCTCACCCGCTCCTGTAAGGATCGCAGCGACGATTCCAAGCGGGCCAGCCGGTCCTCGCCGCCGGCCTTCATTTTTTCCGCTACCGCCCAGCCGATGGCGGCGCCGATCAATGCTCCGACGACGACTCCCCGGCCGTCGCCAATCGATCCGATAATCGCGCCGATGACTAAACCAATGAACCACATGACTCACCTCCGCTGCGCGTCACCGCGTTTCATGATTATGTAACTTGCGTAGCACTGTCTACGGGGTTTGAAGTTTTGGTTCTTCTGGGTTTCCTGTGAAGAGATATTCACCACAGAGTTCACAGAGGGTTTGTTCAAGTTGCTATTTTTTGAAGATTTTCTCTGCGCCCTCTGCGCCTCGGCGGTGCAAACTCCGAGCCC
>Ga0209341_10005032_pt1 | contig 12063 bp, 10 predicted proteins | sample RifCSP13_2_FD_184020 | JGI IMG/M metagenome (GOLD analysis project Ga0209341, IMG submission 184020) | Soil microbial communities from Rifle, Colorado - Rifle CSP2_sed 13_2 (SPAdes) (version 2) | ecosystem: Environmental > Terrestrial > Deep subsurface > Rock core/Sediment | place: Rifle...
AGGACCTTGCGCGAGCTCTCGGCGCCCGGCGTGCGTCTCGGCAAATGAGTCGGCTCGCCTCGCTTTCGCATGCGTTGTTGACTTACCACCCTTTGAGGACTACTTCTCACAATATAGCACCGAGGAGGAAAGCATGGACCTGCAACTGAAGGGCAAGATCGCGCTCGTCACGGGTGGTAGCGAAGGCATCGGCAAGGGCATTGCACGCGCGCTGGCGCGCGAAGGCTGCGACGTCGCGATCTGCGCCCGGCGCAAGGAGCCGCTCGAGGCCACGGCGGCGCAAATCCGCAAGGAAAGCGCCCGCCAGGTGCTCGCCATCACGGCCGACCTTACCAAGGAGGCCGATGCACAGAACTTCGTCCAAAGCGCGCACAAGCAGTTCGAGCGCATCGACATCCTGGTAAACAATGCCGGCTCGGCGCCGGGCGGGGTCATCGAGACGCTCAACGAAGAGGCCTGGATGCAAGGCCTGCAGCTCAAGTTCATGGGCTACGTACGGTGCCTGAAGTTCACCCTGCCGATCATGAGGAAGCAGGGCGGCGGCCGCGTGGTCAACCTGATCGGCAACGACGGCGTCAAGGAATCGTACTGGGAGATCGTCCCGGGCGCCTGCAATGCCGCGGGCCAGAACCTCACCAAGGCGCTCGCCAGCCAGTACGGCAAGTACAACATCAGCCTGTGCGCGGTGAACCCCGGGCCGGTGCGCACCGAGCGCTGGACCGGCCTGGTGAAGGCGATGTCGCGCGACATGAAGCTCTCCTACGAGGAAGCCGACAAGCTCGCGCCGCGCAGCATCCCGCTGGGCCGCATCGCCGAAGTGGAGGAGTGCGCGAACCTCGTCGCCTACCTCGCCTCGCCGCTCGCCCACTTCGTCAACGGCACGATGATCGAGATCGACGGCGGGCAGCAGAAGCCGCTGATGGACCAGGCGCGCGGCTGAGCAGCCGTAAGCGCGACGGAGAAACGCATGCCTTTTGCAGTGTGCAAGGTTCCGATGGAGCATGTTCAGGACACCTCGGGCATCGAGGCCGCCATGCGCGAATGGCGCTTCGGCGCGGACGACATCGTCGCGGTCGTGGCCAAGACCGAGGGCAACGGCGGCGTGAACGATATTTCGCGGATCCTGGTGGACCGCGTGCTGCGCGACTTCTTCGTGACGAAGGGCTCGCGCAGCCGCGCGCAGGCGCTGCAGGTGCCGATCGCGCTCTCCGGCGGCTGCGACGGCGTCATCTCGCCGCACTTCAACATCTTCGCGCGCGTCCCGGAAGATGACGCGTCGAAGGCCTCCAGGGACGAGCTTCGCCTCACCGTCGGATACACCGTCTCGGAGCGCATTCTTCCGGAGGAGATCGGGCGGCTGCCGATGGTCGACAAAGTCGCTGCCGGCGTGCGCAAGGCGATGAAGGATGCCGGCATCGACGATCCCAGGGATGTGCACTTCGTGCAGACCAAGACCCCGCTCCTCACCGCGGAGCGCATCGCCGACGCCGCGCGGCGCGGAAAGACGGTCTTCAAGACCGAGATGATGGAATCGATGGCGGTCTCCAACGCCACGGCGGCGCTCGGCATCGGCGTCGGCGTCGGCGAGTTTCCCATGCCGCGGGAGGAGCAGATCGCGCGCGAGCTGTCGCTTTACTCCTCGGTCGCGTCGTGCTCCTCGGGCGTGGAGCAGGACGAGGCGCAGATCGTGGTGGTAGGCAACCGCCGCGGCATCGGCGGCCACTTCCGCATCGGCCACTCGGTGATGAAGGACGTGCTCGACGCCGACGGCATCTACGACGCCATCCGCAAGGCCGGCCTGCCGCTTCCCGAGCGCCCGCGCGCCTCGGACCTGGGAGATGCCCTGGTGAACTGCTTCATCAAGTGCGAGACCGGTCCCACCGGCCGGCTGCGCGGCCGGCGCCAGGTCTCGCTCAACGATTCCGACATCCACCACACCCACCACACCAAGGCCGTGGTCGGCGCGGTGGCGGCTGCGGCGATCGGCGATCCGATGGTGTATTGCTCGGTGGCCGCGCTGCAGCAGGGGCCGGCGGGCGGCGGGCCGGTCGCCGCGATCGTCGACATGCGCAAGGTCAGGGCGAAGTAGAACGGTGAAGCCGGCCGCCTTCGAGTATCACGCGCCCGCGACGGTCGAGGCGCTGCTCGATCTGCTCGCCGCGCACGGCGAGGAGGGCAAGATCCTCGCCGGCGGCCAGAGCCTGGTGCCGGTGATGAACTTCCGCCTCGCGCGCCCGGCGAAGCTCTTCGACATCAACGGCATCGCCGAGCTGGATTTTCTGCGTAGCGAAAATCAAAAACTGCGGATCGGCGCGCTGACGCGGCACGCCGCGTTTCATCGGCCGGTGGTCGAAGGTCCCACCGGGACGCTGCTCGCGGACGTGGCGCGCCACATTGGCCATTACCCGATCCGCCAGCGCGGCACCTTCGCGGGCAGCGTGGCGCACGCCGATCCGGCCTCCGAATGGTGCCTCGTCCTGGTGACGCTCGACGGCGAGATCGTCGCCAAGAGCGCCTCCGGCGAGCGCGTGATCCGGGCCGCCGAGTACTTCCAGGGCACCTTCGCCACCGCCTTGCGGCCGCACGAACTGATCACCGAAATCCGGCTGCCGGTGCTGGACGCTTCGTGGCGCACCGGCTTCTACGAATTCTCGCGCCGCGCGGGCGACTTCGCGCTCGCCATGACGGCGGTTGCGCTCAGACGCGAGGGCGCAAAGATCAAGGACGCGCGCGTCGGGATCGGCGGCGTCGAGGACCGGCCGTTCCGCTGCACCGCGGCGGAACAAGTCCTGACCCGCGATGGATCGCTTGCGCAAGCGGCCGAAGCGGTATCGAAGGCCGTGAATCCCCTGGAAGACCTCCACGCCGACGCCCCCTATCGGAGGGACCTCGTGCGCGCCACCACGCGGCGTGCCCTGGAGCGGGCGCTCGCATGAGCTGGATCGGACGCTCGATTCGCCGTTTCGAGGATCCGACGCTGCTCCTCACGGCCTGCAGTGCGGTTTCTGCACGCCCGGCTTTCTGATGCTGGTCGCCGGGGTGCTGGAAGCCGAGCCCGACATCGGCGACGAGGATCTGCGCCACATGCTGTCGTCGAACCTCTGCCGCTGCACCGGCTACCAGAACATCCTGAAGGCGGTCCGCGCCGCGGCCGCGCAGATGAAAAAACGCAGTTGAGCGAGGTCGGTCGATGAAATACATCGGCGCCTCGCCCAGGCGGCTGGAGGACCGACCGCTCCTTACCGGCGAAGGCCGCTACAGCGCCGATCTCAATGCGCCGCGCCAGTTGCACATGCGGGTGGTGCGGTCGCCTGTCGCATTCGGCAGGATCGTGTCGATCGACACGGCCCAAGCGCGGCGGCTACCCGGTGTGGCGGCGATCTGGACCTTCGAGGACGTGCGCGACATCCCGCCCATCGATATCCGCCTGACGCGGGTAGGCGGGCTCGAGCCTTACCGGCAGACCGTGCTCGCGCGCGATTACGTGCGTTACGTCGGCGACCCGGTCGCGGTGGTGTTTGCCGAAGATCCCTACATCGCCGAGGATGCCGCCGAGCTGGTGCTGTGCGAGATCGAGGAGCTGCCGGCGTGCGTCTCGGCGCTAGACGAGCCCGGCGACTTCATGCCGGCGACGCTGCCCGGCGCGAAGACCGAGGCCGCGGTCGTGACCAAATCCTATGGCGATCTCGCCGCCGCATTCGAGAAAGCGCATGCGGTGGTGACGCTCGAGGTCGCGGTCGGCCGCCACACCGGCGTGCCGCTCGAAACGCGCGGCGCGCTGGCGAGCTTCGACCCGTCGACCGGGATCCTGACCATGCAGGGCGCGGCCAAAGTGCCGCATTACAATCGCGACCAGGTGGCGCGCATGCTCGACCTGCCGGGCGACATGGTGCATTTCATCCAGGGCCATGTCGGCGGCGGCTTCGGCGTACGCGGCGAGCTCTATCCCGAGGACGTGCTGGTCTGCCAGGCGGCGCTGCACCTCAAACGGCCGGTGAAATGGGTCGAGGACCGCCACGAGCACTTGCTCGCGGCCAACCATTCGCGCGACCAGCTCCATCGCATGCGCGCCGCGGTCGACGAGCGCGGCTTCATCCTCGGCCTCGAGGACGAGATCTACACCGACCAGGGCGGCTACGTGCGAACGCACGGCGTGACGGTCTCCGATCTCGCCGCCGCCATGCTTCCCGGGCCGTATGTGATTCCGGCGTATCGGGCCACGGCGCACGTGCGCCTCACCAACAAGACGCCCGCAGGCACCTATCGCGCGCCCGGGCGCTACGAGAGCACCTTCGCCCGCGAGCGCATGCTCGATGCCATCGCGGCGCGCCTGGGCCGCGATCCGATCGAGGTGCGCCGGATCAACCTGATCCCGCCCGAGCGCATGCCGTTCGACCGCGGCATCGACACGCTGGGCACGCGTGTGGTTTACGACTCGGGCCGCTATGCGCTGCTGCTGGACAAGCTGCTCGCGCATTTGAAGTACGACGATCTCAAATCCCAGGTGGCGCAGCGGCGCTCGCGCGGCGAAAAGGTCGGGCTGGGACTCGCCTTCTTCGTCGAAAAAAGCGGCCTCGGGCCGGCCGACAAGGCGGTGATCTCGATCGACGCGGACGGCAAGGTGGAGGTGGTCACCGGCGCCGCGTCGCTCGGCCAGGGCATCGAGACGGTGATGGCGCAGATCTGCGCCGAGGTTCTCGATATGCCGATGGAGCGAATTTGCGTGGTCCATGGAAGAACCGACCGGATCGACTACGGCATGGGCGCTTTTGCCTCGCGCGTCACGGTGATGACCGGCTGCGCGGTGAAAGCCGCGGCCGAGGCGCTGCGCGAGAAAATGCGCGCCGCGCCGCCCCATGCGCCCGTGAGCGCCGAGGGCTGGTTCCGCGCCGATCACATGAACTATCCGTACGGCATACACGCGGCGGTGGTCCGGGTCGATGTCGAAACCTGCGGGGCGACGGTGGAGCGCTACGTCGTCGCCTGCGACGTCGGCCGCGCGGTGAACCCGATGCTGGTGGACGGGCAACTGGTCGGCGGCGCGGTGCAGGGCATAGGCGGAGCGCTGTTCGAGGAGTTCATCTATGACCCGGCGGGGCAGCCGCTGGCAACGACCTTCGCCGATTACCTGATGCCGACCGCGGCGGAGGTGCCGCCGATCGAGACATTGCTAACCGAGGACGCCCCCAGCCCGCAGAACCCCATGGGCGTAAAAGGCGCAGGCGAGGGCGGGATCAATGCCGCCGGCGCCGCGATCGCCGCGGCGGTGGACGACGCGCTCGGCCGCCCCGGCGCGGTGACGCGCCTGCCGATCACGCCGCTGCGGCTGCATCGCATGCTCTTCGGCGGCGAATCAGGACCGCCGGGCGTCGAACCGGGTTGACGCGGCACCGTCGCCATGTCGTAATAGGAAGGCTCGCCCGTCATCAGGCCGTTGTGATGATGCCGGCGAGCGGGTTCGCCGGTTTGGCCGGTCTGGTTGCGATGGCAGCAACGATTGAATTTCCGATAACTCAATCTGCTGGAGGAGGGTGCACCGTGAAAAGTTTCCTGCGAAGTGTCTGCGTGGCCATCGCGCTCGGCATCCTTGGATCCGGGGGACCTGCCCTGGGACAGGAGCCCGTAAAGGTCAAGATGGCCCGCCTGGCGTTTCCCTCTCTCAGCTCGATGATGCTCGATATCATCAAGGCGCGCGGCACCGACAAGAAGCATGGAGTCGAACTTGAAACCGTGAACTTCAGCGCCATCGCGAGCTACTACGCCTCGCTCGCGAGCGGCGAGGCGGACATGCTCGCCGGCGGGCCCCTCGTGGCCCAGAAGATGATCCTGGAAGGCGTTCCCATCCGCATCGGCCTGACGTGGGCGCGGATGAACATCCTGTCGGTCATCACGGCCGATCCGTCCATCAAGTCCATCGCGGACCTCAAGGGCAAGACGATCGCCGCCGACATCGGATCGTCGGAGTACCAGATCCTGTCGGTGTACGGCCGCAGCCAGGGCTTGGTCTTCGGCAAGGACGTAACGGTCGTCCAGGCGAGCCCGCCGCTCGCGCGGACGCAACTGCAGGCGAAGCGGGTCGACGCCGCGATGATATGGGAGCCCACGACCACCTTGGCGCTGCGCGACAACCCCTCCTATCGCATCATTGTCGCCGGCGACAGCGCCTGGAGCGCGATCTCGAAATTCGCGGGATGGGACCTCGTGGTGATGATGCGCGAGGACTTCCTGAAGCGCAGGGCGGATGCCGTGCCGCGACTGGTGGCGATGTTCCAGGACGCGCAGCAGTACTACAAGGCCAATCTCGACGAGGCCGACAAGATTCTCGTCACGTCCCTGAAGCTGCCGCCCGGCGTTTTCAAGGAAGCGGTGGCCTCGGGCAGGCTCGCCTACGACGTCCAGCCGGCCTGGGGATCGGAGCGCGCCGCCCTGTGGGACATGTTCAAGATCGCCGTGGACTCCGGCCACCTGCCCAAGCTGCCCAACGAGAACGTGATCTACAGCCCCTGACGCCGCGGCCGATGAGCGCGCGGTCCGCTTCGGGCGCGCGCGTACCCCGAAGTCAAACGACGATCGGTGGCGAACAGTGAGCGTGGCCGGCGAGACCGTCAAGAAGGAGCCGATCGCGGGCGAGGCGGTGGCAGCGCTTGCGGCCCGGACGTCCTTCAGATTTCCCCGGGAACTGGTCATCGGGCTGGTCGTATTCGCGCTCGCCTGGGAGATGCTGTCGTGGATCGTTCCGCCGTTCGTCATTCCGGGATGGCGACGGATTTTCACCAGCCTCGTCGAGCTGCCCGTGGATTTCGTATTGATCACGCTGGCGCGCGTGGCGGTCGCCCTCCTGCTCTCCTTTGCGCTCGGACTGGCGCTCGCCGTCGCAATGTATCTCTGGGCGACGTTCGAGCGTTACGCCAGGCCGATCGTGCGGCTGTTCATGGCCGTGCCGGTCATCTGCTGGATCCTGTTCGCCGTGCTCTGGTTCAAGAGCGTGGAGTTCCGCATCGGTTTTGTCCTGGTCGTGACCTGCGCGCCCGTGTTCCTCATCGACGCCCTCGACGGCATGAGAGGCGTCTCGAAGGACCTGCGCGACATGCTGCGCTCGTTCCGGCCGACGAGCGCGCAGTTCTTCACCAAGCTGGTCCTGCCCGCCACGGTGCCCGTCATCATCACCAGCTGGAAGATCAACCTGAGCCTCGCGATCCGCGTGGTGACGATTGCCGAACTGGTCGGGGCGGTCTCGGGCATCGGGTATGGGCTGACGATAGCTCAGGAGCTGTTCTCCATCGCGGACGTCTTTGCCTGGACGCTGGTCCTCGTGGCGATCCTGTTCGTAGCCGAAGGGGTGCTCATCGCCATCGAGACGCGCATGCTGCGCTGGCGTACATGACCAAGCCCGCGGAAATCGAAGTCTCGGGCCTGCGCAAGGTCTTCCATCAGACCGGCACGGGCGAGGCGGTGGTGGCCATCGAGCGCCTCGATTTCCGCATCCGCCCCGGCGACAGGGTGGCGATCGTCGGCCAGACGGGCTGCGGCAAGACGACCTTCCTCAACATCCTGATCGGGCTGGACGAACCTACGGAGGGGCGCATCACCATCGGCGGGCGCAAACCGTACGAGCATTTCGATGATTTCCGCGGCGTGCTCGCGGCCGTGTTCCAGCAGGACCGCCTTCTGCTCTGGCGCACGGCACTCGACAACGTGCGCCTGCCGCTCGAGCTGCTCGGCCGTCCGCCGCGCGAGCAGGAGGAGCGCGCGCGCGCGTGGCTGGACCGCCTGGGGCTGGGGGCGTTCGAGGGCGCGTATCCGCACGAGCTTTCGGGCGGCATGCGCCAGCGCGTGGCCCTGGCGCGCGCCTTCGTCATCGAGCCCGCGCTGCTCCTCGCCGACGAGGCGTTCGGCCACCTCGACGAAGTCACTTCCGCCAGTTTGCGCAAGTCCTTCGTCGAGCTGGCCCAGACCGAGGGCAATACCGCCATCGTGGTCACGCACCAGCTCGAGGAGGCGATCGAGATGGGCGGCCGCATCATCGTGTTCGGCAGGCCCGGGCATGTGCTCGCGGACATCAATCTCGCGACCTACCCCGCGGACAAGCTCGGCCGGCTGCGGCTCGACATTCAGCAGATGCTGCAAACCAATGCGCCCGATCCGGAAATGGCGTCTTTGACAGCAACGGAGCCTGCATGAAGGTTGACCCCCATGAAGTGAGCGCCGACAGCAAGGGGGATCGGATCAGTGGCGCCAATGCGCTGGTCGAGATCCTCAACGGTTACGGCGTCGAACACGTTTTCTGCTCCCCGGGTTCCGAATGGCCGCCGTTCTGGGAGGAGCTCGCGCGGCGGGCCGCCAAAGGGGAGCGCACACCGGGCTACCTGAACATCCGGCATGAAGAGACCGCTGTTGCGATGGCGAGCGGCTATGCCAAGGCGACGGGCCGGCTCCCGGCGGTCCTCATCCACACCACCGTCGGCACGCTCAACGCCGGCCTCGCCATGCGCGCGGCGTATCACGAGGAAGTCCCGATGCTCGTGTGTGCCGGGGAATCGATCGATTTCGGCGAGACGCCGGGCTTCAATCCGGGCGGACAGTGGATCCGTTATCTCGCCGACCGCGGAGGCCCGGCGCGGTTTGCCGAACCCTGCGTCAAGTGGAGTTTCGGCGTGAACAGCCGCGCAGTGCTGGCCAGCAGCATCCATCGCGCCTGCCAGATTGCGATGACACCGCCCTGCGGACCCGTTTTCCTTTCGCTGCCGTTCGAGTTCCTGTTCGAAGAGGTGGCGGGTGCGATCCCGCGATCTTATCCGCGGCCATCGCCGCAGGTTCCGGCTCCGGATCTGCTCGACCAGGCCGCGCGCATGCTCGCCTCCAGCTCTCGTCCGCTCATTGTCGCGGAGACCGTCGGGCGCGATGTCGCCGCCGTAGCCAGGCTGGTCGAGCTGGCCGAGCTGCTTGCCGCGCCCGTGGTCGAGTCGACGCGCCAGATGTACCTCAACTTCCCCCGCGACCACCCCCTGCATGGAGGCTACGACCCGGCAGCGTATCTCGCGGATGCCGATCTGGTCTTTCTGGTCGGCGCGGTCGCCCCGTGGCATCCGCCTTCCGCCGGTCCGTCGGCAGGTGCTAAGGTTCTCACGCTCGACATCAACCCGCTGCGGCCGGACCTGCCCTACTGGGGATACAACGTGGACGTATCCCTCGCCGGCGAGATCGGGCCGGCGCTGGCGCACATCGTGCGGGTCATCCGCACTACCCATGCGGCGGGGAACCGCGGCGAGCGGCTCGCCGGACTCCGGAAGCAGCATCAGAAGCGGCGGCAGGAATGGAACGACGAGGCCCTTGGCGCAAAGGAGGCAAAACCGATCGACCCTCGCTGGTTCTGCCGGGTGCTCAACACCGTCCTACCGGAAGGCGCCATCGTCGTCGAGGAGACGATCATGCACCGCACGCCGATCGTACGGCTGCTCGACCGCGTTATGCCGGGCCATTTTTTCGGGGCCGAGAGCGGCGGCCTCGGATTGGGCATGGGAATGGCGCTCGGCCTCAAGTGCGCCTCGCCCGAAAGGCCGGTCGTGGCGCTGATCGGGGACGGCTCGTTCAACTACAACCCGGTTCTTGCGGCACTGGGCTTCTCCCAGGAATACGGGCAGCCCATGGTGACGATCGTCATGAACAACGCCGGCTATCTCTCGATGAAGCGTGGAATCACGGCCCTCTATCCGGAGGGCTGGGCGGCCAGGACGAACAATTTCCCCGGCTGGGCTATCTCGCCGAATCCGCGCTATGCCGAGCTTGCAAAGGCGTTCGATGCGTGCGGAGAGACGATCGAAGATCCTGCCGACATAGAGCCGGCGCTGCGCCGTGCCTTCGAAGCGGAGCGCTCCGGCCGCTCCACCCTCATCGATGTCCGCTTGGCGCCTGACGCTTAAGGCTACGACTTGGCTTCCAAGGCGTGTTCCAAGGGGGGTAACAGAGCTTCTGAATAGGTCGCCAGTGCCGAAGAGGTGACGCATCCTGGCAGCCTCCGGCGGCGGTTCTTTATTCAGCAGGTGCCGAAAACCGAAGTGTCCGATCCGGAAATCAACTCACTTACTTGAAGGAGAGGGAGTATCAATGGCTACGAAGGTGGACCCGCAAAAAGTGATGGAACGCATCGATGTCGACGATCTGGTGAAGGTTGCGCTCGATCTGGGCAACATTGACAGCCCGACCGGAAGCGAAGGTCCGGTCGCCGACTACGTCCACGATTGGCTGCGCCGCGAAGGCTTCGATGCGCGCAAGGTGGGCCTTTACCCGGACCGTCCCAACGTGGTCGCGATCCTGCCCGGGACTAGCCATGGACGCAGCCTCTGCTTCAACAGTCACATGGACACCACCATCCACAAGGACGAGTGGTGGACGACGCGCATGGCCGCCGATCCGATTTTGCACAGCGCGTGGCGTGAAGGCGACACGCTGGTGGGCAACGGCGTGTGCAACGACAAGGGTCCGATGGCGACGTGGCTGTTTGCGGCGAAGGCGATCAAGGACAGCGGCGTGAAGCTCAAGGGCGACCTCGTGCTCATGGCGGTGGTGGGCGAGATCGGGGTGGAGCCGGTGGACGAGTTCCAGCCGCCCGCCTACATCGCCAAGGAGCCGGGCACGCGCTACGCGATCACGCACGGCGGCGGCGTGGCCGATTATGCGCTCGTGGCCGAGGGCACGGATTTCGGCCTGGTCGGGGTGGAAGCGGGCAAGGCCTTTTTCAAGATCACGGTGTTCGGCGACGATCTGCCGATCTATACGCCCTACATCACGCGGCCCACGCCGGTCGAGAAGAACCCGAGTGCGATCGTGCGCATGGGTGCGTTCATCCAGCGGATCGAAGCGTGGGCGTATGAGTACGAGCAAAAGAACCGGTACGAATGCGCGGGCGGGCTGATCGTCCCGAAGGTGAATTTCGGCGCCATCCGCGGCGGGGTGCCCTACAAGATCACCAAGACGGTGCAGCAATGCGCCATTTACCTGGACGTGCGCATCACTCCGGCGCAGGAGCCGCTCGACGTGCGCGAGGAGTTGCGCCAGCTCATGCGCGAAGCCGGGATGGCGGGCGAGGTCGAACTCTACGTCTATCGCCCGGCGTTCGAGATGGATGCGAAAAAAGGCGCCCCGCTGCGCGATGCGATCACGCGCGCCCACCGCGCCCTCGTCGGCGGGGAGCCCAAACCCGCCCCGCTCGGGACCTCCAGCATGTGGCGCGACATCAATGTCTTCAATGAGATGCGCATCCCGTCGATCACCTACGGCCCCGGAGTGAGCGTCGGCGGAGGCATCTTCCGCATGAAGATCGAGAACCTGCTGATCGGCTCCAAGCTGTACACGCAGATCGCGCTCGATCTGTGCAACCAGGAACGAAAATAGGGCCGGTCATACTCCCAGGTACGAGAGCCGTACGTGCGGGTTCTCGAGCAGCACCGGCCCCGCGTCCTCCAGCACCACGCGCCCCTGCTCCAGCACGTAGGCGCGATGGCTGATGGGCAGCGAGAAGTGGACGTTCTGCTCGATGAGCAGCACCGTGAGGCCGCGCTCGTTGATCCCGCGAACGGCCTCGATGATCGACTTGACCAGCGTCGGCTGCAGCCCGAGTGACGGCTCGTCGAGCAGGAGCAGCTCGGGACAGCTCATGAGCGCGCGGCCGATGGCCAGCATCTGCCGCTCGCCTCCCGACAGCGTGCGCGCGAGCTGCCGCCGGCGCTCGGCGAGCCGGGGGAACATGGCGAAGACCTCCTCGAGCGATTGCGCCTCGCGGCTCCGCGCCCGCTCCACCAGCGCCCCCATTCGAAGGTTGTCGAGGACGGTCATCTCGGGGAACACCCGCGCGCCTTCCGGCACGACGGCGATGCCGCGCTTGACGACCTGCTCGGGGGCCAGCCCGTCGATCCGCTCGCCCTTGAAGCGGATGGCGCCGGCGCTGGACCGGCGCAGCGGCACGAGGCCGAGGATGGACTTGATCGCTGTCGTCTTGCCCGCGCCGTTGGGGCCGATGAGGCTGACGATCTCTCCCGGCCGCACGTGCAAGGTTACGCCCCACAG
>Ga0209341_10005033_pt1 | contig 12063 bp, 9 predicted proteins | sample RifCSP13_2_FD_184020 | JGI IMG/M metagenome (GOLD analysis project Ga0209341, IMG submission 184020) | Soil microbial communities from Rifle, Colorado - Rifle CSP2_sed 13_2 (SPAdes) (version 2) | ecosystem: Environmental > Terrestrial > Deep subsurface > Rock core/Sediment | place: Rifle...
TCCCCGTCGATCACGAAGTTGCGCGACTCGGCGCTGAGGCGCTCGTCGAGCCCCGCGAGCTCCTCCACCAGGTGGCGCACCTCCTCCGAGAGGGGCTCCGCGAGCGCCTGCGAGAACACCACGAGCCGAACCGGGTTCACGAGCCCGGCGAACGCCTCACGCAGCTCGCCCGTCACCTCTTCGGTGAGCAGCGCCATCCCGGGAGTATGCCACGCGCGTCTTCTAGATCCAGCTCGGGAACCAGGTCCAGATCCCGCCGCCGGTGGGGAAGCGGAAGCCCCAGATCGCGGTCGGCACCGGCATCGCGGTGAGGAAGGGCAGGAACAGCAGGAAGAGCGCCGCCACCAGCACCACGTAGCCGCGCGCGAGCACCGCCTGGCCCTGGTCCCAGCGGCGGTCGAGCAGCATCCCGAGCGACAGGCAGGCGTAGGGAATCGCTTCGAAGAGATAGTGCGAGAAGTTGAGTGTGCGCGGCGAGAGCCCCCACGGCACGTAGAGCAGGAAGAAGCCAGCGCCGCAGAAGACGCGCCGCGCGTCGCGCCAGCGGATCCCGGTGACGAGAGCCCACAGCGACACCGGCACCGCGGCCCACCACAGCGCCGGTGTCGCTGTCGCGATGATGCCCCGCACGAAGCCCTCGCCCGAGAACCAGAAGTACCAGGCGGGCCGATACAGCCAGGGCCAGGTCCACCAGGGGCTGAAGTAGGTGTGGGTGGCGGTCAGGTTGGCGTGGTAGCCCCAGATGTCCCGTTGCGTGCGGAGCACGTCCCCCACGCTGTGTCCCTGGCGCATCCACGGCACGTAGCTCAGCAGGTAGACGAGGGCCGGAAGCGCCAGGAAGGCGAGCGCTCCGAGCGCGAGCTCGCGCGCGGAGAACGCCCGCCGCCCGCGCACGGCGAGAAACACGAGTCCCAGGAAGCCCCAGGCCCACAGACTCGTCCAGCGCGTCGAGAGCGCGAGCCCGAGGGCCAGCCCCGCGAGCGCCATCGCGCGCAGCGCGAGCCGCGGCTCGAGCACCGCTCGCAGCAGCAGCAGCGCGGAGAGCAGCTGGAACAGCACTGCGAAGACGTTGGTCATCGCGATCCGGCTCTGCACGAGGTAGACGCCGTCGAGGAGCAAGAGCAGCGTCGCGAAGAGGGCCGCCCGCTCGCTCGCGAGCACGCGCCGCGCCAGCAGCAGGAACACGGGCGCGAGCAGGACGCCCGCGAGCGCCGGGGCGAGCCGCCAGGCCCACGGCTCGTAGCCGAAGAGGGCGACGCCCCCCGCGATCAGCAGCTTCGCGGTCGGGGGATGCACCCACTCGGTGGGGGCCTCGCCGCGCAGGTACTGGGCCGCCGTCTTCGCGTGGTAGACCTCGTCGAAGTACTCCTCGGTCGGGTAGCCGAGCCCCGGCAGGCGGAAGACCGCGGCGGCGAGCATGACGATCAGCAGCAGACGCGTCTGCCGGCTCAAGGCGCGCTCCGCGGCCCCGGCGTTTGGGCCGCAGGTTTCGCGGACACGAGCGGCAGCGCCCGCCGCACGGGCACGGCGAAGGAGTTGCCCCCGAAGCGCGACAGAACCGCGTAGGCGACGCCGATCACCTGCCCGTTGCGGTTGAGCAGCGGCCCGCCGCTGCCGCCCTGGGTGGTCGGGGCGTCGAAGACCACGTCGGTCTCGGTGATGTCGGCGATGTGGCCCTGGGTCGTCGACGGCCGCACCAGGCCGCGCGCCGCGAGCGCCTCGCTGATCCGGCCGGTGCTCATGCCCGCGCCCGTCACGATCTCGCGTGCCAGACCCGCGTCGATCTTGGCGAGCATCGCCTCGATGCCGGCCGGAAAGCCGACCAGCACCACCGCCTGGCCGGTGACGGCTCCCTTGCCGGTGCGGTCGAGCGGCAGCGTCGGCAGGCGCACGCCCGACAGGTCGCAGCGCACGAGCGAGACGTCCGCGTGCTCCGCATGACGCTCCACGCGCAGCTCGAACGGCCGCTTCTCGCGCGGGAAGAAGGCCCGCAGCACCGTCTGCTTCGGGGAGAAGCCGCGCTCGGCGAGCGACTGCGCGTGCGCGTCGCTCCACCACGGCTCGGCGATGTGGCGGTTCGTCAGCACCAGGCCGCGCCGGTCGACCAGGAAGCCCGTGCCCACGTATTCGACCTCGTGGACCGGGCCTTGGCCCTCGGGGTCGAGCAGCGGGTTGTCGTCGGCGTCCTTCAGCGCGTTGCCGTTGTCGTCGAGCTTGTAGCGCAGCGGCCGACCCTCCGCGTCGCGGAACAGGTAGGCGCCCTGGATCAGGCACACGCCCGGGCCGTAGTCGCGCACGATGCGCTCGCCCACCGCGCGCTCGGTCTCGAGCGTTGCCAGTCGCGCGCGCGTGGCCGCGAGCTCGCTGCGCAGCGCCCCCGTTTCGGCCTCGGCGGCCGCCCGGATCTGGGAGTAGAGCGCCTCCTCGCGCTGGCGCAGCTCGTCGAGCCGGGTGGAGAGCGCCGCCCGGTCCGTCTCCGCGCGCTCCCGCTCCTGCGCGATCCTCGCCGCGAAGCCCTCGCGCTCGCGCAGGGACTCCTGCAGCGCCTCGTGCAGGCGCTCGACCTCGCGGCGCAGCTTGCGGTCCTGGAACTGGCTGTAACCGAGCGCCGCGAGCGCGAGCCCGAGGCCGATCAGGAGCAGCCCGCGTGCCGGCGGGCTGATCTGGGCGAAGCTCCTCGAGACGAACGCGCGCGTCGAGGCGAGCGAACCCTCGCGCTCCCAGGGTGCCGCCTCGAGCATCTCCTCGCCGGCGTCGTCGCCGGCCTCGAGCCGCAGTCGCGGGCCGCGCTCGCCGAGCTCGACCACGTCACCTTCGCGCAGCACGGCCTCGCGCACGTCCTCGCCCGACAGGCGCAGCACCAGCCCCGCCTCGACCACCTGCAGCACGATCTCGCCGTCCCGCTCGAACACGCGGGCGTGGTGGGCCGCGGCGCGCCCCACCTTCACGTCGGCCTCGTCCGCGGAGCCGATGAGCGCCGGCAGCCGGACGTCGTCGAAGCGGTCCCGGTCCTGGCCGTCGAGGTGGCGGAAGCGGACGCGGACGCTCATCGCGCTCCGGTCAGGGCGCCGCGAGCGGCAGCACGCCCGGGGCGCCGATGCGCCGCTCGACGCTGGCCTGGGCGACGAGCGCCCATTCCGAGGCGCCGATGCGGACGAACACCTCGACCCGCGGGTCCTTGAAGGCGGGCGAGCGCAGGATGTCCTCGGGATCCGCGGGCGACTGGTAGCGGCCCGCCGAGCGCACGGTCACGAGCGTGTCCTTGCCGGGGTCGATCGGCCGGCGCCAGGTGCTGACCTGCTCCTGGATCGAGCCCCAGGCCTCCTCCTGATCGGCCGCGGGGAACTTGGCGCGCGCCTGGACCGAGCGCAGCGGCTCCGCGGACACGTTCTTCAGCCGGAAGCGGACGACGGGTGCGATGTAGTTCTGGCCCTGGCGCGGGCTGTCGACGATCCAGTAGGTTTCGAGTCCGCTGAGCTCGAGCTCGCGCGCGGGGTCGTGGCGGCGGCAGGCACTGAGGGCGAGCCCGAGCGCGAGCGCCAGCCCGACCGCCCCGCGCGCTCCACCCATGCCGCGATTCTAGCGTGGTCGCTCTTCGGCGGTGTTGAGCGGGAGCGAGATCCGGAAGCGCGCCCCGCTCGGCTCTCGCGCGGCGCCTTCCACGAGCTCGAGGCGTCCACCGTGGTCCTCCACGAAACGCCGCGCCACGGCGAGGCCCAGGCCCGTGCCGCGCTTCTTGCCGTGGGTCACGAAGGGATCGAAGAGGCGCTCGCGGATGCCGGGCGCTATGCCGGGTCCGTCGTCGGCGAGCTCGAGCAGCAGCTGCTCGCCCGGTCCGTCGGATCCGGGCCCGATCCGGGCGGCGATCACGAGCCGCCCCGAGCCGCCCATCGCGTCGCGCGCGTTGGCGGCGATGTTCGAGACCGCCCGGCGGATCTTGTCGACGTCGACGGGGCCGCGACGGCCCCCGGGCAGGTCGATCTGGCGCTCGACCCGCAGGCCCGGCAGCTCCGCTTCGATCCCGGCGGCGAGCTCGGCGACCAGCAACCCGAGCGGCACCGAGCGCAGCACCAGCTTCTCGGCCCCGCGCACGAAGTCGAGCGTCTCGCCGGTCATCCGCTCCAACCGGTCGACGGCGTCCACGATCGCCTGTGCGCGCGTCTGGACCTCGCCGGGCTCCACCTCCCCGAGGACGAGCGTTTCGGCCCAGCCGCGGATCAGCGTCATCGGCCCGCGGAAGTCGTGGACCAGCATGCCGGCCATGGTTCCGAGCGCGGCCAGGCGCTCCGTCTCGATCAGCTCCTTCTGGTAGGCGAGGTTCTCGAACGCGAGCGCCGCGCGCGCGGCGATGAGCGAGACGAGGCGCGCGTCGCCGTCGCTGACGGGCCGCCGCTTTCGCGGCACCGGGCCGAGCACCAGCATGCCGGCGAGGCCGCTCCGCGCGAGCAGCGGAACCAGCATCTCGTTCGCGGCGTCGGGCGAGGTCTCGACGAGCTGCCCTTCCGACAGCAGGAAGCGCGTGCGGGGCGAGGCGGGGCCTCCCGCGGGAGGCCGCTGCCGCCGCAGGCGATAGGACTCGTCGAGCTCGAGGCTCTCGAAGCTCTCGAGGCGCCGGTCCCAGAGCAGCAGGCTCGCATTCTCGGCCGCGAGCGCCTGGCGCAGGTCGACGGTGAGCAGGCGCGTGAGCCCGGTCAGGTCCGGCGCTTCGAGCACGCGCTCGGCGAGCGTCGCGAGCGTGGCTCGGCGCCTCGAGGTCAGCGAGAAGACGGGCACGTGGCGTCCTGGTTTGACACGCGAAAAAAGCCGTCGCTATGATACTGGTGCTGGAGCCGGAGGCCGCGCCTGGGCAACGGGCACGGTTTCCTGCGGCGTGGGCGGCACCGACACGCCCGTGAAGCGCCGCCGGCACCCTGATCGCGTACGGCTGCACCGAGCCGGAGAAGCCCCGACCGGCGCGGGAGCCCGCGCGTCCAAGGGACTAAACACGGGAGATACGATCGCATGATCGAGGTCGAAGGCCTCACCAAGAGGTATGGCCGTGCGACGGCGGTGGACGGAATCTCGTTCCGCGTCGAGAAGGGCGAGATCCTCGGCTTCCTGGGCCCGAACGGGGCCGGCAAGACGACCACCATGCGCATCCTCACCTGCTACCTGCCGCCCACCGAGGGCGCCGCTCGGGTGGCGGGCTACGACGTCTTCGCGCAGCCGATGGAGGTCAAGAGACGCGTCGGCTACCTGCCCGAGACGCCCCCGCTCTACCCGGACATGGAGGTCGCCGAGTACCTCGACTTCTGCGCGCGGATCAAGGGAGTCCCGGGGCGGGAGCGGCGCCGGCGCGTGGCGGACGCGATCGAGAAGTGCCGCGTCGGCGACGTGCGGCACAAGCTGATCGCCAAGCTCTCGAAGGGCTACCGCCAGCGCGTCGGCCTCGCGCAGGCGATCCTGCACAACCCGGACGTGCTGATCCTGGACGAGCCCACGGCCGGGCTCGATCCCAAGCAGATCATCGAGACGCGCGAGCTGATCCGCGGCCTGGGCGGCAGCCACACCGTGATCCTCTCGACCCACATCCTGCCCGAAGTCTCGATGACCTGCGGGCGGGTCGTGATCATCAACAAGGGCCGTGTCGTCGCCGAGGACACCCCCGACAACCTGACCCGGCGCCTCAAGGGCGCGGGCACCACGCGGATCGAGGTGCGCGGCGACGAGGCCACGGTGCTCGAAGCCGTGCGCGCGGTCCCGGGCGTGATCGCGGCGCACGCGCGCGGCGGCCACGACGGGACGGCCGTGGTCGACGTGGAGGCCGAAGCCGGCCGCGACGTGCGCGCCGAGCTGGCGTGGGCGATCGTGACCAAGGGCCACGGACTCGTCGGCCTGCAGCAGCTGGGAATGAGCCTGGAGGAGATCTTCCTCCACCTCACCACCGCGGACGCCGAGGAACCGGCGCCCGCCGCCTGAGGAGGAGAACCAGAGTGACCTCGCTACGCAACATAGCCGCCATCTTCGGCAAGGAGTGGCGCCACTACTTCGGCAGCCCGATCGCCTGGGTGGCGCTTTTCGTCTGGACCATGCTGTTCGGGGTGTTCTTCTACTTCTCGTTCAGCTTCTTCCTCGAGCAGTCGATGCGCATCGCGCAGCAGGGCATGGAGTACGGCGGCGGCGGGATGAAGATCTCGCTCAACGAGTACCTGATCCGCCCGCTGTTCCACAACCTCGCGGTGGTGGCGCTGTTCGTCGCCCCGATGCTCACGATGCGGCTCTTCGCCGAGGAGAAGCGCCAGGGCACGATCGAGCTGCTCGCCACGTCGCCGATCACCGACTGGCAGGTCGTGGTCGGCAAGTTCCTGGCCGCGAGCGGGCTCTACTCGCTGATGATCCTGGCCGGGCTCGTCAACGTCGCTCTCATCTGGACCTACGCGACGAGCACGCCCGAGTGGAAGCCGGTCGCAACGGGTGCGCTCGGCCTGTTTCTGCTGGGGGCCTGCTTCCTGGCGATGGGGACGTTCGTCTCGACGCTGACCAAGAACCAGATCGTGGCCGGCATCCTCTCCTTCTGTCTGTTCCTCGGGATGTGGACGCTCGGCTGGGCCGACGACCCGACCTCGGGGCCCGTGATGAAGGCGGTCGCCTACCTCGGCGTCACGACGCACCTGGAGGACCTCGTGAAGGGCGTCATCGACCTGAAGGACGTCGTCTTCTACCTGAGTGTCATCACGTTCGGCCTGTTCCTGGCCCACCAGTCGGTGGAGAGCCAGCGCTGGAGGGCGTGACGGCATGAGCTTCCTGAAGCGATTCGTCGATCTTCTCGCCCCGCTGGGCCTGGCGCTCGCGGTGGGTGTCGTGGCGTGGACGCGCTCCGGGCGCACGCTGCCCGGGGGGCTGCGTCCCTACTTGATCGCCGCCCTGGCGCTCGCGCTCGTACACCTGGTGCTGCGCTTCGAGGACGTCGTGCGCGGCCTCGGACGGCGCCAGCTCAAGTACGGCGGCAACACGCTGGTGCTGGTCGTGGCGGTGCTCGGGATCCTGGGGGTCCTGAACTACCTCGCCGCGCGCCACCCGAAGCGCCTCGACCTCACCAAGGACCAGCGCTACAGCCTCTCGGACCAGACGCACAAGGTGCTGGCCGGCCTCAAGGACGACATCAAGATCACCTACTTCCAGCGCTCGCGCGACATGACGCGCGGCCAGGACCGGCTGCAGGAGTACCAGGCGCTCTCGTCGCGGCTCAAGGCGGAGTTCGTCGACCCGGTGCAGAGCCCGGCGAAGGCGCAGGCCTACGACGTGCGCGGGCCGTGGCCGATCCTGGTGGTCGAGCGGGGCGACAAGCGCGAGAAGATCTCGAACGACGGCGAGCAGGACATCACGAACGCGCTGATCAAGATCACGCGCGAGACGAAGAAGACGGTGTGCCTCGCCGAGGGGGAAGGCGAGCGGTCGAGCGAGGACAGCGGCGAGCGTGGCTTCTCCGGGGCCAAGTCCTCGCTCAGCAAGGCGCTCTACGAGGTGAAGGGCGTCTTCCTGATGCGCGAGAAGACGGTGCCCAAGGACTGCACCATCCTCGTCGTGGGCGGCCCCGAGAAGGACATGCTGCCCGACACGACCGCCGCCATCCGCGACTTCGTGAAGCAGGGCGGCAAGGCGCTGGTGATGGTCGAGGCGGAGCTCAAGGAGCCCTATCCGAACCTGGTCGCGCTGCTCAAGGACTGGAACATCGAGGCAGGCTCGGACGTGGTGGTAGACGTCTCGGGCATGGGGCAGCTCTTCGGCTTCTCCGAGCTCGCGCCGCTCGCGATCGAGTACCCCTACCACGCGATCACCAAGGACTTCCGCCTGCCGACGCTCTACGGCGGGGCGCGCAGCGTGGCGGCCGGCAAGGCCACCCTCGAGGGCGTGACGGCCCAGGACCTGGTGAAGACGTCGGAGCAATCCTGGGCGGAGTCGGACCTGAAGCTCAAGGGACCGATCCAGTTCGACGAAGGCCCGGACCACAAGGGGCCGGTCTCGCTCGCGGCGGTCGCGACCGTCAAGGGGCCGACCCCGGCGCCCACGCCCACGCCGTCGCCTCTGCCCTCGCCCGCCCCCGAGGAGCCGAAGGCTCCCGAGGGCCGCGTCGTCGCGATCGGTGACGTCGACTTCGCCTCGAACGCCCTGCTCGGCTTCCAGGGCAACCAGGACTTCTTCCTGAACGTCGTCGCCTGGCTCGCGGAGGACGCCGATCTCATCTCGATCCGGCCGAAGGAGCCCGAGAACCAGGCGCTGTTCCTGAGCCGCCAGGCGCAGCAGAACGTCGCCTGGTCGTCGCTCGTGATCCTGCCCGGTCTCTTCGTGATCGCGGGCGTCGTCAGCTGGTGGCGCCGGCGCTAGGAGCGGTGATGAAGGAGTTCTGGAAGACGGGCCTCGCCGTCCTGGCGCTCGCCGCGCTCGGCTCGTACATCTGGTTTGTCGAGCGCAAGCAGGAGCCGAAGAAGGAAGGCGAGCACGAGAAGGTCACGCTGATCGCGGTCGACAAGGTCAAGGCAAAGGAAGTCTCCTTCGGGGCGACGGCCGGCGACGGGATCCGGCTCGTGAAGGAGGGCAGCTTCTGGAAGCTCACCGCACCGTTCGCCGCGCCCGCGGATACGTCGGCCGTCGAGTCGATTCTCACCAGCCTCGAGAAGCTCGAGGCGGACGAGGTCGTGGCGGAGCAGGTGACGGACTTCGCCCAATACGGCCTCGCCACGCCGAGCCGCAAGGTGAGCGCGGTCGTCGAGGGGGCGCCCGCCCCGCTCGCCGTCGATTTCGGGGCGAAGTCGCCGGACGGCGGCAGCGTGTACGCCAGAAAGCCCGGCGAGGCGAAGGTGTACCTGGTGGCCTCCTGGGTCGAGGGCACCTTCGACAAGAAGCCCTTCGACCTGCGTGACCGCGACTTGCTTCACGTCAAGCGCGACGACGTGCGCTCGCTCGAGGTCGCGGGTCCCGACGGCGGCTTTGCGCTCGCGCGGACGGAGGCGGGAGAGTGGGCGTTCACGAAGCCGCTGGCTACCCGCGCGGGCCGCTGGTCGGTGGACGGGCTCCTCGGCACGGTCGAGAACCTGCGCATGGACTCGGTGGCGGGCGAGAGCGTGTCAGACGCGAAGGAGGTCGCGCGCTACGGCCTCGCGAAGCCGGCCCGCACGGTCACACTGGTCACGAAGGACGGCGCCACACGGACGCTCGAGATCGGCGGGCCTGCGCCGGACCCCAGCCCGACCCCCGCCCCCTCGCCCTCCCCCGGCCAGAAGCCCGAGAAGCCGAAGCCCACCAAGTACTACGCGCGCCAGGCGGGCAGTGCGCTCGTGGCGGTGGTTCCGGCGACGCTCGCCGACGACCTGGCCAAGGGCATGGGGGAGCTGCGCGCCAAGCGCCTGCTCGAGGTGGCGACCTACGAGACCGAGGGCTTCGACGTGGTGGCCGCCGGCGCCACGAAGACCTACGCCAAGACCACCACCAAGGACAAGGACGGCCTCGACAAGACGCAGTGGAAGCGGACGGCGCCCGACGCGAAGGACCTCGACACCACGAAGATCGAGGACGCGCTCTTCAAGATGGGCGGCGTCGAGGTGGCCGAGTTCGTCGACGCCCCGAAGGCCGCGTCCGACTACGGCCTCGACGCGCCGAAGCTCAAGGTCACGGTCAAGGCCAAGGCCGAGTCCTGGATCGAGCTCGGCCAGAAGGATGGAGCCTTCTACGCCCGCAGGAATGGCGACTCCGCCATCCTGAAGCTCGACCCGACCAAAGCCGAAGAGCTGCTGAAGGCCTTCAGCGAGCTGTAGGCCGCAAGCCCCCCGTCAGTCGTCCTTTGGCAGCTCAAACGAGTGCAGAATCTCGTCATGACCAGACGCGTTCTGCTGCTCGTGCTGCTGCTCGTGGTCGTGGCTGCGGCCGGCGCCTGGCGCCAGGGATGGCTGGCGACGACACCCGCACCGCCGCCCGTCCAGCCGACTCCCACGCCACCGCCGCGATTCCAGTCGGCGTGGGCGACCGAGCAGAAATGGCTGGTCGATCGCATCAAGCGAGACATCCGCGAAATGGCGGCTCTCGGCGCGGGGCGGACGACGGCGGCGGGCGACGCGGAGCCCGCGAAGTCGGAGCCGATCCGGGTGGTGGAGCACCTGTTCGCGCCGCGCACCTTCGAGCCCTTCGCCCGGGAGGCGCTCGCCGGTGTGGACGCGAGTGGCTCACGCCCGGCGAGCGGGTCCGGCGAGGATGCAGCCCTGCTCACAGCGCTCCTGGATCCGCAGGCGAGCGTGCTGGTTCGTGAGGACCAGGCGCTGTCGCGGAGAATCGAGGCCGAGCTCCGTCGAGACCAGCAACCGGTTCGCAGACATGTCGATGGCGATGGATCTGGCGCAAACGATGGAGGTCCTGACGCGGCTTCGTGGCGCGCCCGCGGACGAGGCGGCGTTCCTCGCCAGGCTCGACGAGAGACCGCAGGGCGGCGTGTACGAGGACGCGGACGGCAATCAGCATGTCGCGGTTCTCGGCTGGGGACTCTGGGCCTACCGCTGGCAAAGGAACCTGATCTTCGACGTGGCGAGCGGCGCTGACCAGCGCTGGATGACAGGGCAGCGCGGAGAGTACAAGGCCTACGCCGATCACGCGCGCGTCCGGTTCGGTCGCCTCTCGATGTTCCCACTCGTCTTGCGGAGCTTCGCCGGCGAGGACGCGGAGCTCTACCGCAAAGCGATGGCGGCCGTACGAGAGCTCGCCCTGCATTCGCCCGAGCTCGTGACGGGCGCCAACTGGGAGGAGATTCGCAGGCCGAAGCCATTCGCGCCGGTGCCCCGGGACCTGCCCGACCAGAACACCTGGTTCCACCCGGCGCTGCCCGCGGGGAAGCTGCTCGAAGTCGGCCCGCGTCTTCGGCTGGCGCAGGATCTGATCCCGAGCGGAGCGGAGGAGTTGCGTGCGCTGCGCGAGCAGGCGCCTCACAACGCGGACCTGGCGCTCTTCGTGGCCGATCGGCTGCCGGTTGAGCAGCGCTCCTCGACTGGTCTCGCGGCCGTGTACGGCCCACTCGTCGAGATCAACGTTCCGGTCATGGGGGCGCTTGCCCAGGCGGCGTGGTACGACCCGCCCGACTTCAGGAAGCGCCAGCGCGCGCTGTGCGAGATCAGCGGGGAGTACTGCCTGACGCTGGGCTACCGCCTGGCCGAGCTGGGCTTCCCCGACGAAGCCGCCCTGGCCTATCAGGAGGGCTTCGACCGGACGCGCGACCGGGTCGAGGCGGCCAACAAGAGCCGCTGGCTGGTGGACTACTACTTCGACCACGGCCAGCTTCGCAAGGCAGAGGCCATCGCTCGAGACGCGGCCGGAGTCTACTCGGCCCAGGGCCTGTTCGTGATGGCCCGCCTGATGGAGCGCATGGGGCGGGCGCGCGAGGCCGAGGAGCACTACCGCCGCATCCAGGAGCGCTACAACCAGGGCGCGGAGCTCGTGGGCTTCTACTACCGTCGGGCCCGCGTCGATAAGGACGCGTCCTACGAGACCCGGCTGCGCGATGCCCTGGCGCTCGCGCTGCCGCCAGGCCTGGAGCCGTTCGACCGCGCGAGCCTCCCGGCGTCCCCCAAGGACGGCGTCGTGGTCAAGTCGGTGAACGACAACACGAACCGATACGGAATCATGTGGGGCAACGTGATCGTCGCCGCCGACGGCTTCCGCGTGCACGACTACGAGGCCTACAACCTCATCAGGGCCTTGAGCCAGTCTCCCAAGATGAAGCTCGTGGTCTGGCGCGGCGCGAGCTACGACGAGATCGACGTCGAGCTGTGGGACCGGCTGCTCCGGATCGACAGGGACACGTTCAAGCCGGCCGGATAGCGAAGCCGCGTCCGGCCCTATGGCTTCGGGGGCGCGTCCGCGGCCGGCTTCGGCGGGGGAGGCGGCGTCCAGGTCTTGAGCTCGCGGGCCCTGCGGACGACGACCGAGGTCTGGGGGGCGTTGCCGTGCTGGCCGCGGATCGTGGTCGGAGTCGCGGCGATGCGGTCGGCGACGTCCATCCCCTCGACCACCTCACCGAAGACGGCGTAGCCGGCGCCGCCGATG
>Ga0209341_10005036_pt1 | contig 12061 bp, 14 predicted proteins | sample RifCSP13_2_FD_184020 | JGI IMG/M metagenome (GOLD analysis project Ga0209341, IMG submission 184020) | Soil microbial communities from Rifle, Colorado - Rifle CSP2_sed 13_2 (SPAdes) (version 2) | ecosystem: Environmental > Terrestrial > Deep subsurface > Rock core/Sediment | place: Rifle...
CCACTCATCCGTTTCGTCGCCTCGAACGCATCCTTTCCCGTTGACCGAGTCGAGCCCTCGCTCGACGCTCATTGATGTTCTCGCGCTGGGCTGCCGGCGAGCGGGACCCGGTCACATCCCGCTGCGGGAGAAGGCCGCCGTTGTCGCCCCGTGAGGCCCTTGCGGCCTGGATCGGCTTCGTCCTCCTGATGGGCCTCGTCCACCATTTGGCGGTCGATCCACAACCCCTTCTTCATCGGAGACGTCGCGAGCAACCTCCTGCGGGAACGCCCTCAGGAATGAGGCTTTCTGGAATAATCCTGCTCCGTCACTATTCCTAGCCGACTCGTGTCAGGCTCGAACGAATCTCAAGTTTCATAAGTGCGCGACCCATCGGTGCCGCGGATTCCCTTTGGTCCACGCCACCGTCGTCGGCAGCTATCCCCGGGTGGATGACTCGCCCGAGGGCCAGCACCTCCGCCGGGCGATCGCGCGGTGGGAACGGAGGGACCTGCCAGCGGACGGTCTCCGGGCCGTCCAAGTGGGGGTGCTTAAGGAGGTCGTGCGCGAACAAGCCGCCACCGGCATCGATCTCGTCACGGACGGCCACGTGACCTGGGACGACTCCCAGAGCCACTTCGCCTCCCGCCTCGACGGGTTCGAGATCGGCGCCCTGGAACGGTACTTCGACACGAACACGTATTACCGCCGCCCCCGCGCGAACGGGACCGTTCGATGGAGGTCCCCCATCACCGTCGACGATTACCGCGAAGCCGTCGGGGCGAGCCCCGCGCCCGTGAAGGCCGTGGTGACGGGCCCTTACACGCTTGCTGCGCTGTCGGAAGGCGGGACCTCGGAGACCTCCCCCCTCATGCCGGATTTGGCGGCGGCGCTGGGTCGCGAGATCGAGGCCCTCGCGGCGGCGGGGGCGCGAGACATCCAAGTCGACGAGCCTGCGTTCGTCCGGCGAACGTCCCTCCCGAAGGGGTATGAGGACGCTGCCGCCAAACTCGTCCGGGGACGCGGAAGGGCCCGAACCTGGCTGTCCACCTATTTCGGCGGTGTGGAGTCTTTCCTCGACGACCTGCTCTCCCTGCCGTTCGACGGGTTCGGCTTCGACCTCGTGCAAGGCGCGAGGACCGGGGAGGCCCTCCGGGGCCGGCGGATCGACAAGCCCGTGGCCCTCGGCCTCGTCGACGCGCGGAACACGAAGCTCGAGGATCCGCACGTCGTGGCGAAGCAGGCCCTCGCTTACCGCGACCACATCCCGTTCGAGGACTCGTTCCTCTCTCCATCCAACGGCCTCGAGTTCCTCCCGCGGGCGAAGGCGCGCGAGAAGCTCCGCGTCCTCGTCTCCGCCGCCAAACTCGCGAGCGAAGGTGCACAATGACCGCCCCGCTCCTCACGACGACGGTCGGCAGCTTCGCGAAACCCGAGTATCTCCAGAGGGCGCGCAACAAGTTCGCGGCCGGGAAGATTTCCGGAGAGGAGCTTGACCGTCTGACCCGACAGGCGACAAAGGAGGTCATCGAGCTGCAGGCGGCGCTTGGACTCGATGTTTTCGTTCACGGGGAGATGGAGCGCGGGGACATGGTCGGCTACTTCGGAGAGAACGTGGCGGGCATGCGCCCTGGCCAGCTCGTGCGCTCGTACGGGAACCGGTACTACCACAAGCCCGTGATCGTCGACGAGGTGAACTGGGACCAGCCGATCACGCTTGACGACTGGACGTACGCGCAGGGGCTCACGGACAGGCCCGTGAAGGGGATGCTCACGGGGCCGTACACGATCGTCGAGTGGTCCTTCGACGAGTTCTACCCATCGCGGCGGGACGCCGTGCTCGCAATGGCGCGCGTGATCCACAAGGAGGCGGCGGCCCTCGCCCGCGCGGGGGCGAAGTACATCCAGATCGACGAGCCCGCGATCCACACGCGGCCGGATGAGGACTTCGACCTCGGCGTGGAGTCCATGGAGGTCGTCACGCGCGGGATCGACGCGGAGTTTCACACACACATCTGTTACGGCGACATCGCCCGGATCTACCCGGGGATGTTACGCCTCCCCGTGAAGCAGATCCATCTCGCGTTCAAGAACGAGAACTTCGAACTCCTCAAGCTTCTCGAACGCGTTCCGTTCGACGCATCGAAGGAGCTCGGTCTCGGCGTCCTCGACGTGCACACCCACAAAGTCGAGTCCGTGGCGGAAGTGGAGAAGGGGATCGCGCGGGCGCTCGCCCTCGTGCCGCCAGAGCGCGTGTGGATCGAACCGGACTGCGGCCTGAAGACGCGGACGCCCGACGAGGTGCGCGAGAAGCTCAAGGTCATGATCGCCGCCAGGGACGGGGTGCGCCGCTCGCGTTCGACGCGTGGGGAATAACGCTTTAAGTCACGGTTCGCATGATGACCTCGGAGGAGCGGGTTGACGGACACCCAGTTGGACATCGCTGCCACGCCCAAGCGCATTTTCACCTTGGAAGAGGCGAACGGGATCCTGCCGCAGATCGACGCGGTTTTCCGCGAGATGGACGCAAAGTCCGCGCGGGCGCGCGAGGTCGGCGACCTCGTCGGGGACCTGGAATCGTACTGGGGGAAAGCCATCGAGGACGCGCGATCTCCGGATCATGCGACGTACGCGAGGCTGCGCGAGGAGCTGTCGTCCTCCCTGCAGGGCCTGAACGACTGCGCGATCCGCCTGAACGCGCTCGGCTGCGAGCTGAAGGACCCGAACCGCGGCCTCGTAGACTTCTACGGGTACGTGAACGGGGAGCTCGTGTACCTGTGCTGGCAGCGGGGGGAGCAGGAGATCGGATTCTGGCATACGCTCGAGGCGGGATTCCCCGGCCGCAAGCCGATCGTCCGCTGAAGCCTGGACCCAAACGTTATTAGCGACGGCCGTCTGATTCCACCCGAGAACGAGCCATGGCCGTGAGCAAGGACGACGTCGTCGCGGTGCTGAAGAAGTGCTACGACCCGGAGATCCCGATCAACATTTACGACCTCGGACTCGTGTACGACATCGACATCGGTGACACGAGGATCGTGGTCAAGATGACGCTCACCGCCCCTGGCTGCCCCGCGTCCGCGTATCTCTCCTCGGACGTGAAGCGGAAGATCGAGGCGCTCCCCGGCGTGAAGGAAGCGGAGGTACAGATCGTGTGGGACCCTCCGTGGACGCCAGAGGCGATGTCGGAGATCGCGAAGAAACAGTTCGGCATGGGCATCTGATCGGTCCGAGTGCCAAATCTTCATTACCCATCCCCAGTATGCGCGCCCGCCCGTGCCCGCGAGAAGTCGGCCTCCCTCGAAAGCGCAGCCGCCGAGTGGCGACGCGCTCCGCATCGCCGCGCAGGTGGACCGGGACGGGGTCGCGTTCTTCCGCCGGGCGACATCCCTGGTGACGGACCCCCGCGTGAAGTTCATCTTTGGCCGCGCCGCAGACGAGTACGGGCGGGCGCTGAAGTCCCTCGAGGGCGTGCCTGGCGGCAAGGCAAAAGGGAAGGCACCCGCGGTCTTCCCGTTCGAGGCGTACGACCGGATTGAGTGCTCTGTGTGCGGCTACGAGACGACGGGGGACGAGATTCCCGAGCGGTGCCCGAGCTGCGACGCCGTGCGCTACGCGTTCGAGCGGGACGTGAAGCGCGAGGAGGCGTGGGACCTCGTCGCGCGCACCACGAAGGAATCCCTCGCGCTCGCGCGGAAGGCGGCGAAGGTCGTGACAAAGGCGGAGGCGAGGGACGCGGTCGCTCAGGCCGTGGAGGTCCACCGCAAGCTGCTCGAAGAAGCGAAGGAGGAGCACGCGCGCGTCGGCGCGACCCCGTGAGGTGGACCATGGCGGTGACGTTCAAGGAGTTCTCGGAGGATCTGCACGCCTGCAACATGTGCGGGTACTGCGTCCCCGTCTGTCCCGCGTACCAGGAGATCGGATGGGAGTCCGCGGCGCCGCGCGGGAAGATCTTCGAGATGCGGGGCGTGGAGATGCGCTCGTGGCCTCTGGACTATCTCCTCCGGAGGCCGACGAAGCTCGAGAAGGGGAGCGAAGTCTCCCGGGAGTTCACGCGGGCGGTGTACGAGTGCACGGGGTGCGGCGCCTGCGAGAGCGTGTGCCACGCGGACATCCCGTTCGACGCGCTCTGGGACGACGTCAAGGAGAAGCTCGTGAACGAAGGTCTCGGGCCGCTGCCGGAGCACCTGCCGCTCTTGGAGAACGCGAAGAGGACGAAGAACCTGTACGGGAAGAACAACGAGACGCGGGGATCGTGGTTCAACGCCGCGGGGGTCGAACAGTCGCCTTCGCCCGAAGTCGTTTTCTGGGTCGGATGCAACGCGTCGTTCGAGCGGAACTCGATCGCGCAGGCGGTCGTGAAGATCCTCAACGCCGCCAAGGTGCGGTACCGTGTGCTCGGGCGCGAGGAGTGGTGCTCGGGCGGGCCGCTCGCGCGCATGGGGTTCGGGGACTACGTGAAGCGGGAACTCATGCCGCACAACATCGAGGCCGTCGCCGGCACCGGGGCGAAGGCGCTCGTGACCGCGTGCGCGGAGTGCTACCGCGCGTTCCTCAAGGACTACCGCCACTACGGCGGCAACCCTCCGTTCGCGATCTTCCACATCTCGCAGTTCATCGAGAAGCTCGTGCGGGAGAAGCGGATCAAGTTCTCAAAGAAGATCGAGCGGAAGGTCGCGTACCACGACGCGTGTCAGCTCGGCCGCGTGTGCGGCCAGTCGGAATCGCCGCGCACGGCGATGAAGTATCTCCAGGGCGTCGTGCAGCTCGAGATGTTCCACAACCGGGATACGACGCTGTGCTCTGGGGCTCATGGCGGCTTCAAAGAGGCATTCCCGGAGGAGGCCGCGCGGCTGGCGGCGCGCCGCCTCACCGAGGGCCGTGAGACGGGTGCGCAGCTCATGGTCACCACGTGCCCCCACGCATTAGATCACTTGAACGAAGTCGCGAAGAGAAGCCGTGGCCTGCAGACGATCGATCTCGCGGAGCTGGCGGCGGAGCACCTCTAGACGGTGAAGCTGATCCCGCACGAGCACGACGTCTTCGCGTTCGGATTCTTGACCTTGAACTCGCCGCCGAAGAAATCCTCTTCCCAGTCCAGGGTGGAGTCCGTCAGGTAGACGACGGACTTGGTGTCCACGGCGATCCGTACACCGTCCTTCTGTACGACGCGATCCGTCGGCCGCACCTCCTCCGCGAGATCGATGCGATACTGCATGCCGGAGCACCCGCCCGCGACGATGCGCAGGCGCAGCGCCGCGCCCGGCTTGCCTTCGCGGTCCTGGAGGAACTTGATCCGCGTCACCGCCGCGTCCGTGACGACGACGGGCGGCGCTTCCGCGCTTGGTGGGGCGAGCGTCATCGTACCGCCAACAGTTGGTGGCCGCCCATAAAGGTTCTTACCCGAATCGTCGTTGGCGGCTCCGAACGGGAGCGATTCGCGTTGTCGCACTGCGGACTGCACAATCTATATATAACGCCGTTATGTCATTCGAAGGAGGACCGCATTTCGCGGGATGCCCATGGTCACCGTTGAGCAAGTCAAAGAGCAGATGGCGAAGCAGGAGTACAAGTTCGGCTTCACCGCCGACGTCGAGATGGACGTCTTCCCGACCGGCATCAACGAGGACGTCGTCCGCGCGATTTCCCGGTGGAAGGAGGAGCCGGAATGGCTCCTCGAGTGGCGGCTGAAGTCGTACGCCTACTGGAAGGCGATGAAGGAGCCGAAGTGGGCGAACATCACGTACGGCCCGATCGACTACCAAGCGATCTCGTACTTCGCGGCGCCTAAGAACAAGGGCACGGGGCCGACGGAGATGGACCCGGAGATCAAGAAGCTGTACGACCGCCTCGGCATCCCCCTCGTGGAGCAGGAGCGGCTCGCGGGCGTGGCGGTGGACGCCGTGCTCGACTCCGTCTCCGTCGCGACCACGTTCAAGGACAAGCTCGCGTCCATGGGGATCATCTTCTCCTCGTTCTCCGAGGCGGTCAAAGAGCATCCGGACCTCGTCCGGAAGTGGCTCGGATTCGTCGTCCCACAGAACGACAACTTCTTCGCGGCCCTGAACAGCGCCGTGTTCAGCGACGGATCGTTCGCATACATCCCGCCGGGCGTGCGGTGCCCGATGGAACTGTCCACGTATTTCCGCATCAACGCGGCGAACACGGGTCAGTTCGAGCGCACGCTGATCATCGCGGACAAAGGTTCGTACGTATCATATCTTGAAGGTTGCACGGCTCCAATGCGTGACGAGCACCAGCTCCACGCCGCCGTCGTCGAACTCATCGCGCTCGACGACGCAGAGCTGAAGTACAGCACGATACAGAACTGGTATCCGGGCGACAAGAATGGGAAGGGCGGCATCTACAACTTCGTCACGAAGCGCGGCCGCGCAGTGGGGAAGAACTCGAAGCTCTCGTGGACGCAGGTCGAGACGGGGTCCGCGATCACGTGGAAGTACCCGAGCTGCTGGCTCGAGGGCGACAACGCGCAGGGCGAGTTCTACTCCGTGGCGGTGTGCAACAACCACCAGCAGGCGGACACCGGCACGAAGATGATCCACATCGGGAAGAACACGCGAAGCACGATCGTATCGAAGGGCATCTCCGCCGGCTTCGGGCAGAACACCTACCGCGGCCAGGTGAAGGTCATGCGGGGCGCGACGGGCGCGCGGAACTACTCGCAGTGCGATTCCCTCCTCGTCGGCGACAAGTGCGGCGCCCACACGTTCCCGTACATCGAGGTGAACGAGCCCACGGCGACGCTCGAGCACGAGGCCTCGACGTCGAAGATCGGGGACGACCAGCTGTTCTACTGCCAGCAGCGCGGGATCACGCCGGAGGACGCGACGAACATGATCGTGAACGGGTTCTGCAAGAAGGTGTTCAACAACCTCCCGATGGAGTTCGCCGTGGAGGCGCAGAAGCTCATCGTCGTGAGCCTGAACCTTGAAGGGACCGTGGGCTGAGGGGGAGTCACGATGGCGGCCATGTTGGAAATCCAGAATCTCCACGCGAGCGTCGGGGACAAGCCGATCCTGAAGGGCATCGACCTCACCGCGAACGCGGGCGAGGTGCACGCGATCATGGGGCCGAACGGCTCCGGGAAGAGCACGCTCGCGAACGTTCTGGCGGGCCGGCCGAACTACGTCGTGACGGGCGGGACCGTGCGGTACGACGGGAGGGATCTGCTGACCATGAAGCCCGAGGACCGCGCCCGCGAGGGCGTGTTCCTCGCGTTTCAGTACCCCGTCGAGATCCCCGGGGTGAACAACGCGTACTTCCTGAAGTCCGCGCTCAACGCGATTCGCCGGCACCACGGGGAGCCCGAGCTCGATGCGATCGAGTTCCTCCAGCTCATCGACGACAAGCTGAAGGCGCTCGGCCTCGACGAATCGTTCACGAAGCGGGGGCTGAACGAGGGCTTCTCCGGCGGCGAGAAGAAGAGGAACGAGATCTTCCAGTTGCTCACGATTCAGCCGAGGCTCGCGATCCTCGACGAGACGGACTCCGGGCTCGACATCGACGCGCTGCGGATCGTCGCGGGCGGGGTGAACTCCCTGAGGGGCCCCGACCGGGCGATCCTGCTCGTCACCCACTACCAGCGAATCCTGAACTACATTAAGCCGGACTTCGTGCACGTGCTCGTGGACGGGCGCCTCGTGGAATCCGGCGGCGAGGAACTGGCGCACGAGCTCGAGAAAACCGGGTACGCAAGGTTCGAGCCGCCCGTCGCCAATGTCCCGTGAGCTTGGGAGGGATCCATGACAGACGTGGACCCCCGCCAGCCGTATGCGGATGCGTTTGCCCAATCCGAGGGGGATGCGCCCGGCGCCGACCTGCCCTGGCTCCGGGACCTGCGCGGTCGGGCGATGGCGCGGTTCCAGGAACGCGGGTTCCCGACCCTCAAGGACGAGGAATGGAAGTACACGAACGTCGCGGCGATCACGCGGACCTCGTTCCGTCGGCCCGTCGGAGCCCGGAACGGCGTGAGCTCGGGGGACCTGGAGCGCGCAGCGTTCCATGGCTTCAAGGGCATCCAGCTCGTCTTCATGAACGGGCAATACACTCCGCGGCTCTCGGAAGTTCGCACCCTCCCGGAGGGGATGGAGGTGCGGAGCCTTGCGGAGGTGCTGCAAGACGAGCCCGGTGCCGTCGAGCCTCATCTTGGAAGATATGCCTCTTTCGACCGCCAGCCGTTCGCGGCATTGAACACCGCGCTCTGGGAAGAGGGCGCGTTCGTACGCATTCCCGCGGGGCTCGAGGTCCCCCAACCGATCCATCTCCTCTTCGTGACGATCGCCGGCGGGGAGCCGACGATCGCGCATCTGCGGAACCTGATCGTCATGGAGCGAGGCGCCCAGGCGACCATCGTCGAGAGCTATGTCGGGTGGGGCGACGGCGCGTATTTCACGAACGTCGTCAGCGAGGCGGTCGTCGGCGAGAACGCGCGGCTCGACCACTACAAGCTCCAGCGGGAGTCGGAGCAGGCGTTCCACGTGGGGGCGTTGCAGATCCATCAAGAGCGCTCGAGCGTCGTCTCGGACAACTCGATCGCGTTTGGCGGCGGCCTCGTGCGGAACGACGTGAATGCGTGGTTCAACGCCGAGGGAGGGGAGCTCGCGCTCGACGGCCTCTACGTCCTCGGGGGCCGACAGCACGTGGACAACCACACGCGGATCGACCACGCAAAGCCGCACTGCACGAGCCTCGAACTGTACAAGGGCATCCTCGACGGCCACGCGCGCGCCATCTTCTACGGGAACGTCACGGTCCACAAGGACGCGCAGAAGACGAACGCGATGCAGACGAACAAGAACCTTCTCCTTTCGAAGGACGCCCTCGTCGATTCGATTCCCGGCCTGCAGATCCTCGCAAACGACGTGAAATGCCGCCACGGGTCCACGATCGGCCACATGGACGAGGAGGCGGTCTTCTACCTCCGCTCCCGGGGGATCGACGAGCGGGCAGCGCGGAGCCTGCTCACATACGGGTTCGCCTCGGAGGTCGTGAACAAGGTGCGCGTCCTCCCCCTGCGCGCGGCGCTCGGCGCGTGGCTCGTGTCGCGATTGCCGGGGGCCGAGGTCATCCGGGAGGCTTTATAGGGCCGCGGAGGATGGCGGCGGGTCGGGGCGAGCGATGGCGGATCTGAGGGAATTGTACCAGGAAGTGGTCCTCGACCACAGCCGGAGGCCCCGGAACTACCATCCGCTGGACCCCGCGGACCACAAAGCCGTCGGCAACAACCCGCTGTGCGGCGACCAGGTCATCCTCTACCTGAAAATGGACGGGGACCGGATCGCCGAGGTCGGCTTCGAGGGCCAGGGGTGCGCGATCTCGAAGGCGTCCGCGAGCATGATGACGGACGCGATCAAGGGGAAGACCGAGGGCGAGGTCGACGAATTGTTCGGCAAGTTTCACGGGATGGTCACGGGGAAGCCCGGGGCGTCCGCGGACCCCGCGCTGGGGAAGTTGGCGGTGTTCGCGGGGGTATGCGAGTTCCCCGCGCGCGTGAAGTGCGCGAGCCTCGGGTGGCACACGCTGAGGGCGGCGCTCGAGTCGAAGCCAACGGTCTCGATGGACTGAGGGCGCGATGACGCGCGTCGCGGTCGCGCGGGAGTCCGACCTGCCGCCAGGCACGATGAAGGGGTTCGACGTTGGCGGTCGCAAGATCATCGTCGTCAACCTCGACGGCGAGTTCCACGCGCTCTCCGGCATCTGTTCGCACGCGTACTCCGAGTTGGAGAAAGGGTTCTTCCGGGGAGAGTTCGTGACGTGCGCGCTGCACCTGTCGCAGTTCGAGGTGCGCACGGGCGAGGCGATCTCGCCGCCGGCGACGGATCCGCTCCCAAAGTTTCCCGTGTCGGTCGAGGGCGGGACAGTCTACGTGGATGTGCCGGACTAGCCGGCGAGATGACGCGCTCGGCAACGCCAATCCCTTAAGTACACGCCGCCTTTTCCGTGCGATTCCCATGGCGACGAAGGCGAAGGCGGTCCACGCCCTCAGGGTCAAGGACGACTTCCCGATCCTCAAGAGGAAGGCGCACGGGAAGTCCCTCGTGTACCTGGACAGCGGGGCGACGAGCCAGAAGCCGAAGCAGGTCATCAAGGCCATCGAGGATTATTACTCGCGGTACAACGCGAACGTCCATCGAGGCGTTTACGAGCTGAGCGAGGAAGCCACGCGCGCGTACGAGGGGGCTCGGGAGACGCTCGCGAAGTTCATCCACGCGAAGGACCCGCGGGAGATCGTGTACACGCGCGGCACGACGGAGTCGATCAACGCGGTCGCCTATTCCTGGGGCATCCGGGGGCCGATGAAGAAGGGCGACGAGATCGTGACGACGATCATGGAGCATCACTCAAACACGATCCCGTGGTACTTCGTCCAAGACCACAAGGGCGTGACGCTGAAGTGGGTCGACGTCACCGACGATGGCCGGCTCCGCATGGAACAATACGACGACCTGATCACGGAGAACACGAAGATCGTGACCGTGACGCACGTGTCGAACGTCCTCGGGACGATCAACCCTATCCGTGAGATCGCGAAGCGCGCGCACGAGGTCGGCGCAATCTGCGTCGTGGACGGCGCGCAGGGTGCGCCGCACCTGCCGGTCGACGTGCAGGCGATGGACTGCGACTTCTACACGGTCTCGGGCCACAAGATGCTCGGACCCACGGGGAGCGGCCTCCTGTACGGGAAGCACGCCGTGCTCGAGAAGATGGAACCGTTCCTTGGCGGCGGCGAGATGATCCGCGAGGTCCACAAAGGCTGGGCGAAATGGAACGACGTCCCGTACAAGTTCGAGGCGGGCACGATGAACATCGAAGGCTCGATCGGCCTCGGCGCCGCCGCGGAATACCTCCTGCAGCTCGGGATGGATGAGGTCCGCCGCCATGAGATGGAGATCACGGAGTATGCGCTCGACGAACTCGACCGGATCGACGGCTTGACGACGTTCGGCCCGCGCGACATGAAGATCCGCGGCGGCGTCATCAGCTTCCTCCTCGAGGGCGTGCACGCGCACGACATCGCGTCGATCCTCGACGTCGAGGGCGTCGCGATCCGCTCCGGCCATCACTGCGCGCAGCCCCTGATGGAGAGGCTCGGCGTCCCTGCGACCTCCCGCGCGTCGTTCTACGTGTACAACGAGGCCGACGACGTCGACCGCCTCGTCGCGGGACTTCGCAAGGTCAAGGAAGTCTTCGGCTAGGGATTTGGCGGTGGTGGCGTGGAGCTCCGCGTCCCGAAGACGGTCCTCGACCAAATCCGGGCTCACGCGATCGAAACGTACCCCGAGGAATGCTGTGGCTTCCTGATCGGGCGACACGAGAGGACGGACCGGATCATCACGGAGGCCCGCCGCGCTCAGAACGTGAGCCCCGATTCGCGGCGTAGTCAGTACCGGATCGACAACGATCTCACGCGGCGGACCGAAGCGGAGTTTCGCGTCGGCCTTCTCCGGATCGTCGGGTTCTATCACTCCCACCCCGAGTACCTCTCAGTCCCATCGGAGACCGATCGGAGAAGCGCGTGGCCCTACTACGTATACGCGATTCTGGGTCTGAGGGACCACGAGCCGTCTGAATTCACGGCGTGGCGGCTCGAGGACGACACGCAGACGTTCGCGCCTGTCGCGGTCACCATCGGATAGAAGTTCCCGGTCAACTGCAAAGACCCTATCGCCTCAGGCGCAGCCGTCGCTCCCACACGCCGACCCCGAGGACGAGGCCCAGCGCAGCGAGGGAGAGAACCCCGGCGCCACGGCAGCCGCTGGATTGAGCCGTCGGCAACGGGGCGATCGTCTTCGCGGTCCATGGGTCCTGCCGCGTTTCGACCACGGGAGTGCCCTGTTGGACGGTTGGCGAGGTCTCCTCATCCGGCGGGCGGCAGCCCCTCCTCCCGCTGGGCATCGCGGCAGTCGGGCAGGCTGGGTCGTCCCCCGGGTCGGGCGACTGATCGCCGCTCACTGGCGGCGAGCCATCGCCCAGACTGACCGTGATCGGATTCACGATGATTTGTCGAATCGCGCCTTGCAGCTCGGGCAGGCCTTGGGCCTGACACGCTGTGAAGTAGATG
>Ga0209341_10005040_pt1 | contig 12059 bp, 15 predicted proteins | sample RifCSP13_2_FD_184020 | JGI IMG/M metagenome (GOLD analysis project Ga0209341, IMG submission 184020) | Soil microbial communities from Rifle, Colorado - Rifle CSP2_sed 13_2 (SPAdes) (version 2) | ecosystem: Environmental > Terrestrial > Deep subsurface > Rock core/Sediment | place: Rifle...
ATTGCCGGCAGCATCCCTGGGATCGGCAACCTGGCGCTGGTGTTTCTCAGGGTGGGATGGGATGTCGGGGCGCTGACTCTGAGCCGTTTTTACAGCCTGCACGTGCTGGTCATCCCTCTCGCAACGGTGATCTTAATGCTTGCCCATTTCCTGATGGTAAGGCGGCAAGGCGTCGCCAGGCCCCTGTAATTGTTGAAATTAGCAGACCGAGGAGATGTAATGGCCGAAACCCCCCATACTAGTGAAAAAGATGCTATCCCCTTCTACCCCGACCATGTCCGGACTGAATTTCGCGTCACAGTTGGGATCACAATCGTTCTTGTTCTGATAGGGATGATTGGTCTCTTCTCGCCTGTTGGGCTGGGTCAACCCGCAGACCCGATGGATACACCTGCCCACATCAAGCCGGAGTGGTACTTCCTGGCCTTGTATCAACTGCTCAAATATATCGATAAAACTGTAGGCGCAACATTGCCAGTGATCGCAATTGGACTGCTGGCGTTGTGGCCATTTCTCGATCGCAAACCGGACAGGAGAACGAAAGCGAAACGGAGCAGGCTCATCGCCGTCAGCATAGCCATTGTCGTGCTTATTGTAATGACAATCTGGGGAGAAGTAAGCTAACCATGAAAGAAATAACCCGTCGCAGTTTCCTGAAAATCGCCAACCAGGTGCTCACATTTACCGGACTGGCTGCAGTGTTGGGTCCCGTGCTGGCTTATTTCTACCCTCCCGAATTGGAGGAAGTGCCATATGAGCCGGTTTTAGTGGGAACGCTTGATGAGCTGCCTGTTGGAACATCCAAAACGATTCGCTTCGGCCGCTACCCTGCCTTGATCGTCAATACCCCTGATGGCATCAAGGCTTATTCCGCGGTTTGCACGCATTTTGCCTGTATTGTCAAGTGGGATGGATCCTCGAACCAGATCTACTGCCCCTGCCATGACGGGTACTTCGACCACCGGGATGGCAGCGTGATATCAGGACCACCTCCCGAACCTCTCGAACCTTTAAAGATCAGCCTCACAGGTAATGAAGTATTTGTTGGAGGCGAAGAATGACAACCCAGCCTAAGCCTCCTGCCAATATTACTTTAGATAATTCCCGCTCTCTATTCAACGAAAGATGGAATAAAGCTGTCCATTTAGTTCGCGAATTTACCCTCAACGCCATCCTGCAGCTCAGGGTTTTGAATAAAACATACCCGGGTATCATGCATGCTTTGATCTTCTGGGGGGTAACCATCCAGGTGTTAGGCACTGCGATCAACCTGATGCAGATGCAACTGTTCGTCCCTCTGGTCGAGCTATCCTTCCCGCGTGGATATAGCTATCTCGTCTACGAGCTCTTGATGGACTTGGCCGGAGTGTCAATCCTGCTCGGAGTTGGCCTGGCGTTCTACCGCCGGGGAGTTCTCCATCCGAAAACCCTGGAGACTCGCTGGGATGACCTGTACGCCCTCATCTTGCTGGCTCTCCTCCCCATAGTGGGTTTTACCCTCGAAAGCCTGCGCATTCTCAGCACTGCTCCGCAATGGGCACGCTGGTCGCCAGTTGGCAATGCACTGGCAAAATTGTGGCTCGCAATGGGAATAGACACTGAAGGAGCAGCGAAGCTCCACCCATATTTTTTCTGGACACACATCACGCTGGGTCTGACGTTTGTTGCCAGCATTCCATTTACAAAACTGCGCCATCTCATCGTCACACCCCTTAACGTCATATTGCGTCCAAGGCGCAGAGCCGGCGTGCTGGAAAAAATCGAAAATATAGAAGAATCAGAATTGCTCGGAGTGGGTCAAATAAGCGAGTTCAACGGTCAGCAGTTGTTATCCTTCGATGCGTGTGTCCGTTGCGGCAGATGTGAAGAAGTATGCCCGGCAACTATCAGCGGCATGTCGTACTCGCCCCGCCAATTCATCAAGATGCTCAGAGAAACCATGGTGTCGTCCATCACCTATCCGAATGGGCATAAAAATAAAGAACTATTGGGCGATGTCATCCCGGAGGGTTATACCTGGTCCTGCACCACCTGTGGAGCTTGTTTGAACATCTGCCCGGCGTTTGTCAATCCGGTTGACGAAATCATCGACTTGCGCCGTTACCAGGCGCTCACCACCGGTAAAGTACCCAAGTCGGTTGCGGACGTCCTGCGCAACATGGAAAGACAGGGCAATCCCTGGGGCATGCCGGGGGAAGAGCGTCTCGCCTGGGCGCATGGGCTGGGCATCAATGAGCTCGCTCCGGGTGAATCAACCGATGTGCTTCTATTTATGGGTTGCGCCTTTGCATACGATGATCGCAACAGGAAAGTCGCCCAGGCTTTCGTCCGTGTGTTACAAAGATTTGGCGTTGATTTTGCCATCCTCGGGCTGGATGAAGGCTGTTGTGGCGAGACTGCACGCCGCCTGGGGCACGAATACCTGTACCAGATGTTTGCCGAACAGAACATCTCTGTACTATCAAATGTTAAGTTCAACCGCATCGTCACCCAATGTCCGCACTGCTTCAACACCCTCAAGAACGAGTACCCCCAGATGGGTGGCAACTTCAAGGTGCAGCATTACACGGAATATCTGGCGGAATTAACTGCTTTGGATGGGCTGAGATTTAATGAACCCGACGGATTTCACAATAAAAAGATCACTTACCAGGATTCTTGCTATCTGGGTCGCTACAACAAGATCTATAAAGAGCCGCGCAACCTGTTGAAATCAGCAGGCTCCAACCTCGTCGAGATGGAGCGAAGAAATGAAAACAGTTTTTGCTGCGGTGGGGGCGGCGGGCAAATGTGGATGGAAACCGACGCCAACACCCGCATCAATCACAACCGGCTGGCAGACGCCCTGAATGTCCAGGCTGATATTGTCGCCACTGCCTGCCCTTACTGCTTATTGATGTTCGATGATGCGATCCGCTCCAAGGGTTTAGGCGAGCAAATGCAGGTCCTGGATATCAGCGAAGTTATGGATTCTCGGCTTGCCATAGAGAAAATTAAAGATGAACAGCAAGCATCTCAAACCGATAATCCGATGTAAGAAAAAGTTGAATGGATGAGGAGGTACGACCATGTCTGATCAAATGATTGTCCATACGCGCGGAGATCCACTGGGAACTGTCTGCCGGTTGATTCTTTCCATTTGGCAGAATGCCAGCCTGGATGCCATGCTCGTACCGATTAATGGCGCGACCAACTTCCAGCCTGGTTCTCTTTTAATCCACAACCCGGATCAGCTCAAGAAGATGAATCCCTTTAAACCCCTGATGCTGTCAAACACTGCTCGTTACGTCCCTGGCATCCTCCAGGATCATCCGGGTATACGCCTGGGTATCTTGCTCCGCCCTTGCGAGATGAGAGCCTTGATCGCGCTGGCGAAGCGCGACGGATTTGACCTGAACAAACTGGTCACCGTCTGCATCGATTGTTTGGGAACTTACCCCTCAACTGAATTCCTCTGGCGAGCCAAACGCAAAGGCTCAGCGGAAGCATTAACCCGAGAGACTCTACAATTCGCTCGCCAGGGAGGCATCATGGGTTACCGGTATCGCTCTGCCTGCCAGCTCTGCGCTGAGCCCGACGCCCGAGAGGCAGATGTAAATATCGGTGTGCTTGGTCTGCCCGTGCGCCAGTACGTCTTGGTGTCTTCACAGGGCAAAACACCTAGTAAAAGCCTAGACCTGGAACACATGACAGATGGACCGGCAGGCGCCGAGGCACTCAATAAACGTTCTCAACTGCTCGCCAGGATGACAGAGCGCCGGAATCGTACCCATGATAGAGTAGTTCAAGGGATTGCCGATGTACTGCCTGCGAATATTGAAGCCCTGGTTGCCCAATTTGCCGATTGCGGGGCGTGCCAGGCATGTCTCGAAGCCTGCCCGATTTGTGTTCTCGATTTCCCTCAGCGAGGCGCAGACAACCGCTATCAGATTGAAGATATCAAAGGGTGGTTAGCATCCTGCGCCGGATGCGGCATGTGCGAACAAGCCTGCCCCCAACATCAACCTCTCAGCGCGATCTTCACCCACATTCACAAAGAACTGGTTGCCGAACTTGATCAATCGTTGATCAATATCTAGTGAGGTTATATCCTCGTTCAATGACGGTAAACATATCTATCTCGTTTCGGCCTTCTCTTCCTTACGAGGGTTTGTCCTGAAAAACGCTTCCAAACCATTAAAACAATCGGCGCTCAGCCGATGACCGACGTCATCTTCACAATAGGTCACCTGGGCGCCTGCTCTTTCTAAAACTTCCACCGCTCTTCGCGCTCGCCATACAGGCACCAATTCATCCTGGGCGCCGTGGGCGACGAAAACCCGCTTGCCTTCTAAAGGCCGATTGCGTGCTAATGCCTCGGCACCTTCTGGCAAAAAACCGGATAACCCCACCACAGATACAACCCGGTGGGGACGCAGCATTGTAAATGCATAAGCCAGCGCAGCGCCCTGCGAGAAACCAACGATGCTAACTACGGAGATGCCTTTTTTAGCAATGCCATATATGGCAATTTGCTCCTCTTCAAGGAGACTCTCCAACCCATCGATAGCGGGGAGGAAATCATCCACCCAGGGCCACACCCTCGGCTGGTGCGCATGCCAGCCATACCCTCCCAGCGGTGTTTTATATGGACCTCTTGGCGCCACCAACAATGCGTCCGCGGGCAGGCGGTTCGCAAATACCCACATAACCTGCTCGTCCCCTGTCCAGCCGTGGAGCATGAGTATAATTCGCTCCGGGTCGCCGGTCAAAGGCGCCCTGACCTGAGTAACCCAGCCATTGATCTCAATCGTTTTTATTTTTTCCATCTACTGCCTGGTCCAATTGGTCTCTAAGTTTTACTATCCTGTCCATCCCAGCCAAAAATAACACGATAAGCAATAGTGGAGACAGACCTGCCAGCAGGCAGACGAAACCCAGAATAGCGGCATTTCTTCCATAAAACAGGTAAATCAACCCGTCTCCAACAGTAAACAACAGTAGCAGTCCCCCCAAAACCAAACGGATATTCGTTTCTCGCGCATACCTGCGTATGTCACGCATTATTTTTCATATCTATCAGCGTAACCCACTAAAAAAGACTGCTAAGCCGCCCCACAACCCACCAGCGCTTGTGCCCGCGATGGCTTTCACCTGAATCCCTTCGCGTTCTAATACACGCAGCACGCCTGCATGAGCGTGAGCTTCTAAACCGCCGCCACCTAATTCCAGGGTAATTTCCATCGGTAATTTCATTGACAACCTTCAGGTATCTATTGTAAATTATAATCATCCCGGTGAAACCAATGACGACCACTTCAGATTCGTGGGATTCGCGCTTCCGGGAAGAAATCAGAAGAGCCGAAAATGCCCGTCTGGCAGGCAACGAGGGAATGGCGCGCGTCTGCGCCCGTCGAGCTGCTGGTATTATTATCGGTGAATACTTCAAGTGTTGGGGGTTGCCGGAGATGGATTCCAGCGCTTACAATCGGCTTCGTCAATTGCGCGATCTCCCCGGAGTTGACGAGCGAATCAGAGCCGTCGCGGAGCACTTCCTTCTGCGCATCACCCCGGAAAATGTACTCCCGATAGAAGTGGATCTCATCGCAGAAGCGCACTGGTTAGCAGATCAATTAAAAGGACTATGCCATGGAGAATACCCAAAATTCTGACCTGGTTTTTTTCCAAAATCTACAGGATGAAATCACCCAAATCCAGCCTGACAGCATCATCAGCAGGACGCTTTTCAATAACGATCGCCTGAAAGTGGTCCTTTTTGGTTTTGCTCCCGGGCAGGAGCTCTCAGAGCACACGGCGTCGATGCCGGCTGTCTTACATATCCTCGATGGAGAAGCTCATCTTACTCTTGGCGGAGAGGAGAAGTACGCTGCACCAGGCAGTTGGGCGTACATGCCAGCCAATCTCCCTCACAGCGTTTATGCGCAGACGAGCTTATATATGCTCCTGTTGATGCTAAAGAATTCATGACGCAGAGAGGAAATCATGAGAATACTGGCAATCATCAACGGTGAATATGGCGCACGCCATGTGGCGAATATACGTCAAAACGGACCTGCTGAATGGCAAATCTCAGTCTGGCAAGCGCCATCTCAATTCCCGTTGGTCATTGATTACCCGGAAGACCACCTGCCCGAAAAGCTCCCCCCGGCGGATCTCATATTGTCCTTTGCGGAACACAAAGGCGTCGCCGAATTACTGCCTGAAATTGCCAGCATGACGGGGGCAATAGCCGTGATTGCGCCCGTAGATAACGAATCCTGGTTACCCCGAGGTCTGGCGCGCCAGTTGCGGGGTTGGCTTGAAAGGATGGGTGTGGCATGCGCCACCCCTAAGCCGCTCTGTTCACTGACCGAGATAGATTTTGGCGTCACGCGCTGGCAGCGGATTCAATACGATCATCCCCTCATTAAAGAATTTGCTTCGTACTTCGGGCAACCCGAGTTAACGCTCTCCATTGACCCTGAATCGCGTCTGATCACTTCTGCAGCCGTGATCCGAGACTCGGTTTGCGGTTGCGCACGGCATGTTGCCGAAAATCTGGTTGGCTTTTCAGTGGAGGAGGCCGAGGAAAAAGCCGGCCTGCTCCACCATCATTACCCCTGCCTGGCCAGTATGGGAAAAGATATAGACTTTGGGGATACCCTGATGCACGTTTCGGGGAATGTACTAAAAGACAATATACGTGCCCAGGTCAAACCCTTCAAAACCGACCAGTTCATCTCGCCGGGAACGCGGAGCGATTGACCCCCCAGAAGGTCAATTAACAGCCTATGTCGGCATACGATCCGTTTCCAACCGACCCTTTACAGCCCGATTGCGACGATTATTCAAAAGCGCGATCGTGCTTCCCAGGATAAATATCAGCCTGACACTCACCACAATAAACATGATCCCGCTGAAAACCAGAGCGACGACCATCAGGATCAAAATAGGGGTGTTCGAATCGGGTAGCGCAGGGAGCGATCCCCATTGGCTGAGCAAGTGGTGCTTCAAGCCTCTGACAAAGTCGGGATTGGGTGAAACCGGATCCAGGGCCGTCCGCAATCTGCTTTCAAGCAGCATGAAACTATCATCTGGCCTGCTGGTAATCCTATGAAACATTTGAATCAACGCTTTCATCATCAATCCTCTTCAAGCGGATAAGCCATTATCCCAACTGTTCCTGGTCCGAGGTTCGCTGCCACTGCAATGGATAGCTCCGTTAAAACCAATTCTTTACAATTCAGTTTTGAACGCACCATTTCCAGCAACGTTATTCCCGCAGCGACATCCCTGGCATGAGCGATCGCAGCGTTTATCAACCGGTTACCCATTCGCCTCGCCATTTCATCGATAATATGTTCGAAGGATCGTCTGCGAGTTCTCACTCGACCCGCCATAGCCAACGCACCCTCTTTCAATATCACGATGGGCTTTACGTCCAAAAGTGATACCAGGGCTGCCTGCAGGGTCTTGACCCGGCCACTCAATCGGGCGTATTCCAGCGTGTTTAAAGTCAGGATGATATGGATATTCTCGCGTAGGTAGTCTAGATGCCTTAAAATCTTGCCCAACAGCGCGCCTTCGCGTTCCATTTTCCTGGCATCCCGGCACATGAATCCCATACCGACCGAGCCATTGCCCGAGTCAATTGGAATCACGTCGTAACTGCCCTCCAATTCTTTCGCCGCCATGACCGCGGAGGCGTAGGTGCCCGACAATTGCTGGGTGACATGGATGGACAGGATCGTATCACCAATATCGGTAATGTTTTTGTAAAAGTCAATGAATTGTCCCGGAGATGGCTGAGAAGTCTTCGGGATGGCTTTATTAATTTCCACCAGCCGATAGAAATCCTCGTTGCTCAGATCGACTCCCTGCAGGAAAGACTTATCCTCGAAATGAATGTTAATAGGAATAACGTCTATTTGATATTCCTTTATCCAGTCTTCAGGTATATCACCTGCTCCATCCATCACAATGCGTATCATCGAGATCACTGCCTTTCTAATGTTTGGTGATTATCCCCCGGGGCTAGCGATTCGATAAAATCCAGATTTCCATATTGGTCTCTAAGCGTGATGAGCGTCCGATGGTAAAGACTCTTGATAGCTCCCTCAGTTCGACCCATAATTTGGCCAATTTCTGCGTTAGAGAGGTGCTCGACAAATTTCAGGATCAAAAGCTGCTGACGCTCTGGCGATAGACTGCGAATGATCCAAATTAACCTTTCCTGCTCTTCGCTTTCCAGGAGCTCGTATTCCGGATGGATGCTGTTCCGGCTGGCGAAAAATCCATCCTCCAGGGGAATCTCTTTCCTCCGGCTGTTATCTCTGTGCCAGTTTGCCACCAGGTTATGTGCAATCCTGTACAACCACGCAGACAGGGGTAAGCCCAGGTTGCGATAATTGCTGATATGCCGCATCGCCCGGTAAAATACACGGGCGGTTAAATCCTCCGCATCAAACGGATCTCCCATTCGATAATATACATAGTTATAAATACGACCGACATAGCGCTCGTACAACACCCCAAAGGCATCGCCCTCACCTTTTGAGGCTCGAATTAACGCTTCTTCGTCGCTGATTTCCTGCATGGATATCCATTCATCCAGACAGGGTTTCACCTATGGAAACCCCATCGTTAAATAAAAGTTTCTCTCAGTATATCATGTCCACCTGACGCATTATTGTTCACTGTGCAAATTCCATGAAAACCGTTTATGTTATTCATATATATTTCATGTATAATATGAGTGCACGGGGATGACAGGCTTCGACGGGAGAGGCTGGCCCCGAATTGCGAGCCGAGAGGCGCCGACCTCGATAAATCAGCGCAAAAAAACAAGTGCCAACAGCACAACCTACGCTGCTCTTCCTCTCGCTGCATAAGCGAGCGAAAGGGTAGCTGGCCCTCAATGTAGGGCCACGTCCGCCCACCCCGCTCTCCGACCGGTGGTGGAGCCGGGCGAGAGAAAGTCGGAGTGCCGCACATCACGCCGCTAACCGTGCGAAAGAGGGGCTTTCGGGTCCCAGCGGTTGGTCGGGCGTCGTCTTTGTTGGTTGTGAGACGCCTGGCGACAAAAATCAACCGACTACGCTCGTAGATATTCGCGGGTTGAATCTTTCGGACGCGGGTTCGATTCCCGCCATCTCCACCTTAAGCAAGAACTGGCGTTTTCGCCAGTTTTTTGCTTATTTTGAGCTGTTTTCTCTGAAAACTAGGCAACCTTTTCAGATTAGACCTGATGGGTTTCCGAAAGAGCCTGCTCTGGCAATGATCTAAAGAAAGCTGTGCTTTCTTACCGGAAATAAGCCCATGAAAACCCGTCAGATCTGCTCTAGGCGCGGTACACAATCAGCTTCTTCTCGATCACAAGACTCCCGAGCTTAATGAGTTGGTAGGCAAGTTGAGCAAAGCCCTCGCTGCTTTCATTTACCATCTCGACATCTTCGCTGGCAACATCTATCCCTGATAAGTAGCCGTCCTTGTGCACCAGCACGTGACCCGGCTTTTGCTCAATTACGGGCTGGGTGACAATGCCGGCTGACCCAGCCCATTCACCCTTTAAGATTTTGACTAAATCGCCTGTCTCCAGGTTTTTTCTGGACATCATGGGTCCTCTCCTAGAGTTTCGTTCTTCATTCAACACATACGATCAGCCCTTTCAAATACGCCCCCTCCGGAAAGTTCAACGCCACCGGATGATCGCAATCCTGGCTGAGGCGCTGGATGATCCGGGCTTCCACGCCGGCGTCTAAAGCCGCGCCAGCGAGGATCTTTTGGAAAAGATCAGCGTCAACCCCGCCCGAACAGGAAAACGTCGCCAGGATGCCCCTCGGGTGCAGCAGCTTAAGTCCCAATAAATTGATATCTTTATAGCCCCGCGCCGCCCGCGCCGCCTGGGCTGCCGTAGCCGCAAATTTCGGGGGATCCAGGATTACAAGATCAAAGCTGCGTCCTCGATCTCTCAGTTTACGCATTTCTTGAAATGCGTTCCCCTGAACCCATTCTACTGCCTCTGGATTGAACCCATTGAGAGCGACATTTTCCCTCCCAAGATCGATCGCCTCCGCCGACGCCTCGATACATAGAGATTTTTTCGCCCCGCCTTTTAGCGCTGCTAGTGTGAATCCTCCTGTATACGCGAAGCAATCGAGCACCTCCCTGCCATTGGCGAATTGCCGAACGGTCTTTCTGTTTGCCCGCTGGTCCAGGTAAAAGCCGGTTTTATGTCCATGCTGAACATCGACCCAATACTCGATCCCGAACTCGGATATCTTGATGCGCTCAGGCGGCGTGCCTCCATGCAATGGCCCTGATCTGGCCTCCTGGCCTTCCAGCGCGCGCACCTCTACATCTGAGCGCTCGAAAACACAGTCCAAGCCGGTTAGTTCTACCAACACGTCGACCAGCGTCTCCCGCCACCTCTCAATCCCCCAGCTCAGGCATTGCATTACAAGGATGTCTCGATAGCGATCCACAATCAGGCCGGGCAGACCATCCGATTCAGCGTGAACCAGGCGGACCGCATCCGTCTGGGTCGGGTCAACACACCCCTCTCTTCGCCGGATCGACTTTTCGATGCGCTGGCGAAAGAAATCGGGGCTAATTTCCTCATCCGGGTCCCAGCTCCATATGCGCACCCGGATTTGGGATGCCGAGCTGTAAGCCCCCTTTGCCAGGTATTCCCCCTGGCTGGAGAGCACCTCAACCGTCTCGCCATCTTCCGGAGCGCCGCGAACTTCGGCCAGCGCGCCCGAGAAAATCCATGGATGGCGACGGAGTATCGATTTATCCCTGCCGGGTTTAAGGACAACAGTTGCCATGCATGGATTTTCTCGGGTCAGGGTGTGATCTTCACACCCTGGATGGATTACAACACTCCGATTTCCTTCCCCGCCATCTCGATCACGTTCATTGCATGCTCGATCTCGTCTGGCTCGTGGGCTGCGGTAACCGTCGCTCGCAGCCTGGCGAGACCTGGCGGCACCGCCGGGGATACAACCGGCAGCACGAAGATATCATGATGTTGCGCATGCCGGGTCATCATGAAGGCGGTCTCGTCGCCTCCACAGACCACAGGCACGATTGCCGTTGACGTGCACAAGGTATCGAAACCGCGCGATTTAAGACCCTCGATGAACTGCCTGGAATTCGCGTTGAGTTTCTCGACTCTCCATGGCTCGTCTAAAATAACATCAAAAGCCGCCTTGGCAGCCGCAGCTTGCGCTGGGGGAATAGCTGCAGAAAAAATATACGCCCGGCTTGTATGGCGAAGGTATTCAATCAGCTCTTTCTTACCCGCTATGTAACCGCCTACCGAAGGTATGGTCTTGCTGAGCGTCCCCATCTTGAAATCGATCGCTCCCTCCATCCCGAAATGCTCTTCTACACCTCTACCCGTCTTTCCAAGCACGCCTACCGAATGGGCTTCATCGATCATGATCCAGGCGCCGTACTTTTTGCACAGCTCGACCAATTTGGGGAAATCGATCACGTCGCCATCCATACTGAAAACCGAATCGACGACGACCAGCGTGGTGGCGTCGCTGGGGACTTGTTCCAGGCGCTGCTCCAAAGCCTGCATGTCGTTATGCTTGAAGCGTAAAAACTTCGCTCCGGACATCAGGCAGCCATCAACAATACTGGCGTGGTTTAGCTTGTCCGAAATAACATAATCACCGCGGCCCAACAACGTAGAAATAACCGTCAGATTGGTGACATAACCGGAAGAAAATGTCACTGCCGCTTCTGCGCCTTTGAATGCCGCAATGGTCTCCTCAAGTTCGTTGTGGATGGTTAATGATCCCGCCAGGGTTCTTACACCATGCGTCCCAGTGCCGAAACGGTCGATCGCCTCTTTTGCAGCCTGGCTGATGCGCGGATGTCCAATCAAGCCAAGGTAGCTGTAAGATGCATACATGCCCATCTCCCGGTCGTTGACCAGGACCCGCGCCCCACCCCTCAACTCAGTCACCGGTTGGTTGTAATAATACAAATCAGCCGCTTTGGCATTTGCGATTCGTTCATTCATGTACCGGACGCGTTGCATGATGGTGTCGTTGACTTGATTTTCC
>Ga0209341_10005041_pt1 | contig 12057 bp, 13 predicted proteins | sample RifCSP13_2_FD_184020 | JGI IMG/M metagenome (GOLD analysis project Ga0209341, IMG submission 184020) | Soil microbial communities from Rifle, Colorado - Rifle CSP2_sed 13_2 (SPAdes) (version 2) | ecosystem: Environmental > Terrestrial > Deep subsurface > Rock core/Sediment | place: Rifle...
TCCCCGAACGGCGCGTTCGTGGCGCAGTTCGGGGAGCTTGGGGACACCGCCGGTGCGCTGGCCCGCCCGAAGGGAGTTGTCGTAGATTCGGAGGGCAACGTGTTCGTCAGCGATGGACTGCTTGCCGCCGTCCAGGTCTTCTCCCCCGAAGGTGAATACCTCGGCGTCATCGGTCGCAAGGACCCCACGGACCCCGCTTCGGGCTCGCTCTTTCAAGCGCCGGCCGGGTTGTGGCTTGAAGGGGAGCGGCTCTACGTGATGGACCGTCTCGCCGGGCTCATCACGCTGGACCTTATCGGCCTGCATGCCCTGAGCGAGTGAGCGCAGGGCACCACCTTGCGGTCCATAGCACTCGTGCTAGACTGGTAACGCTCGAGTGATCCCTCGCCGCGCGGGAGCGGGCGTAGCTCAGTGGTAGAGCATCTGCTTCCCAAACATCCCCGCCCTGGCGCTGTCCGTCAGATAGCTAGACCCTGAGCGAAATCCGCACAGTTATCGACTGTACAGCCTAAGTCCAGCCCTTCGCGGTGAGACCCAGGGCTTAGGCTATGACCATTCGGCGTGAGTTGGGGAGGCGCTCGGTATCTGGGGCCAGTGCCAAGAGTTCGGCCGTCACAAGAAACCGTATCTCAGCCTTTCGCGCCCTCCTGGCAAACTGTTTCACCTGGTCGTCAGACATATCCTTTATCAGCAAGGCCAAGACCGCTTGTGCGGGGCTCAGCGAGAATGCCGCCGCAAGAGCTTTTCCATTCGGTGTCTCGACCTTCGCCGCGAGATCGTCCGGCGAAAGCCTAGCCAACCGCAAGTAATTTGCGACGATCGTCGCATAGCGTCTAAGGTCAACGGGCAAATTCTCGGGAGCCCACGACTTCTCGAGGAGTACAATTATCGCCCTCAACTGATCGTACTGTTCGTTTTCCTTTACGACCTGTAGTTTGGCCGCGCTTGAGATATCGGCCAACAGACTGTCCACGAGTTCCAGTGCGGCCTTGGCTTCCGCGCCGACGCGATCCGCCTGCCACAGGACTATTCTGGGTTTGTATATCGTCTCGTGCGTGGCTTTCGTCCACGCATACTGAAGTAATGTCTTGATCTGTAGCTCGAAGTTCAAGCCCAGCAACCCTTTGTCAGACAGCAAAGGCTTGTCGCGCAGTTGCAGAGTCAGGTGTAGGTCGTCATAAACGAATTCGTGGGGACTGTCGGAACGATTAGTCTTTCGCGAAACCTCAAGGAAGTCACTTTCGAGGCCATCACACAACTCGGCAATAGCGAGGGTCGTGGGAAGGGCGACGGTGGCGGCATATAAGTCCGTGATTTCCTCGAACGGCTTGTGGAAACCCCCCAATTCTACCTTAGCGTATAGCGACTCACAATCCTTGACCCGACTAGCAAAGGTGCCATTGTGGTGCTCTGCAACTGCACCCAAGATCTCATCGCACCACTTCTGCAGCGCCTCGTACCTTGGCTTGACGCTGTCATACGCGCGTTGAAATCGAGCTGAAACAATCACTGCGCGAACTGGAACTTGGCAAGTATCGTTGTGGTCCTCAAGAGACGGTTCGGCCCTTTGTTGGAACCCTGTCTTGCCGCGATGAGATACGCGCTCGCTTCTTCGGTCGCGGACTGGTTCACTTCTTCCGCGAATTGCCTCAGGGCTGCTGCGGTCGCCAGATAATCTATTGCCCGGGTTCGCCCTTGCCGCCCGAGTTCCAGCGCCGCAGCCCAGAGGCTATAGAGATCGGCGAGATTGGAAAATCGGGTGCCGCGAATGACCCCGGTCTCCTCCTGCAGGCGCTCCAGGACTTTCTTACATTCGCTGTACTGCCGGCGATGGTTCGTCTCGTCAGGTATCTCCTCGTCGTAGTCAGCGTAGTACCGATCTATCTGCTCGTCTCCATCTTGAATCCCATGCATGGTGAGAAGGAAGAGCTGGGATACGAACTGCACGTCGAGCATCCGACGGGATCGCGCCGGCGTCGCAACCCCAATATCAACCCAGAATTGATCGTCGGCCAGCTTCTCCATAAGTGTAATGAAGTTCCCGGAGAATGCTGCGTGTCGCAGTTCCTGAGGGTTAAGCCGCGCGACGTTCCGGTTGAGTCTCTCAAATGCCTGTCGCAGTTCTTCCAAGGTTCCGTCTTTGATGATTTCGACGGTCACTTGGTACTTGAAGAACTCTTTGCGCTGTTCTGGTGTCAACTCGGCGAAGAACTGCGGTGCTCCAAGATCTTCAGAGTAAACGTCCGATGTCGCGAGCTTGTTATGAACGAAATCCAAGATGGTTGTCAATCTCTGCTTGCCGTCCACGACCTCGTATACCGTGGATCCGTCATCACTAGTGCGGGTGTTGATGAGCAGGCTCGGGAACGGGTAATTGCGGAGTATCGAGTCGATGAAGAAGGCCTTGTAGTGGGAGGGCCAGACGTTAGACTTTCGCTGCCAGACCGGGTTCAGATCCAACCGACCGAACGCAACGAGGTCCGTAAAAAAAGAGAGCAACTGCGTATTGGAACTCCGATCAACCATCGCGCGTACCTCCGAATGAATCCTATTCTTCTGGACCGCTCCGGAGTGTCTCTTCCACCTGCTCTTCTGGCGTCTCTTGGCCCGCGACTTCTTCCCACCGCTCCCTACCCAGCCGTTCCAACCGCTGGGCTTGGGTTAGCAAAGTACCTCGCAGGCCCAACGAGACATCTCGCTCCTTTATCACCTGCGCCAGGTTAGCAATCGTCGCGGCCCTTCTTGCGATCCTCTCGTCTGCGTGGCCCAACCGTAGCCTGAGCTCACCCGTAACGATATCGCCCCTGTACGACCGGGGGAGATCGATCAACTCGGCTGGGGCCGGAGCCACCTCGTTCAACAATTTGGTGACCTGAGCCTGTCCAGAAAGCTGTACATAGACCGTATACTCGGCCCTGATCAGAGTGGACACTTTGTCGTTGTTTGACGACTTCTCAAGTCCCCAAAGAGGCCAGACTTCAATCGAAGCGACTTCCATCGGGTCCAAGACATGCATCGCCACCGCGTCCGTCCGCTGATTTGTCAAATGACGGCCTATGCGACTGCTCAACCGCTCGTACGTTTGTCCCACATAGATTGGCTCGCCGTCGTAATCGTAGAAGGCGTATATTCCGCAAATTGCGGAGCAAACCTTTCGCCCGTCTTCGTCGGTTGTTGCAAAGAACGCTTCAATCCCACGGCGGATCGCCTGGATGTCTTGCGTCAGTCTCCGCCCGCGAGATAGCCGCCGGCGCGGAGCGTTAGCCTCGTCCTCTCTAGACACCACTGCTTACCGCCACTATCTCTTGAGCGGCCCGGTTTGCTTCACAGAGAGGCCTCAGGTAGTTCTCACCTAACCACTCGACCGCCGGTACGCAGACTGCGTCACCAAGAGCGAAGAGCGCGAAGTTCTCAGAGACCCCCACCAACTTGTAGCTCGGAGCGCCCATGAGCCGCGCGTACTCACGGGAAGTCATCCACCTCACCTGGACCTCCCCACAACCCGCCTCCACGACCGCTTGTCGGCTTGATCCGCCCCGGACGGCGCGCAAGCACCCGCTGATTTCATCCTTCCGGATCTCCCACTGCGTTTTTCCGCCGCGTGTCCGTCGGTACGCTGTCCGCCAAGTGCGCGACCTCGACGATCTCAGCGACTCCAGACGCCCCGCTTGCACAGGTGATAACTCTCCAACGAACCCGCTCAGCCGCGTAGCGTCCCACCAGATCGAATCGCCCGTCCCATATTCGTCAAGGACGGCTTCCATTGACTCACCGCTTTCCCTTGGCTCTTCCAGACGGCATGGGATGACCCGCAGTCCTGGGTATCTTGCCACGAACCCCTTGATCCACGCCGGCCGCATCTTGTTAGGCCCCCAGCTCCCCTTAATTCCGGGCGCAACGACGCCACCCACGATAAACACCCGCGGCCTGCTCTGAGGAACCCACCATCGCGCATCCAGCTCAAGCAGATCGCAGGAATAGCCGAGGTCGTTAAGTTCAGCGATCACTCGGCGCAGATCGTCTCCGTCTCGCGAACTGGCCAAGCTGGGCACGTTCTCTAACATCACCACCCTAGGCTTACGCGAGCCCATCTCGCGGAGGACTCGCGCAAACTCCCAGAACATCCCCGACTGCTCGCCGTCCAATCCTTTTCTCCATCCCGCGAGGGAAACATCGGTGCAAGGAAACGAAGCAGTCGCCAGGTCAACGTCCGGCACGTCACCACCAGTGATTCGACGTATGTCCTCCAAAGCCAAATCGTTCAAGCCAAAGTTGGCGGCGTACAGAATCTCCTTCCTCTCGTCAACGTCATTCGCGAACACAACCTTGAAGCCGACCTGTTCCAGGCCAAGGCGCACAAATCCAATTCCCGCAAAGAACTCTGCCGCCGTAAATCGCTCAATCAACGGTCGTTCTCTTCCGACTGCAGAATGCTCACTACGCGGTCCACACACTCATCCTGGTCCCCTCTAATCTCGCTCTCCCAAATCCTAAGGACGCGCCAACCCGCGACCCTCAACCGCTCCGTATTCAGCTTGTCCCGTTCAACGTTCTTCTTGATTTTCGGAATCCAATACGCCGCAGAGGGGCTGCCACGGAACTGATCTTCCAGCGATTTCAAGCCTCTACGCCGCCACTGGTTACCATGCCAAAAATCTCCATCTACGAATACAGCCACCCGTTGATGGGGAAACACCAAATCCGGTTTGCCCGGTAGATCAGCCCGATGAAGCCGATACCTGACCCCCCTTCGCCACAGCGCCTTGCGAAGCGCCAACTCCGGGCTCGTGTCCCTGTCTCGGACGCGAGCCATCACCGCCGATATCTGTTCTGCCGAACGCTGCCGTCGGTGCTCCACGAGGTTACCACGAATGTAACTTGACTCCGCCACGCGGTCAATGAGCCAAAGACATTAATTGCGTAGCGCCTGCATTCACCCGGAAGGACGTTTCCTGTAAGCCGCCGACTCCCGTGGTCGTCGGCAGCCAATTGAGCAGCATGAGTACGAAATCGAGGGCGTCAAGGTGCGCGCGAAGGGTCACCGTCCAGACGAACCGCCGGCCTCGCTCCCTTCGACGCCCTCGACCTGCTACCGATGCGAAGCGCCGTCACTGACTCGCTACCATCGTTGACCAGGTAGCCGACGCTGTACGACATCGAGCGGTTCTGCGAGCCTTTTTGAAAACAGCACGTCGCCCCGAGAGATGTCCTTGACCAGGTACTTGGCCGCGTACGCAGCGCAGTCCGTCACGGACCGGGGGATTTCGAGTCGGTCATACCCATAGCGGGCGTACCACAGCAGACCGATGCGCGCAATATCCCCGTCATCGAGACCCCCCACGTCGAGAAGGGCATGGAAATGCGGCCAGCCGTTCTTCTGGTACTCCATCCCCACGACAAATTCGATCCGCCTGGCCAAAGCCCCTGACCCATCGTTAACCCACCCCAGGAAGTCCCTCTTGGCGCGATCTCCCGGTACGACTCGCGGCACCCACGTATCGCCCCACAGTCGCTCTTTCGGGTAGCGCCGCTGGTCGTAGGTCATCGTCCCGAACAGGTCCCAATTCCGGAGGCTAGCGATCATCTCCCCGAGTGCGAGCTTGGCACCCTGGGCGGTCTGCCTCGCCGCTATCCACGTGCAGTCATCAATCCGCGCCATCTGCCCCTCCACTCGGCTGACACAGGTAGCCCGTCAAGAATGCGGGCTACCTGTGAAGCCCGCCGCTATTCCCCGGCGACAGCCGAACACTATCAGCGTTTTCACGCCGCCTGCTGGCTGTCGTCTCTCCGGGACTGACTCTGTGCCCTCTTGCGCTTCCTCTGCCTGGACTTCGACGAAAGGTAAGCCAGTCGGGTGAAGTAGGCTCGCCTCGCACACTCGGCTCTACGAGCCCTTTCCGCAGCTGGTAACACCCCGTCCGGATCGACTTCCCGGTCGAAGCGGGCGTTGAACGCGGACCGCGCCGGCGCTGTCGCGCTCGTCGCGTCCGCCGTCATCGCCCAGCGCGAGTACGCAGCGATCCGGGCTCGAAGGGTTGCATGTCCGCGATTAGCCATGGGCCTGTTACCTTGGGCCTATGATCGCACGCCCTCGCAGGGCTTTTCGCGGTCTAGCGCGGGGGTGAATATGAGCTAGTCAAGTCGAGGCACAGATAGCAGGACAGCCCTCGCAATCGTCTCGCACCCCGCTTGAGAGGCTCCGTGAGGTCGGCACCCGTGAGTCCTTCCCACCCGAACTCCTGGAGGATGTCCGCCACCCGATCCTTGTTCAAGATCGCTTCATGCTTGAACACGTGGTATGCAAGTTGATCGAGTCCAATCTCCCCCGGAGCCTCCCTGACCGCCCGACGAATCTTCCCGATCAGCCAGTCGTACGTGGCCTCCCCCCCGTACTCATCGCCCCGCCGCCCTGTCGCCGCCGCAACCTCGGCTACACGTCGCTTCTCATCGATCCACCATCGCGACACCGCTTCCCATTTGTCTCCACCACACCAACCCTCGATGATGATCTCACTGTCTACCATTCCGATTAGGTGCTTCAACGGCCACTTCAGCCGACCGAAGCGCTGTAGCTCATCCAATCTGTAGTAGGTCCAGTCTCCCGATACCAGTCGCTTCCCCCACAGTCGAGTATTGTCCCATATGGGCAGCGCCGGCCACCGAAGCTGAGCGCGGTATCGCTCGTAGTACTTCACACCCGGTCGCCCAGACCCAGCCGCCGGTGGGCCGCTAGCGCCCGCTCCGTTGCTGTAGACGCCGCGTAGCGCTCCACCATCGCCCTGGACCGCCAGCCCGTGATCCGCATCAGGTCCCCCTCCGTCCCACCGTCTGCCAGCCAGTGATGCGCGAACGTATGCCGCAGCTGGTGCGGATGGAGCTCGCCGAGGCCCGCCTGCTGACCCCGCCTACGCACGGTCTGGAAGATGCCCGTGTCCATCATGCGGCCCTTGCGCCCAAGCCAAAGCCACGGCTCGCGGCCGGCCGGGTGCTGCGAGCGTTTGCGTATGTACCTGTCCAACGCCTTCACCGTCCTCGCACCGACCGGAAGAACCCGCTCCCTCCGACCCTTGCCGATCACCCTCAACAGCCCCCGGTCTAGGTCCACGTCGTGCACGTCGTCATCGCCCGGATTCCACCGCAGCCCCGCGATTTCCGCCCGCCGCGCTCCTGTGTCGATGAACACCCTCAAAATAGCCGCGTCCCGCCGGTCCTCAAACGTCGGACCCCTCTCACACGTCGCTAGGAGCGCCCGAAGCTCCTCCTCCCTCAGGACATCGGGAGGGTTATCGGGCACCCGAGGCGGCTTCATTCGCGCCATCGGCGACTCTCCGATCTCGCCCTCCTCCACCAGCCACCTAAAGAACGACTGAAGCCCTCGGTAGCGGTTGTTAGCCGTGGCCGGCTTCCAACGCCCCAGAAGATGCGTGATGAACGCTTCCACGTGCTCCCTGGTAATGCTCGCCACGTCGCGCGGCATCCCCCGCTCACCCAGGAACCGACCGAGCTGTCCCGCAGACTCCATGTATGTCTGCCAGGTCCGAGGGGAAAGGTTCTCGGCGCGCAGATGGCGACCGTACGATTCGATATTGACAGCGATGTCGCCCGCTGCTGTAATGTCTGCGGAGGCTTGACGCATCGTGCTAACTCCAGTCTGGGACCCTTTGGAAACTGGTATAGTTATAGACTATTCGAGCAGTATGCGTCAAGCAAGATTCAGTTATCGGCTGTAACTGAATCTAATAAGGAGCGGGCGTAGCTCAGTGGTAGAGCATCTGCTTCCCAAGCAGAGGGCCGTGGGTTCGATCCCCATCGCCCGCTCCAGATACGAAATCGGCCTGATAGACGGCTAAATTCACGCCTAGGTGCTTCGGCGAATTGATTGCCAGTACCTTGGGGCGTACACCGTTGCCGGTTGAATTCGAGCCCAATCAAAACCGGCGATCTCCAGGGTATAATCGATCCAAGACCATGGGGGCTATCCCGTTGACCGAAGACTGTTTTCTTTGTTCGCCAGACAAAAGGCTAGTGTTCGCCGAGAGCAAGCACTTCTATGCTATGCTCGGGCTTGGTCCGATCATGGAAGGCTACTCAATACTAGCCTCACGCGCCCACACGCCTAGCTACTTTGATCTCCCTCGAGACCTCACTAACGATTACCTCGACTTCCGCGCTGGAGTGCTCGACATGCTGGCCAAGCCCCGGAAGTTGGGGAACCGGCTCAGAACGAAGAAGGCAATAATTGACCAGCCTGGCTCTTCTTGCGTGCGCTGTCGTGCCATCGAGAAAGATCCCCCCTCTACCGCTCTGATGATCTTTCGGCCACCGCGGCCGTCAGTGAAGAGCGCTGGCTGCGTGCTGCAAGGCTAGGATACCCTGGCCCCCGGTGATGTCAACGGCGTGCTGGCCTCTAGCAACCACGCTTCTCGCTAATACTGTGCTCTAGGCGCCGCGCTCCCTAGTGCCGTGCTCCACGACCCACTGCTCCCTAGTACTGTGCTCTAGCGACCACGCTTCTCGCTAATACTGTGTCATCACCATGACCAGGAAGAAGCAGGAGACCGCGCAGGCGTCGAAGCGCCGCCGCACCACAGTCTTCGATGTCCTCACTTCACTCCGGCGCACGGAAATCCTGCGCCGCTGGCCGCTGAAATTTGCTTCCGGACTCAGCCGCGGCCCCGGCGGTGTGCCGCCAACTGCAGCACGCGGATGAAGTTGGTGCGCCCGGCCGGCGTCCCGGGGGCGGCTCCCACGATCACGACGTCGCCGTTCCCGCGCAGGAGGCCGCGAGCTTGCAGTTCATCTCCGATGCGCTCGGCAACGTCACCGACGCGGCCCTTCGTTTCGACTACTAGCGGTATCACGCCGCGCCAGAGCGTGAGCTGGCGTGCCATCGTCCCCTCTTCGCAGAGGGCGTAAACTGCTACGTCGGGGCGGAGCTTGGAGAGGAGCTGCGCCGTCCGCCCGGAACGGGTGAACGCCGCGAGGGCCTCCGCCTTGGTCTCGGCCGCCAGCGTCACAGCCGCGTGACAGACGGCGTGGGCTTGCGTTTGGCGCCCTTCAAGTTTTCCTGCCGCCGGCGCTGCGAGCGTCTCGGCCTCCCGAACGATCCGATCCATCGCCCGTACCGCTTCCACTGGGTACTCGCCGATCGCAGTCTCGCCGCTGAGCATCACGGCGTCCGTGCCGTCGAGCACCGCGTTTGCCACGTCGGATGCTTCAGCCCGGGTCGGCCGCAGGTTGTGCGTCATCGACTCGAGCATCTCCGTGGCAGTGATGACGGGCTTCCCGTCCAGGTTGGCCCGCTCGATGATCCGCTTCTGCGCGCCGGGCACCTTCTCGGCCGATAGCTCGACGCCCAGATCGCCGCGGGCGATCATCACGCCGTCGAAGGCGCGCACGACGTCCTCGAGGCGGTCGAGCGCCTGTGGCGTCTCGATCTTCGCCAGCAGCGGGACCCGCCGGCCCACCCCGCGCATTACGGTGCGGGCGGCTTCCGCGTCGTCGGGGTGTCGCACGAAACTGAGCGCGACCATGTCCACGCCCTCCGCCAGCCCAAACCTCAGGTCGTCCCGGTCCTTGTCCGTCAGCGCGGGGGCGCGAATGCTCACTCCTGGCAGGTTCATGCCCTTATGGGGTCGCAGCGTGCCCCCTCGGACGACGGTGCACTTGACCTCACTCCGCGAGACGCCCGTCACGCGGAGCTCAAGCAGCCCGTCGTCCAGGAGGATCGCGTCGCCCGGCTGAACGTCGCGAGGAAGGTCCTGATAGGTGGTAGAGACGCGCTCTGCCGTGCCGGCCACGTCCCGGGTGGTGATGGCAAACGCTGCGCCTTCCCGCAGCTCGACGGGGCCCGTCGCCAGCCGGCCGACCCGGATCCTCGGGCCCTGCAAGTCCTGCAGCACCGCGACGACGCACCTCGCCTCCTCTCCGAGCCTCCACACTAGTGCGATCCTCTTCGCGTGAGTCGCATGGTCACCGTAAGAGAAGTTGAGGCGCAGGACATCGGCGCCGGCCTCGATGAGCTGGCGCAGGATCGCCTCGTCGTCGGTGGCCGGGCCGAGCGTTGCTACGATCTTCGTCTTACGCATTGAGGCCATGAGGGTTCTGCGTGTCCCTTGGAGCATCGGGATTGCGCACGTTGGGCGAGGCCTGGATTGCATCCCTCCAGAGTGCGTAGGCGCCGAGCAGCCCCACGTCGTCTCCACCGCTCGCGAGGACGACATCCTTTCCTGCCGTCGGGCATCCCATATTGCACTGATCGAGCTGCCACCGGACCGGCTCGAGCAGCAGATCCCCTGCCTGGGACACTCCACCCCCGATCACCACACGCTCCGGCATGAAGCAGTGCACCAAATTGTGCACGCCTGTGGCGAACGCCTGGGCAACATCGCGGAAGGCCTCAATGGCCGCCGCGTCTCCAGCCCGCGCCTTGGCCGTGACGGTCGCCCCGTCTTCGCCCGTCAGACGCTCCAACGTGGTCCCGGAACCAAGGTCCTCCACCGTCCTTCCAGCGCGCCAATCGATGACCATGTGTCCCGCCTCCGCGAGCGACCAGCGGCCGTGAAGCAGCCGGCCGTTGATGATGACACCCGCGCCGACGCCGGTGCTGGAGGTCACGTAGACCATGTCCGAACAACCCCTACCGGCCCCGAAGCGGTGCTCGCCCAGCGCCGCGAGATCGGCATCGTTGGCGATGCTCACTTGCAGGCTGAGTTCCGCCGACAATCGGTGCGCGCTGACGTGGTCCTCCCAGCCGGGTAGGTTGGGGAGACGAAGCGGTGTGCCGTCGCGGTAGGAGATCGGCCCGGGTACGCCTACGACGGCCGCCGTCGCTCGCACCGCCGTCTCGGCCAGAGCCTTCCTCATCGCCTCGACCAGCGCAGCGGGCTCGTCGCGTGGCGTGTCGATCACGTTCAACTGGAGGATGGTGCCGTCGGGCCGGAAGACGGCGACGCGCAGGCGCGTGCCTCCCAGGTCGACACAAACGACTCCATCCACCGATGGTCCCGGCGGGCGTGGTGTCATCTCGCGGCCGCCTCGTCGGCGATGATCAATTGCTCGCTTGCTCTCACGCGCGCTGCCGGGATGTCCGCTCCAGCCAGCAGCTGCTGCAATGCCGCTCGTTTCGATGCGCCGGAGACCAGGAACACGACGGCCTTGGCCGCCGACAGCACGGGCAGCGTGAGGGTGAGGCGGGAGTAATCCGGCCGCTCGACGCGCACCACCCAGCGGTCGGTGACATCGAGCGCAGGATCACCAGGAAACAGCGACGCCGTGTGGCCGTCCTCGCCGAGGCCAAGCAGCACCAGGTCGAGCTGCGGCAAGCCCGGACCGAATACCTTCGAGAGTTCCCGTTCGTACGTGCCGGCGTCGCACGTCTCGCCAGGCATCCGGTGTACGGTAGCGGGCACCTTCGAGAGCAACGCCTCGCGCGCCATACGGTAGTTCGAGGCGTCGTGGTCGGGGGGCACGCAGCGCTCGTCGCCGAAGAAGATGTGGGTCTCCGCCCAGGAGAACGAACAGGTCGCCAGCCGCTCGTACAGCGGGCGCGGGGTGTAGCCCCCGGCGAGAGCAACTGTCCTCGGCCGTAGCGCGAGAAAGCGTTGCGCGGCACCGCCGGCGATGTCATCCGTGACGACCAACTCCGGCGCTACTTGAGATGCCATGTGCGCGGCGCGATCAGATCGTCTGCCTCCGGCGGCCCCCACGTACCGGCTGGATAGGTGCAGATGTGAGGTAGCGAGTCCAGCACCGGCTGGACGACTTGCCAGGCACGCAGCACGCCGTCGTCCCGCGCGAACAGTGTTGTATCGCCGTCCATGGCGTCGTGGAGCAGCCGCTCGTAGGCCTCAGCGGGCTGCGCCATGAACGAATCTCCGTACGAGAACTCCATGTGCACCGGCTTGACGACGATCTCCGGTCCCGGCACCTTTGCCAGAAAGGCGAAAGTGATCGACTCGTCCGGCTGGATCGAGAGCGTCAGGTGATTCGGTGGCAGCTCCCCCACCCCGATGCCTTCGAAGAAACGGATGGGAACGTCGCGAAAGCCAATCTTGA
>Ga0209341_10005042_pt1 | contig 12056 bp, 8 predicted proteins | sample RifCSP13_2_FD_184020 | JGI IMG/M metagenome (GOLD analysis project Ga0209341, IMG submission 184020) | Soil microbial communities from Rifle, Colorado - Rifle CSP2_sed 13_2 (SPAdes) (version 2) | ecosystem: Environmental > Terrestrial > Deep subsurface > Rock core/Sediment | place: Rifle...
GATCGGGGGCTTTCTTTTCTCACGCTGGTTCCTCGTCAACAACCGCTGGATCTACCTCCCTCCCGAAATCCTGGCCCCGTCCATTACGTTGGTCTCCCCCGGACTGCGGCCAGTCTTCGCCCCGCTTTTCCAACCGGGGGTGATCGTCAGCCTGGCGGTCGGTTTCATCTTCCTGATTTTCGCCTACCTGTTTGTCAGCATCGGCTACGCCATTCTCTTCCCGATCAAGCCTGGTGAAACCGACGTGGGCCCCTTGAAACGCGGCCGCCGCCGCAGACTTTGAGGCCGATCCTGTGGACCGAACCGTCCCGCGGACGGGCTCGGAAGACATCGAGCTCTACATCCGCACCTACTATTCCCTCCTGCGTTCTTCGGCCGACGTGCGCATTCGGACGCTGGAAGAGGCCCACGCAAGGATGGGGTCTTCGCTGCACCCGCGGGCGCGCGCCCTCGAGCCGGACATGTCGGCCTTCATCTACTGCTCGCTGCGCCTCCCCTTCTGCGTCGCCGATGTCGAGCGCGTCGTCCTGGGGCAGAGCCGGGAGCAGTTCCTCCAGCACGGGGTGGGGGACGTCGAGTTGTGGACTCAGGTCGCAGCGCCGGCCCGGCGCCGCCTGAGCTACTACGACGGCGCCGCGACGCTGGCCTGCTACATCGGCAGCGGGACCGATATCGACGACATCATTCCTCTGCTGACCGCGTATCAGATCGAGTGGAACAAGCTGCACAGCCGCATGCGCGGCGACCAGGTGCGCGCCTTCTTGCGCGAGCCGGTCGACAATCCAGAGGGAATGGCGACGCTGGCGGCCGGGATGGGGAGCGCCGTCGAGGATCTCGAACAGCTGCGGATGGTTTGGCGCGGAAGTTTCTGGGAGATGCTCCGACGCATCGCCTCCCGTCGGATCCAGCTGGCGGTGCGGCTGCTGGCGGGGACGATGAACGATTACCGCCGGGCCACCTTTCACTGGTTCGAGCACCTCGCCGCCGCCTGGCCGCCGCTGGCCTCCCGACCCGTGTACTTCGTCTCGAGCAACACGCACAGCTTGGTCAACCTGTTGACGGGTTTCGCCCTGCGCAACGAGCAGGCCGTGCTGGGCTATGTTTCGCTGCCGGAGCATGCCGACCTGCACGCCGAATGGCAGGAGATCGAGAGCCGCAGCATCCCTTCCAGCCGGGAGAACTTCCTGTACTATGCGCTGAAGAAGCTGCTGGCCACTCCGGGAGGCGCCGAATTGGCGGCCGAGCGGGCGGCAGCGGAGCGCGACTCCGGGATCCTCCGCATCCCGTCCGAACATGGCTTCGACATCCAAGGACAGGTCGTCGACCTGGCGTCGCTCAAGCCGAACTGGCTCGATCCACGTCTGCGGGTGCCCGGGATCGAACGCCTGGCGGAGAGCTCGGCCCTGCTCTTGAACATCGACTACCCGCTCGGCCTGGCCGCTTACCTGGTGCTGACGGAGGTCGCGGCACGTGTCGGAGAGCTGCGAGGCGTCTATGTCATGGGTAAGGCGGCAACGCTCAACGGGGTCATCGGGGATGTGATGATTCCGGGCGTGGTTCACGACGAGCACTCCCAGAACACCTATCTGTTCCACAACATCTTCAACGCCGAGGGCCTGGCGGACGATCTGACCTACGGCACCGTGCTGGACAACCAGAAGGGCGTCAGCGTCCGCGGCACGTTTCTGCAGACCCCGCGCTACATGGATGTGTTCTACCGGGAGGGCTACACCGACATCGAGATGGAAGCCGGGCCCTACCTCTCGGCGATCTACGAGATCTCGCGGCCCAAGCGCCATCCCGAGAACGAAATCGTCGATCTGCACGGCTTGCCGTTCGATCTGGGAATCCTGCACTACGCCTCCGATACCCCCCTGAGCAAGGGACGCAACCTCGGTTCAGGGTCCCTTTCCTACTTTGGGATGGATCCCACCTACGCCACGGCACTGGCGATTCTGCGGCGGATCTTCAAAGTCGAGCTCGAGCGCTTGGCGACCGAGCCGGCGAAGGCCGCGGCGCGCCAGGGAGGCTGAGAATGCCCGTCGTCGGGCAATCGTTGCGCCGGGTCGACGCTCTCGGGAAAGTGACCGGAGAAACGCTCTTCCCCGGCGACATTCACCTGCCGCAGGCGCTGGCAGCGAAGATCCTGTTTGCCGGAAGGCCCCACGCCATCGTTCGGAGCATCAACACGGACGAGGCCGAGCGAATGCCGGGCGTCTTGGCCGTGTTCACTTCCCGCGATGTGCCGGTCAACGAGTACGGGCTGATTGTGCCGGACCAGCCGGTGTTCTGCGGCCCGGGTTCTTCGAAACCCTATGCTGACCGAGTGCGATTCGTCGGAGATCAGGTGGCACTGGTCGTCGCCGAAACTGAGGCCATCGCCGCCGCGGCCCTGCGCAAGATCGAGGTCGACTACGAGGATCTACCGGCGGTGACCGACCGGGAAGCCGCGCTGACCGCCGGTGCGACCCGGCTGCACCCCGAGCGCGAGAGCAACGTCTTCTGCCACTACCGGATCCGCAAAGGCGACGTCGACGCCGCGCTGCGCGCGGCGGAGGTCGTGATCGAGCGAGAGTACCACACCCCGATGCAGGAGCATGCCTACCTGCAGCCGGAGGCGGGCGTCGCCTACATCGACGACGAAGGCCGGGTGACGGTTGAAGTCGCCGGTCAGTGGACGCATGAGGATCGCGAGCAGATCGCTCACGCTCTCGGTCTGCCGGAGGAGCAGATCCGGGTAATTTACCCGGCGATCGGCGGGGCTTTCGGCGGCCGCGAGGACATGTCGGTCCAGATCGTCCTGGCGTTGGCGGTCTGGCGCCTGGCTCAACGAGGCATTCGCCGGCCGGTGCGCATTGTGTGGTCGCGCGAGGAGTCGATCGTCGGGCACCACAAAAGGCACGCCTTCACCATCCGGGCGAAATGGGGCGCCACGCGCGAAGGTCGACTCCTCGGGGCGGAGGTTGAACTCATCCAGGACGGCGGGGCCTATGCCTACACCTCCACCAAGGTTCTGGGCAACGCCACCTTGTTGTGCACCGGCCCCTACGACATTCCCAACGTCAAAGTCGACGCCTATTCGGTCTATACCAACAATATTCCAGGTGGAGCGTTCCGCGGTTTTGGCGGACCGCAGGCGGCCTACGCCGCCGAGACTCAGATGAACCTGCTGGCCGAGGCGCTCGAGATCGATCCGGTGGAGATTCGCCGGAGGAATATCCTGCGCGAAGGAGGAATTCTCTCGGTCGGCACGCCGCTTCCCAAAGGAGTCTCGATGGGCAAGGTGCTCGAGGCCTGTGCCGAGGCGGCGGGTTGGCGCCGGGAAGGTGACGGATGGCGGCGCCCGTCGGAGACGCTGGGCGGCGCGCCCAGCGCGACCCATTTGCGCCGCGGCCTGGGATTTGCCTGTGCCTTCAAAAACGTCGGGTTCTCCTTCGGCGCGCCGGAGCACTCCTGGGCGACCATCGAACTGCACGGCGCAGCCGAACCCGAGCGGGCCGTCGTCCATTACGCTGGCGCCGACTGTGGCCAGGGCGCCCACACCGTAATTGCCCAGATGGCGGCGGAAGCCCTGGGTCTCCCGATGAACACCATCGAGCTCGTCGTCTCCGATACCGCCCACACCGACAACTCGGGTTCGGCCTCCGCCTCGCGCATGACCTTCATGGCGGGCAACGCCGTCCGGGGAGCGGCGCAGCAGGCATTAGACAAGTGGCGCCAGGAAGAGCGTCCGGCGGTGGGGATCTACAAATACCGCCCTCCCGCCACGACACAGATGGACCCGAAGACAGGCAAGGCGGAGCCGAACTTCGCCTACGGCTATGTGGCGGAGGCGGTCACCGCCGAGGTCGACGTCGAGACCGGGCAGGTGCGGTTGTTGGACGTCGTCTGCGCCGATGACGTCGGCCGGGCGGTCAATCCGCAGCAGGTCGAGGGGCAAATCGAAGGGGCGATCGTCCAGGCAGGCGGTTACGCCGTCTTGGAGAACTTCATCCAGGACGCCGGTCAGGTCCGCACCGCCCATCTGTCGACCTACCTGATCCCGACCGTGCTCGATATCCCGGAAAGGGTGCGCTCGGTGATCCTCGAGTACCCGGACCCGATCGGTCCGTGGGGCGCGCGAGGCATGGGCGAGATGCCGTACCTTCCGCTCACTCCGGCCATCATCGACGCCGTGCACGACGCCACCGGCGTCTGGTTCCACGAGTTTCCACTGACTCCGGAGCGCGTGCTCGCCGGATTGCGCGCCGCCGGCGTCCGCTGAGGCGCGCGTGCCGAACGCGCTGGTCGTGATCCGGGGCGGGGGCGACCTGGCGACGGGAGCCGCCGCCCGGTTGCACCGCGCCGGCTTTGCCGTCGTCGTGCTGGAAATCGAGCGACCCCTGGCCGTGCGGCGACGCGTGGCGCTGGCCGAGGCCGTCTACGAAGGTCGCGCCCGCATTGAGGAGATCGAGGGCGTCCGGGCCTCGGATTCCCGGGAGGTAGCCTCGATCCTGGCCGGAGGTGCGATCCCGGTTCTGGTCGACGCGGAGGCCAAGGCCCTGGGCGTGCTCGCCCCGCAGGTCCTCGTCGATGGCCGGATGAGGAAGGCCGCCTCCGATCTCCCGCGCGAGGCGGCGTCGCTGATGATCGGCCTCGGCCCGGGATTCACCGCCGGAGTCGATTGCCACGCCGTCGTCGAGACCCGCCGCGGCCACCGTCTTGGACGAGTCTTATGGAATGGAACGGCCGCATCCGACACGAGGGTCCCGGAGGCGGTGGAAGGATACGACGTCGATCGAGTGCTGCGCGCGCCGAAACCGGGGGTGATGCTTGGATTGGCGGAGATCGGCGCGGTCGTTCGCCGGGGTGAGGCCGTCTTCTCCATCGACGGGCAGGTCGTAGCCGCGCCCTTCGACGGCGCGCTGCGCGGTTTGTTACACGACGGCCTGCGAGTGGAGCCGGGGATGAAGGTCGGTGACCTCGATCCCAGGGGGGACCCGAGCTACTGCCTCGAGATCTCCGACAAGGCGCTGGCCGTCGGCGGCGGCGTGCTGGAGGCGGTGCTGTCGCGCGCCGAGATCAGGCGCGCATTCCTAGGCTATTGAGGCAAGGGATTCCTTCTTTTTCACCTGGAGGCAGATCCTTGCCACCCTCGAATCAGGGCCCAGCGATTGCGGCCAGCGGGTCCGGCCACAACGGGTACGTCCTTCCCGCGAAAGCTGAAGGGACGCGAAACGGACCCGAGTGGTGCGGGATCCATGGAACGAACCTGCTTGTTCTGGGCCCCGCCTTTGCGGGGGCGACTGAAAAAGATGAAGTCCGCACGACATTGAGAGGTCGGCCTCTTCTAGGCGTTCGGCAGAGGGAAAATACGCCAGCTGCCTCCTACGAGGCGTCTTGAGGTTACACGATGCGCCTGACTGACGCTCTGCGTCTGCGGCCTGGAATGAGTGTGGCCTTCACCGGCGCGGGAGGGAAGTCGAACGCGCTTGGCACTCTTGCTCGGGAAGCGCGTGGAAGCCATGCGATGGTGTTGACGACGACGACGCGGCTAGCAGTGAGCCAACGGGGACTGGCCGATGAGCATCACGTGCTAACCCGAGCCGAAGCCGTTGCACAACTACCGCTGCGTCTCGATCGATCGATCCTCGTGACCGGGCCGGAAGACCCGAGCCAGGGGAAGTTGTTGGCTCCGGAGCCGGAGGTCCTGGAGGCCCTTCGCTGGCGGACCCACGCCGAAGGCGCCTTGCTCGCCTTGGAGGCGGATGGAGCGCGGGGTAGGTGGATCAAGGCGCCGGCGGAACATGAACCCGTCCTTCCATTCTGGGTCGACGTTGTGGCCCCGGTAACGGGCCTGGAGGTGATTGGAGCGCCGCTCGACTCCCGCGTCGCGCACCGTCCGGAGCTGGTGTCGCAGGTTCTCGGGATCGCAGCCGGTGAGCCTCTCACGGCCGAGCATGTTGCGGCACTTCTATCCTCCGGCGCCGGAGGATTGAAGGGAATACCTCCCGGCTCCGAAGTGCGGGCCGTATTGAACGGGGCAGAGGTCGAGGCGGAAGTGGCGATTGCAGAGGAGGTTGCGGCGCGAACGCTCGGCACCGAGCGAGTGCGTGCCGTCCTGATGTGCGCTCTGGGATCGGAGGACCCCGTCCGCCGCGTGGCTGGTCGTATTGCGGGGATCGTGTTGGCGGCCGGGGCCGGGCGGCGCCTGCAGCAAGCCAAGCCCATTGTCGAGTGGAAGGGTCAGCCCCTGGCGCGGTACGTCATCGACGCGGCGCGCCAGGCGGGTCTGCATCCGATCGTCGTCGTGCTCGGGGCCGAGGCGTCGAATATCCGGTCGTCGCTCGCCCAAGACCGTGTCACCTTCGTCGAGAATCCCGACTGGGACAAGGGTCAGAGCACTTCTGTCCGGGCCGGCCTAGACGCGGTCGAGGCGAACGTGGAAGCGGCCGTCTTCCTCCTTGCCGATATGCCGCGCGTTTCGGCGCGCACCATTCGAAGTTTGGTGGAGCAGCACGCGCAAGCCTTGCCGGCGATCGTGGCGCCTGTCGGGGCCGGCCGCCGGGGGAATCCGGTGTTGTTTGATCGGGTCGTCTTCTCCGAGCTGCATGCCCTCCGCGGTGATCAGGGCGGTCGCTCGCTATTGGACCGTTGGGCGTGGCTGCCCGTCGACGCCGATCCGATCGAGTTCTTCGAAGTGGACAGTCCGGATGACCTCGACACCCTGCGGAGGACGTGTTGATCTCGGGCATCGTGCTGGCCGCCGGACAGTCGCGCCGTATGGGGTCGCCCAAACTGCTCTTGCCGTGGCACGACCGCACCGTCGTGGAGGCTGTCGTGGGGACTCTGCGCGAAGGGGGCGTCGATCGGATCATCGTCGTCGTCGGGGAGGACCGGGCGGCCGTGGAGCGCGCCCTGTCCGACGGGGAGGTGGAATTCGTCGTGAACCCGGCGTTCGGGAGGGGCGAGATGCTCTCTTCGATCCAGGCCGGGCTCGCCGCGATCGGCGGCGAGACGCTGGCGGCCCTGCTGACACCGGGGGACCTCCCTTCGATCCAACCCGCCACCGTTCGCGCCGTGCTTGGGGCAGGCGTGGGAGCGCCGGATCGGTTGTGCGTCCCCGTCTATGGCGGACGGCGAGGACATCCGGTGCTCATCCCCCGAGCCCATTGGCGTGATTTGCTGGCTCTGGGCGAAGGCGAGAGTCTGCGCAGCTATCTGCGAGCGCGTGAAGGAGAAATCATTCGCGTGGAGGTCCAAGATCCGGGGATCCGCGCCGACATCGATACCCCGGCGGATTACGATGGCGCCATCAAAGATTGAGCTGCGCCTTCGACGATCGCTCCTGCACTTTCCTGGTTGGCGAAGTTGATCAGCGGAACCGGTGGAAAGCGAAGCGATGAGGCCATGCTATAATCCGCTCCGCAGGGAGCGCCGATGATGACGAGTCCGCCGCGGGTGAACAATTCGGTGACGCCCGAACGGGCGGCCCTGCGTCCGCGCTGACTTCGCGGCCTGGCCTAGAACGTGCCGCCCGATCCGCAAGGAAGGGCGGCATCTTGTTTTCCGGGGAGGGAGCATGTATCGAGATCACGCCTGCGGTGACCTGCGGGCCGAGGACGCCGGCCGACGTGTCGTCTTGGCCGGATGGCTGCATCGGCGTCGTGACCACGGCGGAGTGACGTTCATCGACCTGCGCGATCGGGCGGGGGTCGTTCAGGTCGTGGCCAATCCGGAGGTCGCGGCGGAGGCGCACGCCGCCCTGGCGGAAGCGCGCGCGGAATGGGTGCTGCGGGTGGAGGGGGAGGTGCGGCGGCGGCCGAGCGGGATGGAGAATCCTTCCTTGGCCACCGGCGAAGTGGAAGTGCATGCGAATCGAGTCGAAGTCTTGAACCCGGCGCGGACGCCGCCCTTCCCGATCAACGAAGAGACCGACGTCGACGAGATGCTGCGCCTGCGCTATCGCTACCTCGATCTGCGGCGGGAAGGGATGCGGCGCAAACTGGAGCTGCGCCACGAGGTCGTTCGCTTCATTCGGACCTACCTCAGCCAACGGGGTTTCTGGGAAATCGAAACCCCCATTCTATTCAAGACGACTCCCGAGGGCGCACGCGACTACCTGGTGCCGTCCCGTCTGTACCCCGGGGAGTTCTATGCCTTGCCGCAGTCGCCGCAGCAACTCAAGCAGTTGCTGATGGTGGCCGGAATCGAACGCTACTTCCAGATCGCCCGCTGCTTCCGCGATGAAGATCAACGCATCGACCGTCAGCCCGAGTTCACCCAGCTCGATTTGGAGATGTCCTTCGTCGAGCGGGAGGACGTCATGGCCGTGGCCGAGGCGATGTACACGGAGCTGGTCGAGGTGCTCGCGCCAGGCAAACGCTTGCTGGCGAAGCCGTGGCCCCGGCTGACCTACCCCGAGGCGATGCAACGGTTCGGGAGGGACAACCCGGATCTGCGCTTCGGCCTCGAGCTGCAGGACGTGACCGACGTGGCGGCCGCCAGCGGCTTCGCGGTGTTCGAGAAAACGGCGGCCGCCGGAGGAATCGTCAAGGCGCTCAACGCCAAGGGCTGTGGCGGAATGAGTCGCAAAGAGATCGATGGCCTGACCGAGTTCGCGTTGTCCTCCGGCGCCAAGGGACTGGCCTACCTGGCTCTCGGCGACAGCGCTGAAGTCCGATCATCGTTCGCCAAGCATGCCAAGGCTGAGGCTCTGGCGGCGCTGCAGACTCGAATGAACGCGGAAGCGGGCGACCTGCTGCTGTTCATCGCCGACATGGCGCCCGTCGCGAACGAGGCGCTCGGAAGGCTGCGCCTCCACCTGGGTGACCGGCTCGGTCTGCGCGATCCAAACGTGCTCGCCTTTTGCTGGGTGGTCGACTTCCCGTTCGTCCAGTGGAATGAGGGCGAGCGGCGCTGGGATCCCAGTCATCATCCTTTCACGGCGCCCATGCCGGAGGACGTTGCTCTGCTCGAGACCGATCCGGGGCGAGCGCGCGGTCAGCAGTACGACCTGGTTCTGAACGGCTTCGAGATCGGGGGAGGGAGCATCCGCATCCATCAGCGCGCCCTTCAGGAGGCGGTCTTCCGGTTGATCGGTCTCGATCCGCAGGTGGCGAGGGATCGATTCGGGCACCTGTTAGAGGCTTTCGAGTATGGAACGCCGCCTCACGGTGGGATCGCTCCTGGGATCGACCGTCTGTGCATGCTCTTGGTGGACGCGCCCACCATTCGAGAGGTCATCGCCTTCCCGAAGAACCAAGCGGCGCGCGACGTCATGGCCGGGGCGCCGTCGCCGGCCGAACCGGAGCAGCTGCGCGAGTTGCACCTGCGGCTGGTGCCGGGCGACTGATCGGCTGGCAGGGGGGTGGGTTAAGTGGTATATCTAAGGATAGCCCTGCCCTGTGCGTGATGTAGCTCAACCGTTTTGAGCCAACACGTACCATAAGGGAATCTATCTCGGATGAGCGACGCGCTAGGCCTCGGCCAAGGCGGGACTCATCAGGCGGTTCCCACCTGCGTCAGCAGGTTCAAAACCCGGCTACACACGGCATGGCGGGGCGTTCCCTCACCAGCGGTATCGCCGCTGGTTTTGTTTTCGCCGGGGGGAACGGTCGGCCGGAGCGGGCCGAGAGTCTCGGATTCTCAGACGTCCGTCCGCAGCCCGTACAGGGTCGCCCGCTGGACGGTGGTCCGGCTGAAATTGACGTCGAGCTCGGCCAGCTCCCTGGCGACAATGCGTTTCGAAGTCACGCTGATGGCGTAGGCATGCGCCACCTGCGCGATCTCGCGCCAGGCCTCCGGCGGGAGGTCCGCTTCGCCGAAGGTCACGCGCCCGCGACGCATTTCCATCGACCATCCACGCTCCCGATTGAGGCGCCGGACTTTCTCCTCGAGCGTCGCACCCAGATCCCGGCCGGCCATGCGCACCACAAGGACATAGAGCGCCAGCATCCTGGCCGCAAAGTAGGACCCGAGTTCCTTCTCCTTCTCCTCCGAGATGACAAGTCCACTTCCGTCTCGCAGGCGGCTGCGCACCAACTCGGCTAGCTGTCTGAGGTTGTACCGATGGCTGAGGTAGTCGGCGGAGAGGGTGTAGGCAGGCGGGGTCAGCGTGATGTCGGCCCCTATGAACCGCCCTTCGGCGACCGCCGCCGACCCGCTGGCCATGACCCACCACGATCGGCCGGTGCGCTGGTTCCTGAGCTGGGCCAGGCGGTAGCGCGAGCCTCCCGAGGCCGAGATCTCGTTGAGCAGCGCCTCGGCCTCGGCCGCGGCCAGCCCCAGGGTCGCGGCGAGCGGATCGCCTACGGCGTCGTCCGGGTCGTCAAACCCCAACGCCCGAGCGAGCTCGTCCTCGATTAGGACGACGGCGCCGCGCTCGTCGGTGAACACGAGCATCGGCCGGTCCATCCTGGGCCGCGGGGGAAGATCACGCAAGGCGGCGGCTCAGAAAGCGCCTTCGAGTCGACCCAGGACGTATTCTCCCACGGCGATGGCTGCATAGGCGCCCATGTAGGGCGCGTCGGCCAGTATGGTGATCGCGTTGGGGGTGCCTTCGATGACGTACAAGTCGTTCCATGTGGCGTAGGCGAAGACCAGGTCCGCCAGGCTCAGCACAATGATCCCCAGAGCGATGATCCGCCAGGGGAACGACAGACGGCCGCCGTGCATCGCCACCGCCACCAGGACAGCGCCGGTGAACAGGATGAATTCGCCGACGGGATACAACGCGTCCAGGGCCTGCTCGATCAACCGGTCGTACCCGGAGTAGGTCAGGATCGGCCACAGCACGTAGCCGAACACTACGACGCCGGCGGGGACGATCAGAGCCAAGGCGAGCCATTGCCGGCGGCCCGGCCGCGCCTCCATCGATCGGTAGCGCATCCAAAGCGCTGCCCACAGGAACGGATAGCCGGCGACCCAGGCCACGTCGGCCGGTGAAGGATACGGAACCTCCCCTCCGGGCTGCAGATCGTAGAACGCCCAGACGGTGTCACCGATGGCCCACAGGAGGAAGCCAAGGAACAGCGCCAGCCAGACGCGCCTCCCCACTTCGTCGGGAGCGTAGGCTCGCCACAGGAGCATGGCAAGAACCGCTACGCTCCATGCGCCGAGCAGGGTGCCGATGTTCGCGATCCAGGTGGGAGAATCTCCGCCGAAGGGTCCGAGAATGTACGCCAGGCTGAAGGCGGCCCAGACCGCAACGGCGCCGACGGCGAACCTGAAGCTCCTTCGGTCCTGCCGGAGAATCACCATGGCGCGTCCCGAGGGATCAGGGTGTCCGTCGCGATACCCCAACGGAGGGCGGAGGCGACCGCCGTGGCGCGTCTCGCTTCGGGCAGACGACCTCCATTCCCTCCCCGATAGCGGATCCCTGGATCCATTTCTCCTGCCGTCGATTATAGCAACCGCGGACGAAGGCGCCGCTTCGCTAGTCTCGTTCTTGGGAGTCGAAAACCACCATCTCTCTCTTTCACCACCACCCCGACCCTCCCCCTTCCCCTTACAAATCTCACCCCCCTCTCCGCCTAAGCTCCGCCATATGAGGCCGCGCGTAGGCCGGAGAGCCCCTCGCGGAGCCTGCCCTGAGCCTGCCGAAGGGCTCGCTCTCTACGCCCCTTCGCACTCTACCCTCTTCAGGGCACCCGAAGGGGTGAGGGCGGGGAAGGGGGTGAGGCTGAGGATCGACGAAGCGAAGCGCCCTTCGGCACCTGCGAGTTCTTCCGATGGACCGGCGCCGAGGGAGCTGCCAGAAAATAGTGCTCGTGCTTGACCCGCGCGTACGCTGGGGCTAGACTTCGTGACATTCCTGGGAATTCGACGAGGTTGACCGATGCCCGAAGAAAAGAATCGCGCCCTCGAGTCGGCCGTGGCGCAGATCAAGAAGCAGTTTGGCGACGGGGCGGTGATGAGGCTGGGGGAGGCGTCGCACTTGGAAGTGGCCGTGGTGCCGACGGGGTCGCTGGCGCTGGACCTGGCGCTGGGGGTGGGGGGCATCCCGCGGGGTCGGGTGACGGAGATCTTCGGGCCGGAGTCGTCGGGCAAGACGACGCTGTGCCAGCACATCGTGG
>Ga0209341_10005043_pt1 | contig 12056 bp, 10 predicted proteins | sample RifCSP13_2_FD_184020 | JGI IMG/M metagenome (GOLD analysis project Ga0209341, IMG submission 184020) | Soil microbial communities from Rifle, Colorado - Rifle CSP2_sed 13_2 (SPAdes) (version 2) | ecosystem: Environmental > Terrestrial > Deep subsurface > Rock core/Sediment | place: Rifle...
CCTTATACCTGAGGGCGTGGTTCGGAATTGTAAATTTTGCAGAGGAAAATGGGATCGATCTTATAATAATGACAACACACGGAAGAAAGGGCCTTGCCCGGTTTATGTTAGGAAGTACTGCTGAAAAAGTCATAAGTGAATCTCCTTGCCCTGTATTAACAATTAAGCCCTGAAAGAGAATAACGGCGAAACTTTCTTTCATCCTAGAACCTGATAGATTATGCATACTATCCTGATAGTATTGCTCGCACTCCTATATGGCATGACTATTGCTAATATTTTATGAGGAAGATTTTTAAGGAGGTGTCAAAATGAAGATGAGAGCAAACGTATTTAAAGGTGCTAATAAGATAGGTCTTGAAGAGCGTCCTATTCCAAAAGCAGGCCCGGGTGAGGCTGTCGTTAAAGTCACTTTAACAACAATTTGTGGTACAGATGTACATATAATGAAAGGAGAATACCCAGTGAAAGTTGGACAAACCATAGGTCATGAACCTGTTGGAGTAATACAAGAACTTGGAATAGGAGTGAATGGATATAAATTAGGTGAGCGAGTAGCGATTAATGCGATCACTCCTTGCGGTCAATGCGAATATTGCCTTTCTGCAAACTGGGCCCAGTGCGGGGGGTTTTTGGGCGGATGGAAAATGGGGAATACGATTGATGGTTGTCAAGCGGATTATGTCAAGATTCCAAACGCTATGGCAAATTTAACCAAGATTCCTGATGAACTTTCTGATGAGGATGTTCTTCTTACAACAGATATCTTCTCGACCGGTCTTTCCGGTGCTGAAAGTGGCAATATACAAGTAGGAGATATTGTTGCGGTATTTGGACAAGGACCCATTGGGTTAAGTGCTACTGCGGGGGCTAAGCTTAAGGGTGCTGCGTTGATTATTACCGTTGATACTCTCCCTTCAAGGATAAAAATGTCCAAGAAAATGGGGGGAGACATTGTACTCGATTATAAAAAGGTAGATCCAGTTAAAGAGATAATGAAAATAACTGATGGTAGAGGAGTCGATGTGGCAATTGAGGCAATTGGACTTCAAGAAAGCTTTGAGAATTGTATAAAGTGCACTCGAGTTGGGGGAACAATATCGAGTCTTGGTGTTTATCCAGCGCATCTCGGAAACATCGGTGTACCTCTTCAGGATTTCGGGTTTGGAATAGCTGATAAGAAGATTGTTTCGACCCTATGTCCGGGTGGAAAAGAAAGGATGAGAAGATTGATCTCTCTGGTTAAAAATGAAAGAGTTAATTTGAGACAGCTTATTACCCACAGATACTCGCTTGACGAGATAGAAGAGGCGTACAGGATATTTTCAAATCAACTAGATGGAGTTATTAAAGTAGCTATTAAACCATAAAAGTCTGCATTATATTCTAGGAAATAAACTCTTTGTGTCTTATGATATTTGATAATGTAAGTTAGAATTCAAATAAAGCGAGGAGGTACATGATGAAAATACAGAGAATACTATTTCCTACGGATTTTTCAGTGTATTCAGAAAAGGCAAGAGAATACACTCTTTATTTAGGAGAGAAACTTAAGGCTAGTATATATATAATCCATGCTATAGAACCCTTGGAGTACCCTGAGATAGATGAGGAAATCAAAAAATTTTATAAGGAACTCGAAAAACAGATGGAGAAAAAGATAGAAGATGAGAGAGAGACCTTCGAGAAAAAGGGGGTTCAAGCCAAGACGAATATAATTATAGGACCACGCTGGCGCGTTATTAATACATTTGCAAAGGAAAAAGATATTGACTTGATAGTTATGGGCTCTCACGGGCTTAAGACTGAGACCGGTCAAATGGCTATAGGAACTACGAGTCATAAAGTTGCATTTTCATCACCATGCCCTGTTCTATTAGTAAGATACGATGAATGGGCAAAAAAATAGAAAGAAATTTTTGATAGAAAAGAACTCGAAACGGATGTCGGATGTAGTTAAACAATATGAGGGTTGGTGGGCAACGAAACCAGTCCGTGTTAAAGAAGGGCTACTTTTTAGTTACTATGCACCCTCGGCTAAGGATATTTTTCTTGCAGGGGATTTTAATGGATGGAAAAAGAGACATACCCCTTTAATAAAAGGAAAGGACGACGTATGGCGTATCATTTTAGAACTAAAACCGGATAGGTCCTACGATTACAAATACATTGTTGATGGAAACTGGGTAAATGACCCAAATAATGAGGACCTAAATCCAGATGTCGCAGGTGGCGCCAACTCAGTTATTTATCTTGGATCAAGTGGAGATATTCTGCCAAAGGCTCATCCAGAGCGGCATAAATTTACGCTTGAAGGACGACAGATTTACAATGGCTCGTATTTTTCTTCAAAGTATAACCAGAAGTTTGAATTCCATTACATATCTCCCCAATATGAGGATGGTGAAAAACTTCCTGTGGTTATATGTTTTAATAACTATATTAAATCTCAGGAGCTCCATATATATGCTAGGCAAAACAGATACCTTGTAGTTATCCCTCATGTCACCCTAGGTGGACAGTACATCCGTCAGGGTAAGTTAGACGTATTCCCAGAGCTTCTAGGATTTATTAAACAAAGCTTCACGATAGATGAAGACCACGTGTACGTTACCGGAATGTCATATGGAGGATTGGAGGCTTTACTTGTTTCCTTATACTATCCAGACCTAATTGCCGCTTCAGCGGTGGTATTTGGACCTTATCGCCTCAGGTCTTATAAAGATACAATAGAAAAGATGTCTAAGGAAGAATTGGGACAATTTTTAGATAGTTTGGATTATCCTCATAAGATGCTAAATAACTTGAAAGATTTTCCGCTGTACATCTCTCATGGAGGCGGGGATGAAGCCATACCATTTGATGAAGCACTTACTCTGCATGAGATAGTAAAAAAGCTTGGGGCACCAACAGAGCTTAACTCCTACCCAGAACACGGTCACACATGGTATATGGTAGACGAGGATTTGCCCAGGGTCTTTGATTGGTTTAGGAGATTTAAAAGGAACAGGTTTCCCAAGAGCATTAACTACACAGCCCCTAACGGTTTTTTAAAAAACAGTATATTCTGGCTAGATTTCTCACCTCTTCAAATAGAACATCCAATCAAGATCGAAGCTAACATTAATGAGAATAACCGGCTTAAACTCACAATTGAAAATATAAAAAGAATAAAATTAAAACCAAGTTCTAAAATACTAAAGCTGCCTGGTGTGCTTTACATAGACACACATCAAGGAACACAGCAGGTGGATATTCAAGAAGAGGATAAAGAGATTCAACTAACATTCTGAAATAGATCTCTAACTCTTTTTATAATATTCAAGTAGGGATACTTAGATGAAAGTGAAATTTATGGAACAAGAACTTATATCTATTCCCTTTGGCAAAAGTAAAATTGATGCTCTTTTTTACCATACTACAGCTCAAAGTGATCGATCTGAAAAAGAGCCAATTGTTATTCATGTACATGGTTTCTTAGGAAACTTTTTAGATGGAAGTCAGCGTTTTTTGCCTCCGATCCTGGCTAAGGCAGGTTATTCTTCGTTATCAATAAATACGCGCATGGCGAATTTCAGCCTTTTTTTCGGATTTGGAATACTAGAAGACACAGTACCTCAAATAGATACGGCTGTAGTATTTTTAAAGGAGCTAGGGTATAAGAAGATTATACTATCGGGCTATAGCCTAGGCGGATGCATAGTACTTAGATATGCGGCTTTGCGAAATGATCCATCTGCCTATCCAAGCTTAAAAGGGGTGATCGCCCTTGCAACTCCACGTTCAATGCCGGACTCGATTCGTCGCCGATGGGATAGATGGAAAAGCGAACCTTCTTACGAGGAGGTTTATAAAAGAGCAAAAGAGTTTCTTAAGCCAGACCCATACAACGCATCCGAAGACCGCACCATTTTGATCTACAAGGCGCGAGGAGATACATATAGACCAGAACATACCGAAATCTATACTTATAAGACATGGTGGTTCCTTGCAGGACCTGAGGCCGATGGCGCAACCGCATATAAACAAATAGAAAAAATAAAAATGCCGATTCTACTTACCCAAGGTTGGCACGATGATGTAATAGACCCAATTGAGACTTTCGAACTAGCTCAGAGTGCCCTTGATGCCGGCAATAGAGATGTGTCAGCCTTTTATTTGAATACAGGGCACACCTTGGAAAGGAAGGAAGATGAACTAGGAGATATAATAATAAAATGGCTTGATAGAAGATTCCAAAAGTAGAACCTCGTTTTCCTAGCATTTAAATTATGATCCGTAAAAATCTTATAAGTTTTCAAACTAAGGACAGCTTTCAACAGGATGCTTTCTTACTTTTAAGGAGTTCCAATAATAAGTTAGATGTATTAAATACACCTATAATCATACATATCCACGGCGTGCTTGGACATTTTCTAGCCCGGGGTACTCCCAGGCTGCTTCCACAAGCCCTCCTAGAGCACGGAATTAACTCCTTCTCAGTTAACACCCGAATGGCCTTTATGGGGCAGATAATGGGAGTGGGTATTTTCGATGACATTATAAATGATATAGATGCATCTCTAGATTTACTCAAAAAAGAAGGCTTCAGTAAAATCTTTATCCTGGGATATAGCTTAGGAGCAAACCTAGTTGCCTATTATGCCTCAAAAAGATCCGACCCTTGTATTCATGGCTTAATCCTAGAGGGGTGTGCTTTTTCTCTTCCCGAGGCTCAAAGAAAACGTTGGGAGAAGTGGATTAGTGAGCCGTCCTATGATGAGGTATATAGCAAAGCCAAAGAGGTCTTAGAACCTGATCCTTATAGGAGTTCCAAGGATCAAATATTCATCGTTTACCGAGCCTGGGGACCTACGCTCAACCCGTTTCATATTGAAATCTTTACATACAAAACCTGGTGGTTTATGAGAGGGCCAGAGGCTTACAACGCCATGACATACAGGCTTATATCAAATATAAAAGTCCCGATTCTTTTTCTCCAAGGTGAAAATGACGACATACTCGGAGCATGGGAAGCCACAGAGTTAGCCCGTCTGGTACGTGAGGCAGGGAATTCTGACGTAACAGTGAGATACATACCGAAAGCTATGCATGATTGCATGGAAAATCCGGATGAGATTGTAAGAACTATAGTAGATTGGATCTCTCAATTTACATAAATAAATTAAGAGAAAGAGAAATAAACCTTAACCCAGTCTCACATGTATCCGAACTTATTAATCGAATATTGGTTATCAATCGTTGTGACTGGTAGATATTTCTGCTACTTATGTGTATTTATTTAACAATAAGTGGTTTTTGAAACTATTTGTAAGTCTTCTTTCTTCTTCATTTCAACCTTCGTTATGAGTGTATCGCCTCCGGCCCTTCTCTTTTTGTTTATCACTCTTTTTATCTCTTTTACCAACTCCTCAGTGTCAGTTGACTTTACTATATATGCCTCTGCAAGCCATGATATATAATCATCCTGGAAGGATGAGTAGGCTGTACAAAGCACAACTGGAAGATTAGGAAATTCTTTCGTCAAATTTTGAAGTACATCAAGACCACTTTCTGATCTAAGCTTTATATCTAACACGACAAGGTCAATCGGTTCACGTCGTAGTATATCAAAAGACTCTTTTCCTGATTCAGCTTCTAAGACTTCGTAACCTTCTTCGCATAATACCTCTTTGTAAAAAAGTCTAATATTTGTTTCATCGTCTACTAATAGGATTTTTTCCATAATTCACCCCCTTCTCCTAGAATTAAACTTGATTTGCTGCTCATACATAAGTTGCTTAAGCCTCTTTTCCAGTTAAACATGCTTATTAAAACTAGAATAAGCCTAATCAATACACTTATTTCTCATCCACCCTTTCCTCAACCCTAGTTCGTTTATCGATTAGTTATTATTTAAAAGTTTAATACCTGTCAAATATCAGAGAATCAGACACTTTCAATCTGTTTTAAGTACACCACCGCTATTAATCATAGCTGGCAGACCGGGGCATTCAGGAAGCAAGCTCACAAGCCTCTTAGCCTCTTCCTCTGTATTAACTACAGCCACATGACCGTTATGAAGCATGCAGTAGCAACACTTAGGGGGTGCCTTCTCTTCTTTTAACCAATACTTGTAGCATTCAACTATGTCGTATTTCACCTCATATTTACCTGAATGAGTCCTTACAATTATTGGACGCATCTATTCACCTTGCCTTCGTATAATTTTTTCTATTTAAAAATATGCATACTCTGTGACAAAGGTTATTAAATATAGAGGCAAATATTATGCCAAAGACATAATGTATAGATTATATATACTTATTGAAGCATTAAGATATTAGGATGTTGTCAGATGTCTTAAATTCTTACATGGATTCTCGTTTAATAATAAATTTATCGTTAGAATTTGTTGATATTTAAAGAAGTTACGTATTGAATTTTGTGGCATGCAGTTTGCTGTATATAAAAAGAGTGTGATTAAGTGATAAGAAAAGGTAATTTGAATGAAAAAACAATTAATGAGACGTAGGAAAGAAATTATTCCAAAAAAGAAGTTAACCTCGGAGATGGTTATAGAAAAGCTCGATAGTATCATCACAAGGCTGGATATTATAGAAAAAGATTTGAGAGAACTTAAAGGGATTGTGCAACCAGGGAGCGAAGAGGAAAAGAAACATACACCAGAATTTTTTATGGAAAAATAGGCATGGATTCATAAATACAAAAAGGATTTCCACATGAAGGTAATGAAAAAGAGTTTGACAAGACGGTATAAGCGGCATTTATCGAAGGTAAGGTTGATAATTTAGGACTTTTCTCTCTTCAAATGCAAGGTCATGTAATTAAATTTAAAAAAAGGAGGGCAAGAAAATGAAAAGAATAAAATCAAAGGAAAGGAATGCCTTAACTTCTCGCATGGAGTGGTACTTTGATGAAGCTACGGAGAAGAAATCTACCGGGCACTCCGAGACAGAAAAACGATTAAAAGAAAGAAGTAAATTATCTCCTCATATGGAATACTATTTTGATGAAATTACTGATATGAAATACATTAGGTGTCCTGTTACCGGAAGAAAAGCGACTATAGAAGTCATTAGATCAGCTTCGAGAGACGATACCCCCTTCATAGATGTTGCATACTGCTCTATTTTTGGTTGTGCCCCTACTTGTAAGAAGCAATGCTTAAAGCAGATAAATTATATGAAACACCTTCACGTTTAATAAAAAGATATATTCCTATTAGATCCTCCATCCCATCTATCTGAAGGCATTAGAGATAAAATAATCTAATTCCTTTTATCTATTCGATTTTTGTCCTATTTTCTTACATCTGACAGAGGTTTAGATTTAAGGATGTAAATTAGCTCAAGGTAAAAGTAAATGCGTTATAATAAGATTTGGAATAAGATAATTTGGCACATAAATTGCCATTAAAAAGACAGGGTTAATAGGCAATGAAATTGATAATGGCATAAGAAGAAATTTTCTTTGTTCTCATGCTCTCGACGGCACTAGAGAAAGAGAACTTTTTCATCATTATCAAAGAGATATCCATTTATAGCAGCGAAGACGGAGACAAAGAAGGGCTAGTATAAACGAATGAGGAATAGAATCCTTGCACCCATAGATGGCAATGAGGCAGTAGCTTCGGTTGCATACAGATTAAACGAAGTTATTGCTATCTATCCTATCACCCCCGCAACTCCTATGGGTGAGTGGTCTGACTCATGGGCAACTGAAGGGAGGCCAAATATCTGGGGTACTGTTCCTTTGGTAGTGGAAATGCAAAGCGAGGCAGGCGCAGCCGGAACAGTGCATGGTGCTTTGCAGACTGGTTCACTTGCAACAACATTTACCGCTTCACAGGGACTTTTGCTTATGATTCCTAACATGTATAAGATTGCTGGGGAACTGACCACTACAGTATTTCATGTAGCAGCACGAACCCTGGCTACACATGCACTTTCTATCTTTTGTGACCACAGTGATGTTATGGCCACACGTGCCACAGGCTTTGCTCTACTTTGTTCCGCATCCGTTCAGGAAGCTATGGACTTTGCACTTATTTCACAAGCTGCAAGCCTTGAGTCACGTATACCATTCTTGCACTTTTTCGACGGTTTTCGTACATCGCACGAAATATCAAAAGTCGAGCTACTATCTGACGATGAGCTACGTATGATGATAGACGAGGATTTGGTTCTTGCACATCGTGCTCGTGGGCTCTCCCCTGATCGCCCCGTCCTTCGCGGCACTACACAGAATCCCGACGTTTTTTTTCAATCTAGAGAAAGAACAAATCCATTCTACATTAACTGTCCAGATATAGTTCAAAAAGTAATGGATAAGTTTGCTAAATTAGTTGGCCGGGCTTATAGGCTTTTTGAATATAACGGAGCCCCTGATGCTGAGCGCGTTATTGTGGTTATGGGCTCTGGGGCTGAAGTAGTTCATGAAACAGTTGATCATCTCAATAACCGAGGCGAAAAGATTGGCGTAGTTAAAGTACGTTTGTACCGTCCGTTTGATACAAAGCGTTTTATAGAAGCTCTTCCTTCTACAACACAGGCGATTGCCGTTCTCGATCGCACTAAGGAACCTGGAAGTTCGGGTGAACCATTATATCTGGACTCGGTTACTGCAATACATGAAGGGATAATGGGCGGATGGGGAAAACTAAAAAGCATTCCTAAAATAATAGGTGGTCGCTATGGCTTATCTTCAAAGGAATTCACACCGGCTATGGTTAAGGCAATTTTTGACCATATTTCCATAGAAAAACCCAAAAACCACTTTACTGTCGGCATACATGATGACCTAACCCATACAAGCATCGCATATGACCCTAAGTTTTCTACCGAACCGGACGATGTATTTCGCGCGCTCTTTTATGGTCTTGGTTCAGATGGAACCGTAGGAGCCAATAAAAACTCTATAAAGATTATTGGCAAAAACACGAACTACCATATACAGGGATACTTCGTTTACGATTCAAGAAAAGCCGGTGCGGTAACAATTTCACACCTTCGCTTTGGTAGGCGTCCTATTCGTTCAGCCTATCTTATAGATAGTGCAAATTTGATAGGATGCCATCAACCGGTATTTCTTGAACGTTACGATATGTTGAAGCACATCGTGCCTGGGGGGACATTTCTCCTAAATACTCCATATGGACCAGAGGAGATTTGGGAAAATCTTCCCATTTCTGTGCAGAAACAGATTATCGAAAGGAAGATTAAGCTCTATGTCATTGATGCCTATAAAGTTGCACGAAGAAGTGGGTTGGGAGGACGGATTAATATAGTTATGCAGGTTTGTTTCTTCGCTATCTTCAAAATTCTGCCTAAGGACCGATCTATAGAGGAAATTCGAAGATCTCTCTTTGAAACATACGGAAAACAAGGAGAGGAAATCGTTCATATGAATCTTCAAGCACTGGATAACACCTTAGAAAACTTATTTGAAGTAAAGATTCCAGATTCCGCTGATAGCCCTATTGAAATTCCTCCACCTGTGGCAGAGCAATCACCTCTATTTATGAGAGAGGTTTTAGGAAAAATGATTGCAGGACAAGGAGACGAACTTCCTGTAAGCGCTCTTCCTCCAGATGGGACTTACCCAACTGGAACTACAAAATGGGAAAAACGCAATCTTGCGCTTGAAATTCCCGTTTGGGAGCCTGAGATCTGTATACAGTGCGGGAAATGCACTATTGTATGCCCACACGCCGTAATTCGGATTAAGGCCTATGATCCTAAATATCTCGAAGGGGCTCCAGACAAATTTAAGTCATCTTATGCTCGCGATGAAGTATGGAAAGGACTTAAATACACTATCCAAGTAGCGCCTGAGGATTGTACCGGATGCGGAATGTGTGTAGATATCTGTCCGGCTAGAAGTAAATCTGAAACTAGAATTAAAGCACTCAACATGTATCCGCAGCCTCCTTTACGGGAGGAGGAAAGTAAGAATTGGGATTTCTTTTTAACCATCCCCGAGACGGATCGAATCCATCTGCACCCAATGAGTGTGCGTCATCAGCAGGTACAGCAACCACTATTCGAATTCTCAAGCGCTTGTGCCGGGTGTGGAGAAACACCCTATATTAAACTACTTAGCCAGTTATTCGGAGATCGTTTGATAGTGGCTAATGCTACAGGCTGTTCTTCTATATATGGTGGTAATCTTCCCACCACACCATGGACTACAAACGCTGAGGGTCGCGGACCGGCATGGTCTAACTCTCTCTTTGAAGACAATGCCGAATTTGGACTTGGTTTTCGACTTTCGATTGACATCCAAAGAGAGTTTGCCGCCAATTTGCTCAAAAAGGTGTCGCCGGTTATTGGTGAAAACCTAGCGCATGCAATCCTAAATGCGGAGCAAAAAGATGAAGCGGATATTTACGAACAGCGTAAGCGTGTAGAAGCTTTGAAGAAGTGGCTCCAGGATGTTGAGTCCCAAGATGCAAGACGGCTCCTAAGCATTGCTGATATGCTGGTCAAAAAGAGTGTTTGGATTATCGGTGGAGACGGTTGGGCATATGATATCGGTTTTGGCGGCCTTGACCATGTACTGGCTAGTGGGCACAACATTAATATTTTGGTACTTGATACAGAGGTTTACTCTAATACTGGCGGGCAAATGTCCAAGGGAACCCCTCTTGCCGCAGTAGCTAAATTTGCCTCTGCCGGAAAGCCCACCCCCAAAAAGGATCTTGGACTAATTGCCATGACTTACGGCGATGTTTACGTAGCAAGTGTTGCAATGGGAGCAAAGGATGAACACACAATTAGAGCTTTCCTTGAAGCAGAGGCCTATGAGGGACCGTCACTTATCATTGCCTACAGTCACTGCATTGCACACGGAATCAACATGACTACAGCTATGCGAAATCAAAAAGCCGCTGTAGATTCCGGACAATGGCTACTCTACAGATTCAATCCTGAACGGGCAAAACAAGGAGAAAATCCACTTCACCTCGATTCACAAGCACCGAAAATACCAGTACAGCAGTACCTGTATATGGAAAACCGATTCAAAATGCTCCTCAAGACTCGACCAATAGAGGCCAAACGCTTATTCAAGGAGGCTCAACAGGAAATAAATTCCCGCTGGAGCCTTTATGAATATCTGGCCGCACGCACGAAAATCGGAAATCGAGAAGAGAAATCAAAGTAGTGGTTAGTAACACTACGTACGGGTGTCGCAGAAAGATAATTCCATAAGTAATCATGAGAGGAGGACAGATTAATGGATTTGAGTACAACATATTTAGGGATGACCTTGCGTACGCCATTGGTACCATCGGCATCTCCTCTATCTGAAGAGATTGACAATATCAAACGGATGGAGGATGCTGGTGCATCAGCCATAATACTTTATTCGTTATTTGAAGAGCAACTACAACTAGAGCGCTACGAACTTCATCATCACCTTACTCATCACACTGATAGCTTTGCAGAGGCACTTACCTTCTTTCCGGAACCAACAGAGTTCCATGTCGGACCAGAAAGTTACTTGTATCATATACAAAAGGCCAAAGAAGCGGTGAGTATTCCTATCATTGCTAGTCTTAACGGCACTTCAGCTGGAGGGTGGATAGACTATTCAAAAAAGATAGAACAGGCGGGGGCAGATGCACTTGAACTTAACATATACTATATTCCTACTGATATGGAACTAACCTCTGAGCAGGTCGAGCAGACCTATGTTGAGATTCTCAAGGCGGTGAAATCCGAGGTTAAAATCCCGGTGGCGCTTAAACTGAGCCCCTTCTTCAATAACATAGCCTATATGGCCAAACGCCTTGACGACGCGGGGGCAAATGCTCTAGTTCTATTTAATCGTTTTTATCAACCTGATATTGACCTCGAAAATCTAGAGGTTCAACCAAACATTATTCTGAGTTCACCCCAGGCCTTGCGACTCCCTCTTAGATGGATTGCTATTCTCTATGGTCGCGTTAAGGCAGATCTAGCTGCGACAAGTGGCATTCATACAGCACGGGATGTAATAAAAATGCTCATGGTCGGTGCTAATATTACCATGCTATGCTCCGTACTTCTACG
>Ga0209341_10005046_pt1 | contig 12051 bp, 6 predicted proteins | sample RifCSP13_2_FD_184020 | JGI IMG/M metagenome (GOLD analysis project Ga0209341, IMG submission 184020) | Soil microbial communities from Rifle, Colorado - Rifle CSP2_sed 13_2 (SPAdes) (version 2) | ecosystem: Environmental > Terrestrial > Deep subsurface > Rock core/Sediment | place: Rifle...
CGAGCCAGCCACCCCGGCAGAGGAGTGCAAGAAGAAAGGCGGCAATTGGACCGGCGGCAAGTGCGTCTTTCCGCCGAGCCCCGAGGAGCTCTGCAAGCAGAGAGACGGCACTTGGAAGAACGGCCAGTGTGTCACCGGGCCTTCCCCTGCCGAGATCTGCAAGCAGAAGGGCGGCATATGGAAGAAAGGCCGCTGCCTCCCAGGCCCTGCTGCGGCGTGCAAGAAGAGGGGCGGAACCTGGAAGGACGGAAAGTGCGTGACTGGCGCCAGCCCCGCCACATCCGGCCAGTCGGGCACGGTCCCGAACCTGAAAGGCATCATCCTCAAGGCGAAACCACAGCCACAACCGAAGTAGGCGGCGCGGCGCGCCGCCGATCGCGCTTTCCCGCAAGAGCGCCGAACAAAAACCGGCGGAGCGATCCGCCTGTCGATGCTCTTTGGTTTCGCCCGCCGTTCGGCCATGCCGGCTCGTCAGGAGTAAAATTCCAACTCCCTTGCTCGGCATTCGCGTCGATGCCAGAGTGTCGCACCCAAGACCATAACAAGCCGCCTCGCGACGGGCGGGGCGGGAGCAGCCAGGAGGACGCGCGATGAACGAGCAGCTCAAGCGGTCGACGTTTTTTGGGGGATGCCCGCACGACTGCCCGGACACCTGCGCCATGATCTACGAGGTCGAGGACGGCAAGCTGGTCGAGGTCCGCGGCAACAAGGACCACCCGATGACGCGCGGCGTGCTGTGCGTGAAGCTCAAGGACTACCACGACCACCACTACAATCCCGACCGCGTGCTCCACCCCTTGAAGCGCAGCGGCCCCAAGGGCTCGAAGCAGTACCAGCGCATCTCCTGGGACGAGGCCATCGGCACGATCGCGGCGCGCTGGGCGGAGATCATCGCGACCTACGGCAGCCAGGCGATCATGCCCTACAGCTACCTCGGCAACGAGGGCCTCGTGCAAGGGCTCACGGCCGGCGACGCATTCTTCAACCGCCTAGGCAGCACGGTCAACGAGAAGACCTTCTGCGCCTCGGGCTCATCGACCGCGTGGCTGTTGACGGTCGGCCCGACCGGCGGCGTCGACCCGGAAAGCTTCGTGCATTCCAAGTACATCGTCATCTGGGCCTGCAACACGATCTCGACCAACCTGCACCACTGGCCGTTCGTGCTCGAGGCGCAGAGGAACGGCGCCAAGGTGGTCGTCATCGACGGCTACCGCTCGCGCACCGCCAAGGCTGCCGACTGGCATATCGCGCCCCGCCCCGGCACCGACGGCGCACTCGCCATGGGGGTGATCAATGCCATCATCGGCCAGGGCCTCGTCGACCAGGACTGGGTCGACAAGTACACGGTCGGCTACCCGGAGCTCAAAGCGCGCGCCGCCGAGTTCACGCCCGAGTACGTCGAGCGCGTGACCGGCGTCAAAGCGGACGATGTCACCAAGCTCGCGCGCGAGTTTGCGACCGTGCAGCCGTCCGTCATTCGATTAGGCGTAGCGCTCGAGCGCCACGCCGGCGGCGGCCAGACGATCCGCGCGGTGTGCGCGATCCCCGCTCTCACCGGCTCCTGGCGCCACGTCGGCGGCGGGCTCTTGCAAATGCCGCTGTGGGAGTTCCCGGTCCACTGGGACCGCGTCTCGCGCCCCGACCTGATCAGGCCCGGCACGCGCGTCGTCAACAACCTGCGCCTCGGCGCCTCGCTGACGGGCGAAGCCAAGCTCGACCCGCCGATAATGGGGCTCTTCGTCTACAATACCAATCCCGTGTCGCAGGCTCCCGAAACGAACAAGATCGTGAAAGGGCTCTCGCGCGAGGACCTCTTTTTCGTCTGCGCCGAGCACTTCATTACCGACACGGCGAAGTACGCCGACATCATCCTGCCCGCGACCATGGCCGGCGAGCACGACGATATGATGTTCTCGTGGGGGCACTTTTATCTGACGCTCAACGAGAAGGCGATGGAGCCGCGCGGCGAAGCCAAGCCGAACTCGGAGATCTTCCGCCTCCTCGCCAAGGCGATGGGCTATGACGATCCGCGCCTCGCCATGTCGGACGCCGAGCAGATCGAGCATTTCATCAACTGGCAGGCGCCGCAAATGGGCGGCGTCACCATGGAGCACTTCCGCCGCCACGGCTATTTCCACCTCGCCGTCGGCACGCCGGACAATCGCCTCCCGCACGCCGAGGGCCAGTTCCCCACTCCGTCCGGCAAGGTCGAGTTCCTGCTCTCGGGCGCCAAGAACTTCGTCGCGCCACCGTTCCGGCACATGTACGAAGGGGAACAATCGGGCGAGGACGTCGATCCGCTGCCGGGCTACACGCCGCCCCGCGAAAGCACGGCGTCCAACCCCGAGCTCGGGAAGCTCTACCCATTGAACATCATCTCGCCCAAGAGCCACGGGTTTCTCAACTCTTGCTACGCCAACGAGCCGCACAAGATCAAAGGCCAGGGCGAGCAGTTCGTACTGATCAGCCCCAAGGACGCGGCCGAGCGCAGCATCCGCCACGGCGATCCGGTGCGCGTGTTCAACGAGCGCGGCGATTTCCAGGGCTTCGCCGAGGTGACGGACGACGTGCAGGCGGGCGTCATCGTGTCCACGCTCGGCTACTGGCGCTCGCTCAACCGCTCGGACGGCTCGGTCAACTCGATCTCGTCGGACGCCTGGTGCGGGCTCGGGCGCGCGCCAACGTTCTCCGACAACCTGGTCCAGGTCGCGCGCGTCAACTAGGCAATGATCGCGTCAGACCCACTCAGTCTGACGCGTCGATCATGGTCTGAATTTTTGATTTGGAGCGCGAGTCACGTCTCGGACGGAAACCTTCCGAGACGATCACGCTCTAGTGCGCGGTGATCCGCGGGCCACCCTTGCCGTCCTCGGGCGGCACCGCGCTTTCCTCCACGACCTCGTCCCATCTGATGGGCTCGGGCTGGCGCACGAGCCCCGACTTCACCACATCCTCCATCCGTGCGACGGGGACGATGTCGAGCTTCTTTTTCAATTCGTCCGGGATCTCGTCCAGATCCTTGACGTTCTCCTCGGGGATCAGGACCGTCTTGATGCCCCCTCTCAATGCGGCGAGCAGCTTTTCCTTCAGGCCCCCGATCGGGAGCACACGGCCGCGCAGCGTGATCTCGCCGGTCATGGCGACATCCTTGCGCACAGGTATGCCGGTCAGGACCGAGATGATCGCGGCCGCCATCGCGACACCCGCGGAAGGACCATCCTTCGGCGTCGCGCCCTCGGGCACGTGCACGTGAATGTCCCTCTTCTCGAACAGCAAGGGCTGGATGCCGAAGTCAATCGAGCGCGAGCGCACGTACGCATTCGCGGCCTGGATGCTCTCCTTCATCACGTCGCGCAGGTTGCCGGTGACCGTCATCTTGCCTTTGCCGGGCATCATGACGCCTTCAATCGTCAACAGCTCACCCCCGGCCTCCGTCCAGGCGAGACCGGTGACGATGCCCACCTGGTCCTCGAGCTCGGCCTCGCCATAGCGGAATTTCGTCACGCCCAGGAAGTCCTGCAGGTTGGCCGTAGTGATCTTCACCGACTTCTTCGACGAGGTCAGGATCTCCTTGACTGCCTTGCGGCCGAGCTTGGCTATCTCGCGCTCGAGCGAGCGCACGCCGGCTTCCCGCGTGTAGCGGCGGATGATCTCGAGTAGAGCGCCGTCGTCGATCGTCAACTCGCCCGGCTCGAGACCGTGCGCCTGCTGCTGTCCGGGGATCAGGTGGCGTTTGGCGATCTCGACCTTCTCGTCCTCGGTGTAGCCGGCGAGGCGGATGATCTCCATGCGGTCCATGAGCGCCGGCGGTATGTTCAAGGTGTTGGCCGTGGTCACGAACATCACGTTCGAGAGATCGTAGTCCACCTCGAGGTAGTGGTCGTTGAAGCAATGGTTCTGCTCGGGGTCCAGGACCTCGAGCAGCGCCGCCGCCGGGTCGCCGCGGAAGTCCTGCCCCATCTTGTCGATTTCGTCCAAGAGGAACAGCGGGTTGACCCGCTTCGCCTTCTTCATGGACTGGATCACCTTGCCGGGCATCGAGCCGATGTATGTGCGACGGTGGCCGCGGATCTCGGCTTCGTCGCGGACGCCGCCGAGGCTCATGCGTACGAACTCGCGCCCGGTTGCATTCGCCATCGACTTGCCGAGCGAGGTCTTGCCGACGCCTGGCGGGCCGACAAGGCACAGGATCGGACCTTTGAGCTTGTTGGTCCTCGCCTGCACGGCGAGATACTCGATGATGCGCTCCTTGACCTTTTCGAGACCATAGTGCTCCGCGTCCAGCACCTGCTGGGCCTCGTCCAGATCCTTTTTGATCTTGCCCTTGATGCCCCACGGGATCGACAGCAGCCAGTCGAGGTAGTTCCTGACCACCGTCGCCTCGGCCGACATCGGGCTCATCTGCTTGAGCTTCTTGAGCTCGGCGAGCGCCTTGTCCTTGGCCTCCTTCGACAGTTTCGTATTCTCGATCTTTTCCTCGAACTCGGCGATGTCGTCGCGCTCGTCCGTGTCGCCGAGCTCCTTCTGGATCGCCTTCATCTGCTCGTTCAAGTAGTACTCGCGCTGCGTCTTCTCCATCTGGCGCTTGACGCGCGAGCGGATCTTGCGCTCGACCTGGAGCACCGAGATTTCGCTCTCCATGAGCGTGTAGACCTTCTCGAGCCGCTCCGAGATCACGGTCGTCTCGAGCACGTCCTGCTTCTCCGCGATCTTGATCGCGAGATGGGAGGCGATGGTGTCGGCGAGCTTCGAGTAGTCCTCGATCTGCGCGATCGTCCCCAGGACCTCGGGCGAGATCTTCTTGTTGAGTTTGACGTAGTTCTCGAATTGAGAGACGGCCGAGCGCGCCAGCGCCTCGATTTCGTCCTTCGAGCCGACCGTGTCCGAGACGCGCTCGACCTCGGCCTCGAAATAATCGGTGTTGGCGGTGTAGCGCAGGATCTTGGCCCGCGCGGTGCCCTCGACCAGCACCTTGACGGTGCCGTCGGGCAGCTTCAGGAGCTGCAGCACGGAGGCCAGCGTGCCGACCTGATAGATGGCGTCCGTCGCCGGGTCGTCGTCGCCGGCGTTCTTCTGCGCGGCGAGAAGAATGTGCTTGTCGGCGCGCATCACCTCCTCGAGCGCATTGATCGACTTCTCGCGGCCGACAAACAGTGGCACGATCATGTAAGGGAAGACCACGATGTCGCGCAGCGGAAGGACCGGAAACAGCTCCCGTGTCCCCCCCCGTTCTTTGACCTGCTTGTCCTCGCTCATGTCCCTGCTATCTCCACACTCGCCGCACGCGGGCGACCAACCCCCGATGGATCACCGCAACCCGACGCCCAGCCCCCGTCCGCTCCCAGGCGGGCGCCGCGCATCCCAAACTCGCCGTCCGGCCGAAGGCCGAGGCCTCCCGCCACCGTCGCAACATGCATCATTGGACGCCCAATGCATTCCAACCTACCGAAAAACAAATGGGGACAAACGCGATTCAATCAAGAGCGAGAGACGAGCCGGCGATGTTGAGCATTGGGGCATCGTAGCGCGACCAGCTGCGGGAAGCGCCACGCGCCTCACGAGGCGGTCGATCCCTTCTCCTCGGCCCGATCGGAGTAGATGCGCAGCGGTCGCGCGCCGCCCTCGACCACCTCCGGCCCGATCACGACCTCTTCCACGCCCTTGAGCGCCGGCAGGTCGAACATCGTGTCGAGAAGGATGGCTTCCATGATCGAGCGCAAACCGCGCGCGCCCGTCCTGCGCTCGATCGCCTTGCGGGAGATGGCTTTCAGCGCGTCTTGCGTGATCGTGAGCTTCACGTCCTCCATCTCGAACAGGCGCTGGTACTGCTTGACGAGGGCGTTCTTGGGCTCGGTCAGGATCTGCACCAGCGCCGCCTCGTCGAGATCCTCGAGGGTGGCGATCACCGGCAGCCGGCCGATGAACTCGGGGATCAAGCCGAATTTCAGGAGGTCCTCGGGCTCCACCTCGCGCAGCACGTCTCCCATGCGCCGCTCGTCCGGACCGATGACCCTCGCCGAAAAGCCGATCGCGGTTCCCTTCCCGCGCCGGGCGATGATCTTTTCCAGGCCTGCAAAAGCGCCGCCGCAGATGAACAGGATGTTGGTGGTGTCGACCTGCAGAAACTCCTGCTGGGGATGCTTGCGCCCGCCCTGAGGCGGCACGGAGGCGACCGTCCCTTCCATGATCTTCAATAGGGCCTGCTGGACGCCCTCACCCGAGACATCGCGCGTGATCGAGGGGTTGTCGGACTTCCTGGAAATCTTGTCGACCTCGTCGATGTAGACGATGCCGCGCTGCGCCCGCTCGACGTTGTAGTCGGCATTCTGCAAGAGCTTCAGGATGATGTTCTCGACGTCCTCGCCGACGTAGCCCGCCTCGGTGAGAGTGGTTGCATCGGCCATTGTGAACGGGACGTCGAGGATGCGCGCGAGCGTCTGCGCCAGCAGCGTCTTGCCGCACCCCGTGGGCCCGACGAGCAGGATGTTCGACTTCGCAAGCTCCACGTCGTTGTTCTTCGCCGCGTGGTTCAAGCGCTTGTAATGGTTGTGCACCGCGACCGAAAGCACGCGCTTGGCGTGGTCCTGGCCGATCACATAGGAATCGAGAACCGCGCAGATCTCCTGCGGAGTGGGCACCCCGTCGCGCGACTTCACCAGGGTGTTCTTGTTCTCCTCCCTGATGATGTCCATGCACAGCTCGACGCATTCGTCGCAGATGAACACGGTCGGGCCGGCGATCAGCTTCCTGACCTCATGCTGACTCTTGCCGCAGAAGGAGCAATACAGGGTGTTCTTTTCTTGAGCCATTACGTTCTCTCACCCGTGGTCAGGGCGCTCGACCCGCCTTCACCGGAGCCTCCCTGGGACCCGAACGGCCTCTCGGGCGCGCGCGGCCAAGCCAGTCGGTGCACTCGATCCTTAAGCCCGATGTGAACACGCTAACGTTCTCAAGATCAAGATTGGATTAACGGCATCCACGAAGCGGCCCCTTTCCGCGGTCTCTATTACAACAGTATTGCCGGGCTTCATGTTTTTGGGACCTGCCAGGGCTCGAACGCTCGAACCTGCCACGCGCGCGGGTCTTGCCTGCCCGCGCCACCCGGCCAAGTCTGGCTGTCGCCCTGAGAGCTAACCGATCTTGCCGTCCGAGGTCTTGAACTCGGCGTCCTCGCGCTTGGTGAGCACACGGTCAACGATGCCGAAGTCTCGCGCTTGCTCGGCAACCATGAAGTAATCGCGATCAAGAGTGCGCTCTATTACCTCGTAAGGTTGGCCGGTATGCTTAACGTAGACTTCGTTCAGTCGCTTTTTCATCTTGATGATGTCCTCGGCATGCCGCTCGATGTCCGAGGCCTGCCCCGAGAACCCACCCGAAGGCTGATGCACCATGACGCGGGCATTCGGGAGCACGTAGCGCATCCCCTTGGTTCCGGCACACAACAGGAGCGAGCCCATCGAGGCCGCTTGACCGATGCACAGAGTGGCAATCGGCGGCTTGACGAACTGCATCGTGTCGTAGATCGCCATACCCGACGTCACCACTCCGCCCGGCGAGTTGATGTACATGGAGATCTCTTTCTTGGGGTTCTCGGCCTCGAGAAAAAGAAGCTGCATGCAGATCGACGACGACATGTGGTCCTCGATCGGCCCGGTGACGAAGATGATCCGCTCCTTCAGCAGGCGCGAGGGCAGGTCGTAGCCGCGCTCGCCGCGGGCGGTCTGTTCCACGACCATCGGCCAGAACGTGCTCGTCGGACTTGCGACCGCTTCGCGCATGGGATTCGCCTCTCCTCTGGAGCGTGATCGCCTCGGCAGCTAGCATGGCGGTTCAGAAGTTCCCTCACGAGCAAGCCGCGAGTGATGGGCAACTTCTGAACCAAAGCCATACTAGCAAGTCTATGTTTCTAGTGTCCCTTATGAATCCGAAGTTCGCAAACCCGATTGCCGCAAAGTGTGTGCAAGCTTCGGGTTCGGGATACTAGAGCCGCCCAACCAGCTCCCGGCCCCATGACATCGGCACGGGCAAGCCGCACGTCAAGCCCCCGCACGTCGAGCCTTCGTACGTCAAGCCCATTCGGCCCGCCCTCATGACTCTTGCACCTCCTCGAGGCGCTTCATCAGCTCGTCGCTCGACACGATCTTCTCGGCAGGCTTGACGAGCTCGAGGACGAACTCGACCACCTTGTCCTCGAAAATCGGAGCTCTGAGCTCCTGCAATGCCCCCCGCGTCTTCTCGAAGTACTCGTAGACCAGCTTCTCTTGGCCCGGAAATCTGCGCGCATGCTCGATGAGCGCGCGCCGAAGCTCGTCCTGCGTCACCTCAATTTTGTTCTTGTCGCCGATTTCGCCGACGATAAGGCCCAAGCGGACACGGCGCTCGGCAATGCGGCGGTACTCGGCGCGGGCCTCCTCTTCCGTCTTGCCCTCATCGGCGAACGTCTTGCCCTCGGACTTCAGGTTCTCGTTGAGCTGCTTCCATATCGACTGGAACTCGCGCTCGACGAGCGAGGGCGGCAGCTCGAAATCGTGCGCCGTCTCGAGCGCGTCCAAGAGCTCACGCTTGAGCTTCAACCGCGAGGCCGCGTCGTACTCCCTCTTGAACTGCGCCGAGACCAGCTCCTTGAGCTTGTCGAGGCTCTCGGCTCCCATGGTCTTGGCGAACGCATCGTCGGCCACGGTCTCGACCGGCGTCTCGACCTCCTTGACCACGACCTCGAACAGCGCCTCCTTGCCGGCGAGCTCCGCGACCGGATAGTCGGCGGGAAACGTGCCCTTGACCGTGCGCGTCTCGCCCTTCACCGCACCCGTCAAACCGTCCTCGAATCCGGGGATGAAATTGGCTTGGCCGAGGACCAGGCTCAGGTTCTCCCCCTTGCCCCGCTCGAACGGCTTGCCGTCGATTGCGCCTCTGTAATCAATGGTGACGCGGTCCCCCTCACCGGCCTTGAGGCCCTCCCCGGGCACGAAGGTCTGATTGCGCGCGGCAAGCCCGGCGACGGCCTTGTCCACGGTTTCGGCATCGACTTCGGCGACCAGCCGTTCGAGCCGCAAGGCCTTGAAATCGGTGAGCCGGACCTCCGGGAGCACCTCGAAGCACATCTCAAAGGCAAGATCCGCCTCACCGGCGAAAATGCGCTCGATCTCAGCCTGGTCCTCGGAGAGCGCGATCGCCGGCATGGCGGCCGGGCGCTCGTTGCGCTCGGCGATGGCCTTGGAGCTGGTCTCGCGGATCGCCTCCTCGACCACCTCGCTCATGAGCGACCGGCCGAACACCTTCTTGATGTGCGCGACCGGAACCTTTCCCTTGCGGAAGCCCTTGAGCTGCACCCGGTCCTTGATCTCGTCCAGTCGCGTGGAGAAGCGCTGGCCGAGCTCGCCCGCTTCCACCACGACCTTGAGCCTGCGCTTGAGGCCGTCCGAGCTCGATTCCGTGATCTGCATCTCGTCTCTTGCCTTCCCCACCGCTCACGACGGGCCACCGCGCCGCCCGTCGGCGGACGAGGCATGTCCGAAGCGCCCGGCTCGAGGCACGCCTGCCCCCCCCGAGCCTATCCGAGGCCTGGTGCGGGCGGAGGGACTTGAACCCCCACGGCCGAGGCCACGAGAACCTAAATCTCGCGTGTCTACCAGTTCCACCACGCCCGCAAGCCGCCGACCCGCCCGAGCCTGGCCCGGAGCCAGGTGCCGGCTCGGAGCCGTCACCACGCGGTCGCCGGCAGTCCTCTGCCCTCATGGCCCGCGCATCGGACCGGCGCGGCAGGACTGCGACATATATCCGGGCCAATCCGCCAAGATCAATCGGCAATATGCGCAGGCGGCCCTCCGCAGACTGTCGGCGGGCCTTAGGGGCTCGGGTGCATGCCTCTTTCGCGACGCCCGGCCGCGTCCGGCTCCCGATCAAGCAATGAGGGCCAGCGAACGTTTTGACGGGTCATGGCCGTTCTCGGGCTCGACCCGAGGATCAACCCGGCCATCCGGAGCAGCAAGGCGAAATGCTTCTGTCCTTGGACGCGGAGGGCCGCCTCAGGGGCGGCCACGAGCTGAGAGTCAAGGTCCATGCCTGGCGGTATAATTCGCTCTCGCGCACTGCCCTATTTGGGGAAGGCAGCGTGGCGCGACAAGATCAGGAGCCGCTGAGCGGGTCTTGCGACGCCGAGGTGGCAGCCGCCGTCAGCCCTTCCGGGCCGGACCCTGCTCGATCGGCGTGTCGAGCTGTTCCTGGCCCCACTCGGACCACGCCCCGTCGTAGACGGCGGCATTGGTCTGCCCGAGAACGGCGAGCGCGAGCGACAGCATCGAGGCCGTGACGCCGGAGCCGCAGGTGGTCACGACCGGCTGCTGCGGATCGATCCCGGCATCGCGGAAGATCCGCTCGAGCTCGGCCTTCGACTTCACCGTGCCGTCGGGATTGAGGATCGAGGCCCAGGGAACGTTCTTCGAGCCGGGGATATGCCCGCGCCTCAAGCCCGGGCGCGGCTCGGGCTCCGTGCCCTCGAAGCGGGCCCGCGACCTCGCATCGACGATTTGCATGTTGCCCTTGGCGAGGTAGCTCTTCATGTCGTCCAGGTCGCGCACCAGCGAGCCGTTGAGCAGCGGCGTGTAATGGCGCGCGGTGCGCGGCACGGGCGGCCCCTCCTCGAGCGGGCGGCCTTCCGCCTTCCACTTCCTCAAGCCGCCGTTCAAGACCGCGACGTCCTGATGCCCCATGGCGCGGAACGTCCACCAGACGCGCGCGGCCGAGAACAGCCCGAGCGTGTCATAGACGACGATGCGCATGCCGTCGCCGACGCCCATCTTCTTCATGCGGGAAGCGAACTTGACCGTCGACGGCAGCATGTGCGGCAGCGGCGACTTCTCGTCGACGAGATCGTTGATGTCGAAGAACAGCGCACCCGGAATATGCTCGGCCAGATACTCGGCCTTGGCATCACGGCCCGACGTGGGCAGGTGCCACGAGCCGTCGAGGACCACGAGGTCGGGCGCCTCGAGGTGGGCGGCGAGCCAATCCGTCTCGACGAACCAGGTCTTGGCGCTATGGCGCACGATTACCTCCTCGTCATCGTTGCAACTCTGCGTGCCAAACCGCGACACGCGCGGCGCGGGATGCGGCCTCGAGCGAGATGCTCGCGGCCGGCGCGGCGCGCGAGCCGCACACCCTAAGGGCGAGCCGCAGCAGCCGCAAGCCTGACCGAGCCTCGATCCCCCGGCCCAAGAAACAGAGCCACAACGTTGATCTCTCACTTCATTTTGAAATGAACGACGTCCCCCTTATCGGTCCGGGGGCGGGCGAACGGCAGGGCCTTGAGGTGCGCCTCGAAGAACGCAAGCGCATAGGAGACAATCGGCGCGTGGGACGTGTGGGCACTGTCAGTCCAGGCGAAATGGTTTGCGCCCTTGAGCTCGACGAAATAGGCCGCCCGTGTTCGGTCGTAAGCGCCGCCGCCTCTCCTGATGAGGGCCGACGTACCGCCATCGCGGGCGCCCGCCTGGTACATGACAGGCACGGCGATGTTCTCGAGTTTGCCCTTGCGAAGCAGCGGCCCGATCAGGGGCGCGAGGGCCAACACGGCCTTGACATCGCGGCGCGTCCAAGACGGCCAGGCCCCCGCCAGGCCCAGCACGGTGTAGCCGCCGAGCGAGTGGCCCATGAGGCCGATCCGGTTCGTGTCGATGCGCGGCGACCATTGTGCGTCGGATTTGAGCGCATCGATGACGGCGGCAATGTCGCGGCCCCGCTGGCGATAGGTCTTGTCGCTCCAGGCCTGGGGCTTGCCGAAGGGCGCCTCGGGTGCCTCGCCGCCGCCCCCGGCGCACGCGGAATCGCGGTGCTCGGGCGCGGCGACGATGTAGCCGGCGCGGGCCAGTGCCGCGGCCAGAAACGATGACGCCGTATTGCAGGCGGTGAAGCCCGCCGAATAGACGATGAGAGGCAAGCGTCCGCCGTCCGAAATGTCGGGCCGCCAGATGGCGACGTCGAGGCCTGCGATCCTCACCGTCTCGAACGCACTCGGCATGTCGAGGGCATCACGCGCTTCCTCGACGCTCTCCC
>Ga0209341_10005051_pt1 | contig 12040 bp, 12 predicted proteins | sample RifCSP13_2_FD_184020 | JGI IMG/M metagenome (GOLD analysis project Ga0209341, IMG submission 184020) | Soil microbial communities from Rifle, Colorado - Rifle CSP2_sed 13_2 (SPAdes) (version 2) | ecosystem: Environmental > Terrestrial > Deep subsurface > Rock core/Sediment | place: Rifle...
GTCCTTATAAATTCAACTTTACTTTTGCAGAATCCAACAAAGGAAAACATAAAATTAAAGTGAAAGCCACAAATGAGGCTGGTAAAGAAGCTGATCGAGAAATCGAAATCTCCGTCGGCCAGCCGTGGAGTGATTAGGATATTAGTTCTGGGCACTAGTTTTTATGAGGGAACACTTCTTCACTCTTGTCTATCCTCACATGAGGTGGTGCTCCTACAGTAAAACGTAAATTGCTAATCCTTTCGACGTTAATTCTTTCAGTGGTAAAGTAGAAATCGGAACCGTGTAATTGGTAGGTTTGTCCCACATCTAACCAATGGGCTCTTTGCGAAGTTATATGACGCCTGACATTATTTCTGATTGAAAGTAAAAATTTATTTTCTTTTCTCTTCCAATATAGAACAAACAAACTCAGATAGGTATTTTCTGGATCGCCTATTATAAAGCTTTGTCTAGCTCCTCGGCTGAATGAAGGTCCTTTTATTCGTTTTTCTATTGGAATTGGATTGAAAAGCTGTGGATTTTCGGAGGGGGTACTTTGCTCTTTTGTCGACATTTATTTCGATCTATTTTCTGATTTGGGCGAGGAGGGATTTTTCGAGGGCGGTGTTAACCTTGTTTCTGGTTTCGATAACCTCCTCTTGAGTCGGTGTGCCGTCGGATTTTTGGTAGGTCAATCGCAGAGTTACGGATTTTTTATCAATTCCCAGCTTTTCGTTTTGGAATACATCAATCACTTCAACATTTTTAGCAAGCGGAGTACCTGCTTTTTTGGCGGTCTGGATAATTTCATCAAGCGGAGTCTGCTTTGCAAAAATTGCCGAAATATCCTCAATAACCGGCGGATACTTGGGAATCGGTTTATAAGTTTTGGCAGTAGCCGGCAGGCTGTAGAGAGTTGACAAGTTGATTTCCAAAGCGCACACAGCGTTTTTGATATTAAAATAATCGGTTATTTTCGAATCTAAAATGCCGACTATACCTACCTGCTCTTTTCCAGAAAAAACTGCGGCCGACTGATTTTCTAGAAACAGAGGATGTTTTTTTGCATTCGGCTTAAGTTTCATTTCACGGCCTAAGATTTCTGCAATATTTTCCAAATAGCCCTTAATTTCAAAAAAATCTCCGGGAGAGATGGCAAGCGCAAGTTGCAAATCCTGTTTTGGCAAGTCGTCGCCTTGGGTAATATATGTTTTGGCTATTTCGAAAATTCTTAGCTTTTTTCTCGTAAACTGGTTTTGGCCGATTATTTCGACCAAAGATGGTAAAAGTGACGGCCTCATATACTGCCAGTTTTCGGTAAGGGGATTTTGGAGTTCGACTACATTGGTCCTTTTTGTTTCTGGAAGCTCAAGCATTTTTTGGGAAATGATTGAATAGCAGATAACTTCCGTCAACCCCAAAAATTTAAGGGCCCTTTTAAGCTCTATCACCTCTTCTAACGTGTCTTTCGGAGATATTGGGATGTCACCCTTGGGAATTTCCGATTTAAGGTTTTGGTAGCCGTAGATTCTGGCAATTTCTTCTATTAAATCAACGTCATCTGCGACATCGTCAAGCCTCCAGCTTGGAGGAGCTGCGTCGATAGTTTCGTTTTGCAGTTTGGCTTCAAATCCCAAAAGGGAAAGAATTTTTACCGCCAGATTTGGATGGATTGCCTCTCCTAGGTAATTGTTGAGCTTTTTAGGATTTAAATTTATGGCAGGAGATTTGGTTTTTGCCTTATAAATATCGATAAGCTCCGAGGCAATTTTGGCGCCGGCGTTTGATTTGGCAAGATAAACAGCACGGGAGAGGGCCCCGGGGATTCCTTCCAAATCAACGCCTTTTTCAAATCGTGAGGCCGCTTCGGTTCGGAAGGCCAGGCTTTGGGTGGTTTTTCTTATGGCTTTTGAATCGTAAGCCTGCACAAATAGCACGGCCCTTTTGGTTCTTTTGGATATTTGCGAATTGGCACCACCCATGATGCCGCAAAGGTCAATCAGCCTCTCAGTGTCCTCAATGACGATTGATCCTTTAGGCAGTTTTCTAGCTGTTTTGTCCAGGGTGACTATTTTTTCACCTTCTGTCGATTCGCGAAGAACCATTTTTGCCCCTTTGATTTTGTCAAAGTCAAATGCATGCATAGGCTGGCCCATCTCCAGCATGATGTAGTTGGTGATGTCGACGATGTTGTTTATCGGTCTGATGCCGCAAAGTTTCAGGCGGTTTTGGATTACGGCAGGTGAAGGTTTTATCTTGACGTTGTCTATAATAATTGCCGTAAATCTCGGGCAAAGTTTGGGATCTCTGATTACAACATCCAGATTGAGGATGTTTGCTGTGTCCGGATCGAGTACCAAATCTATGCCTTTTGGATTGGCAAGTTGCGATTTTTCGCCCAAATTCGAAAGTATGGCGTTTGCTTCCCTTGCAAGTCCAAAAACCGATGCAGAATCTGTTCTGTTTGAAGTAATTTCAACATCAAAAACATAATCCTCTTTTACTTTTTCTATTTTCTCAACAGACGGACCGGATGCCGACAAAACATTTGCCAAAGTTTTGGCAGCAACATCTGTTTTTAGATAATCACGAAGCCAGGAAACGGGAACTTTAAAATTCATCGTTAAAACTGTTCCAAAAATCTAATGTCGTTTTGAAAAAGCAGTCTGATGTCGCCGATTTCTGTTCTCATGGCGATTGTTCTTTCAACTCCCCAGCCAAAGGCAAAACCCGTATATTTTTTAGGGTCCAGCCCGCCGGCCTTGATGACATTAGGGTGAACCATGCCGGCACCGCCCAATTCGACCCATCCGGATTTACAAAACCGACAGCCGTGCCCCAAGCAAACCCCGCAGGTGACATCAACCTCAAAAGAGGGTTCCGTGAATCGGAAATGATGGGGTCTTAACCTGCTTTTTCGCTCTTTTCCGAAAAACTTTCGGGCAAAATAGTCAAGTGTTCCCTTTAAATTGGAAATTGCCACGTTTTTGTCTATCAGCATGCCTTCGAACTGGTGAAACATTGGTGTGTGTGAAACGTCCACCTGCCTGCGGTAGCATCTGGAAATATTAAGCATCCTAATCGGCGGATTTTTAACTCTTTTCATTTCCCTGACCTGGCCGTTTGAGGTATGGGGGGTTAAGACTTGATTACCCAAGGTTGCATGACGTTTGCTCTTTACAAAAAAGGTTTCCCACTCGTCCCGGGCCGGATGATCTTTGGGCATGTTTAATGACTCGAAAGCATACCAGTCCCAATCGACTTCCGGATAACTTTTAAGAGAAAAACCAATTCTTTTAAATATATCGACGATTTCGTCGATTGCCTGGGAAACAAGGTGAAGATGTCCGATTTGGGGCCTTTTTCCGGGAGCAGTGATATCAATTTTTTGTTTTCCGCCGCCTGACAAAATCTCTTTTTTTTGCTTTTCAAAACCTGCCAAAATTTGTTGTTTTGCCTGATTTAAACTTTTTCCAAACTCGGCTTTTTGCTCACTCGGAATCTTGCTAATTGATTTGGAAAGCTCTGTAAATTTTCCTTTCTTGCCAAATAAATCTATGTAATTTTTTTCCAGCTGTTCTTGGGAAGAAGCAGTTTTTATCGCTTCTTGGGCCGCTTCCAAAACATTTTGGACTTGCGTTAACATGGGCTGATTATATCTCAGCGATTCGTCTTAAGACCAGCGCTTCTGGATTTAGAGAAATTACGGGGATCCTTTTAAATGCCTCTCGGACTTAAAATTAACTTCAAGAACGAGAGGCGAAAAGATTTATAGCAAGTAAAAACTCTATTGTCAACTTTTGAGCTTTAGGCGACTTTTTTTACCAGTTCCTCGAAAGCTTTGGGGTCTTCAAGCGCGATTTGCGCCAGGATTTTGCGGTCAAGTTCGATATTTTTTTCTTTGAGTTTGCCGATAAATTTGCTGTAAGAAATTTCGTGCGGTTTTAAAGCGGCTGAAATCCTTACAATCCATAAAGACCTTGTTTGCCTTTTTTTCTCTTTTCTGCCGCGATAAGCATCCGCGCCGGCGTGTACAACTGCATCATTCGCCTGCTTGTAAAGCTTGGATCGGCCTCCCCGATATCCTTTTGCAAGCGCAAGGATTTTCTTATGTCGCCTGTTTACGGTTTTTCCTCTTTTGACTCTCATAGTTTAGTTATTAGTTTATAGTTTATCTCTTGCGAGAAAATTATAAATTGTAGGGCAATAATCTTTTGATGTTTTTCTTTTCCGGTTCCGAAACTTGTGCCGGTTTCTTGTATCTTGACTTGGCGCTTTTTGATTTTGACGCTTTTAAGTGCCCCGCCATTTGACGCATTCTTAAAATCTTGCCTTTTTTGGTGATTTTGAATCTTTTAACTGCTGATTTTTTAGTTTTTGTCTTCATTTGTTCCTTCTTTGTTTGTTTTTGAGTCTTTGGCAGGTTTAATTATTGTAGCGAATCTTCGCCCCTCAAATCTTGCCGGACGGTCAAGTTCTGCAAATCCTTCCAATTCTCTCATAATTTCATCCAAACGTTTGGGGCCAAATTCCGTGTGGGCCATTTGCCTGCCTTTAAACACAACGGTAATTTTAACCATATTCCCTTCTTCTATAAACTTTTTAACTTTCTCAATCCCCGTGTCAAAATCATGTTTGCCGATAAACGGTGAAAATCTGACTTCTTTTAATTCTGTTTGTTTTGTATGCTTTCTTGCTTCTTTTTCTTTCCTGTCCTCCAGATATTTGAATTTTTTAAATTCTATGATTTTGACAACCGGAGGGTTTGCTTCAGGTGCGATTTCAACCAAATCAAGCTCTTTTTCCTGAGCTTTGCCCAGTGCTTCCGAAAGCGAAAGTACGCCGATCTGCTTACCTTCCTCGTCTATTACTCTAACCTCACGTGCCGAAATCTGCTGATTAAGTTTATAGAATTTCTTTACTTTCGACCTCCAATATTATTTTCTATTCGTAGGCAGGATGTTATCATTTTTTAGACTTTTTTTTCAATATCCGCTTTAATTTCGCCAATTAATTCATCGGTTGTCATTTGGCGAAGATCTTTATGGTTTCTTTCTCTAACTGAAACTTTAGCACTTTTTTGCTCCTTTTCTCCTACAACCAGAATATAAGGGATTTTTTGCAAGAGCGCATCGCGGATTTTGGCCTGCAGGGTTTCTACGCGTTTGTCGAGCTCTGCCCTGATTCCGCCTGACCGGATTTTTTGGGTAGTCTTTTGGGCAAAGTCTGTGAATTTATCAGAAACCGGCAGGACAATTGTCTGAATCGGTGAAAGCCAGACAGGAAGATTGCCTTGGGTGTGCTCGAGAAGTATTCCGATAAATCTTTCAAGCGATCCAAAAATTCCCCTGTGTACCATCACGGGCCGTTTTTTCGTTCCGTCGCGATCGACGTAATCCAATTTCATGCTTTGGGGAATTTGGAAATCCAGCTGAATTGTAGCCAGCTGCCAATCGCGGTTTTGGGAGTCGTATATGTGAATGTCGATTTTAGGGCCGTAAAAAGCTCCGTCTTTGGGTTTTACATCAAAGCTGACTTTTGACTGCTTGAGCGCTTTTTCAAGGGCTTTTTCCGCTGCTTTCCAGCTTTCCTTATCCCCCATTGCCTTGTCGGGGCGGGTTGCTAAATAAAACCTCGGTTTAAATCCCAAAGATTTGTAAACTTCTGCTGTGAGTTTTAAAAGTTTTTGTATTTCAGCATGAATCTGCTCGGATGTTGCAAATATATGGGCATCGTCTATTGTGAACTGACGAACTCTTAGAAGTCCTCCAAGGACGCCGGACAGCTCTCTTCTATGCAGAGTTCCAAATTCGCTGAGTCGAAGCGGCAAATCATTGTAGCTTCTGGTTTTTGACCGGAAGACTATTGCCGATTCAGGACAATTCATGGGTTTTAGCGAATAATCTTCTTTATCGACCTTCAGGTTAAACATGTTTTCGCCAAAGTGTTCAAAGTGGCCGGATTCTTTAAAAAGCTGGTTTTTGATCATTACGGGAGTAGAAATTTCCATGTAGTTCTCCTCTTCGGTTTTTTCCCTGATGTAATCAACTAGGGTCCTATAAATTAGCCAGCCTTTGGGGTGCCAGAAAATGGCCCCCGGTGCATACTGGTGAAATGAAAAAAGATCAAGCTCGCGACCAATTTCGCGGTGATCTTTTAGGTTTGCTTTGCTCATCTTGTTGTGAGATTGGATTGGGCGGATTCTATCACATCCGCGGCAAACTTACCGAAGACCGGCACAAAATCCACTTTGGAAACTAAAATACCGACAACATAAATTATTGCCGCAGTCCCGACTGTTAAACCTATTCCCCAGCCGATTCCTCCGGCAAGGCCGATTAGAAAGCGCTTTTTTGCGGAAGCGCTGACCTCGATGTAGTATTTCTCAACTACTTTTTGATTTTGATTACTTTTTTCTTCTTCCGGCATTGTTTGTATTGATTGCATGTTTTTGCCTAATTGCCCTACGTGTAGTTTCTGGAGGTATAAAGCCATGGGTTGATTGACGGCCTTCTTCCTCGATAGGTGTTAGGCTTTTTAATGTGCCGCCGGTATTTGTTTGGAATTTGACTATAGATTCTCCTTCGTCGTCGAAACCTGACTGAGCGACGATTTCAGTACTTCTTATTTCACCTCCGCGTGACCTGAATACTGTGCCGCCGTAGTTTGGAGCGGCATCAGTTGGTGTATTTGGGTCATTGGTTTTCTCAGGCGTTGAGCTCGACTTTAGATGACGATCGTAGTCTGTTTTTTCTCTATCTTTTTGCTCCATGTAATTATTTTAACTTGAAGTTTGTTTAGTAGCAATTAGAATTATGAATAGTATACTAATTTATGAGTGGGTTCGACAGGATTTGAACCTGTGGCCTCCACGATGTCAACGTGACGCTCTAACCAGCTGAGCTACGAACCCTATTGGGATATTTTATCAAAATACTTACCAAGAATCTATGAACTACGGACTATAAGCTATGAACTAATTTAGCCCTGAAGAGTAAGAGTCCCCTGTTCGTGGACTTTCATTTGCTTGCCGGAAACCCAGGCAAGCATTCCAGTTGTCCTTTTGGCGTTTTCTCTTTGAGCAACCATGTCCTTTCCATTTTTCGAATCCTCGACTTTTGCGGTTAAATCTTTAATTATGGATTTTAGTCTTTTAATATCAAGGAGGCCGATTTTTTGGGGCGGAGTTTCCATGTGTGCAGTAGTCTTAACACCGGATGCCTCGGCGAGTTTTGCAACTTCTTCGCGAAGTTCGACAAATTCTTCCTTCAGAGCCCTTTGCTCTTTACTATTGCCATTTTCGGAATCATAATTTTGGTATTCCCTAAGGATCAAAGCTAATTCTGCCGCTTTTTGATCGGAGCTGTAATCATCCTCTTCTGTTTTTTCTCCCAATTCTTTTTCGGTTCTTGCCCTTTTGAGTTCTTCCTGTCCCATTTCTCTCGGTCTTGAGCTAATACTATCTTTGGAGCCAATAAAACTTCCGAGTCCAAGTTCCCTTTTGGCCTCGTCCAAGATTGGACCGACCAATCCACTGCCTAAAGTTTCAAAAGTAGCTTCCCCGATAGTTTTGACGGTTTTTGCTGCTTGTGCGGTTTTCATTAACCCTAATTATACTATTATTTGAGGCTAAATGCAAAACTCAAAGATTCAGTTCAAGCCCATCATAAGCTGGATAAAAATTTGAATCTCCATTTTCTTTTAGATACTTCTCCAAAAATTTGTGAGTTGCAGTTTTATGGCCGAGATGCACAAAATATGTTTGTTTGGCCTTTAATTTTTTGGCGATCTGAATGCCGTCATTTATGGAAATGTGGCCTGCTGTTTTGCCGATTTTGCCAAGAGACGAGCCGTCAATTGCAAGTAAATCGCAGTCTCGGATTACTTTTTGCGATGAAGGCAAAATTTTATTAAAGTCCGGAATATAGGCTAGAATTTTGGATTCTTTGACTTTGATACCGAAAGCAGGCGTGTTCCCGTGGATAACCGGAAAATAAGTAATCTTTGTGTTTTTGAGGTGGACTGTCTCTTGGGGTTTGATAACTTTTACTTTCAACTTCAGTAGGTTTGTGTCAAAGATTTTTTTAATTCCGGCCAAAACAGCTTGAGTTACGTAAAGAATTGGAATTTGCTGTCGATTGTAGATGTGGGAAATATCCCACAGCCCCAAAACATGGTCGTGATGTTGATGGCTTATGAAAATCGCCTCAATTTTTTGGGGATTGTTCAAAACTAGATGTTTGTAGGTATCGGGGCCGGCATCCAGAAGAATCTTATCGTTTATCAACAGTTGAGTTCGAGTGCGCGTATCCTTCGGGGCTTTTGACGCACAAATTTCGCATCTGCACCCGAGTCGTGGAAGAGGCCATCCGGCAGATGTTCCGAGGAATTGAATTTTCATTTTAAGGTTTTTGCAGAATGTAAACGTCAGTCTCGTTTCTTTCGTTGCCAGGTGATGCATATTGAAACGTATCGTGTTTTAGAATCCGGAAGCCAGTTAAGCTTATTAATTTTTCTACGTCTTGTTCAGTTTTGAAATATATTTGTCGTCCTAGGGATCTTATATTATTTTCATTTGGGCATTGAGTGTAATCGACAACTTTTATGTCAAAGTCTACTTTTTCGTTTCCATTTTGAATTGTCAATCGTGAATCAGCAACCAGCGCCCCGAATTTTTCGCAATAGTCATAAAAAGCTCTGTTTGTTTCTTTCTCAAAAACCCTAAAATTAACTGCAAATTTTGCGTGAGGTTTTAAAACTCTAAATGCTGAAGAAAGTATTTTATCCGGTTTATAAATCACGGCATTAACAGCTATTGCACAATCGATAGAATCATCGGACATTGGTAAATTTTCAGCATCCGATGTGACAAAAGACACATTTGGTAATCTTTTTTGTGCCGATCTCAGGACCTCATTAGAAATGTCGACTCCTATAATATTTATACCTGTTGAATCTCCAATAAGATCCAGCTCGTATCCATAGCCACAACCGATATCGAGAAGTATGATTTCGGTAGACGATGACTTCGCATCGACCTCTTTAATTAATGGTTCATGGAATCTACTAAAGTATTCTTTACTTTGAGAAGGTGAATTGAACTTGGAGACGTACTGCTCTTCGGTTATTTTGCCGTAATCAGGACTTGCAGCGTTTGTCATAATTGTGCCGAGGACAGGAGTCGAACCTGCACACCTTGCGGTACACGGTCCTAAACCGTGCGCGTCTACCGGTTCCGCCACCTCGGCGCAAAGCCAATTTTAGCAGATTTTAGCTCGTGCTTCGAGTTCTTTGAGTTGCCTGTTTATGTGTTTGCCATTCGATTTCGTCATCTAATGGTTTTAATTTGATTTTTCCATAACGACGTTCGAGTGATTTTGCAATTAGGTAGTCCGCAAAATGCGGATTTTTGGGAAGTAGAGACCCGTGGAGATAGCAGCCAAACGCGTTTTTATAAACTGCACCCTCGGTTTTGTCCTCTCCATTGTTTCCCGATCCTTTGATTACTTTACCCAGTGGTTTTAAATTTTTACCAAGATATGTTTTTCCGCTATGATTCTCAAATCCGATTAAGTTGGTAGTCGGTAGTCTGTCGTCCGTAGTCGGATAGTTGTTCGTGATGTCTTGTTCTAATTCTGAATTCATCTCAATAAGCAGATTTTGGATCATGCGGTCGTTAGACCCTAAAGTGTAAGCATCAAATAGGCCGATGCCTTTTATGGTTTCACCCGTTTTTGTTTTAAAATATTTTTGCAAAAGCTGGTAGCCGCCGCAAATGGAAAGCAGAGCTGTCCCGCCATCAATTGCTTTCTTAATTGTCTGCGCTTTTTTTAGAATGTCTTTGCCGACGATTATCTGAGTTTTATCCTGTCCGCCCCCAAAAAAGTAAAGGTCAAACTCCGAAGCCGAAAGTGATTGGCCAACTGTAATATTTGCAAGATTGACGTTAATTCCGCGCCATTGGCAACGTTTTTGGATGGTAATAATATTGCCTTTATCGCCGTAGGTGTCCATAAGGTCCGGATAAAGATGGCAGATTCTCAAGGTCATTGTTTTTGCCATTTTGAAACTTTCTCCCCTGTCCTATTTAAAGTTTTTTGGACATCCAGAAGTGCTGTGTACGTAGGCAGAACTATCAGAGTATCTTTAGTGCTCATTTTCTGGAGAGCAATTAAAATTGAGTAATTTACTTCCTTATATATACTATTATTACTCAATTTAAATCCTGCGTATTTTAATCGTAGAGCCATATCGAAACGGCGAATTCCCGAGATAAAAACATTGTCTGTTTTATCTCTTAAGATTTCCCAATCCGTATCCCATATCCATGAGACATCACGGCCGTCTGCTATTTTGTCGTTTAGGATTAGGAGCAGATTGACCCTTGACTGATTTGAGATTGTTCTTAAAACTTCGTTTGCCCCTGCGGGATTTTTGATTAGGAAAGTAATGAGTTGACGGCCTTTAATTTCTGTCTTCTGGAATCTGCCGAAAGCAGTCGAGAATTTTTTTATTTTTTCTATAACAGTTGCAAGATCGATTCCGTAGTTTAGAGCCGTTGTTGATGCAGCCAGTACGTTGTAAACGTTGTAAAGCCCGGGAAGAGAATAGCTGATAGTTGATGTTTGACTGTCTAAGCCCAAGGAAATCGATGTTGAGAAATCAGATTTGAACATTAAATTAGCGGCAGAAATATCAGGAGTCGGTCTTTTAAAATTGCATTTCGAACAGCGATAATGCCCAAGATGCGCAGAAAGCTGCGCGTCAAATACAAGTCCTGCGCCGCAGAACAAGCAATGTTTGACATCGGCAACAGTTGCAACTGCAGGAAGCCTGACTTTATTATCTGAAACGCCAAAAAAGACTATTTTGCCCGCAAATGATTTTTCCAAAATACTGATGCCCGGATCGTCGCTATTTAAAATTAAGATTGTGCTTTTAGGAAGAGTTCTTAGGGCTTTTTGCCATTTGGTTCTTGTAGAATCTATCTCTCCGTACCTGTCCAGCTGATCTCTGAAAAGGTTTAAAAGGACTATTGTTTGCGGATATACATTTTTGATCGCCTCAGGAAGCGTTGCTTCGTCGACTTCCCAGATTGCAAGGTCAAACCGGATTTTTCCGAATATTGATGAATTGGAAATCAGAGTTGAGGCTATGCCGCGGAGTAAGTTGGAGCCCTGTCGGTTGTGAATAACCTTATATTTTGTGAAGAGAGTGTCATAGGTTAAGCGGGCAGTGGTTGTTTTGCCGTTGGTACCGCTTATGATAACCGAGCCTAATTTAATTTTTCTGTTAAGTTTTCTGACTAAATTCGGGTCAATTTTAAGGGCAAACAGGCCGGGAGCAGCCGTTGCACCGCCCCCAAAAAGCCTGATGACAAAAGCCAAAGTTTTACCTGCCAAAATTGCAAGGAACAATTTAAGATCCACGAACTCGATTTTACTACGAAGACTGTCTTAACAACTAATGAATGTGAACTAACTCAGAGAGATTCCATTTGCGAGAAGAAGAAGTTGATGTCTTTGGCCCATTTACCACCCGTATACATCTGAGGAGGCGCATAAACTGGCATAATTTCATCAGGAGTTACCATTCCCCTGTCAATGTATTTTTCTTTTAATGTTTTGGCTACGGATTCTATTGCGCTTTCCCATGATGTAAACTGCGTCGAACCGTTGCCGAATCCCCAGGCATTATAGCTTCCTGAAGGCGAAGCATTGCCTCCACCGGATTCTTTCATGGCAATTGCCGGAATTAATCTGTAGTCGATGCTGTATTTATCGGCGGTTTTGACTATAAATTCCGAATGACTTTCAAGGGCCGTATTTTTCAGGAAATCCTCCACAATGTAAGGCCGCATGTCCTCTATTTTAACCGATAAAACCTGCCCTTCTATGGTGTTTGGACCCGCCGTATCATTGGAGACTATTATGGGTTGAGAAATTGAAGCTTTTTTTAAAGCACCTTGGTTTTGAAGGGAAATTGCTAAAGCGGCTATGGTTACCGGTGCAGCCAGGAACCATAAAAAAACAAGGCCAAGTTTCTTTAACATGGTCTT
>Ga0209341_10005053_pt1 | contig 12038 bp, 9 predicted proteins | sample RifCSP13_2_FD_184020 | JGI IMG/M metagenome (GOLD analysis project Ga0209341, IMG submission 184020) | Soil microbial communities from Rifle, Colorado - Rifle CSP2_sed 13_2 (SPAdes) (version 2) | ecosystem: Environmental > Terrestrial > Deep subsurface > Rock core/Sediment | place: Rifle...
CCAGCGACTCGACGCCGCCCAGCGACTCGCCCAGGGCGAAGATCTGCGTCGCTTCGGCGAATCTCCGGGCGGCCGGGGGTCCACCTCGCGCGCGGAAGGACACCATTCCGCCGGCGTTTCGCATCTGCCTGCGGGCCAGGTCGAATTGCGGGTGGTTCGGCAGGCCCGGGTAGTAGACCTGCTCGACTCCGGGATGCTGCGAGAGAACCTCCGCGACCGCCTGCGCATTGACGGCGTGCCGATCCATCCGCACCGGCAGCGTCTTGATCCCTCGCAGCACCAGGAACGCATCGAGAGGACCCGGGACACCGCCGACGGCGTTCTGGACGAAGGCCAGGCGCTCGCCGAGTTCCGGCTCCCGGACCACGATGGCGCCGCCGACGACGTCGGAATGGCCGCCCAGGTACTTGGTCGTGGAGTGAACGACGATGTCGGCGCCGAGGGCGAGCGGCTGCTGCAGGTACGGGGTCGCGAAGGTGTTGTCGACGCACACCCAGGGCTTCCTCGGCAGGCGATGGGCCAGGTCGGCGATCGCCGAGAGGTCGGCCAAGTTGAGCATCGGATTGGTCGGACTCTCGAGGACGATCAGCCGGGTTTCAGGCCGGGCGGAACCAATGAACCGCTGCGGGTCCTGGGGCTCGGCATACGAGAAGGTCAAGCCGTACTGCGCGTACAGACGCTGGAAGAGCCGATAGGTCCCTCCGTACAGATCGCTGACGGCCAGCACATGATCCCCGGGCGAGAGCAGGTGGACGATGGCGTCGATGGCAGCCATCCCCGACGCGAAGGCCAATCCGGTGGTTCCGCCTTCGAGCGCCGCCAGGCAGGCTTCCAGCGCCCTGCGGGTGGGGTTCCCGGTCCGGGAATACTCGAACCCAAGCGTCTCGCCTACGGCGCTCTGCCGGTAGGTCGACGTGAGATAGACCGGTGTCATGACGGCACCCGTGGCCGGGTCTGGCGGCTGACCGGCATGGATAGCCAGTGTCTCGAACGCTTGGGGTTTCGCCATTTTCAATCCTCCAAGGGCCATTCTAGTTTTCCACAACCCATCCGTCAAAAGCCTGGACCGGCCGCATATAATGAAACTTACGTTGTCATCCGGGCGGGGGCCACGGTGGACCTCAATCTCGTCGATCCCGAAGACGTACCTCGGCCGCGCGACGAAGTCCGCCTGCGGCAGCTGGCGGTGACGCCGCTGGGGGATGGGCGGCGGTTGCGCATCGATATCGAGTTGACGCCGTTCCTGGAGCGGCCCAACCTCGATCTGGATGTGCTGAACGCCGCTGGGGAGTCCCTCGTCCGGACGACGGTGGTCGAGGCCGACAGCCCCAGTTTCTCCTTGACCATGCACATGCGGGGAAACCCGCCGGTGGGCGAGTACACCGTGCGCGGCGCGCTGTCGTATGCCTCGTCCCCGTCGCTGGACGTTCGCGAAAGACACTTTGCCGTGGAGTTGGCGGCCGATGACAGCGGCTGAACCTCGCCGCCGTAGGCTCCGGTAAGGAGCACATCCCGATGCCCCGCCTCGACCCGGGCCTGCGCCACGCCACGACCGCGCCTGCCTTCGACCCGTCGAAGATCCATCGCGAACGTCTGGTCGACCTGGTCCACTCCTATCTGCCGCGCAAGCTGATCGTTGTCGCGGCGCCGGCGGGTTACGGTAAGACGACCCTGCTGGCCGACTTCACCGCTCACAGCGACTTCCCGGTCTTTTGGGTCCGGCTGACCCCGGCCGATCACGATGAGCGACGGCTGGCGGAGATGATCGTCGCCACTTTGCGCCGGCGGTTTCGCCGTGTGATGCGCGAAACGCGCCTCAACGCCTTGGCCGGCGCCACGGCCGAAGCCCTCGGCCGGGCATTGGGCGAGGCGATGGGCTCGGTCGGCGAACCGTTCGTGCTGGTGTTGGACGATGTCCATCACCTGAACACGTCGAAGGCGGCCCTGGGGCTGATGGATGCGCTGCTCGAGGCGATGCCGGTGGACGCCTCGCTCATCGCTTCCGGGCGCGAAGTCCTCGAAGTCTCGTTGGCCAAACTGATGGCCGAGGAAAGCCTGGCCGGGCTCGGCCCGCAGGACCTCTCGCTGACGGAGGATGAGCTGCGCTTGCTGGCCTACCAGCGGGGATCGAGCGGCCTCTCCGACCCCGATTTCTTGCGGATTCTGGAGGAAACGCGGGGCTGGCTGGCGGGGGTTCTGTTGTCGGGCGTCCTGCAAGGCCGCCGGAGCGCCGGGCCGATCGATCCGAACCGGCCGCTGGTGCACGATTACCTGTCGTCGGTCGTGCTCAACCGTCAGCCGGAAGCCCTGCGCACCTTCTTGCTCGAGTCATCGGTCCTTCCCTTCATGACGGCCGAGGCGTGCGATTCGATCCTGAACCGGACCGACAGCTCTCGCATGCTCACGCGGCTGGCCAAGGAGGGGATCTTCCTCACCGCCTCGAAGGAATCGCCTCGAAGCTACGAGTACCATCCGCAATTCCGCGATTTCCTGCAGACCACGCTGGCCGAGGGTGATCCGGCCCGTCTCAAGCGAGTGCGGTCAAGGGCGGCGCGCTTCGCCGAGCGGAATCAGCAGATCGAGAACGCCGTCGAGCTCTATCTGGACAGCGGCCAACCCCAACCGGCGCTGCGCCTGGCCGAGCGCTATGCCAAGGAGATGTTCGACCAGGCGCGCGTACAGACCCTGGAGATGTGGACGGAGCGTCTGCGGGAGGCGGGGGTCGAGTCCCCGGTGACCCTGCGTTACTTGGCCGTGGCCTATGCCGACCTGGGTCAGATCGCCCAGGCGGAGAACGTCCTGGACCGAGCCCACAGGGCCGTAGGGCCGCAGACGGATCCAAAGGTCCGGGCCCTGCTGGAGAACGCCTCGGCGCTGGTGGCGTACTACAAGGGGGATCACGACGGCGTCCTGGCCCGGACAGCGGCGACTCTCGAATGGATCGGAAGCGAAGGCGACCGAGGCGTGCGGGCGCACGCCCTGAGTCTGAGAGCCTCGGTTCTTGCCAGCCTACCTGGCGGGCTTCCGGAAGCCGAGAAGTTGGCCGATGTGGCCCTGGCCTTGCTCAAGGAAGGAAAGGACAACCTGGATCGCGCCAACGCGTTGCGCTTGCGCGGCTACATCCATTCTTCGCGAGGCCGCATCAGCCAGGCGGCCGCCGATTTCTCCGAGGCCTATCGTCTCGTGCGCGACGAGGCGCCGGCTTTGTCGCTTTCGTCCCATCTGAACAACCTCGCTTTCGGCCTGTATCTTCTCGGCCAGTACGACGTTGCGCTCCAGCAATACTCCCAGGCTCTTCGCGAAGCCAGGTTGGTGGGAAGCGATCTGCGCGAGGCCATGATCCTGTTCGGGATGGCCGACGTCTACAACGACGTCGGACTCGCCATCCAGGCGGCCGAGCTGTACGGCGAGGGGCTGTCGGTGGCCACTCGCATCGACAGCTCTCCATGGATCATCTACGGCTGCGTCCGGACGGCGACTCTGTATCGGCGTCGCGGCCTGCCGGAGGTCTCCCGCGAATGGCTCAAGCGGGCGCGGCACCTCACAGGCCCGAAACCGCGGCACAACGTCCTGGCCGTGGAGGAGGCGCTGGCCCTGGTCGACCAACAACCGGCGGCGGCGCGGGCCTACCTCGACGAGATTCTGGCGTTCCCGGAGGGCGAAGTGGACGCCCCGGTCCGAGCTATGGCCTGGATCGGAAAAGTGCGCGCCACGCTCGGGCTGGGCGACCTGGAGGGCGCGCGGGCGGTGCTCGAGGAGGCGCTGGCCTGGACCGGGCCGCGCGAACAGGATCAGGTCATCGCTGCCGAGCTTCTGAACGACGAGGAGCTGCGCCGCACCGTGGTCCGATTGCTCCCGACCCATCCCGTCGTGGGTGTCGTGCTCAATCGGGTCGAGGCGATGCTCGCCTTCGAGCGCGTGCACTCGGCCGTGCGCGAAGAGGTCGTCGAGCAGCCGGCGCGTCTCGAGGTGAAGGCGCTCGGGGGAGGATCGATCGTTCTGGGCAGCGCCAACCTGCGGACGACGAAACCGCAGCTGCGGGAAGTCCTCTTCTACCTGATCGACCACCGGACGGTCACGCGTGACGAGTTCGGGGAAATCTTCTGGCCGGCGTCTCCTCCTGGGAAACGCAACGCCAATATCCACATGGCGATTCACTCGCTGCGCCGCTGGGTCGGGCGGGATCTGGTGGAATCGGATGGTGGCGCCTACCAACTGAGCCCGTCTTTGGAAGTCAAGTACGACGTGGCCAGCTTCCGGCGGGCGCGCGGCATCGCCTTGGCCCTGCCTGGCGGCGATCCCCGCCGCTACTTCGCGCTCACGGAAGCCGTGAACTCCTATACCGGCGAGTTCCTCCCGGAAGTGGCCTCGGACTGGGCGGCCGAGCGGCGACGCGAGCTCGAAACCCAGTACCTCGAGGTCCTTTCGGCCTACGGGGAGGAAGCGCTTACGCGGGATCAGCCTCAGCGAGCGGTGGAGCACATCCGCCGCGGCCTGGCGATCGACCCTTACCGTGATGACCTGAACGCCCAGTATCTAGAGGCGCTTGGCCGGCTTGGCCGGCGGAGTGAAGTCGTCACTCACTACCACCGCTATACCAGCCTCCTGGAGACGGACCTGGGACTGGACCCGCCCAGAGAGGTCCGTGACCTGTACACCAGATTGATCCGCTAGTTCGCGTCAGCGCAGCAATAGGGGGCTTGTCCCTCAATGAGTTTACATAAGTCATGAGGCTACTTTCATTACTCTCCTCGATTCGTTCACGCGAACGTTTGCCCGTTGAGACCCAGTTGAGCACGGGTTCGTACGATAGACCCAGTGATCCCGCAGGAAGGAGGCTTGAACATGCCTGCAGATCCAGTCGGCGGCCGTTAGTCGAAGCAAGCCGTTCAACCCATCGAAGTCGGTTGCCAGGCAGCGAAGTTTCGCTTAGCTGCCTTTTGTTTTATCCCGGTTGAGCACCGGGCCACAGATCAGGAGGAATTACGATGTCCATGCAAGCGTTGAATCGCCTGGTTGCCCGTTCGATCGTCGATCCGACCGTGTTGCAGGCCTTCGGCTCCGGTCATATCGGACAGGTCCTCGGCGAGCTCGACTTCTCGCCCGAGATGCGCCTGACTCTGTCCGGGATCGAAGCAGGATCGTGGACCGAGTTCGCCGTGCAGGCCTATCGCACGGTCAAGGCCTCCGAGAAGCCTGCCGTCCGCATCGAGCTGCCCTCGCCGCTGGAAGGCCTGATGCAGGAGCAGGAACAGAAGCGCTCTGATTACGGCCAGGTGGCATGAACCCGGTCACCCGCGAAGAGCGCCACTGGTTCCTGCACTGCCTGGCCCAGGGCCTCTACGAATACATGGGCGCCGCCGCGCCGCCGATTCCGGTGGAAGGGCTGTTGCAGCACCCGCCGGACGTCTACCGCGACGATTTCGGCGTCGTCGACATGTATTCGACGTTGTGGGACGCCACCTTCGCCCGTCCCCCGAACGGCCGGGGAAGCGTCTTCGTCCGGATCGATCTGACTCCGGCCGAACGACGCCTGGCCCTGGCGCGCGAGCTCCTCAGCGCCCTCATCACCAGCCGCCATGGCCGGGCGATGGGTCTGGTCCAGTTGCTCATGGCTGACCTGAAGGACTCCGCCGAGTACTTCGCTCGCTGTCTGGCCGTACCGGAGCCCCTGCTCCAGGCCTTCCGACGGCGGGAAGGGAAACAGGCGGACCTGGCCGAGGCGTTCTGCATCCCCGGCGGCGCAGCCAGGCTGCGCTGGGAAGACTCGCCCGCGTAGCAGCGCCCGCAGGCGCGCGGCACGGGTCTGGGAGAGAGGGCGGCGGTCCGCCGGGGACAACCCGGAAGCCGTCGCACGCCGCGTCCGACCGGCCCGCGTCGCCTCGCCGTATCATCACGCCCGCTGGCACCCAACTTGCAGGTCAGGACCGTATGCCGGGTCTGGGTATAATCCGGCGCCGGCCATGATTCTTTCATGCCAGGTCCGCGGTGACGCTGCCTCCGCTTGATTCGGCCCCTCGCCCTCGGGTCTCTGGGCGCGTCTGGGCATTCCGCGCGTTCCTGGTGCTGGCTCTGGCGGTGATCGTGATCGTCGCCCGCGCCGGGCTGAAGCTCGAAAGCCCCGCACCGACCCCGATCGATCCCACCGTTCTCGCCATCGCCACCCAACTGGCCTTTCCCGCCACGCCGAGCGCCACCGTCGGCCCGCTGTCCACGGCCGCACCCATCCCGACCCGCAGCACGCTTTCCGGCGTGATCCTGTACACCGCGCGGGCCGCCGCGCGTTCCCACTTGTGGGCCATCGCTCAGGGCGACCCGGCGCCGATCCAGCTCACCGACGGCGATTTCGACGACCGGGAGCCCGCGATCAGTCCCGACGGGAGGCAAGTGGCTTTCGCCTCGAACCGGGAGGGAGGCTGGGATCTCTACCTGCTCGACTTGTCGACGGGCGAGGTCCGTCAGGTCACGCGCACGGCGGCCTTCGAGGGGGATCCGACCTGGTCGCCGGACGGCGTGTGGCTGGCATATGAGTCGTACGCCGGGGAAGATCTCGATATCTGGGTGTTGCGCGTGGACGCTAGCGAGCCCCCGATCCAACTCACCGATGCCCCGTCGATGGACGCCTCACCGACTTGGGATCCGGCCGGCCGGCGGGTGGCCTTCATCTCCGATCGCGACGGCCTGCCCGATGTCTTCATGGCAAACCTCGACGATCCGAATGAGCGCTACCTCAACTTGACGCACACGCCCCTCGTCGCCGAAGCCGACCCGGCCTTCTCCCCCGATGGACGGCTGATCGCCTATTCGGGACGCGGCAACGGTCTCGACTTGATCTATGTCGCTGCGGTTGAAGGGGCCGGCGGCCCGCGCGAAGTTGGCCTCGGCCGAAGCCCGGGGTGGTCGCCGAAGGGCGACGCCATCGGGGCCACCTTGCCTTCGGCCCAGTCCAGCCATTTCGCGCTCTATCCGCTCATCCAGGCGGATGTCACCAGCGTGGGCTTTCCGGCCATCCGCGGCATCCTGGATCTGGCATGGGCGCCCGGCTCGCCGCCGGAGGGGGCGGCGTGGCTGCCGGCGATTTCGTCGCCGATCGGCGTGACAGCGGCCTCGGTCGCCGGCCGCGTCGCCCTCGCCCGCATCCCCGGCGTCGAAGCCCCGACGGGGATGCTGTCCGACCTGGTGGACGAGGCGTTCCTCGCCCTGCGAGAGCGCGCCGCCCTGGACATCGGCTGGGACATCCTGGGGACCCTCGAGTACGCCTTCGTCGGGATCAACGCTCCGCTGCCTCCGGGGTTCGCCTACAACGATTGGCTGTACACCGGCCGGGCCTTCGCCGTAGACTCGCGCGCCCTGACGTCCGGCCTGCTGGAGGTCGTGCGAGAGGACTACGGCGCCGAAACGTACTGGCGCGTCCTGGTGCTGGCCTCTCCCCAAGATGGGACCGTAGGTGAGCCGCTGCGAGTCCGGAGCTGGGATTTCACCACGCGCTACACCGGTGATCCATCCACCTACGACCGCGGCGGGTCCCTCAAACCGGTCCTGCCGCAGGGCTATTACGTCGATCTGACTCAGTTGGCCGCCGACTTCGGTTTCGAACGCGTTCCGGCGATGTCGAATTGGCGCACCTATTTCCAGGGGGCACGCTACAACGAGTTCGCCCGAACGGACGGGCTGACCTGGTTGGATGCGATGCTGCAGGTCTATCCGCCGGAAGCGATTGTCACGCCGACGCCCTATCGCACGCCGACGTCGACGCCGACGCGCACCCCCATCCCGACGGCCACGCCGTGGTGGTGGCGCTGGATCCTGACGGCGACGGCGCAGGCGCAGCCGACGATCACCCCGTCGCCGTGAACCGCCTGTGGACGCCGGGTGCATTTCTGGTCCTGGCGCTGGCCGCCGACGCCTGTGTCGCTATGCCGGGCGAGGGCCCAGTTTCGACTCCGTCGGCGGCCAGCGTCGTCGCCGGTAGCCCCGAGCCGCTGGAATCGACTTCGACGGCCGCGCCGCTGGCGACTTTGTTGGCGGCTCCAGACCTCCTCCCCGTTTCGACTGGCGCTCCGGCTGCCGTTGCTGAATGGCGTCCACCCCCATATCCGGCGCCGTGGTCGCTGAGGCCGGAGGACCATTTCTACTTCTCCCGCCCGATTCCCTCCGGCGAGGTCAACTGGCCCAACCCAAGCTACCGCTATGGAGCGACTTACTCCGGCGAGCAGAGCACGCACACCGGCGTCGACCTCGGCGCGGAGCGGGGCGCGCCGGTCCTGGCGGCGGCCGCCGGCGAGGTGGTGTGGACTGGCTTCGGGCTCTACCGCGGCCTGCCCGATCCGAACGACCCCTACGGCCTTGCCATCGCCATCCTGCATGATTTCGGCTACGACGGTAAACCTCTTTACACCGTCTATGCCCACCTGGAGGCGAGCCGCGTCTGGCGCGGCCAGCGAGTGGAGTCCGGGGAGACGATCGGGACGGTCGGCGATACCGGCCACGTCACCGGGCCGCACCTGCATTTCGAAGTGCGGCTGGGCGAGAACTACTACTTCTCCACCCGCAACCCGGAGCTGTGGGTCGTTCCGCCGGAAGGGTGGGGCGTGCTCGCCGGGCAGGTGCTCAATTCCTCCGGCCTGCCGGTATATGAGCATCCCGTACACGTCAAGGCGGTCGACACCGGCCAGGAATGGACCGTCCTGAGCTACGCCCAGGGCACGGTCAACTCCGACTCACCCTACAACGAGAATTTCGTGCTGGGAGACCTCCCGGCCGGGCCCTATGAGGTCAGCGTCGAGTACATCGGCCGACTGCATACAGCCTGGTTGTTCCTGGTCCCCGGCCAGACCAACTTCGTCGTCTTCAAAGGTCGAGAGGGCTTCAAGATCGAGCCGACGCCGACGCCGGCCGCCCACGCCGCTGGCTGACATCCGGTGATCGTCCGCCAAAGTCAGTTCGCCATCCCTGTCTTGCGTCAGGCGCCGGCCGGTCTCGACCGGATGACGGCGCCGGCGGCGCGCGGTGGACTGCTGTGGGTGACATCCCAGGGTCCGACCTGGCTGCCTCTGGGTTCCCGCCTGGTGGATCGTCTACGGAGCCAATTGAGCGGGACGCCGGAGGGTCGGATCATAGCCGGGCCGGAGCCTTGCCGTTCCCGATCTTGGAGCTGCTTCGGGCGGAGCCGCGCTCGCACCGGGATCTCCCTCTGGTCTACTTTGCCGAATGGCCGCCGCGCTCCAGCACGTCCCGAAGTCTGAAAGACACGGAGACCTTGGGGGTCGTGGAATGGGACGCAGCCGCCGTCGATGCCGGGGAAGCAGAGGCTTCCCTGGGCGAGGTCGAGCGACGCCTGACCGGAGTGCTGGGCCGCTGCGGCCTTGACCTCCAACATGCCGATGGGTTGGGGCGCGACAGGCAATGGGCCACTCTCACGGACGAGGGCCCTTCGCTCTTCCTGCAATGCAGCGCCTGCGGATACTTGGCCGAGCGTGATACGGCGCGCTTCGGGTTGGGCCTGCCGCCGAACGCGGACCTCGAGGCGCTGTGCGAGGTCCACACACCAGGCGCCACACGATCAAGATCCTGTGCGATCAACTGGGGATCGCGCCCTCCGCCACCCTCAAGGCCCCGTTCCTGACCGCAGACGGGGAGACGTTGCTGGGCCTGCTGCGCGGCGATCTGGAAGCCAGCCTGGAGAAGGTCCGACACGAGACCGGGGCGAAAGAGGTGTGGCCGGCGGCGCCCGAGGAGATCAGCCGTCTGGGCGTCGTCGCGGGGTATGCCGGCCCGGTCGGATTGAAGGTGAGATCTGAACGCCACGGCCCAGGGGTCTGGGTGGTGGCGGATCGGTCGATCGTGGCCTCCGCCAACCTCGTGACCGGCGCCAACCGCGACGGTTTTCACCTGCTAGGCGTAAACTACCCTCGCGATTTCGCCGTGACCGAGTCCTTCGACTTCGCCCGTGCGCCGCGCGGTGCGCTCGCCGAGAGGAAGGGCCTCAGCCTGGCCCGCCGTCGAACGTTCGAGCAAGGATTCTCCTTCGCCCGCGGGGAAGGGGGCCCGCAGCAGGGAGCACTGGTCTCGCTGCAGGTTTCACTGGGGGCGGTGACCGCCGCCGTGATCACAGCGGCCAGGCAGGAAACGGGGTTCATGTTCCCGGCGGCTTGTGCTCCATTCCATGTTCACCTGATCGAGATGGCAGGCAGCCCGGACCTTTCGGCTGCGCTCGCGGAGATGGAAGAGGACGGGCTCGATGTCCTGGTCGATGATCGGGACCTGTCGGCCGGGGTCAAATTCGCCGAGGCCGAATGGATCGGCTCGCCAGTGCGGATCGTGGCCGGCCGCAAAGCCTTCGAGGCAGGCGGCGTCGAATTGCGCACCCCGAACGGCCAGAAGCGGCTCATCCCCGCGACCAACCTCATGCAGTCTATCCTCCCCGAGCTCGGCGAAGTTATGTAACCATTCCTTGACTTGACCCTCCTTTCTATGCTACGTTCGGCGCTCTGCGGGAGCGTCCGAGATGCGTGAGCGCGTAGCCGAGAACGTCCACGTCTTCACTTCTGAGCTCTATGCGCAAGTCAATGCCGGCGTCGTCGTCGGCCCGGAGTGGTCGGTGGTCATCGACACCCTGGCCTACCCCGAAGAGACGCGCGAAATGCGCGACTTCATCGAGAACAACCTCGGGTCGCGGGTCGCCTACGTCGTGTTGACCCACTATCACGCCGATCACTCGTTGGGCACGTGGCTTTTTCCGGGGGCGGTCGTCATCGCTCATCGTGAGTGCCGCCCGTTGCTCGACACACGCGGGCGCGCGGGCCTGGCGGAGGCGCAATTGGCCAATCGTGAATTGCGCGAGGTGCAGATCGTGCTGCCCGACATCGTCGTCGGCGATGAGCAGCTCAGCCTGCGCGTCGGCCGTAAGACGCTCGAGCTCGTGCCGTTGCCCGGCCACAGCCGCGATGGGATGGGGGTCCTGCTGACGGAGGACCGCGTCTTGTTTTCCGGGGATGCCATGATGCCCTTGCCGTCGCTCGTCGACGGCGACATCGAGACGAGCGCCGCCAGTCTGCGCAAGATTCCGCGCATGAAGCTCGAGAACCTGGTCCAGGGTCACGGCGAGGTCATCTTGCGCGGCGAGATCCTGAACGCCGTGCGCAGCAATTTGGCCTACCTGGCCGCCCTCGACCGCTACGTCCATCGGCAGCAAAGGCGGAAGAGTCCCAGCCCGCTGGCCGATGAACCGGACGTGGAGGCTTTCGGCAAGAGCCGCATCCTGATGAATGGCCTGGCCGACGAGCTGCACCGCCGCAACCTGCAGGCCCTCTTGCGGCCGGCAGGCCGCGGGCGTTGACGGCGGCAATGTCCGCCAAGGGCTCGCTGCGCCTGACTTTCGACGGGGGGAGCCGTGGTAATCCCGGTCCTGCTTACGGTTCGTTCCGCGTCCGAGGGGCGGGCGCTGCCGAGCCGCTCCAGGAGATGCGCCGCCTGCGCTTCGGGCGGGGCACCAATAATGAAGCCGAGTACTGGACCCTGGTGGAGGGCCTGCGTTGGACGCTGGAGGCCGTGCGCCGCAAGAGACTGACCTCGGCCGATCTCGAGCTCAGCGTTCAGGGCGACAGCCTGCTGGTGATCCGACAGCTCCAAGGTGAATGGAAAGCGCGCGACGCCCGGATGCGGGAGCTGCGCGACGAGGCCGCCGCGCTTTTGTTGCGCTTTGGCAAAGTGCGCCTGCAGCATCGGCCGCGGTCACGTTCGGTCGCTGAGTTCGGCCATTGACCCGCGGGTGAGCGTATGCCATAATCGCCTGCGAATCGACGCCGGCGTGGATGGAGACGAGTACGCGCCCGCGGCCTGACAGCGAACCCGGTCGTGGTGAGAGCGGGGCTGGCCAGGGCGCCGAAGATCCCTCCGGAGCCGCGAGCTGAACGTCCTGATGAAGGTTCTCCCGGAAGGGACGGGCTTTTGAAGGCCTAGTCCCTCGGGTTTGGCCTATGACGGCCGAACCCTCGGGACAGCCCGAAGAAGGGCTAGTAAGCGAGCCGGAACCGCCC
>Ga0209341_10005054_pt1 | contig 12037 bp, 11 predicted proteins | sample RifCSP13_2_FD_184020 | JGI IMG/M metagenome (GOLD analysis project Ga0209341, IMG submission 184020) | Soil microbial communities from Rifle, Colorado - Rifle CSP2_sed 13_2 (SPAdes) (version 2) | ecosystem: Environmental > Terrestrial > Deep subsurface > Rock core/Sediment | place: Rifle...
AATTGCTCTATACATAGCCCCCGTATCCATATATGAATATCCAAGCCTTTTCGCTATGGCTTGAGCAAGCGTACCCTTTCCTGCCCCCGAAGGTCCGTCAACGGTTATTATAATGCCTCTTTTCATCCTAACTGTTTAGCCACGGAGAACACAGAGATCACAGGTAGGAAAGTTTTATTCTCTTTGTACTCCGTGACCTCTGTGGCTAGTTTTTTCACCCCCTTAGCCTTTTCATCACATCAAAGAATCCGGGGAATGATACAGATACACAATCGCCATCATCAATAACAGTAGTACCCTTAGCACGGGTTCCTGCGACTGCAAGGGCCATGGCAATTCTATGGTCTCCCCAACTCGAGCACTTTGCTCCTTTTAGATTTTCCTTTCCCATAATTACCATACCATCATCTAGTTCCTCAACCTCAGCTCCCAGTTTTTTTAACTCTGTTGTCATAGCCTTAATCCGGTCTGTTTCTTTAACTCTTAGTTCCTTTGCGTCTTTTATTATAGTTTCACCCTCAGCGAAGCATGCAGCAACTGCGATTACAGGAAGCTCATCTATAGCCTTAGGAATTATCTCCCCTTTTATCTCCACAGCCTTTAATGGGCTTGATTTCACCAATATGTCCCCCACAGGTTCTCCGCTTTCATCCCTTTTATTAATGACTTTGATGGAACCACCCATTTGTCTTAATATTTCTATAGCGCCAATTCTATCTGGATTTATCCCGACATTCTTTATTAAGATTTCTGAACCAGGGTTGATTAGTGCGGCAACTATGAAAAAGGCTGCTGAAGAGATGTCGGCAGGGATTGATATCTCAACCCCTTTAAAATCTTCTCCGCTTCTGGTTTTAACGCTAGAGCCATTTCTCTCAATATAAACCCCAAAATGAGAAAGCATCCTTTCTGTATGGTCTCTAGTAGGTGTTGGCTCAATAACCTCGGTCTCTCCTTTTGCATAAAGCCCGGCAAGGAGAAGAGCGGATTTTACCTGAGCGCTTGCTACTGGCAACTCATACCGTATGCCTGACAACTTCGTTCCTTGAATAGCCAAGGGAAGCCTTTTCCCTCCATCTCGTCCCCAGATACTCGCCCCCATAAGGGTTAGGGGTTTAACAACCCTCTCCATGGGTCTAACTCTCAAATATTTATCCCCTGTGAGTGTGGCGAAGAATTTTTGTCCACTTAGTAGTCCGATAAGCAGTCTTGCTGTGGTTCCTGAGTTTTCTGCATTAATTGTATCCTCGGGTTCATTAAGTCCAAGAAGCCCTTTCCCCCTGATTTCAACATTGCTTTCGTGCATTTCAATTGGGATTCCGAGCATTCTCATCGCCTTTGCGCTGGATAGGGTATCGCCGCAGGTAAGAAAACCCTTGACACTGGTTACACCTTTTGCAAGGGAACCAATGATAACTGCTCTATGAGAGATGGATTTGTCCCCGGGAGGGGTGAATTCTCCCCTTAAAGGAATAGAATCGCCTTTAATATTTTCTTGAGACACAGAATTAAAAATTACCATTTCTTGAAAAAAAGGTAAAACGTGTTAACAAACGATTTGGCTTGACAGTCAGTGTCACCTAGCATAATCTAAGGCTAAAATTGGGGATGGGGATAGAATAATTCCAAAGTAGATTTCTTGTCCTATAAAAAAAAACTAAAGAAGGTCTAACAAATGATTACAGCCCTTGGCGGAGGGGTTGGAGCCGCTAAGTTTCTGAATGGTCTTTCTCAGATCCTCAAAGATGAGCCGCTTAGTGTAATAGTCAATACGGGAGACGATATAGTAATATCTGGGCTAAGGATATCTCCGGATATTGACACAATAATTTACAGGCTTTCAGGAGTTGTGGATAAAGAAAAAGGGTGGGGGCTAGAAGAGGATACATTCCACTGTCTTGAGGCAGTTGAAAGATTCGGTCTTGAAACCTGGTTTAAGTTAGGAGACAGCGATCTGGCAACCCATATTTACCGAACATATTTAAGAAATAGTGGACTAGTTCCATCTGAGATTGCTACCAAGATAGCTAAGGCCTTTGGAATCAATAATATAAAAATTATCCCTATGACTGATGAGGATGTAGAGACATGGATAGTGACAGATAAAGGGGAGATGCATTTTCAAGAGTACCTTGTTAAAAAGAAGATGACCCCTGAGGTACGAGGGATATTCATAAAAGGAATAGAGAAAGCTGGACCTGCTCCTGGGGTCATCCAGGCGATAGAGGAGGCAAGTGGGATCATCGTTTGCCCAAGTAATCCTATCATTAGTATTGGCCCAATATTACAGGTAAAAGGAATTAGAGAAGCGCTTAAAAGAACACGGGCAAAGGTCATCGCAATTAGCCCCCTTGTAGGTGGGGCGCCCTTAAAGGGACCTGCAGACAAGCTGATGAGGGGTTTAGGGTTAGAGGTTTCATCAGCACAGATAGCAAGGCTATATGTGGATTTTTTAGATGAGATTGTAATTGATGAAAAGGATGCCTATGAGGCAGAAGAGATAAGGTCAATCGGAATAAAACCTGTGGTAGCTGATACAGTCATGTCAAATGACGAAAAGGCCAAGAGGCTTGCGGGGAGGGTTTTGGAACTTTTTAATGAGGTACAAGTTTAATTAATGACTTAGATGGGGCTGTGGATTTCTATCCCCCATGGATGGAATTCTAAGTGGTTCGAGTGCCAACCAGCAAGACTGGTTGGCTACCCATTTTTAATTCTATAATTTGGGCCACGAGTTACCTCGACTGAGCTCGGGACAGGCTTGGCGCGATATTATCGCGGCTAGAAGCCGCTCCTACGGATTTTTTGTGCGTTAAGAATAATACCCACATTGTAGGAGCACCATCCCTTCGATGCTCTCAGGACAGGCTTGGTGGGACAATAATTTTCTCATCCCTGTGTATTCTTTGAGGTGGGGGAAATCTAGTTTTTGTAAAATCGTGTTGTTATTCCTAGGCTATAATAGCACATCCATATTTACTTTTCATTCAAAAAGGAATAAGATTGAAATAATGGGAAAGGCAGTAATGGAAAAAGTTAAATTGGAGCTAAAAGGAGTAACGGTCGAACTAACTTTAGAAGCCCTTGCCGAGGGACTCAGAAAGCTCTCTAACGAAGAGTTGGAAGAGCTTGAGATGCTACTTGTTTTGGATGAGCTAAAGAAAAGAAGTAAAGAGGTTAAGCAAGGTAAATATGTACATCTTAGTGATCTAAAATCCCTAAAGAATGTATGAGCTTAGATTTCATCTCAGGTAGATAAGGAGTTAGAGCAGTTACCTCCGGAAGTTCGGAGAATTATTAATGATGTGCATTTTCCTGCAATTACTGCTGAGCCATATAAAGCAGGTGAAAGGCTTTCGGGACTACTTAAAGGTTTTTGGAAACGAAGTTTTCGCCGATCCAGAGTTGATTGCCGAATAGCTTATGAAATAGATGAAAAGGAAAAGGCTGTTTACATTTTAATGGTAGGAAAAAGAGAGAGATTCTACGAGCGCTTAGAACGAAGAGCAAGATAAGTCTATACCCAAGGCCTCTCGTATATATAAATGACGAATTCTATTTCAATCATACCACTTTTGGGAATTCCTGAGATTAAACCAGGAGATGATCTGGTAAAGATGGTGATTGATGCTGCGTTTAAACAAGATGTGACTATAGAAGACAGAGACATCTTTGTATTTGCTCAAAAGATAGTTTCTAAATCAGAAGGGCGGATTGTAAAGATTAATGATGTTTCTCCGTCTCCTTTTGCCATAGAGACCGGAAAACTACTTGACAAAGACCCCCGAATTGTGGAAATAATACTAAGAGAATCCCGAAGAATTGTTAAAATGGATAGGGGTAGGCTAATCGTGGAAAACACTAAAGGAATTGTTTGTGCTAATGCGGGAGTTGACATGTCGAATGTAAGTGGAGGTATGCATGCAACTCTACTTCCAAAAGACCCTGATGAATCTGCAAAAAGGTTTGCAGAAGGATTCAAAAAAGAACTAGGAGTTGATGTGGCAGTTATAATAACGGATACTGTAGGAAGACCATGGAGAGATGGGCTTGTTCAGGTAGCAATTGGATGCTACGGAATTAGGCCATTAAAGGACTATAGGGGCAGGAAAGATTCTAAAGGGTACGACCTTCGTGCGACAGCGCTCGCTGTAGCAGACGAAATCTCCTCTGCTTCAGGACTTGTTATGGGAAAGACTGAAGGAATGCCAGTTGCAATAGTGAGGGGATATGAGTACGAAAAGAGTAAAGAAGGCGTAAAATTGCTTTTGAGGGATCCAGATAATGACCTCTTTCGTTAATGGTGCTCAGGAATTTTTGGGCTCTGAAAGAATTAGAGAAATGTTCAAGCACTTTGGTATAGATGATGCTTCATTAAGAGTTCCATCTGCAAGATTAGAAGAAATACTAATCAAAATAAACTCAGGTAAAACAATCGATAGAGAAGGCGCCCTCTTCCTTATGAACCTGAATAGAGAAGAAATAGTTTTTTTAGTTCTCGCAGCATCAGAAGTTAGGGAGAGAGGCAAGAATAAAACGGTTACATTCTCTAAGAACGTGTTTGTACCCCTCACAAGACTATGTCGTGACCACTGTGGTTACTGCACGTTTAGGATTGAGCCCGAGGAAGGAGAGCTTTTTGTTCCTCCGGATGAGGTCATAAATGCAGCAAGGGAAGGGGCAAGTGTTGGTTGTAAAGAATTACTTTTTGTAACTGGAGATAAGCCTGAGCTTGTCTATACTGTCTATCGTGATGCACTTGAAAGACTAGGGCATAAAACTACCGCAGAATATTTGGTAGCTATGTCTGAGGCAGTACTTAAAGAGAATATCTTTCCACACACAAATCTTGGTATTGCAAATCATGATGAACTCTCTGCACTCAGAGAATCAAACGCAAGCATGGGGCTTATGCTTGAGAACATAAGCCCAAGGCTTCTTCAGAAGGGTGAGGCCCACTACCGTTCTCCCGACAAGGTGCCTAAACTCAGGATTAGGACAATGGAGTATGCAGGGGAGCTAAGGATTGCATGGACATCTGGAATACTTGTAGGCATAGGAGAAACACTTGAAGAGAGGGTGGATTCGCTTTTTGCTATAAAGAGGCTCTCTCAGGATTATGGCCACATTCAGGAGATAATTATTCAAAACTTCAGCCCAAAGCCTGGAATTCCTATGGAACTGCACCCTGTCCCGACTTTTCTTGATATGCTTAAAACTGTGGGGATTTCAAGGCTAATGTTTGGTGAAAAGATGAATATTCAAGTACCCCCTAATCTTAATCCCAAAGCGTTTCCTCTTCTTGTTCTGGCTGGGGCTAACGATTTGGGTGGGGTATCCCCAATGACGATTGATTATGTAAATCCTGAGGCCCCCTGGCCCCAGGTAGAAAGGATGGAAAGGGTACTAAATGAGCTTGAGTTAAACCTTAGAGAAAGACTCCCTATTTATCCTGAGTTTATTAGTGAGGAGTTTTTGGACAAAAGGGTTTTAGAGCGGATGACAAAGGTTATTGACTCTTCGGGTTATGTAGCACAGGAGGTGCAAAATGGAAATGGAAGAGGTAAAACAAAAAATAACTGAGAATAGGTCTCTTGCACTGGATTCACTTCTTTCTCAGGTTAATGGAAGAACGGCGGAGATCATTAATAAATCCTTTAACGGATATGAAATCTCTGTAGAGGAAGGAGAACACCTTTTTAACATCCAGGATGTGGATGAGCTTTCCTTACTCGCTATTGCCGCAGATGAGATGAGGCGTGAAGATGTAGGAGATGTTATTACTTATGTGATAAATAGAAATATAAATTTCACCAACATATGTGACACATGGTGCGGCTTTTGTAACTTCATGGCGCCGGAGGGTGACGAGAGGGCGTATTTTCTAACTATGGAAGAGATCGCCGAGAAAACTAAGGAGGCGCGTGGGTTAGGCGCGACAGAGGTTTGTATGCAGGGCGGAATGCATCCTGATATAGATGGACGATTTTACGTTGAGCTTATTAAGACGGTAAAGAAAGCCGTGCCAGATATGCACACGCATGCGTTTTCTCCATTTGAGATTTATTATGGAGCAAAGACCCTTGACATAAGTGAAGAGGATTTTATAGAGATGCTCAAGGACGTCGGACATAACACCTTCCCTGGCACTGCCGCTGAGATTCTAGATGAGGAGGTAAGAACGATAATTGCGCCTAGAAAGATCCCTACAGAGGTGTGGATACGAGTAGTGAAGAAGGCTCACAAAGCTGGGATGAGAACAACATCAACCATAATGTATGGACATGTAGACAAGCCCTACCATTGGGCGAAACACATAGGCGTTCTTAGGGATATCCAGAAAGAGACAGGTGGGTTTACAGAGTTTGTTCCACTAAGGTTTATTCCATGGAAGACAAGGCTTTATAGAAAATCTAAGGGTAAAGTTAGGCCTGGTCCGACAGACCTTGATCAATTAAAGATGTATGGTGTTTCAAGACTCATGCTTCGGGGATGGATTAATAATATCCAGGTCTCATGGGTAAAGCAGGGCCCTGAGTTTGCGCAGTTTTCACTTACTGCAGGAGCAAATGATTTTGGTGGAACATTGATGGAGGAGCATATATCGAGAGCAGCCGGAGCAGAGCATGGACAATATTTCCCACCTGAGGAGTTTCGTCGTCTTACAAGGGGGATTGGACGCATTCCTGCTCAGAGGTCAACCACTTATGAAATAATAAAGACATTTAGTAGGGAGGAAGTGGAAGAATAATGAGCGAAGCTGTTACAGTCGAGTTTAATAAGACATTTAACAGGATGATGAATGAGGTCGTTGCGCTTGGGAGCTGTTGTGGCTGTTCTATGTGCGTTGTCACATGTCCTTATGGGGTTATTAAGTACGACCATCAATCAATGTTTCCGTATGTGGCAAAACCTAAGGGGGATTTTGATTACTGCCCTATAAGCGAAGAGGTTGGCTGCGATGTCTGCGCAAATGCGTGTGAGAGATTGGGACCTGAGCAAATGAAGCCTATAAAGCCTGAAGAGATTGATGTTCACGTGTTTGGAAGAGCAAGGCGTGAAGATGAATACTATGGCGTTACAAGGTTCATTTGTGCGGCAAGGAGCACAAATCCAAGTGTGGTTGCAAACGCTGAGGACGGCGGAGCGGTAACCGAGATTCTTAAGTGTGCTTTTGAAGATGGGATAATTGACGGTGCAGCAGTGGCTGCTCCTTCAGATAAGATGTGGCTTGAGCCTGCGCCAAGGGTAGTTAAGAGTGTAGATGAACTCATGCAAACAGCAAAATCCTGGTACACATATTGTGCAACTCCTTTGGCTCTTAAAGAGGCTGTAGATAAGCATAAGCTCAGTAAGCTTGCGTTAGTTGGGGTTTCATGCGAGGTATCGGGATACGGGACGACGGTAGGAGCGGACAGTAGCTTCATCGCTGCTGAAAGAGGTGAAAAAAACGTAGAGAGACAGAATAAACACCTCAAGCAGTATGTAGATGCAGTTCAGTTCACAATAGGACTTCTCTGCACAGAGACCTTTGTTTTTGATGGATTTATCCACGAGTATCTTCAAGAAAAGGTCGGAATAAATCCTCAAGATGTGGTCAAGGTAAATGTGAAAGGAAAGGTAGTTACAGACATAAAGGATGGAACAAGGATTGAAACACCTCTTCTTGAGGCTAGGGTCTATCAGAGACACCAGTGCAACTATTGCGGTGACTTTAGCGCTGAGCATTCGGATATTTCAGCAGGTGGCGTAGGTTCTGACGGATGGACAATACTAATCGTAAGGTCTGAAAGAGGAGAGAGGATTTTTAAACGAACGATTGAAAAGGGCTATCTTGAGGTTAGACCTGCATCTGAATTCGAGCGTTCTATGAAGGTATTAAAAAGACTAACTGAAACACAAAGAAAAAGGGCAGACGAGCAATATATTTCAATAGGAAGTTTGCGGAGATAAAAGTCCAGTAAAGGCGAGATTTAATCAAGCCACAACTCAAACCACCTTTACACAATTGATTTTGATTATTTTCTCCCCTTTCAAAAAAAGGGGAGCCAGAGGGGATTTAATCCTTTCCTTTTTAAATGAGCTTAGGGAGATTCAAATTTCCCTAAATCCCTCTTTAGCAAAGAGGGACTTAATATTCTTCCCTGAAAATAGTGACAGACACTATTTTTTTACAATGCCATCAATAGGGAATTAAAGAAATTTATTATCAAAAACCGCTTGCCAAACTATATTGCTTTTAGCAATAATAAATTTCATCTTTTACCAAACCACCAATTACAAGTATAGAAACGAGCTCCCTGATGACATCTTTTGGTAACGAGCTTTTCTCTAAGTCTCTAACAGTCTTTTCAATATCGTATCTTACCCTCTTTATCATTGCTTTCCCGTCTTCGATGACTGCGTAAGAAGCCCTTGGATTAAAATCCCTTGGTTGTCCCACTGAACCCGGATTTAAAACAGTTACTCTCCCTAAGTGTATTATGAAGGGTTTATGAGAATGGCCTATAAGTATAAAGTCTGTATCGGTTTCTCCAAATTCATTCTCAATTTCTAATTCTCCAATATCAGTGGTTATGCTTCTAAAAAGCCTATCTCTTTTTGAGCCATGCATGAAATGGAACTTTAACCCGTCAAGTGTTGCGTGGTTTTCGAAAGGGAGCCTCCTTAGAAAACCAACCTCGTCGCTTGCGATTAAACCCTCTCCCCATTCTCGTGTTTTCATAGATAGTTCTCTAAGATTTAACGATGACCCGCAGTTAATGCCATAAGCAAGAGCGTGGTCATGATCTCCTCTAACACCCCAGAAGCGGTTTCTGGATGAATCCATAAGAAACCTGACGCACTTTCGTGGATTTGGTCCAAAATCAACCACATCACCAAGGAAAATGAGGGCATTGTAGCTCTCCTTAGCCAGTATGGCTTCGAGTGCGTACCAGTTAGCGTGTATGTCTGAAAGTACTAGGATTTTCATAGTATTGGTATTCTATCTTTAATTTATTAATGGAGTATAAAGAAGAAGTTAAGATTGTGTTAGGTAAAAAATTTCTATTTTCGGGTCTTAAACTTCGTCAGCGATTATCTCAAGATGCTTGGGTTATGTTGGAAATAAATAATTATGGCTGTTGCTATAATCCAAAGAAACACGCAACTAAAAAGCCATTTGTCTTTAAGAAGCGCTTCAGTAGGATCCCCGCTGGTGTCTGTCTGAACAAGATACATATAACGAAGAACCCCATAGCACACAAATGGGACAGTAACAATAAAAACTCTAGGCCCTCTCTCTACAGCATATAGCGAATAGGTCACAATTGCCGTGGTAGCAAATATACTCAGCGCCGTATCGAGAAAGTTCATTCTATACTTAGCAAGTACCCTTCTAAAAGAAGTCGAATTATCAAATGACATAAGCTCAAAACGTCTCTTCCCAAAGGCTAGAAGTAGGGAGAGAAGAAATGTTGTAAGAAATAGCCAGCTTGAAACCTCTATCCCCGAAGCCTCCCCTCCGGCACCGATTCTAAAAACAAACCCCAGAGCGATGCTAATGGCGTCTACAATCACTATGTGCTGTAGAAAGAGTGAATATGAAATATTAAGTATCAGGTAGAGAATTATTATTAAAATAAAGCCTTCTCCAAATCTTAAAGAAAGCCCCATTGATAAGATAAAGGTTAATAAAAGCAATATAATTGACATGCCAACGCTTACACTTCCAGAAGCTATTGGGCGGGATTTTTTAATAGGGTGAAGTCGGTCGGTTCTCAGGTCAAAAAGGTCGTTAATAATGTATCCTGTAGAGGAAGCAAGTGAAAAAGCAAAGAATGCCTGAACCATTTTGAAGAAAATAGTTGGATCTGCGAGAAACGCCCCTCCGAAAAAGGGGGGAGCTATAATGAGCAGGTTTTTTATCCACTGATGAGGTCTAAGAAGACGAATATAATCCATGAAGGGAATTTCCATTTGGGTATCATTCTACTGTTTTTAGTAGTTATATCAACGAGTTTTATTGTCTCTAGGTATATTAATTATATGAACGATTCTAAAAAGCACATGATCATAATAGCTCATCGCGGCGCGAGCGCTTACGAGCCTGAAAATACATTACGTTCATTTAAGAGAGCGATAGAAATGGGAGCAGATATGATAGAGCTTGATGTAAGGCTATCTCGCGACAGGCATCTTGTAATCATGCACGATAATGAGGTAGATAGAACGACAAATGGACACGGTTTTGTAAAAGAAAAAACGCTAAGCGAACTCAAGAAGCTCGATGCGGGAATGGGAGAAAGCGTTCCCACACTCGAGGAGGTAATCGCTCTTTTAAAGGGGAAAGCAGGATTTGTAATTGAACTAAAAGACCTAGGAACAGAAGAAGGCGTAATAAGTTTGATAAAAGAGAAAGACCTAATTGAACATGTCTTTATTGTGTCTTTCAATCAGAATTTGCTAAAAAGAATAAAGGATTTAGAGTCCAAAGTAAAAACAGGTCTCATTCTTCTTTCCTCTTCTGATCCAATAAGGCTAGCCAAAGAATGTCAAGCAGATGCGGTTGCCCCTTTTCACGAATTCATAACAAGTGATTTAATAGAAAAGGCTCATAAAAATAACTTAAAAATAATAACATGGACGGTTGATAATCAAGGGGAGGCTGAGTCGCTGAGAGACGCTGGAATTGACGGTATAGTTACGAATAAACCGGATATATTGTAGGCGTGTATCGATGAGTCTTTCAAAATTTAATCATGTGATGAAAACAGCATAGCCTACTGGTTAGTCCACCAGTTCCTGTCCTGAGCGAAGTCGAAGGGTTGCTGGTGGGCAGAAAGAGCAAGCCCGTCCCGAGCTCACATCGAGGGGGACTCGTTGCCTACCCAGGTAAGTTACTTATTATTAGAGTAATGATTCTGACACAAAATCGATATTTCTTACTTGACTTAAGCAGCTTTGGTCTTTATCTTTATCCACAGAATAAATGGAGATATTTAAGGAGATTAGGTCAGACTTTAATGCGGTTTTTGAAAGAGACCCCGCCGCTAGAAGCTCCATTGAAGTAATATTTGCCTACCCTGGGTTTCATGCAATATTTCTCCATCGCATTGCCCACTGGTTCTGGAATAACCATTTGATCTTTCTTGCAAGGTTTTTGTCACACATTTCGCGTTTTCTAACTGGAATAGAAATTCATCCTGGTGCCAAAATTGGAAAGGGTTTTTTTATTGACCACGGAATGGGGGTTGTGATTGGAGAGACGTCTGAGATCGGTGATAATGTCACGATCTATCACGGGGTCACATTAGGTGGAACTAGCTTCAGTAGAGGAAAGCGCCATCCAACAATTGAAAGCAATGTCACTATTGGAGCAGGTGCCAAAATATTGGGTCCCCTTACTGTTGGTTCAAACAGTAAAATAGGGGCTAACTCAGTTGTAATAGTAGATGTGCCGCCGAGCTCTACCGTTGTAGGCGTCCCTGGTAAAACTGTTCTTAAAGAGGAATTCCCAGTTTATCCCGACCTTGAACATAACAAACTCCCCGATCCTGAGGAACGTGCTATACAATCCCTTCTAGAGCAGGTAAAGGAGCTAGAAAAGCGAATCAACTCACTAGAAAATGACCTGGAAAAGACCAAAGAGGAAAATAGAGTTCTCCAAGTAGTAAAAACAAAGTAAAAAACAATTTATATAGGAATTCGCGGAAGTAAAACATGTTCGAATTTCTCAAGGATAGAGGTCTGCGTTTCAATGAGGAAGCAAAGGGGGACTTTGAGAGGGGCTATTTTGATTTTTGCCTGTTACATACTGAACAGATGGTACAGCTTCTACTTAAGTATCTTATAGCGATTAAGATAGATGACTTTCCTCGCATCCATTCAATTTCACGACTATTTAAAGAAGTAGCAAATCTTTATGGACAGGGGGTAATGGACTTTTACAGGGATAATATCTCTATAATAACAGCGCTTGAGGAGGCATACGTTGGTGCGAGATACATTGATATAGAGTTTGATAAAGAAATAGCAGCACAGGTTTTAGATTTTG
>Ga0209341_10005055_pt1 | contig 12037 bp, 21 predicted proteins | sample RifCSP13_2_FD_184020 | JGI IMG/M metagenome (GOLD analysis project Ga0209341, IMG submission 184020) | Soil microbial communities from Rifle, Colorado - Rifle CSP2_sed 13_2 (SPAdes) (version 2) | ecosystem: Environmental > Terrestrial > Deep subsurface > Rock core/Sediment | place: Rifle...
TACGATACTTTCCGTCGAGCTGGATGCCACAGTTAGCGCAGGTCACGATACCAACTCAAGAAGTTCCAGCCGGGCGCAGCGCGCCTTGCCGTCCGTGTTGAACGGGACGATAATACCGGCCAGATCGATCCAGGCGATGCGGCATTTCCATAGATGCGCTTCGGTGTAGTTCTTCTGACACCACTCAAGCATGCCGAAATTCACGCCGCTGCCGCATTCTGTCCCGCGGTCCGGATTGACGGTTTCGGTCAGAATCGCGCCGATCCGTTCCTCCCAATGCGCGGGCGGCGCATACTGCGTCTTACCCTCGCCGAGCCGCTTGTAGACGATGATGCCCCGGTCATCGCACTCGAATTGAGCGAGCCAGGCGGCTGGATCATCCAATCCGGTTGCCCCGCTCAGGTTGGCCTTGCTCAGATTGGCCCCGTACAGGTCGGCCCCGCCCAGGTTGGCCCCGTGCAGATTGGCCCCGCCCAGGTTGGCCTCGCACAGATTGGCCTTGCTCAGATTGGCCTTGCTCAGGTCGGCCCCGTACAGGTCGGCCCCGTGCAGGTTGGCCTCGTACAGGTTGGCCTCGCGCAGGTTGGCCTCGTACAGGTTGGCCTCGCGCAGGTTGGCCCCGTACAGGTCGGCCCCGTGCAGGTTGGCCTCGCGCAGGTTGGCCTTGCTCAGATTGGCCTTGCTCAGGTCGGCCCCGTACAGGTCGGCCCCGTGCAGGTTGGCCTCGTACAGGTTGGCCTCGCGCAGGTTGGCCTCGCGCAGGTCAGCGCAAACTCCATCACTCTTGTCAGAAAGCCACAACTCATGCAAATGCAGCGTCTCTTGAATATCCATCGTTTCCTCCTACCGGAACGGGTTAGCTTTCCACGGTCGCCACCAACGCGCGCCGTGAATCGGGTATTGCTTTGTCGGACCCGGTGCGTAATCCATATCATGTTCCTCGATGTATTGCCGCAACTCGCTCGAGCTGCATTCCAGGCAGAACGCGATCAAGCGCAGATTGGTGCGCTTCTGGAGCATGGCGACGATTGTGGCGTGATGCGGTACGAGATTCATTAGTCTTTCAGCATCTTCTCATGACGCAGAAGATCCTGATCGGCGCGCGACTGAAAGACTGGCAGGATCGCAGCGAGCGCCATACGCTCATAAAGACCGTCGCCAGTCCACCCGGATACGCTTTGCCAATCATCGCCATCGGCTACGGTGCTTATCCATGACTGAATAGAATCCGCCAAGGATGCGATGATTTTCATCTGCGATAGGGTAAACATTTCTCCTCCACTGTATTGAGATTGCCGGTTACACTATCCGGCTCGGCTTCCCTTTTCCTGTGGCCCGTTGCCCCGCCATTCTGGGGCGAACTACTCACTGTTGGTTGGCTGGTAGCCAGAGGAGTGACCCGCAGGTTTTGCTCGCAATATAGCTACGCCAACTTCTCAGCCGATGCTCTAAATGTGCGGTCGGGAATCGAACCCGATAACGGACTCGCCAGCGGCGCTTGTGTGCACATCGCGCCTGCGTGTCGCTGCTGCCCCACCACGCCGCCGCACATCCGATCCGCGCCGCCGTCAAGCTCGCCTCAGCAAGCCAGCCTCTGTACGCCCAGTGCGGTGTCACGAACAGCGCAGATCGATTCGATTGTTAGTTGCCTGCCCACAGCCTCCCGTCTGGGTCGATTGCAATCCCGTTGGCCGCACGCTCGCGCGATTTAGGCACTCGGTTGGAGGCATCGCAGGTATGTCCCAGTCACGCCGGCGCAAGTGGGAGCGCCGGCTATTCGGTTGTTAGCGGCGATTGTGCGCCGAGTGTCCCTCCTTCCAGAACCGCCACAGCCTGCGCGGCGGAAGCCATCTGAACAGCAAGAGCAGGCCGAGCGGATCATTGACGATGATCCTGAAGTCCGAGTCGATGTCCATGCTATCGCTTGAACGCATAGGCATGGCAATCGTCCGCCACGGCCCAGAACTCGTCGGGCGGCGCCGGGAACTCACGCGCTATCCGCGCCAAGTCTAGACTGATGCCACCCGTGATCTTGATGGCGTTGGCGGGGTTGCCATTGGCCCGGAACGTGACCGTGATGACGTTGCCGTTTGCGTCCTGTAATTGCGTCGCCACTTTCATGCCGTCTCCTCTGCTTGTGTCTCGATCGCGTGCCGTTGCCCGACCTGTTCGAGCATGGCGCGAATGTTGGATTCTGTGATTTCCCGGTAGCCCTCGGCCAGCGCCGCGGCCAGGATGTGATTGTAGTCTGCATGGTCACCCTGACTGGCATAGCGCGTGTACCGCTTCGCCCACTCGTCAGCGGCGGTGCGAAACGCCTTGTCCGCGCTGCCCGCTACTTTCGCGAGCTTGCGCGACTTGGCGGGCTGCGATTGCGCTGGTGGCGATGTGATTGCGTGCGCGGGTGTCGGTTCCGCTCTGGGCCTGGCTTCCGGTTCGGGCGCGGGCTGGTCGGCCAGGTCGGGCGCGGCCTCGTAACCCGATAGAGCTTCCAACGATGGGCCTTTCTCTTCCTCTGGCTCTGGTGCCTCCAACAGGTCGCGGCTTGTCAAAGCCGGTTCACCGCCCGGCCCGATCGTCATGGCCTCGTACACGCCCTGCACGGCAAAGCGCAGCCAGGCGCGCGCGAAATTGGCATCCGGCTCGATTTCTAGCATCCACTTTGACGACACCTTGCGCTTGCCGTCTTTTTCGTCTATGTACGGGATGTCGCGCAGAACGCGCTTGAGAATCAGCGGCACGCCCATCAGTGAACCACGCCGCGCTTCCGGTGTCATCTCGTCCAGGATCGTCCTGAGCTGGCCGCGCAACATTCGCGCATCGATGGGCGATTTGATAACCATCGTGAACTCGCCCGGCTTGCCGATGCCCAGCGGAGCGATGTGTAGGCGGGCGGCCAACGAACAGTAGTATTCGGCCTTCTGTGTTCTGTAGACAGGTTCGCCGGTGCAGTATGCTTCCTCACCCGTTTGGAGGTTGAATCCCTTCAGGATGACCGGATGATACGTGTTCGGATCGAGTGCCTTCCATAAGCGGGCCGGCTGTCCGGCAGGGGCCAGCGCATCGCAGCGGTGAATGAGGATACCACCCTTGTAGCAATCGTTGTTTGGCTCGAAGTTCCGATCCAATTCGGCATAGGGAAACACGAACGGGATCGCGCGTGGCTCACTACCCAGGCCGGTGATGAATCGCGCCACGTCCGGGTCATCCTCATTGTAGACGAAACGGAAGTAGCTCAAGTCGGGGCCGATGGCTGTCTTGGTGATTCCATTCTCGACATAGGTCGTCTTGCGCCCGCCTTTTTTGATCTCGGCCAGGATAGGCAGGACGCGCCCCGGTTGGATATTTCCTAGTCCTCTTGTGGGTCGCTTGTTCATGTGATGTCCTTTCAGAACAGATAGCCGCCGTCTCGCCCGAGCGCGCGCTTGTTTCTCTCCAGCACATCGATCTTGCGCGGCTCAAGTCCGAATGCCGCCGCGAATTCCGTCTCGCGGTAGAACGCGATGAACTCCAAATAATCGAATGACGATTGCGCCTTGACGTGTTCTACTGCCGACGCGCTGTGAAAACCCTTGTGCCTTTCGTCCGTACCACACACGGCCTGCCATCTGTTAGCGATGTGCTTGACGACCACCGGCTGCCAGCAGTGACCACAGACGTAATAGCGCGTGATGTGTGTTGCTGTATATCGACCATCTGGATCGGCTGATGTGCTCATAGCTAGTACGCGATCGTCTCGACTGTCTCTAGATCGAAATCGAGCGAGGCTTCCTCGGCGCGCTCGGCCGGCGTGAATTCCATACAGTAGGCCAAGATTGAATCGAGAATGTCGCTGACGACAAAGGCGCGACTATCGTAGAGAGCGATACGCGCCTTCTGGACGAGGCGCAGCAGTTCGTCGCGCTGCAACTCCATGTCGCGCTGCTTGGCCTCAAGCACCTCGATCCGGCGCTCAGCCTGGCGCAGATACGGCAACGAGGACGGCTCGGCGGAGACGAGAGCAGGTAATCCAACGCCAACGCGTTTCGCATTGATCCACATCTCGGCGATAGTAAGCGCATACAAATAGTCATCATCACTTGGCGTTTCCAGTGCGCTCATCACATTCCATACTGCCGCGTCATACTGCGGATGCCGTTGTGACATCAGCGCGGCGAAGGCGCCTGCGCGCTCGTCGGGATTTTCCCACGTGCGGCGCCGAGGTGCGGTCGGGATGAGGGTTTCGGGTTTGACGTTGTATTCCATGATTGCCTCGTATCTTTCAGTGCAAATTGATCACTGTCGCGTTAAGGCTTTCGGTCATCGCCAAGGCCATATCCTCAGCGCGCTCTTTGCCGTATACGCTGGTACGCTGCTGATACTCTCCAGATTCAAACCACGCCTTAGCCTTGGCCGCGTACACTGTCACGTGGAACATGCCGGAGTTATCCGCGTGCTGTACGACGATAATCGCATCGGGCTTTTGTGCTGCCACCGTTTCACCTCGTTTTCTAGTCTGCGCAACGGGCGCACCCGGCGGCGGGGCCGCAATCATTTGTGTCTCCGAGCCTGCGCTGCTCTCCAACAGCGCAGGGGCAGGACGCAAACCGTCAGCCGTTTCAGCGTCTCGGCTTACGCTTTGCATCCTCGCGCTGTCCGCACTTCCCGCACATCCATTTGCCGGTGCGGTGATCGAAGTAAATCTTCACCGGTTCCCGTCCACACTTCGGGCACTTTTTGTTTTCTTCCGCTGGTGTTGCCATCTCATCTCTCACGCTGTCACGGGCGCGCCCGGCGGTCAAGCCGCAATCAGGGAGTGGGGAGACTGCATATCCGAGGTCTGATGTTATCTCGACGGCTCTTACAGTCTCCAGCGGTTCTCACGCTTGCCCCAATCGGTTTGTGTCTCCGAGCCTGCGCTGCTCTCCAACAGCGCAGGGGCAGGACGCAAACACTACCGATATTTTCTGCATACACCGCACCAGGCCCAGTCGAGTTGGTTCTCGCAGACTGGGCAATACTCATACGTCTCCGGCGTGTGTACTTCTTTCAGTGGCGCGCGTAGCTCATTCCACAGGCGCTCGCGCTGGTCGCGGGCCTCATAGGGCAGGGCTTCCACTGCTCGGATTACGTCGCTGTAAGTGTTCACGTTTCACCTCGTTCTCGTCTGCATTGTTTATACCACATCTCGACCGCGCGTGTCTAGTAGTTTGTTAGAGAAATTCATTAGAACGAGGTTACGGTTTGTAATTATCGTCGGGCGGTGTGACATAAGAGGGGGACTTGACAACAAAACAAAGACGTGGTACAAATAATAGCATGACAAAGACACCAAGCGTAGGACGTACTATCAAAGACGCCAGGACGCGGGCTGGTAAGACGCTGGAGCAGCTTGGCTATGAAGCTGACTTGACGGCGGCTACCGTCAGCCGGATCGAGAGTGGCAAACACTCACCCACACTCCGGACGCTCGAACAGATTGCCAAGGCGCTGGGCTTCGTGGTCATCATTCGCATTGTAAGGAAGAAGAACGGTAAGCGAAAGAAGGCGTAGCGATGGAAGCGCAATTCCGGTGCCCGTCATGCGGTTCACTGCTCCACGTCCGCGATGTCTCTGCGCCAGCGGAGACGGTCGGCGCGTTCAGCGCGCCTGACAGCGCCTGGCAATCACACACCATGAAAACGATCCGCTTCGGTGACGCTGCTCCGAGCCTGTCACAGGTACATGAGAAGTTCACGCCATCGCGTGAACCGACCGTGGCCGGCGACGTGCGCGTGCCCCTCGCGCAGGCGGCTATCACCGCTGGTGCCATCACACTCCCCGTCGCACTGCTCACGGCATCGCAAGGCGGTTCGCCCTGGCTGCCGATCACCGCATTCGGCCTGACGTTCACCGGCGCGTGGCTATGGCTGCTCGCGGATCATCGCGTCCTGCTGCGCACGGTCGAGCGTATCACGCAGCGCGATCTCGATGGCGATGGTCGCGTGGCCGATCGACCCGTTGAGGTCGAGCGCCGCGTTTCATTCAATGCGGTTGAACTGTCACCGACTGGCCGCTATCTGCGCTCGCGCCGGATCGACATCCCGCGCGGTGACGAGCGCGCCGTGTGCGAGATGGCGCAGGGCGTCGTTGCAGGTAAACCATATACGCAGCGCCAGTGGGCGCACTTGTATACCCGCGACGAGTTTAATGATCTGCGTGACAAGCTCATCACGAACGGGTATGCTATCTGGCGTGACCCCAACGATCACAATCTCGGCGTCGAGATACTCGCGACTGGTCGCGCGCTGTTTCGGGCGCTGGCCGAGCCGACTCCCCCACCCCGCCAAGCGGATGCTGCGTGATTGGCCTGCGCGCGCGCTCCCACGCACGCGCACGCAGGATTCCGGGCGACATAATGGGGCAGGGTGGGGGGATTAGAAGGGATTGAGGATCGCCACCAGGATGCCCCGCCAACGCTTGGCACCCCGGCGATTTCCGATTCTGGAGGCAAAGTTGAGCAGCAGGACGGTCACACTCAAAGGCGTTCAAAAACGTCTCATGGCTGAGTACCGCAAACAGGGCAGATCATGGAATAGGGTTGCTCTGGAAATCGGTATCTCGCGTGGTACAGTAATCCGCGTTGCTCATGGCTACGAACCCAAAGCGGCGCATATCCGCCGCGCCCTCGGCCTGCCCGTCTACGCGACCGTCCAGGTCTGCCCGCATTGTGGCAAAGTCCACCCGCCGAGCAAGCGCCACGTGTCATCAAACCCAACGCTGCTGAAATTCATCCGCGAAGTCGCCGTGCCGTTCCTGGCGGCGCGAGATCATGAGTGAGAGGAGACACAATGATGAGCCGCGATGTCAATGAATTCAAGGCGTGGTTCAGAGAGGATATTCGGCGCATCCTGCTCGGCGTCAATGCCGCGTCGCTTTCGTCCGGGATGCACCAGCACGACGGATACCGTACCGGCTTTGTCTCCGCGTTATGCAGCATCGCGCTCATCATCGGCATCGAACCAAAATCTCTGATGCTACCCGAAGATGAAGATGGACAAAGGCAAGCTCGCCAAGATTCGGCGTATCATTCGTCATCTTGACAACGCACTCGCCTTGTGCGAAACTGATGAGGCATTCGGCCTGCATGAATACCGCGAAGTGCAGGCGCTGGTCAATGCGCTGCTTCAAGCGCGAGCGTGCGCAGCCAACATCTCGATGCGGCTTGGCGATGATAGCGCGTATCGCACGCAGCCGCATGTAAACATCAAAATCAATTATGAGGAATCGTAATACATGAAGCGTATCGCAATCTCGATCATCGCAATCGTCCTGTCTTCCTGTATCACTCCCACGCCGACCCCTTCACCGCAAGCTATCGCGCAAAGCAAAATCGGCCTGCACATCGTGCCGGGTCGGCGTACCTGGTACGGCACATTCCTACAGTGCCTCTCTGATGCAGGTGTCCATCCCGCCGTGGTGAAAGCGGTCGATGACCTGTCGCCGCTGCGGGAAGTCGAATCACTGATGCCGCAGACGTTTACGGTCGGGAGATTGAATTCTGCGAAAGACCAGACTACGGGAGTGACGTTCGACTTGCAGGCATTCAAGCCCGAGGACTTTCACGGATCGGCGCGAGAGGCCGCTGACGTTTACTGGTCGCTCGTTACGCCGACTTGGATACGATTCCCGGAGATCAACGCATGGGAACTATTCAATGAGTTTTCATCGGATTGGGGATGGCAATCGTCGTTCTTCATTGAGATGATGAAGCGCGCCGACGAGGCGGGATTGAAACTCGTGTTGTATGCTTTCAGCACAGGCAACCCACCGCTTGATGCAGATGTGATTGACGAGATCACGCCTGCGCTGCGCTACGCGATGGCGCATGGGCATTACGTATCATCGCACGCTTACGGCGGCGTGCTGCCCGGCGATCCCGAAACTCTTGAGGGTTCGTATCTTGCGTTGTACCATCGTGAATGGTACGCGATGCTGCCGGAAGATGCGCGGCCACGATTGATTATCAGCGAGGCAGGGCAGGCGGGCGGGTGTTGCTTCATTGGCACTGAGGCGTTCGTCAACGATTTTGCGTGGTACGATGCGCAGTTGCAACAGGATGATTACGTGGTCGGTGTTGCTGCATGGACGCTCGGTAATTATCAGCAAGCGAACTTCCAAGACGCGCTGCCCGCCCTGGCTGATTATCTCATCAATTTCGAGCAGCCGGCACCGCTGCCGTTCTCTATATATCTACCACTCATCTTGTCGGAGTGAATGATATGTTTGATCCAATGCGCGACATTCCAACAACCGATGATGAAGCCAGATTAGCTTTGCGTTTTGAACGAACCGATTTGACTGCTGATAATCTAGTCGGGATTTTTGAGTCTCTCAGAAGTCAGGGAGATGAGATATTGAAGGCTTATAAATATGCCCTACTTATTCATGTCATTTCAGCAGCCCCGTGACCAGCGCCACGGCGATTGATCCAATCGTCGTTATCACCGCTACGATAACCACCTTCCACAAATCGATTCGGCCTTGCTGCATCTGCGCGATACGCGCCTCGGCCTCTTTGTCGCGCAGCTTATGACTTTCGACGTGGATAGCGACCTTCTGTGCTGTCTCCTCTTGATTGTGGCCGACAAACCTCATCTGCGCGCGCATCTCTCCCTCGAGCTCGCGCAGATTGAATTGAATCCCATCCTCGAAATCGTCGAAGCGTTCCTGATGCGCCCGGATCGCCTCGCGTGTCTGCGCTTGCTCGGCGCGGATGCCATCGATCCAACGCACCAATTCAATCCAACCTTCGACCGGCTCACCCATTGCCGCCGCCATTGCCGATATAACGGCTCATCTGTGCCGATTCGTCGCTGACGTATGCAATGATGACACCTATATCCGGTTCGTCTATCAGATTGAGCACACGAATTCCGAGCAGCACCCATATTCCTGGCTTGCTTTTGAATCGCAGATAACCTCTATTGCGGAGTTGTCCCGGCTGCTCCAATGTCCTCTCCAGCAGCATGCGTCGCAAGCGCGTTTCGTCGGGATGTGTGAAATCGAACCAACTGCGACCGGTTAGCTCATCCGCATTGTAGCCTGTCGCCTTACTCACGTAGCGATTCGCATACAGAATGTGCGCCTCAGAATCGAGCAACATGATCCCGCACGTCGCATATTCGATTATGGTTTTGAGTTGTCCGTGTGCCTTACGCGCCTGCTGCTCCAGGTAAATTATGCGCGAGCATTGCTCACAGATTTCGGGTTCGGGATATTGCATGTCAGCGTATCGGTTTCGTATGGCGCAGCAGCCAGTTGACGAGGCGCATGTAGAGCGACCAAAGAAGGAAACGGATCACGGCGTAACTTCGCCGTTCAGAAGCGCTTTCAGTTCTTCTTCGAGTCCGGCGCGCATCTTCTCGGCCTTTTCGATGTTCGCCCGCGCCACGGCCATCATGTCCTTGTCATCAACACGCTTGGCGATTTTGAAAATGACACCTGCCTCATAGGCCGTGTTATGCCACACCGAGACGAGTCGTGCGACGATCTCGCGCTTGACTTCGATTGGGATTGCCTCATCCATCGTGTTCTCCTTATCAGGTCGGTGCGGTGTAGGCCGTGACGATACCCTGTGTCACGGTGAAAGAACCATTCGCCCCGCCCGCCGTGATTTTCGCCAGGACGACGACTTGAGACACAAGACCCGCTGTGCCGCCTGCATAGATTTTACCATCGCCGCCGACGGCAAGCAATTCCGTGAGCTCATTGTTGGAGGTTATCCGAAGTGGCCGATTGGCGGCGGTATTCCAGCGCGTATCGATCCACAACCCGCTGCCTGCATCGGTGCCGTTGAAATTTTTGATTTTCGCTGCATAAGCGGCGGCGGCCGTGTACACATCCAACCGGTAAGATGGCGCGATGCCGATACCGAAATTTGAGCTTGAATTTATCGTCGCCGCGATAGTCGTTCCGCCATCGGCGGTCAGGAGGATATTTGCTGTCTCGGCACGCAACACCATATCGTTTGATGCCGAGCCGGTAACGAATTGATTGGCTGCTGTCGCCACACCCCAGTAGCTCTTGGGCGTGGCGCTGACCGAGATATACCAGTATGGCGCCGACGCCATATCGACATTCTGTATGGCGGTGAATACGTTTGCGATCGACAGCAGCGCCACCGTCCCCGTCGCATTCGGGAATGTGATGATTTTATTCGACGTGGCCGGCGTCCAGGTCAGTGTACCGGTCACGCCTGAACTTTGCATCACGATCTGATTCGATGTGGCGGTCAGACTGAGTGTCGTCGTCGTCACCGCGCCGCCGAAGCGCACTGCACCCGTCCCGGTGTAGATGGCATAATTCGTGCCGCCTGCCGTGATGTCGGCAACCTTTAAGCCGTAGGCAGTCGTGATGGTCGAGGCCGCGCCTTTGTCAGGTGAGGCGGCATAAATCGTGATGGCTTCGCCAAGCGTGAACGCTGCATCTTCTGTGATGACTTGATAATATGCTCCGTAAGCCGTTGGAGTTGTGCCCGTGACTGTGACCGTATACCACGTCGCATAAACTGGCGAGATGGCAGATGCGACAGAAAAATCTCCAAGCAGCCCTACAACATTACTTGGATTTCCTCCGCCGATCGCAACTGTGCCGCCAACCGTCACACTGTCCGGTGTCACCCATACATCCGCGACTGAGGCGTGCCGATGCCAAAGCACATCGCTCGATGCGCCAGCGCGGAAACCGCCCGACGAGCCGTTTGTCTTGGCGTCGAAGAAAAATCCGCTTGTAGTAATCGCACCCGCGCTGAATGTCTGCGCGCCCGACCAGACGATTGCTCCTCCTGCGCCACCGATGGGTATTTGATTCGCTCCGACCGTCGATGCAGGCGTCAGCAGGCCGAGTACATTCGTCGCCGTTAGGCCGACGATCTGATACTGACTGCCCGTGACGGTATGCACCGCGCCAATGATGTCGTGCGCCGTCGACGTCGTCGTGCCGGGCGCAGACGAGATGAGCGAGCGCAGTTCATAGATGTCCGCTTCGACGATGGTCGTCTGCCCGTTGTAGAGACGAATCGCAACGAGAGGCACGCAACCGGTGGGAATCAAATCTAGCACGGTCTTGAAATTAGCCAGGTACGGATCGATGACCATCGTCGCGGTGTTGGCATAGGCCAATGCGTTTGTCGCCGCATCGATGTAAATCACGCGGTAGAGCTGCAGGCCGGCGCCGGGCACCTGCGCGGTCATATCGCTGCTGTAGCCGCTCAGCCAGTAATTGAAACCCGATTGATACTGATACGCGCCAGATTCGACAAATACGCGCATCGAGGCGGGAATAGCTGGCCGTGTGCGCATGGGCAGGATTTGTTTCGTTTGAATCCAAACTGTATCACCACCACCGAGCGCATGTTGCCCTGCATGTGCGCCGAGCTGCGCCCCGCCATCCCAAGACGAGCCGCCACCCGACGACGGGGCGAAGGCGTCCCGGTCTAGCTTGATGACCTCCAGTGTATTCGGCAATTCATCGCTATAAGCTACGATAACTGGCTGATTGTATCGTTGAAGCACTTCACGGCACAGGGCACGCCGAACCCGATTGTTGTCGCCATCGATGCGAACGAATACGTATCCCGCCGTTTCCGGGTCCTCAATGGTCGAACCATCAGGGTGTCCAAGCAGCGCGTGGAATTTCTGCCGCACAGGCTGCCGCACATCCTGAATGCCTTGGAATTGTCGCTGAAGCTGCTTAGTCGATGGCATCTCTATTACCTGAAAATCAGGCACACATCGCCGAGGTTGAACTGCGCCGCATAAAGCTCCGTCCAGAAATTTCCGGTCATGTCTGTGCCTGCTGTGGCGAAACCGTCATAGCTCAATCGTGCGAACACGTTATTGGTCGCCGTCTGCTTGACCAACCAAACCAGCGTATCGCCGCCCGCCAGTTGCGCAGGTAGAATCGTGCCCGCCTGCCAGGTCGAGCGGGCGGCAAAGGTGGCGCCGTCTTCAGCGATGCGCGCCACGCCTGCACCGTCCGGGAAACACAACTGGTCGCCGTGTAGCGCGCCTTTGAG
>Ga0209341_10005060_pt1 | contig 12029 bp, 12 predicted proteins | sample RifCSP13_2_FD_184020 | JGI IMG/M metagenome (GOLD analysis project Ga0209341, IMG submission 184020) | Soil microbial communities from Rifle, Colorado - Rifle CSP2_sed 13_2 (SPAdes) (version 2) | ecosystem: Environmental > Terrestrial > Deep subsurface > Rock core/Sediment | place: Rifle...
ACGCGCTATCCTTGCCCGAACTCCATGAGAGCAACACGCGGCGCGACATCAGACAAACCCTCCAGAAGCCCGGTTGACCACCGCTGAATTGAAAAGAAAATCGGGGTCAGAATGGAATTTCAGCCTTCGATTCCAGCTTTGTTTTTGGCCGGCCCGCCTTCCCAGGCCGCACCCGCCGGGACAGCAGGGCTTCGCTCTCCTGCCTGAAGCGCTCACTCGCTAATACCCGGCACTGGCCCAAGAGCAGGTGCACGTGATTCGTCATGAGCACATAGGCATGGATTTCACAGTGATGATTGGTGGCCGCCCCTTTGAGACATTCCAGGTAAAAGCGGAAGTCGTCGGCGGCGAAGAAGGTGGGCTGGCGATTGTTGCCCCGTTGAATCACATGCTGGGGGAGACCAATCAGGGGATAGCGGGGAGGCCGGGGCACGGATCCCTCCATGGGTCCTGGTCAGTGGTCGTCAGGAGGGTAGCATGGGCGACGAGGAAATTCCAGTCTGACCCCTATTTCCCTAGGTGGCTTACCCCTGAGGTATGGAGCGGCTGAGCCAGTCCTCGAAACGCGTCGGGCCGATGCGCGGGTTATCGCCGGGGGTGAGGCTTTGATCGTTCAACTCTGTGCCGAAGTAGCGTGCGTGGACGTCTGTGGTGACCTTCCGTGCGTCTCGGTTTGCGCTCAAGAATCGCCGGACGAGTTCGTCGAGGCGTATCGGTTCGGGACCCGCCAGCTCGACTGTGCCGTTCACCGGTTCCTCGACTGCGACGTCGGCCAGTGCGGCAGCGACGTCATCCGACACGACGGGCTGCACAAGGGCAGGTGACAACCGAACCGTTTGCCCGTCGGTGGCCGATTGGGCGATGCCGCTCACGAACTCGAAGAATTGCGTTGAGCGGAGGATCGTATAGGGAATCTTGGAGGCCTTGATCAGGTCTTCTTGGGCCATCTTCGCGCGGAAGTACCCACTCGCAAGAAGGCGATCGGTGCCGACAACCGACAGCGCAATGTGATGTCCCACGCCAGCGGCCGCTTCCGCGGCAAGGAGGTTTCGCCCTGCCGTCTCGAAGAACTCCAAAACTGCCTTGTCCTCGAACGAAGGCGAGTTCGCCACGTCGACGACGACCTGAGCGCCTGTAAGCGCTTCAGCCAGTCCCTCACCAGTGAGGGTGTTGACGCCCGAAGAGGGTGACGCCGCCACTACCTCATGGCCATGCTGACGAAGGTTGTTCACGAGCTTTGTTCCGATGAGCCCGGTGCCGCCGATAACTACAATCTTCATGGCGAATCTCCTAGTTCCAAAGTTATGCGACGTGCTGCATCTTATTGGCGAAATCCCTGCCCGAGGTAGGGGGAGGGAGCGGCTTGCCATCGGCCTTGTAGAGCGCGATTGCTTCCTCGACGATCCGGCACAGTTCATCGAACACGCCTTTTTCGTCGTCACCGTGGCAGCCTCCGTAGATCAACCCCGGCGAACTGCCCACGTAGCACTGATCCTCCTCAGACCACTCGACGATTTTGACGTATCGAGCGCTGTCCTTCATTTCTTCGACTCCTCAATAGCGAGCCGTACGGCCCGAACTTGGTAATGCTTCGCATCGTCGCCCGGACTGCCCGATATAGTTACGGGTTTGGCCATCTTGGGATGAACAAAGTTCCTGTGGCTACCTTTGCCGCCGCGATCAACAAAACCGGCTCTCTCGAGCTCGACTATGAGTTCTCGTATCTTTGGCGGCACGGGAAAGTCGCTTACACCTCAGTCGCATAACTATGAGCAGTCTGTCCCTTTAACTCCCCATCCGGGGTGAGGCTATCACGCCGCCTACCTGGGAATTTGACGGTAATTTTACTCTATTTTTCATCGGATAGGCAAGTGCTTCCAGGCCTCCAGTGAGATAAACCTGCACCGTCTGGATATGGTAGTCATCCTTGAGGAGGCGGGTGGTTCCGGCGATTCCAAATCGCCAGGGTATCTGGTAGATTGGGGGCGGGGCAAACCGACGTTACAGGCGCCGGAGGGGAATACGATGAAGACGGGGACTATTCGGAGGAGGGGGAAGAAGGAGATCATCGGGACGTGGAGGGCGGATCAGCAGTCGCTGGTGGTCGAGACCGAGGATGCCGAGCTGCGCAAGGCCGCCGACGAGATCCTCAAGACACCGCAGACGATCCCGGTCCATGCCCCCGAGCATTACGACGGCACGAGCTTCGCGGTGCCGGTCGTCGAGCCGCCGGCCAAGCTGAAGTACCTGGCCCTCTTCGCGCTCGAGATGGAAGAACGCGGGTTCGAGGTCCAGCCGGACGAGGAAGAGGACTGGGAGGAGGAAGACGAAGACGACGATGACGATGAGGATGAGGAAGAGGATGACGACAACAATGACGACGATGATGACGACTGACGGGTAGCCGATGCCCGCGCTAGAGCTTTCGCCCCTTACCTGGCTGGCCGCCACGCTTCCCCTCGCTATCATTCTCGTCCTGATGGTCCGGTTCCGGTGGGGCGGTGCCAAAGCGGGTCCCGCCGGTGCCGTCGCCGCCGCCCTCGGGGCGGTATTTTTTTTCGGGGCGAATGCGACCGTTCTCGGGGTCGCCGCCTGGAAAGGGGTGATCCTGAGCGTCTATGTCCTCTACATCATCTGGCCGGCGTTGCTCCTGTATCACGTTGTGGAAGGATCGGGGGCGATCCGCAGTATCGGGGTCGGCGTCGCCGCGCTCACCGAGGATCACATCCTCCAGCTCTTGATTCTCGGCTTTGCCTTCTCCTCGTTTCTCCAGGGCGTGGCCGGCTTCGGCGTGCCTGTGGCGGTCGTGGCGCCTTTGCTTATCGGCCTGGGATTTCCACCCGTGCAGGCGACGGCGGTCCCCCTGCTCGGCCATTCGTGGGCGGTGACGATGGGGGATCTCGCCTCGTCCTTCCAGGCCCTGGTGGCGGTAACAGGCCTTCCGCCCCAGGCGCTAGGCCTGTGGACGGCACTCTTGCTGGGCGTGACGTGCATACTGACCGGTTTCTGTGTTGCCCATCTCCACGGCGGATTCCAGCCGATCCGTCGATGTCTGGGGGCGATTCTGGTCCTGGGCCTTTCGATGGCGGGCACTCAGATCATCCTCGCGTATCTCGAGGCGTGGATCCTGGCGAGCTTCTGTGCCGGCATAGTGGGACTCGCCCTGGGATTGTTCCTGGCGAAGCTCAGTCGTGGAGAGCAGCCGTCGATCTTTGGTCTTTTTCCTCAGTGGCCGCCGCCCTATCGACAGTGCACTCCCCATCGGGAGATGGCATCGGAGTTCAAAAAGGGCGAGATGGGCTTCCATCTGGCCTTCTCCGCCTATTACGTGCTCGTCCTGATCGTCACCGCCGCGACCCTGATCCCCCCGCTGCACCTGGTGTTGAGGAGCGTCGAACCCGTCTTTCGCTTCCCCCGGACCGTCACCGCCCTCGGGTGGGAGACCGAGGCGTCGCACTATGCCCTGAGCATCTTCGGACATCCCGGAGCCTTCCTGCTCTACACGGCCTTGGCCGGTTGGGCCATCTACCGGGCCACGGGGCACTGGGCGAAAGGGGAGTGGCGCGTGGTCCTTCGGCGAACGGTGGCAGAAGGGGTCCCCACCAGCATCGGGGTGCTCTGCATGGTCGTGATGGCGATGGTGATGTCCTACAGCGGGATGACGGTGCTCCTCGCGCGGGGGACGATCGGCGTCGCCGGCGGGGTGTATCCGTTGCTGAGCCCCCTGGTCGGCCTTCTCGGATGCTTCATGACCGGCTCGAACGTCAACTCGAATGTCCTCTTCGGCGCCCTGCAGCGGGACATCGCGCTGCTACTCGGGAAAAATCCGGCGGTCATCGCCGCGCTGCAGACCACAGGCGGGGCGCTCGGGAGCATGATCGCGCCGGCCAAGGTGCTGGTGGCCTGTGCGACGGCCGGCCTCCAGGGAAAGGAGGGCGAGGTGATGGCGCTCGTCCTGCGCTACTGCCTTCCCATGACCCTGATCATCGGCCTCCTCGGCTGGGTGCTGCTGAGCCTCTGAGACGAGACGATGCAACCGTGGGGGAGGGATCTACTCGAAGAGCGAGGGTTGGGCGGGGGCGGGGCGACGGAATGCCGCCGTGGAAATGTTCGGGCCGCGGCCGCCGATACCCGCCTTACGACAGGCAAGGGCGAACAGGTCGGCGATTTGCTCGGCAAAGATCCCTTCGCCCTTCATCCGCGAGCCGAACCGCGGATCATTGAGCCGTCCGCCCCGGATCGCCCGGATGCGATTGAGCACCTTGTCTTTTCTCGCTGGCCGGTGCTCGGCGAGCCATGCTTCGAAGATCGGGGCGACCGCGTGCGGCAGCCGGAGCAGGACATAGCCTGCGTATTGCGCCCCTCCCTCGGCCGCTCTGCTGATGATCGCGGGCATCTCGTGGTCCGTGAGCCCCGGTATCACCGGCGCGACCAGCACCCCGGTGGGCACGCCAGCTCGGGAGAGGGCCTCGATCGCAGCCAGACGGCGGGTCGGATGAGAGGTCCGGGGCTCCATGGTCCGGGCCAGACGCGCATCGAGGGTCGTCACCGAAAGATACACGGCGGCTGCCTCATGGCGCGCCAGCTCGCCGAGCAGATCCAGATCTCGCGTGACGAGATGGTTCTTTGTGATGATGATGACGGGATTCCGGAACTCGGCCAGCACGGCGAGACATCGACGCGTCAGTTGCAAGCGTCGCTCGACCGGCTGATAGGGGTCCGTCACTCCGCTGATCGCCAGGACCTGGGGCTTCCAACGGGGCGAGCTGAGCTCACGTCGTAGCAGCTCCGGGGCATCTTCCTTCACGAGGATCTTCGTCTCGAAGTCGAGGCCGGCCGAGAAGCCCAGGTATTCGTGGGTCGGCCGCGCATAGCAGTAGATGCAGCCGTGTTCGCACCCCCGGTACGGGTTGATGCTGGCCTCGAACCCGACGTCGGGACTGTCGTTAACCGTGATGAGCGAGCGGGAGGGGTCCTTGAAAAACTGGGTTTCGGGAGCGGGCCCCTCGGGATCGACTCCCTCGGGATCAGGATGATACGCCAGAATCTCAAACCGGTTCGGGGGGTTCCGGGCGGCGCCACGGCCGCGGATCACAACATGATCGCTCGTCATCGACCCACCTCGTCACACCGCACGCTTAGCGACGCAAGAGATCCTTCAATCCCTTCAAAAGTTCCTCCTCCGGCTTTTTCTCGGGGGGCTTTGCTGGTGCTGCCGGAGGAGTCGATCCCTGTCCTGATGGCGGGGGCTGCTCTGCGGGTGGCGATTTCGGCTTCAGTAGCCCCTTCGTGACCTCCTCGATCCCCTCCCCGACGAGACGGCGCTGAAGGAGACGGGTGACGTAGGCCAGGTCCGGTTGAGGCGTGACCCGCGGGAGGGTCCCGGTCAGGGCTACCGGAATCTCGAGGCGGCCCTCCTTGTTAGCCAGGTATTTGAGCCCCTTGACATCCGCTACGAGGTCCGTCGTGAGTTCACGCGAGAGGAGGACGACCGTTCGCATGTCGAGGCTTTGATCCAGCCCCATGGAGCCTTGGCCCCGGGCGACCCAGTCGGTCGCGGCAACGAGGAGATTGTCGAGTTGAAGCCTCCCATCCCGGAGCGCGAGGGACCCCTTGAGTTGACCGAACTCGGTGTTCCGGGTCGCGAAGAGCACCGGGTACTTGTTGCGCACCCGCGGAGAGATAAGCATGGAGAGACCCGGGATGCGCGTAAGCCCCGCCAACGTGCTCTCGGCCACATTGACGTCGAGCAAAGCGCCCCGCATGATCTCGGCCTGCCCCTGGCCCGAGAGGGTCCGCTGGATCTCTTCCCAGCGGTTGCCGGATCCGGCGAGGTTCAGATCGAGGTTGATGCCACCGCGGAGATGACGGGGAGCGGCGGGCGCTGCCCAGCCGAGCAGCTCGGCGAGATCGAAGCCGCGCACCTGGGTCGTCGCGGTGAACCGGGGCGTGCTCTCGCGCATGTCGTACTGTCCCCGGCCCTGTAGCGAACCGTTCAGGGCTTTGAGCGCGAAGCTGTCAATGTTGACCACCTGACCGGCCATGGAGAAGGCCGCCTGGAGGTCGGCGTAGTTTACGTCATTGATCGTTCCCCGGGCGGAGGAGATTGTTCCCCGAGATGAGAACATTCCCTTTTCCATCCAGGCCCGCCCCTCACCGGTTACCTGGCGCAGGACTTCCGGAGCCTTGCTGGCCCCTCGGGCCTCTCGAAGATCGGCAAGCCAGAGTTCAGGGGCAGTGAGGCGATAGGTGAGGGAGACCGGGACCAATCGTTCGGCCTGGGCGGCAAGTCGCATCTGGGACTTTCCGATGCTGAGCGGGGTCTCTCCGAGCACCGCCCCCTGGCCGGTGAAGTTGACGGTGGCGCTCTTGGCTGTGAGCGGCTGAGGAACCTGTGGCAGCGTGGCGCGAAGCTCGGTCAGCGTGAGTGAGCCGTCCATATCCGGGAGCCGGTCTTTGGCCATCCGGCCCTGGATCCGGGCGTGCACCTCGAAGTTCCCGGCGAGGTTCTGCTCCCGAAGTACCGGCAGGATCTTCTCCCAACCGGCGAGGCCTGAGCGGTTCGAGTCTAGCGTAAGGCGCACTACAGGCAACGCATCCCGTGACACCGCTCCGGTGGCTGTAAGCTCCAGGGTGTGGAGTTCGATCTTGGCCTTCTTCAGCGCGATCTCGTTCCGTGTCACCCGGGCGTCCCAGGAGAGAAGCAGAGGCAGGCCCTGAGGTTTCCGGAAGTGCTCCCCGAAGCTCATAGTGGTCGCCGTGCCCTCCCCCTTGCCTGTCACGGCCAGGTCTTCCAGGGTCCCGTCCACGTGGGCGGTGAGCGAGAAGGGCCCGTCCGCCTTGAGCGTGGGAGGGAGAGTCTCAGCAAGAAAGGGCAGACGCTTCACGTCAGCCAGAGTTACTGGTCCCAGGTTGACATCGCCACTCAGACGGAGGCCTTTGGGGTCGTCCAACGCAAACGTCGGGGGCAACGGGCCTATCTTTCCCTGGAGGGTGAGGTTCCGGCGGTCACTGTTGACGGCTGCGGCCAACGTAATCGAGACCGGTTGGTCAAAGCCGAAGTCGCTGACCTTGAGGTCCACCTGGCTCGCGCGAAGCTCCACACCCGCCTTGCGGTCGACGTAGTAGAGCTCGCCACCGGCCACGTCCACGAGCGAGACAAGGAGCGGGAGGGCTTTAGCTGTTGACGAGGGCGGGGGACCCTCCGTCTTCTGTTGTCGTTCCGCTCGGCCAGGTCCCCCGATACTGGCAAAGTTGAACACGCCCCCTTTGTCGCGGATCGCCCTCACGACCGGCTTATGCAGGATCAGCCGCTTGACCCGCAGCTCTTTCCTGAGGAGCGGGAGGAACTCTACGTTCACCTGCAGGTCGGCCGCGCGCAGGAATTCCTGCGTCGAGAACGCCCCGTCATCTGCGACGGTGAGGTTCTTCAAGCGAACCCCGATTCCCCCCCACAGGGTGACGCCAATGTCTTCGACCCCGACCTTGCGCCCAAGGGCCTGTTCGGCCTGCGCGAGAATGTAGTCCTTGTTGCGCTTGACCAGTTTATCCAGGTTGAGCAATGCAAAGGCGACACCTGCCGCCAGGATGAGGAGAATGACCGCCGCGATCGTCAGTTTTCGCATGATGGTTTGTCCTATGCAAACCCCAAACGGGATCCGATCTGCATATTGCTCTTCTTCTAGGAAACCGGAAACCGCGATGATTGTCAACCTGGATGTCGCATCGCACCCCCGGGTCGGTCCCTCCGCCGGCCGGGCAAAGCGGCCGGCCCCTCGTCTCTTTCTGCTGAGGTGCGGGACGCCGGGGACGCAAATGTCGGACCTCGTTCCGGGGAAAAGGGGGAGGCTGGTATGCCCCTTGCAAGGACGTCTCCAGACAGAAGGAGGGTGCCGCCCAATGACTGCCAAGCACAGGCCTGAGACGACTGTCCTCATCGTTGACGACGAACCATTCTTCCACAAGGTCCTTTCTGAGCTCTTTGGGCAAGGACAATGCCGGGTGGTGACTGCGTCCACTGGCGAGGAGGGTGTGAGACAGGCGGGGCGTCTCCGGCCGGACGTCATCATTCTCGATTTCCACATGCCCGGCCTCGACGGGATTGCCACCTGCAAGATCCTCAAGGCCGATCAGGCTACCCGTGCTATTCCTGTCATTATTCTGACTGCAGAAGAGAGCGTGGAGCTAAACCAGATGGCCTTCGAGGCCGGTGCGCAAGCGACCGTGCTCAAATCGATGTCCCACGATCGGCTGATGAATATCGTTGACGTGTTCATCCAGACCGGCACGTCCAGCGGTCCGTCCTGATCTCCCAATACCTGACACGGCGTTACCCGAGAACCTCTAACGACCTCCCCGAGATCACGACCCTCTGCAACACTCTCCGAAGCGCGTTCATCTGACGCATTGATATCCTCGCCTAGATGCCGGTCGCAACTTACCGGGAAGGTGATGCGTAAAAGGCGGGCCAATGGGTAAGCGGTTGGGGGATATCGTTGGACGCTGCCCTTATGTACGAATGCCAAACGCCCGGGGGTGTATAGCCCGCCGGGCGTCGGGGAAGGGTATCGGGGGAATTGGTCACACGTGAATGGCGCGAAAGATTCCTTCCCCCCTTCTCCAGGTGTTCCAGGCGTGCCGGCTCGGATAGATCCTGGGATCCGGTTCGAAAGCACCGGTCCCATCCAGCTTCAGAAGAACCATGTCATGGTGATCGAGACAGACCTCACAGAAGCCGTACACAGCAGCGTGGTCCTCTTCCGTGATAAACATGCGGTGACCGTCCTGGCGTGGTTCTTCCACGATGTGTCCTCCGGCAAGAAGGCTGGCCCGGCAGATTCAGCCTTATGTGGGTGAGTCCCCAATCGAGGCTTTGTAGCGGACCGGTTCGACCCATGTCAAGCATTTTCTATGAAAGTCTCCGATTTTCGTCGAATCTTGCTCGTGCGTCAGAACCACTTGCCTGCGAGCGCTCGGAAGCGGTAAGCTAGAGGGTATGGCACAGCGGACGCTCACCATTCACGATCATCGACGGGAGCTCGACGAAAACCGGTACGTCTATGCCGTCCTCAGCCGGCGTTCGGGAGGGGTGTCGATCGGCATCAATCTGAATCCCGACAAGGTCTGCAATTTCGATTGCATCTATTGCCAGGTGGATCGGACAACCCCCGGGCGCTACCGCAGGGTTGACCTCAAAGTCCTCGAACAGGAACTCAGGGACATCCTGACCAGGGTCAGATCGGGCGACCTCGTTGGGCATCTACCCTTCTCCGGCATCCCCGCGCCGCTCCGCCAGGTGAAGGACATCGCCTTCAGCGGCGATGGTGAGCCGACGACCTATCCGCGCTTCAAAGAGGTAGTGGAGCTGGCCATCCGGGCGAGAAACGAGGCTGGCCTCGGCCACCTGAAAATCGTGGTCATTACCAACGCGACGATGTTTCACCGGCCAAGGGTCCGGGAGGCTCTCGCTGTATTGGATCGGCACAATGGAGAGATCTGGGCAAAGCTCGATGCGGGGACCGAGGAGTACTATCATCTGGTAGATGTGACCACGATCCCTTTCCAGCGAGTCCTGGATAATATCCTGGAGGCCGCCCGTCATCGGCCGATCGTGATTCAAGGCCTTTTCATGCGGGTACACGGGGTGGGGCCGGACGAGAAGGAGATCAAGGCATTCTGCGACCGGTTACGCGAGATCGTGGTGAAGGGGGGAAAGATCAACCTGGTTCAGGTCTATACCGTGGCCCGGCGCCCCGCCCAAGACTACGTCACCCCGCTCTCCAATGCCGAGGTGGACGCCATCACAGAAGCGGTCCGCCAGATTCCTCTTCCTGTAGCTTCCTTCTATAGTGGCCAGGAGTGACGGCAGACTGGAGACCACAGCCTACAGATCCCAGACCGGGGAGCCGATAGTTCATGGATGACTGCCTAACACCCGACACCCGACACTCAGGTGCAACATGATCCTGGTGGCTGGAGCGACTGGGCGCGTGGGAAGCCTGGTTGTCGATCTACTGCGACAGCAGGGGAGGGCGGTGCGGGCCCTGTGCAGGAGCGAGGTCAAATCCAAGCCGCTCCGCGAGGCCGGGGTCGAGATCACGTTAGGCGACCTCACGGATCGTCGGGCCTTGGTCGCAGCCTGTGAGGGAGTTCGCACCATCTTCAGTGCGGTCACCTCGTTGAACCCCAGGGCATTGAACCAGTCATATCGCCCCGAAACCGTTGAAGAGCAGGGACACCGGGATCTCCTGGAGGCCGCTCGGGACGCCGGGGTTGACCAGATCATCTACCTGTCCGCGATCGGGGTGGACCATCCGGCAGCTCCCAGACAGTTTCAAGTGAAACGTCGGGTGGAGGAGGTCGTGCAGTCATGCGGGATCCCTTATACCATCCTACGCCCGTCTGGCTTCATGGAGAACCTGTTGACTGTGCTCCCCCCCATCCGGCGCTTTGGCGTCGCGCCTCTGCCGGGAAAGGGGACGACACCCATTACCTACATCGCGGGCAAGGATGTGGCCCGTGTCGCCGTTCTGGCGATTGGACATCCGGAGGCGAAGGGAGCTACCATCGAGTTCGGCGGCCCCGAAGATCTGAGCAACCGCCAGTGCGTGCAGATAGTCGCCAGAGTCTTGGACAGGTCCGCACGGATTTGTCCTATTCCCTTCCCGGTGCTTCATCTGGCTGCGGGCGTCGCTCGCCTATGGTCCCCGGCCCTCCGGGAATTCTTTGCGATTCTACACTTTGTCGACCGATATGGTCTGCGTGCGCCCCGCCGTCCTCCATTTCCCGATAAGCTGTGGGCCCCGAGTTCCTTTGAGGCCTTTGTCCGGCGGCAGACCGGCCGCGTAGGCGTTGACCGTTGAGAGCAGCGATGAGGACTGAGATTCGAGAACTCAGCACTCATAGCTCAGTCCTCAGCACTGAAGCGTAAGCGCTCAGCCCTCAGCACTCATCGTTCAACACTGCTTCATACGAGGCCGGCCCGTTCAAAGGCGCGTCGGATCTCGAGGCGCTCTTCATCTTTTGGGGGGAGGAGCGGCGGCCGCGGCCATCCTCCGGTATGTCCCACCATATCCATGGCTGCCTTCAAGCCTCCGATGCCGAAGCGGGTGGTCACCGCCTGCATCGCCGGAAGCAGCTTGAGCTGTTGCTCCCGCGCCTCGTCGAGCTTCCCCTCCCGGAAAAGTGAATAGAGGTTGAGACACGCCTCGGGCGCGCAGTTGGCAAAGGCGAGGATGCCGCCCCGTGCGCCAAGCGAGAGGGCCGGGAGAAAGACCGGGCCTGAGCCCACGAAGAGGATGAATTCGCGAGGACTCACCTGCAAATACTGGGCGAAGAGCGCCATATTGCCTGCGCTGTCCTTCATACCGACGATGTTGCCGTGCTCCGCCAAACGGCCGACCACGTCGGGGTCGAGGACGATCCCGGTGAAGATCGGCACGTTGTAGAGGAATACGGGGACCGGGGAGGCGTCGGCCACCCGCCGATAATGCTCGATGAGAACGTGGGCGCGCATGTGGGGCTTGTAGTACGAGGGAGTGACGACCATGACGGCGTCCGCCCCGATGTCCGCTGCGCGCCTGGTCAGCGCGATCGTGGCCTGCGTTGCCTCGCAACCGGTGCCGGCGATCAACACCTTGTCGCGGGGGATATGCTCTCGCGTGACCTCCAGGATCCGGACCTTTTCGTCCTCATTGAGATAAACGAACTCCGAGTTGCTCCCCAGGATGAGGTAGCCCGCCAGGGCGGTCCGATTCCACCGCGCGAGGTTACTCACCAGGGCGGCGTAATCCACCTCGCCCGACTGTGTAAACGGCGTAATGACCGGTGGGATGACTCCGCGAATCTCTCGCATCCCTCATCGCCTCCCGAAAGGCCGTCACGATTGCTGCGACGATAACGCGTTGGGCGTATCACGTCAAGTTGAAGACAAAGCCCTTCCGGCCTCGAGAGGATCGTGCTATCAAGGGGCTGACCTTTGCGGCCTGGAGTGAGTAGAGGAGGGGACTGGAGGCGTGTGATGGAAATTC
>Ga0209341_10005061_pt1 | contig 12027 bp, 8 predicted proteins | sample RifCSP13_2_FD_184020 | JGI IMG/M metagenome (GOLD analysis project Ga0209341, IMG submission 184020) | Soil microbial communities from Rifle, Colorado - Rifle CSP2_sed 13_2 (SPAdes) (version 2) | ecosystem: Environmental > Terrestrial > Deep subsurface > Rock core/Sediment | place: Rifle...
CGGTCACGACGCGCGGCCCGCTCATCCTCGTCTTCGAGGACCTGCACTGGGCGGACGAGGCCCTGGTCGCCTTCGTCGACCATCTCGCCGACTGGGCAACGGAGGTGCCCATCTTCGTCGTGTGCACCGCGCGACCCGAGCTGTATGAGCGGCACCCCGGCTGGGCCGGCGGCAAGCGCAACGCCACGAACGTGGCCCTCTCGCGCCTCTCCGACGAGGACACGGCGCGCCTCGTCTTCGCGTTGCTCTCCCAGGTCGCGCTGCCCGCGGAGATCCAGCAGGTGCTCCTGGAGCGGGCCGGGGGCAACCCGCTCTTTGCCGAGGAGTACGTGCGCATGCTCCTCGATCGCGGCATCCTCGAGCGTCGCGGTCGCACGGTCTCGATGGCGCCGGACGCGGACATCCCCCTGCCCGAGACGATCCAGGCCTCGATCGCCGCTCGCCTCGACACGCTGTCCCCAGCGCGCAAGGCGCTGCTGCACGACGCGGCCGTCATCGGCAAGGTCTTCTGGCCCGGGGCGCTGGCCGAGATGGGCCGCGTCGACGAGGAGGCGGTGACGGAGGGGCTGCACGAGCTCGCCCGCAAGGAGCTGGTCCGCCGAGCACGATCCTCGAGCGTCGGCGGCCAGGCCGAGTACGCCTTCTGGCATGCGCTCGTGCGCGACGTCGCCTACGGGCAGATCCCGCGCGCGGCGCGATCCGGCAAGCACCAGGCCGCGGCGGACTGGATCCGGCGCATCGCGGGCGAGCGCGTGTCGGATGTGGCCGAGCTGCTCGCCTACCACTACGACCAGGCGCTCTCCCTCGCCGTCACGGCGGGTCTCGACGATCGGGTACCGGGCCTCCGCGCCCAGGCGCTCGGGGCCTTCGAGATGGCGGGCGAGCGAGCGATGTCGCTCGACTCCCGGAAGGCCTACGAGCTCCACCGCCGAGCCCTGGAGCTGTCGCTTCCGGGCTCCGCGCAACATGGCCGGTTGCTCATCGGTGTCGTGACCAGCGGCTCGGGCAACTTCGGCGGCTCGGGGCAGCTGGATCCTGCCGGGGCAAAGGCGATGCTCGAGGAGGCCGTGGAGGCGTTCAGGGCCGCCGGCGACACCGTGGCACTGGGTCGCGCCCTCACCCTTCAGTCCCGACACCTGTGGTTCGACGGTGACCCCGAGGGGTCGCGAACGCCGCTGTCCGAGGCCATCGCGGTGCTGGACACGCGTCCGGCGAGTCGCGAGCTCGCCGAGGCGTATGCCGAGATGGCCGGTCGTGACTTGCTGGCCGGCCGTATGGTCAGCGGGCGGGGGTGGGCGGACAAGGCCCTGGCGCTCGCAGACTCCGCGGGCGCCAGGGATGTCTATGCCCGAGCCCTGCAGTTCCGGGGCACGTTCCGGATCGCCCTCGACGGTGACGAGGGTGGCCTCCAGGACCTGCGCGATGCGTTGACCCTTGCACTCGAGACCGGCGAGCTCGCGGTGATCGAGCCCGGCTACGACAACCTGGCCGATTTCCTGCACGACGTCGAAGGACCCGAGGCCGGGTACGCGATGTATCGCGAGGGCATCGAGTTCCTGCACCGCCGGGGCGGTGCCGCTCACTGGGAGCGCGGTGAGTCCACGTGGCCGCTCTACGCGCTCGGCCGGTGGGACGAGGTGCTCCGCGTGGCCGACGAGGTGCTCGAGGCCGATCGCCAGGCGGGGATGACCCAGCTGACGGGCCTGGTGGCACCCGAGAAGGCGCGCATCCTCACCTACCGCGGGCGACCCGAGGAGGCCCGGGCGCTCATGGCCCCCTTCCTTCCTCGTGCGCGCGAGATCCGCGATCCGCAGATCCTCGTCCGTTCCCTCGTCGCCGGGGCCGTCGCCGCTCTCGGCTGCGGAGATCGCGCGGGGGCGATCGCGCTCATGCGCGAGCTGGTGACCATGCCCAGCCCCTTTGACATTCGTTACTGGGCGCTCCCCGAGGGGGCGCGGGTCCTCGTCGAGGCAGGCGAGCCCGAGATCGCGCGTCGGCTCCTCGACGGCGACGGCACCGAGCCGATCATGCCCAACGTCCGCGTCGGGGGCCAGTACAGCCGTGCGGCCCTGCTGGAGGCCGAGGGGCGCCGCGGCGACGCGTTGCCGCTCTACCGCGCCGCCGCCACCTGGTACGGCGGCCGTGCATCGGTCTATCACGAGGCGCGAGCGCTGGTCGGAGCCGGCCGCTGCGAGTTGTCGCTCGGTCGGACCGCGGAGGCGGCCGCCGACCTCCAGGCCGCCGCCGAGATCTTCGACCGGCTCGGAGCCCGGGCCCTATCGCCCGAAGTCGACCGCCTCACCGAGACTCTGGCGGGCCGCGGTCGGGCACGATCAGGCTAGCGATCGCCGACGTCTACGGTCGATCGGGACCCGCGCCGCGGCCGGCCTGGGCGGATCGGAGCAGGTCGAGGAGATACCGCCGAAACGGGCTGAGCCGCCCCTGCGCCTCTTCGGCCGCCAGCAGGGCGACGACGATCCGCCTCAGGGGCGGCGCGATGACGTTGAGCTCGTCGGCCAGATACGAGAGGGTCAGGTACTCGACGACCAGGTTGAGATCGCGATCGAGATCGTCTTCGAGGGGCGGCCGTTCGCTCGTCGACATCGTGTGCTCCTGACCAGGTCCGTCGTCGCTGCAGCGCACGACGGACTCGCCTGCTCATCATCGGTCGTCGCGTCAAGCGATCGGGGAAGGCGTGAGGACCCCTGGTGTGAGTCAGCGTGCGCCAATGTCACGCGACGGAGATGGCTCGCGAGCCGTTTATCGGTGGTTCAATCTTGGAAGGGGCGCGCGAGGACGCAGGAGGTCGCAGACCCGGTCAGTGACCGTCATTCGGTCTATGCGGGAGGGCCCTCCGGCACAACGCCGAGCTGCTGCATCATCGCCAGTGCATCGATGACACCCCAGTGCTCGCGCACGAGACCGTCGCCGAAGCGAAAGATGTCAATGAGCTGCACGTCGACGCTCCTGCCGGTTGCCGGGATCCCCATGAACTCACCCTGGTTGGTCCCCGTCGCCCTCACTCGCGCGACAGCCTTGTCACCGCTCACCAGGACGTCTTCAGGTTCCATGCGCAGGTCGGGGAACGCTGCGAGGTACATCCGGAAGAACTCCTTGACTCCCTCTTTCGTCGGCGCAAGGCCCGGCGTCTCCTCGTGCTCGACGAAATCGTCGGCCAGCAATTCGCCGAATCGGTCGACGTCTCCCGCGCTGAGCAAGTCGTACAAACGTCGCACCGTAGCTGCGTGATCCATCGTGCTCCTCTTTCGACGGTCTGGGCCATTGAGTGTACGACAGGCCTGCCGGGGGTCGCTCTCATTGTCGCTAACCCCGACCGCGGGCTCGAACATCTTGGGTATCCCCTCGGCCATGGCCTGGCGTCGACTGCCCCGGCTCATCGCTCGGGGAAACGCGTGGGCGAAGACCATCATCGCGCCGCTATGCTCCGCCGGCGTCCCTTTGGCTTCAATGGCCGACGCGAACGCAGAGGAGGGCCACCGTTGTCCGCAGTCGTCGTCAACCGGATCCGGCTCCGCGTCCCGGTCGAGTCGATGGACCACACGATCGACCTTCGGGGAGGCCGTGGCTCTCGTCATGGATGCTCGGCATAGGCGTGACCGGACCGCCAGGCGACCGGATCGTCCGGTACGCGAGAGTCATGTCCCCAGCACCTCGAGATCGGCCAGGCTGGCCAGGAGCACCTTCACGCCACGGTCGGGGAAGGCGACGGTGACCTCCTCGTCGTCGCGCGTCAGCTTCGACGACACGACGCGCCCCTCCCCGAAGGCGCGGTGGCGGACGCGGTCGCCGTCGCGATAGCGGCGCTGGCCGGGCACGACCGGCGCAGGGGGCACGGCGCTTCGCTGGGGATCGGCGACGCGCGGCTCGTCCCGCCCGGGATAGGCGTGCTTGCCGTAGTAGGCCTCGCGCTTTGCCACCAGGTCGCGACTCGGGCGGAACGCCTCGCCCGGCCGTGGCGCTCCCGGCGGAGCCTCCACGTACCCACCGCCAGGTGGCAGCGAGCGTGGCCCGACCGGTCGGCCCCGGCCCCGGTCGAGCAGCCGCCCGCCCGCCCGACGCCCCAGCACGAGGTCGAGGTCGAGTGGGCCGCCGGCACGCTCCTCGGGCGGGCGCTGGTCCTCTTCGTCGGACTCGATCACCACCAGCCGCGGCCCGTGCATCAGGTCGCCCGGGATCTCATGGAGGAAGCGGCTGGGCGTCGAGAAGCCGCCGCGGCCCCAGGTCGCCCGCTGCGCGGCATGGGTGAGGTAGAGGCGATGTCGGGCCCGGGTCAGGCCGACGTAGGCGAGCCGACGCTCCTCCTCCATCTGGCGCGGGTCGTCGAGCGCCCGGCTGTGGGGGAAGACGCCCTCCTCAAGTCCCGCGATGAAGACCACGTCGAACTCGAGGCCCTTGGCCGCGTGGAGGGTGATGAGCGTGACCCGATCGTCCGAGGCGTCGTAGGAGTCCTGGTCGGCCACGAGCGCCGTCTCCTCGAGCAGTCGATCGAGTGCATCCTCCGGCGCCAGGTCGGCGTAGCGGTCGACGACCTCGCGCAGTTCGAGCAGGTTCTCCCAGCGCTCCTGGCCCTCCTCCGAGCCATCGTGGAGCATGGCCCGGTAGCCCGACTCCTCGAGGACGGCATCGAGCAGCTCGGGCAGCGCGAGCAGCCCGATGCGTGCGCGCATGCGCCGCACGAGGTCGGCGAAGGCGCCGAGCGCCGCCCGGGTCCGTGAGGCGAGGCCGGCGTCGTCGATGGCCAGCAGGATCGCCGTCCAGACGTCGCCGTCATGGGCCGCCGCGATCGCCCGCAGCGTCTCGATCGTCTTCTCGCCGATGCCGCGCGGGGGCACGTTGATGATCCGCTCGAAGCCGGCCACATCGCGGTCGTTGCGCAGCACACGCAGGTAGGCCAGCGCGTCCTTGACCTCACGCCGTTGGTAGAAGCGCGTTCCGCCCACGAGCTGGTAGCGCAGCCCGTAGCGCAGGCAGGCCTCCTCGATGGCCCGAGACTGCGAGTTCATGCGGTACATCACCGCAATGTCCTTCAGGCGGTAGAGGCGCTCGTCGCCTTCGTCGGCACGACGGGCGAGGATCGAGCCGCCGGCGCCCCGGCCGTGGACCAGGGCGTCGACCTGGCGGGCGATCCACTCCGCCTCCTCGTCCTCGCGGTCGGCCTCGAAGCGCTCGATGAGCACGCCGCGCGGGTTCTGCGTCCAGAGCTTCTTGTCCTTGCGACCCTCGTTGCGCGCGACGACCGCGTGCGCGGCGTCGAGGATGAGCTGCGTGGAGCGGTAGTTCTGCTCGAGTTTCACGACCGTGGCGGCCGGGTAGTCCCGCTCGAAGTCGAGGATGTTGCGGAGGTCCGCCCCGCGCCAGCTGTAGATGCTCTGGTCGTCGTCGCCGACCACGGCGACGTTGCGGTGGCGGGCGGCGAGCTGGCGGATCCACAGGTACTGCGCGCGGTTCGTGTCCTGGTATTCATCCACGTGCAGGTAGCGCCACTTCTCCTGGTAGGCACGCAGAACGTCCGGCGCCTCCTCGAACAGCCGCACGGCCTCGTTGAGCAGGTCGTCGAAGTCGAGCGCGCCGGCCTTCTGCAGCCGCTCCTGATAACCCCGGTAGGCGCGCACGGCGATCTGCTCGTGGTACGTGCTCGCCCCCTGCGCCGCTTCGGCCGGGCCGAGCAGGTCGTTCTTCCAGCGCCCGACCTGGGCCAGCATGACCGCCGGGCGGGTCTCGCCGGTGCCGGCCAGCTCGAGGTCGCGCAGCACCTGCTTCATGACGCCGGTCTGGTCGTCGGTGTCGTAGACGGTGAAGCGCGGGTCGATGCCGATGGCGATGCCGTCGCGGCGCAGGACGCGGGCGCACAGGCTGTGGAAGGTGCCCATGGCGACCTGCCGCCCGGCCTCCTCCCCGACCAGGCCGATGATCCGCTCGCGCATCTCGCCGGCGGCCTTGTTCGTGAAGGTCACGGCGAGGATCTGCCAGGGCCGGATGCCCTTCACGCCGATGAGATACGCCACGCGGTGCGCCAGCACGCGCGTCTTGCCGGAGCCGGCGCCGGCAAGGATGAGCAGCGGCCCCTCCGTCGTAGTGACGGCGCGCGCCTGCTCCGGGTTCAGCCGGGCGACGATCTCCGCAGTGAGCGCCTCGGGGCCCTTCTTCGGGACCTTGGGGACCGCTTCGACGTCGACGGCGGACCGCGCGGCGGGGCCGATGTACCCGAACCATTCGACGTCCGGCGACTCTCCTGCCGCTGGATCGGACGCGTGCCTGCGACCGGCTCGGACGCGCGGGTCCGGGCTCTCGTCCGCCCATTCGAGGCCCTGCTCGGGTGCCTCAGGGGCGGCCGAGGATGGCGGCGTCGTGCGGGGATCCTTCACCGTCCCATTCTACCGGCGGCTCCTTCACGGCCGATCATCGGCACTTCGGCGGGATTGTGCGGTTTGGGGGCGCCTGCTACCCGCAGGTCACGCGGCGGGCCGCTCGTAAAGCGCGAGCTGCCAGATCAGCGTCGTCCGGTGGAGCCGCTTGACGAGGCCGTGGGCGGCGAGGATTGCGTCGACCTCGGCGGTGCGGTGGATGTACGCGCGAAAGGACGACCGCGACAGGCGCAACTGGGCGTTCAGGAACGCGACGCCGACGCGGCCGAGCCATGAGTCACGCGGGTAGACGAGGCCATACCGACGACGCGCCAGGGTCGCCGATCGACCGACGAGAGCGGCCATGTCCGCGTAGCAGCAGATGACCCGGTCAAGGGCGACAAGATCGGCGGGGCCAACCTCATCCGCGAGCGCGACGAAGTCGCCGGCGAGGTAGTGGACGCGGTCGGCATGGCCCTGCCGTTCGGCCTCCTCGCGAGCGACCGAGATGTAGGCGCGAGATGCGTCCACGTCGACTGCGGCGGCGGCCCCGGACCGCAAGAGCTCGTGGTGGACCGCACCCACGCCACCGCCGATGTCGAGGACGGTGTGCCCGTCGATACCCCCCGCGGCGAGCGCCTCGATCAGGGCGCGAGTCAGGCCCACGGGGCCCTTCTGGCGGTAGGCGCGAAGATGCTGGGCCGCGTGGCGGGCGTCGAACTGGCGATCGAACGGGGAGTCGCCGGGTGAGCAGCAGTCCATGGCGCTGATCCTAGCAGCCGTTGCGGCCGCGCCCGCCCGCCGCCCTGCGGACGCCGCCTTACGTCATTGACGCGACGCTCCAGCGCGCCCACCATGCCGCGGCATGTCGTGACATCCCGTCGCGGCGCTGGAAGGGAGTGTCCCGTGATCACCGAGTCCCCGTCTCCACGCTCTCGGCGCGCCCTCCTCACCGCCGCCCTCGGTGCCGGCGTCGCGACGATCGCCGCGGCCCTCGGGCGACCGCTCCCGGCCAAGGCCGCTGACGGCGACCCCGTCGTCGTGGGCGGCACGTACACGGCCAGCTCGGTGACGAGGTTCGACACGGGAGCGACGGGCGCGATCGCCCTGTGGGGCTACAGCACCTCGCAGGCGGGCGTCTACGGCCAGAGCACCTCGGGCAACGGCGTCATCGGCGAGAGCTCCTCGGGCACCGGCGTCGCCGGCAACACCACCTCGGGCATCGGCGTCGTCGGCTTCAGCCCCTCGGGCATCGGCGTCTACGGCATCTCGCAAACCAACACCGGCGTCCAGGGCTTCAGCGGAGCATTCGGCGCCCAGCCGGGGGGGGCCGCGCCCGCCAAGACCGGCGTCCACGGCTACGCCGCGCAGGATGCGAACGCCCGCGGCGTCCACGGCCAGACGACCGCCGGTCGCGGCGTCTACGGCCAGGCCACGAGCGGCTACGGCGTCCGGGGCTACGCGACGAGCGGCACGGCCGGCTACTTCGCGACGGCGCGGGCGACGACCGGCTTCGCCCTCCATGCCGTCGGCCGGGTCAGGCTCGACAAGTCCGCCGGACTCGCGACGATCATCTCTGGCGCGAAGTCCGTGGTCGTCACGCCGGGCATCAACCTCGTCCCGGTCTCGGCCGTCGTGGCGACGCTCCAGGGTGACGCCGGGGGGACGACGACCGTCCACCGGGTCGCCGTCAACGCGACGACCAACACGTTCACGATCTACCTGACCGCCAACAGCACCGCCCACGTCCAGGTTGCCTGGATCGTGCTCGGGTAGGCCGCAGCCAAGTGGCCCTCGCCAGGCTGCCCACGAGGCCCCGGCTCCGGTCGTCGCCCGCGATCCCGGCCCACGCCGATCAGCCGGAGCGGCGCCGACGGGGTCGATGACCCTTCCTGGCTCACCGGGCCGCCGCGCCCCGCCGCACCATCACGGTGGATCAACCCTCTATCTATTCCGATCTTGGCAGCATGAGAGCCGGGCCTCCGCGGACGGATGACCCGGCTCTCAGTGTGCCCTGAGCGTGACGTCCTCCGTCGCAGACCCCTTCGGATGCCTCTGATGCTGCCATTCGCATCACGCGCGCGACACGCATCCTCGAAGATGCCCCGGATCCACTCCGGCACCCTGGGTCCGCACCGGCACGCCGAGGGCGCCGAGCCAGCGTGGGTCGCACCAACGACGAGCCGCGACCCGCGGGGAAACGTCGAGGCCGGACCCTTGCGGGCCCGGCCTCGAGCGAACGTGCGAAGTGGGTCGGACTAGAAGTCCATGTCCCCGCCGCCGCCGTGGCCGTGGCCACCGGCGGCACCGGCCCTCTCCTTCTCGGGCATGTCGGTCACGAGCGTCTCCGTCGTGAGCACCATGCCGCCGATCGAAGCGGCGTTCTGAAGGGCGGAGCGGGTCACCTTGACGGCGTCCACGATGCCCTTTTCGAACATGTCGCCGTACTCGCCCTTGAGGGCGTCGAAGCCATGCCCGATGGGCAGCAGCTTCACGGCGGCGACGATGACCGAGCCCTCGGCACCGGCGTTCTCGGCGATCTGCCGGACAGGGGCCTCGAGCGCGCGGCGGAGGATCGAGACGCCGATCGCCTCGTCACCCTCGAGCTTGACCTCGTCGAGCGCCGAAATGGCCTGCAGGAGCGCGGTGCCACCGCCGGCGACGAGACCCTCTTCGACGGCCGCGCGGGTCGTCTGCAGGGCATCCTCGATGCGATGCTTCTTCTCCTTCAGCTCGACCTCGGTGGCCGCGCCGACCTTGATGACGGCCACGCCACCGGCGAGCTTGGCCAGGCGCTCCTGGAGCTTCTCCTTGTCGTAGTCCGAGGTGGTCTCCTCGATCTGCGCCTTGATCTGCGACATGCGCGCCTTGATGGCGTCCGGGCTGCCGGCGCCCTCCACGATGGTCGTGTCGTCCTTCGTGGCGACGAGGCGGCGAGCCTTACCGAAGTCCTCGGGCACGACGCCGTCGAGCTTGCGGCCGATCTCCTCGCTGATGACATTCGCGCCGGTGAGGATGGCGATGTCGCGCAGCATCTCCTTGCGCCGATCGCCGAAGCCCGGGGCCTTGACGGCCAGGACCGAGAGGGTACCGCGGAGCTTGTTCACGACCAGGGTGGCGAGCGCCTCACCGTCGACGTCCTCGGCGACGATGAAGACCGGGCGACCGAGCTGGACCGCCTTCTCCAGCGCCGGCAGGAGCTCCTGGATGCTCGAGATCTTCTTGTCCGTGATGAGCACGGCCGGGTTCTCGAGCACGGCTTCCATGCGGTCGGGGTTGGTCACGAAGTAGGGCGAGATGTAGCCGCGGTCGAACTGCATGCCCTCGGTGTATTCCTTGTCCAGGCCGATGGTCTGGCCTTCCTCGACGGTGATGACGCCGTCCTTGCCGACCTTGCCCATGACCTCGGCGATCAGCTCACCGACCTCGGGGTCGGCGGCGCTGATGGCGGCCACGGCGGCGATGTCCTCGCTGTTCTCGACCGGTCGGGCGTGCTCCTTGAGCCGGGCCACGACGGCCTCGACGCCCTTCTCGAGACCGCGCTTGACGATCATCGGGTTGGCGCCGGCGGTGACGTTCTTGAGGCCCTCGGCGACGATGGCCTGGCCGAGCACGACCGCGGTCGTGGTGCCGTCGCCGGCGACGTCGTCGGTCTTGGTCGCGACCTCCTTGAGGAGCTGCGCGCCCATGTTCTCGAAGGGCTCGTCAAGCTCGATCTCGCGGGCGATGGTCACGCCGTCGTTGGTGATGGTGGGGGAGCCGAACTTCTTGTCCAGGACCACGTTGCGGCCCTTGGGCCCGAGCGTGACCTTGACGGCGTCGGCGAGGCGGTCGACGCCGCGCTTGAGGGAGCGACGAGCGGTCTCGTCGAAGATGAGCTGCTTAGCCACGATCTGGGGATCCTCCTGGGAAACGGGTCGGCCGGGCCCTGGACGGGTCCGGCCGTTGGTTCGACCGAACGAAGTGGGCTTCGATCAGTCCTGGACGACGGCCAGGATGTCCTTCTGGCTGACGATGAGGAGGTCCTCACCCTCGACCTTGAACTCCGTGCCGGCGTACTTGGCGTAGAGGACCTTCTGGCCCTGCTTCACGTCCATCGCCTCGCGCTTGCCGTCGTCGAGAATGCGGCCGGGGCCGACGGCGATGACGGTCCCTTCCTGCGGCTTCTCCTTGGCGGTGTCGGGCAGGACGATGCCGCTCTTGGTCATCTCCTCGCGCGGGGTCGGCTTGATGACGACCCGGTCGCCGAGCGGCTGGAGCTTGGTCGCGGACTTCGTCGCGGACTTCGTCGCGTGCGCAGTGGCGGTCGCCAACGCGGTACCCTCCTGATGATCGTCTGTGGCCCGGACCTGCCGGGATCGGGGCTGGTCGGCGGCGCTGGGGCGCCGGCCGTGGCGGTGGTCCCGCCGCGTCCCGGATCCCGTCGGACGGACCGGCTCGCTGATTAGCACTCTCGATGCGAGAGTGCTAACGAACCTTAGCGGAGCGGGGTCGCCGCTGTCAAGCGGTGGCGCGCGGTGTTTCGACCTTGGACGAGCGACCCGATGACGACCCCTCCCCTACACTCGCCGGGATGTCTGTCGACCGCCGCATCGAGACCTCCATCCGCGTGCGTTTCGAGGAGTGCCAGCCGGGTGGCGAGATCCGCGCCTCGGCCTTCCTGCGCTACGCTCAGGACGCCGCGTGGGTCCACTCCGACGCGGCCGGCTTCGGGCGCGACTGGTATCTCGAACGCGGCCTGACCTGGCTGGTGCGCTGCGTCGAGCTGGACGTGCTGGGGCCGAGCGGGCCCGGCGATACGCTCTCCGTCGGTACCGAGGTGACCGGGCTGCGCCGGGTCTGGGCCCGGCGACGTGGCGAGGTACTGGGCCCCGATGGCGCGCTGGTGGCGGTTGTCATGACCGACTGGGTGATGACCGGACCGGGGTTCGTGCCCGTCCGCGTCCCCGCCGAGTTCTTCGAGGTCTTCCCGCCGGTGCCCGACGGCTTCGATCCCGCCCGCGTGGCGCTGCCTCCCACGCCGCCCCAGGCCCACCTGCGCCGCTTCCACGTCCGTCGCTCCGAGATCGACCCGATGGCGCACGTCAACAACGCCGCCTACGTGGACTACCTCGAGGAGGCGCTGGCCGAGGCCGGGGCCGGCCCAGCGCTGGGTGTGCGGCCGCGGCGCTATCGCCTGGAGTACCAGCAGGCCGCCGAGCCCGGCGCCGAGCTGGTGGGCGCCACGTGGCGCGATGATGACGGTTGGGCCTACCGGCTCAGCGACGCGGCGGGGACGGACCTGCTGCGGGCTCGCTTCTCGGCTGCGGCGGGCGCATGACTGGGACTCGTGCAAGTGGCTCAATCCACGCTCAGCCACCCACCACTCGGGCCAGTGGGAGGTGGCCACGCTCGGTTTCACCCGGTTGCATGAGTGGGGCTCATGCCAATCCAGACATAGACCGGAAGATCCGGTCGTAGTTGGCGACGAGCATCTCGCCCAGCGCGTCGGCGGAGACACCCCGTCGCTCGGCCAGCCAGCGGGCCGTCACCTCCACCCAGAGTGGCTCGTTGCGGCGACGCGGGGCGCCCGGCGGGGACAGGTACGGGGAGTCCGTCTCGACCAGCAGCCGATCGTCGGGCACGAGGCGTGCCACGATCGTCGTCGCCTCCTCGCCGGCCC
>Ga0209341_10005063_pt1 | contig 12025 bp, 9 predicted proteins | sample RifCSP13_2_FD_184020 | JGI IMG/M metagenome (GOLD analysis project Ga0209341, IMG submission 184020) | Soil microbial communities from Rifle, Colorado - Rifle CSP2_sed 13_2 (SPAdes) (version 2) | ecosystem: Environmental > Terrestrial > Deep subsurface > Rock core/Sediment | place: Rifle...
CAACCGGCGTTCGAGAGCTCAAAGCGCCCATCGCAAAGAGTAAAACAGCACGGGCTCCCTATTTTTAGACAGAGACTATCCGATAATCGGGTTTTCCGTCAACCTTGAGATGGGTTCCGAGACCGCACGGAAGGCGGCGCCCTTTTTTTTTGGCCCCCCGAAGCTGGAAACGGCGGATACAGCCAAGGGTTCACCTAATGGAAGCCGAAGCTGTCCTCTACTCTACCCCTTCAGCCCGGGCACGGACTCACGGACGTCGGACTCCTGGCACGGACTCTGATGGCGTTTGACGCCCCGGCCTGATTTGGATTAACTTAGGTCAATTTTATCCGGGACCATAAAAACGGCTGGGATCTCCGATGGGTGACAGCTTCGGTTTACCCGTCGTCGCCCGGACCGGGTGTCTTCCAGCCGCGCTTTTTATTTAGCAGAAGGAGACAGCCATGATCAGGATTATCTGCTGGTTCATAACGGCAAGTGCCGCGTTTTTCTTTTTCCTCGCGGTCGGCCATACAACCACGCACAATTTTTATGAGGGGAAGATTATCCGCATCGTAGTGGGCCTTTCTCCGGGAGGCGCTTATGATACGTACTCGCGTGCCCTATCGAGGCACATGCGAAAACACATACCGGGAGGCCCGACCATAACAGTTGAGAACATGCCCGGCGCTGGAAGCCTGATTGCTGCCAATCACCTCTATAAGGTGGCCAAGCCTGATGGTCTTACGATTGGCAACTTTATCGGCGGCCTCCTCAGGGGACAACTTCTGGGCCAAAAAGGGATCGAGTTCGATGCCCGTAAATTTGATTACATGGGGACGCCGGTAAGGTTCCATCCGGTTTGCGTTTTCAGTAAAGCGAGCGGAGTTCCAAACATAGAAAAATGGATCACCTCTAAGACACCCATCAAAATGGGGGGCATTGCCCTAGGCTCGTCGACACCAGACAACGTGATAAAGATAGTGCAGGCGACGCTCGGTTTTCCAATTCAACTCGTCTCTGGCTACAAAGGAATGGCCGAAATCCGGCTGGCGACGGAAGCGGGCGAGGTTGCGGGAAGCTGTTTCGGGCCCAGGGCGGTTTGGCAGAAGGCCTTGGATGCAGGGGAGGTGATCCCCATCGTACAAGTGACGCCGAAACCAGCCCCGGATTTCCCCAACGTCCCGGTTGCGATTAACCTTGCGAAGACCGAAGGGGCGCGCCGGTTGATCGAAGTTGGGGTCCATCACGACAGCGCGATTGCGTTGACATATGCGTTACCGCCAGGAACACCCAAAGACCGGGTGGCCATGTTGCGCAGGGGATTCATGGATACTATGGGAGATGGGGAGTTTTTAGCCGAACTGAAAAAGCTCAGGCTCGAAGTGGATCCGGTAGGCGGCGAAGAAATGGAAATAATCATTAACGAGTCGTTCAAGCTGGATGCGGCTCTGATCGGCAAACTGAAGGAGATTTTTTACAAGTAAAAGGCGTGCCTCGATCTTTGGCCTGACAGAAGGGAAGGTCCGTAATCCTCCTCGCGCTGAACTCGGTGGCAGCCGTCTCAGCATCTCCGACTCCGCTAGATTGGAAATCAGAAACTTTGGGGATATTATACGGTTACTCCTCAGATGACTGGAGCCTGAGCGCTGCTTGGATGGTTTCAGCGAGAGGGCAAATATCGTCTATGCGGGAATTAGTCGTGGCACTTGGTTGGCTGGATAGTTGGTGAGAAAACTTTGAGGCCTGAGGAAAGAAATTCAGAGAGATGTTCTGGTGGGAGCAAAGGATGAGTTTAGCTGGCAGGCAAAGGAGCGTAGGAGATGGGAAGATCAAAACGTGTAACGGTTAAAGGGATGAAGGGCTTGACGGCGCTGGGGATGCTTGCGGTTGCTGTCGGTTTCGGTACGTCCCTTTCTGCGCAGGAGCCCTTTTACAAGGACAAAACGGTTCGCATCATGGTCGGCTTTTCGCCTGGGGGTGGCTTCGATACCTATGCCAGGATCATCGGCCGGCATATTCCTAAGCATATTCTTGGTGGTCCCACGGTCGTTGTGGAGAATATGACCGGGGCCGGAAGCCTCGTGGCGGCCAATCACGTTTACAAGGTTGCCAAACCTGATGGGTTGACTACGGGCCACTTCATTGGTGGTTTCTTCTTAGGTCAGGTCCTGGGCCAAGCGGGAATTGAGTTTGACGCGCGGAAGTTTGAGTTTGTGGGCGCTGCGGTCACAGAGGACGTTGTCTGCGCTCTGACCAAGGCCAGCGGGATCATAAGTATGGAGAAGTGGATGGCGTCGAAGACTCCGGTCAAACTGGGTGGGACTGCCCCTGGCGCTTACGGACCGGATAACGTGATCAGGATTCTAAGGACTACCCTTGGACTTCCCATCCAGCTCGTCACGGGTTACAAAGGGACTGCTGACATTCGTCTAGCCGCTGACAGCGGGGAGCTGGCCGGGAGTTGCTGGTCGTGGGACTCCATAAAGTCTACTTGGCGTAAGGCTCTGGACGCGGGCGATGTAGTCCCGGTACTGAAAGCCGTCTCTAAGGAATTCCCGGACCTTCCTAGAGTTCCAAGGGCAGTAAGCCTCGCCAAGACCGAGGAAGCTCGCCAGTTGATCGAAGTAGGTATCGACGACGGCAGCAAGTACGCCCGGCCATTTGTTCTCCCTCCTGGGACCCCAAAAGAGCGGGTGGGGGTCCTGCGTAAGGCCTTCCAGCAAACCCTTAAAGACCCAGCTTTCCTCGCGGAGGCGGAAAAGGCCAAATTAGGTCTCGACCCGGTGAGCGGCGAGGAGCTGGAGGAGATGGTTTCTCGCCTCTTCAAGCTGAGCCCTGCTCTGGTAGCGAAATTGAAGGACATTCTCTATAAGTAGGTCTGTCAAACCTGGCACAATTTCCAACACAATTTCTGGTCTGGCACAATTTCTGGTTAGTAGGCTCCAGGATGTTCGATTCACAGCGCCCGACTCATGGGCGTCATCCAGCACGGTGAAAATCTATAATCAACAGACCTGACTCTGCTTCCCTGCCGTGGCCAGCGTCAAAGCTATAGCATGCAGCAGAGCACGGATAGGGAACTGATCAGCAACCCGCAGAGATCCTCAAACAGACGCGACGCCGCAGAAGGAGACCCTTTCCTTATATCCAAGCTCCGTTCATAACTCTACGCGCCCCCATACCATCTTTCCTGTCTGTCAAGCCTGACACGGCCCCCCTGGCACGGTCCCCCGGAAGATTTCCTGGGCCCGAAAACAGGCTGCCGAATGTCCGGGCGCGACCCCCTCCAGGTCGGGACACGCGTCGCGACACTGCGGCAGCCGGTAGCTGCACCGTGAATACAGGTAGCAACCGACGGGCAGACTCATCGGGCTTGGAATCTCCCCCTCCAGAACCTCGCCGGGGACCTCCATATCCGGGTCCGGCAAGGCGACCGACGAGAGGAGCGCGCGGGTGTACGGATGGGTTGGCCGCTGGAAGATCTGATCGGTGTCGCCAACTTCGACGATTTTTCCGAGGTACGTGACGGCAACTCGTGACGACATGCTTCGAACGGTCGTCAGGTCATGAGAAATCAGGAGGTACGAGAGTTGGAGCTGGGCCTGCAGGCGCCGGAGGAGATCCAGGATATCGGCACGGACCGACAGGTCGAGGGAAGCCGTGGGCTCGTCCAGCGCGACGAATTCCGGGCTCGTCGCTAGCGCCCGGGCGATGCCGACCCGCTGCAACTGGCCGCCCGAAAGCTGATGGGGAAACCGCCGGAGGTGCTCCTCCTCGAGGTAAACCAAGCTTGCCAGCTCCCGGACGCGCTCCTGCTTCGCCGAGAACGAGTCACTCGCCCAGAGATCCAGTGGCTCCCGAATGATCTCGCCGATCCGCATGCGCGGATTCAGCGACCCGTACGGGTCCTGGAAAACCATCTGCAGCTTTGGCCGCAGATAGCGGAACTCCCGGCTCGAGTAGCGCAGGAGGTCGTCGCCGTGGTAGCGGATCTCACCGGTGGTTGGCTCGACCAACCGCAGGATGCAACGACCAACGGTCGACTTTCCAGAGCCACTCTCCCCGACAAGTCCCAGTGTCTCGCCCTGCTGGATCGAGAACGAAACCCCGTTCACAGCGTGCACGAGCAGTCGGGAGTGTCGGGCCGGAAACGCCTTGGTCAGACCCTGGACTTCAATGAGCGGTGGCATAGATCTCCGATGCCAGATGGCACTTGGCGGTGTGGCGGTCGCCCACCGGCTGGTCCGCCGGCTCCTCGGCCCGGCAGACCAGTTCAGCCCACGGACAGCGCTCCTGAAAGCAGCACCCGCGGAGATGCTTCAGGAGATTCGGGGGACGGCGCGGCGGCCACGTGACCCCCAGACGCGGCGATCGGCCGATCGAGTCGAGCAGCGAGATCGTGTACGGGTGCCGGGGCTGCTCCAGCAGAGCGCCGACCATCCCGAGCTCGACCACCTGCCCGGCGAACATGACCGCGATCCGGTCACAATAGCGGGCCACGACCCCAAGGTCGTGGGTGACCAGGATGCTTGAGATCCCCTGCTCTTTGACCAGGTCGCGGAGGAGGCGGAGGATCTGTGCCTGGATCGTCACGTCCAGACCCGTCGTCGGCTCGTCGGCAAGGAGAATCCGGGGCGAACAGACGAGCGCCATCGCGATCAACGCGCGTTGGGCCATTCCACCGCTCAGCTCATGCGGGTACGAGCGGCTCCGCCGCTCGGGGTCCGGCAGACGGACCGCCTGCAGCACCTCAAGCATCCGGGTCCAAGCAGCCTGCTGCGCGACCTGGAAGTGGGCGCGGTAGACGTTGGCGATCTGGTCGCCGACGGTCAGAAACGGATTCAGCGCCCCGCGCGCGTTCTGGACCACGAGCGCGATCTCTTTGCCCCGGATCCGGCGCATCTCGTCGTCGGCCTTCGCCAGCAAGCTCCCGCCGAGGTACTGGACTTCGCCGCCCACCACCCGGCCGGGAGGCGGTACCAGGTTGAGGATCGTACGCAGCGTCAGCGACTTACCCGAGCCGGTCTCGCCGACGAGTCCGAGCATCTCACCCCGTCGCAGCTCCAAGTTGACGCCGTTCAGCGCGCGATACACCCCGTCGCGAGCGAAGAAGTGCACGTGCAGGTCTTGGATCGTGAGTAACGAGTCGTTCATTGCTGGCGAGGGTCGAGCAGATCCTGTAATCCATCGGCAAGGAAGTTGAAGCCGAGCACGGTGAGCATGATGGCGAGCCCGGGGAAAAACGCAACCCACCACTGGCCCGTCAGCATGTACGGTGCACCGAGACTCACCATCGAGCCCCACTCGGGTGTTGGCGGCCGGATGCCAATGCCGACGAATGCAAGGCCCCCGAGCAGGAGGATCGCCCAGCTGATGTTCACGCACGATTGAATGATGATCGGCGCCAGTGCGTTCGGCAAGATGTGGCGTAACAGCAGCCGCCCGTCGGTGTTGCCGATACACCGCGCGGCTTCGACAAACTGACTCTCCCGTAGGGAAAGCACCTGACTTCTCACGAGTCGCAGATAGACCGGGGCGTTGACGAATGCCAACACGTAGACCACGCTCGCCAGATTCTGTCCGGTCGCCGCGACGAGCGCCATGGCCAGCACGAACGCGGGGAACGACTGGAGAATGTCCGCCGCCCGCATGATTGCCTCGCTGGCGTGGCCACGATAGTACCCGGCGACCAGTCCCAGGGCGACGCCCACGACGAGGGCAATCAGCGTGCTCAACACAGCGATCGACACATCGATGCGGGGCGCATAGATCAGCCGGGTGAAGATGTCCATTCCATTCTTGTCCGTACCGAACCAGTGGAGGGCGTCAGGTGGCCGCAGGCTCGCGGCAGCGTTCGCCTCTTCGGGTGGCCAGGGTGCGACCCAGGGAGCGGTGATCCCCGCGATCGAGACGACGACCACGATCAGGACGCCGGTGACCAGTGTCCAGCGCCCGCCAAGATACCGTCTGAGCGAGGGAACGACAATCCGGCGCGGCAGGGCAAGGGCGGTCAATGACGCACCCTCGGATCAATGATGACGTATAGGAGGTCGATGATCAGGAACACGGCGACGGTGATGATCGCCGTGATCAGCACGAACCCCTGGACGGCGTTGTAGTCGGAGCTGTTGATCGACTGGACCGCGTAGGTCCCCATGCCCGGCCAGCCGAACACCGTCTCGACAAGCACCCCGCCGCCCAGTAACGTCGAGAAGACAATGCCGGCCATAGTGATGATCGGTGGGAGCGCGCCGCGAATGGCATACGCCCACACCTGCCGGCGCGGGAGGCCGCAGGCGCGCGCGTGCCGGACGTATTCGTTCGAGAGCATCTCGACCATTGCAGCGCGCGTTGTCTTGGCAATCGGCGCGGCGATCATGAAGGACATCGCGAGTACCGGCAGCGCGAGCGCCGCCAGACTTGCACCGAGCGCCGGGAGGTTACCGGTCAGGAGGCTATCGACGACGTAGAAGCCCGTGACATGCGCCGGGGGAGCGACACCCAGTCCGATTCGCCCCAACGGGGGCGGCGCGACACGCAGGTGATAATAGAAGACGAAGACAAGCAGGAGCCCGAACCAAAACCTGGGCATCGAGAGTCCTACCAGGGTCACCAGTCTCAACACCTGGTCCAGTGCCCTGCCTTTGCCAAGCGCCGATGCCACACCCATCGTGACGCCGAGCGCGAGCGCAGCTGCCAGGCTGAGGACGGTCAGTTCCAGGCTGGCGGTCAGCCGGGAGCGCAACTCCTCGACGACCGGCTGCCGGGAGATCCAGGAGATCCCGAGATCACCCCGGACGAGCCGCCCCATGTAGTCGACGTATTGCAAGTGAAGTGGCTGATCGAGTCCGAGGTCCAGGATGATCGCCCGGATACTCTCTTCGGTTGGCGAAGGGCCCGCCAGCAGATATACGGGATTGGCCGGTATCACGCGCACCAGACAGAAGGTCACCAGGGAGATCCCGATGAGCTGCGGGATCAGCCAGGCAAGGCGCTGCCCGATGAGACGGACGGCGTTCACTGAATGGCGACCTACTTCTTACCCAGCTCGGCAAACCCGATGTGGTTGCTGTTGTGGTACACGAATCCCTCGATATTCGACCGCGCGGCAAAGTGGTAACCCGGCTGGGCAAGCGAGATCCAAGGCACCGCTTCGAGGATCGGCTTTTGCAGCTTGCTGAAGTACTCGACGCGCTCCTGACCGAACAGGGAAAGGCCCTTCTCGACGGCCTTGTCAATCTCGGGATCGTTGAACTTGCCCCAATTCGGCCGGCTGGCAGCCCGGAAATAGATGTTCATCGCGTAGCCGATGTCGGGCACCGACGCCTGGGCCGACCACATGATCGCCTCGAAGCCCGCCTGGAACAGTTTCTCGCGGTGCGCCGCCGCGGGCAGGTTCTCCATCTGTGCCCGGATCCCGATCTTTTCCAGGTTCGTACGGTACAGAATGGCGATCTCTTGCGCGGTCACCTGCTCGACGCTCGAGGTGATAGTGAGATTAAATCCCCGTGGATAGCCGGCTTCGGCGAGGACGGCACGCGCCCGCCCGAGGTCGGTCTTGTACGGCCAGTACTCCTCGGTGTAACCAAGCTGATTGGCAGCGATGACGGTGCGCCAGGGCGACGCCCAGCCGCGATAGACGCTGTTCAGGACGTCGTCATAGGGCGCGGCGTACGCCATCGCCTTCCGGACTTTGGGGTTATTGAACGGCGGTTTCGTCTGGTTCATGACAAGCGCGATGAACCGGCTGCCGCCGGACGACGTGATCTTGACTCCGCTCTTCGATTTTGCCTGCTCCAGTTCGAGCGGCGTCAACTCAAGCGCGACGTCGACCGCGCCGGTCTCAAGCAACGCCAGGCGATTTGACGATGCGGGAACTGCTTTGTAGACGACTCGCTTGATCGGTGCTGCGCCCAAATAGTACCGATCATGGGCGGCGAACACGGCCTCCTGGCCGCGCATCAGGCTCTCGACCTTGTACGGCCCGAAGCCGGCCCCGTTGTTGGCGATCCATCCCTTCGCCCATGGGTCTTGATCGGTCGCGTGCTTGCGCGCTTCCTTCGAATCCCAGATCAACGAGGCGGGAGCCGCCAGAACCAGCAGGAACACGGGATTCGGCCGCTTGAGCCGGAACTCGACCGTATTTGGGTCGACAACCTTCACGCCATCTGCGTCCAGGAACGGCTCGAGGCCGAACGATGTCACGCCGAGCCCTTTGAGGGTGAACGACCGGTCGTACGTCCACTTGACGTCGTCGGCCGTCAGGTCGTTGCCGTAGTGGCTCTTCACGCCCTTGCGCAGCTTGAACGTATGCGCAAGATTATCCCGTGAGATGGTCCACGATTCGGCGAGGCCGGGGAGCAGCTTCCCGTAGTCCTCCAGCTGGACCCCCTTGGCATCCGTCCGGACGCCGTACCGGATGAGCGTTGCGCCGACGTTCGCCTGTGCCTCGGTTGACGCCACCTGCTGCTGGAAGTCCTTGTCGAAGCCCTGCGGCGTCTCGACACCGGCAATGGTGAGCACCTTGGGGGCTGCCGGCGTGCCGGATTCCCCGGCCTCGCCGCTGGCGGTGGTTGCGAGCGCCAACGCCAACAGCCCGCTCGCTAGGGCTCTCATCGACAACCAACGATTCTTCATGGACTGCTCCCTTCTACTCCCAACCTAGTTGGTCAGCGTCGTGATTCGGATCGAACCGGTGTTGTTATGCGTTCAACGTCTCCAAGCGGTATTGTGAGACAACGGTCTCGGCTGCCGCGGGCTGCTCGGCGCCGTAGTGGTGGGTAACGAACCGACCGTAACCCGGCGCAACGCAGATGTCCCTGCCGTCGTAAACGGTCTGGCCGCGGACGATCGTCCGGACCACCTTTGCCCGGCACCGCCGCCCGTGCCACGGCGTCCACTTGTGAAGGCTGAACTGCATCGAGCGGTCGATCGTCCACTCGTCGTCCAGGTTGTAAATGACCAGGTCCGCGTCGGCGCCGATCCGGATCGTCCCTTTTCTCGGGAAGAGCCCGAGCCGCTTTGCACATCGAGTCGCGCTGTACTGGGCGAACTGGTCGAGCGGCATGCCGCGATTATGATAGAGCTCGCTCAGCACAAGTGGGATCGCGAACTGGTTGCCGTTCAGCCCGGGCGGCGCATCGTGGATGTTCTTCCAGCCGGCCTCTTTCTCCTCGGTCGTGTACGGCGCGTGGTCCGAGGCATGATAGTCGATCGTGCCGTCGAGCACGTACGACCACATCCGCTCCACGTTGTCCCGCGTCCGCAGCGGCGGACCGCACCGGGCGTAGGGGCCGAGACGCTCCAGCTCGTCCTCGTCCATCAGGAGGTACTGCGGACAGGTCTCGGCCGAGATCGACAGGCCGTTCCGTTTGGCCTGCGCGATCAACTCGGCGACGTCCGCCTGCGTGACGTGGGGCACGTGGACGCGGACCCCGGTGTAGCGCGCCAGGAAGATCAGCCGGTTGACTGCCTCGTACTCAGCGAGCGGCGGCCGGGATTCGAGGTGGGCGCGCGGATCGGTCCGACCAGCCGCAAGCAGGCGCTCCAATGCACGATCGAGGATCGCTCCGTTCTCGGAGTGGACCGAGAGAACGCTGCCGATGCTGGCGACCTGCGTCATCGCATCGACGAGGAGGGCATCGTCGATCCCCGGGAAATACGACATGTTGGAGTGCATGAACCCCTTGAAGCCGACCACACCGGCGTGGTGCAGTGCCGGGATGTGCTCGATGCTGCTTGGGATCACACCGCCCCAGAGCCCAAAGTCGATCACTGCGCCGGCCTCGGCGAGGCTGCGTTTGAGCGCCAGCGTCTTGAGATCTTGGACCGGCGGCTCGGCCTGCGGGTATTCGAGGACCGACGTCACACCCCCGGCCGCCGCCGACATCGTGCCGTGGCGCCAGCCCTCGCGCGGGATCGGGCCCGGCTCACGGAAGTGACAGTGGGGATCGAGCCCACCGGGGAGGATGACGAGTCCCCGGGCGTCGATCCGCTCGTCGGTCGGCGGCAGATCCCGCTCGTCCTCGAGCAGCGCCGCAATCCGGCCATCTCGTATCAGGACGGCCGCCCGGAACACACCGTACTCGGTGGCGATGGTCCCACCGGTGATCCCTACGGAAAGCATGACCGGCACCTCCAATGATAGCAGGAAGTCGCTTTATAGATTGAGCCCCCGAGAACTCACAATTGCCCCTGACGACCCCGTGCGCCTGCCCGGATTCAAGAGCCCAAAGAGCCTAGCAGAGAAGACGGACTGCCCCACACCCCAATTTGGAGGGGAATGTATCCGATAACGCGTGAGTATGTCAACCCAAGTTTGGTTTCAGGCGGATCTGAAGTTTTCCTCGGTGCTGAGGTAAGAAAGCTTTTAAATCATCTGGCTATCTAAAAGGTCGAAGGTGATCTCTTTTGTTGGAAAGTCCCTATCCGGCGGGGCATGGCAAGGAATCCGTGCCAGGTTTGACGAACGGGAAAGTTAGCTGTAACTGCATCGTCATGCCTCGTCCCTCACGAATCCAAATCTTTAGCCCTTTTAGTTGTCTTCCAAACATCTTTCCTATCTGTCAAGCCTGGCACTGAACCCGTCAAGCCCGGCACTGAACCTCTCCGGGGATAGCGGGACTTCATGCGTGGTCCTCATATATCGTTCACCGTTGAATATAATTAATTGGCCGACGGTTGGCTTTGTTGCACCTACGGCTTGAAAACGCTGTTCGCCTCAGTCGCAAGCGCTTGGATCTCCTCGTCAAGCCTCATAAGCTTGAAACGGTCAGGAAAGATGACCTGAAAAACTTTTAAGACGGCCACGGCAACCCTGACAGCCGTTCGCAAGGTGGCAAGGAGGGGGATTGGCTTCAGGAATAAAATTCCAACTCGATAATTGATCTCCTTGTCCGTTTCTGACCTGCTCATTGCAGTCAAGACACCCGGTGGGTTGGGGTGCGCACCCAAGTCGATCGTCATCTCATAGAGTTGGTGTAGTTCCTTCGCCGTCGCGGAATCAAACGACTCGTGCGTGGAACGCACATTCGCAATTGAAAACTCGCTCTTACATTTGGCCTTCGAAGCCTTGTTTTCATTTCGGCACAACCAAATTTCGCTACGCTTCGGCGGCTGCCGATCCTTCGCAGTATGCAGCGCATACCACGCTTGTTCGATCGAGGAGCGAAGTGGAGCGTAAGATTCGAAAAGCTGGCCACTCATAGCAAGCCTTGTTGCTGCAAGGAACGACGAGTGGGCTCGGACCATGAGAAACCGAGTGAGCAGCAACTCTTCGCGATTGTCTTTCTCAACAGTCTCTTCCACACGCCGGAAGGATGCATGCAGCCGTTGCAGGAAGGCATAGATGGGTGCGAGATTGAGCGAAGAGGCGCGTTCGTTGTACTCGGCCTCTGAAAAGAAAGTCGAGAGCGGATCATCACCCCATGGCGGAGGCTTCTGCTCAAGCATTTTGGTCTCGCTTTTCAATTCGGCTAGACCTATAGCGTTTTATCCCTTGATGCCTACGCGTGTTTGGGGGTCGGCGTGTTTGGGGGTCGCGTCTTGCATTACGACAATGTGTGATTGCAAGACCTGTCCCCCTTCACTTCTGAGAGCACCCATTCCGTCTTTCCTGTCTGTCAAGCCTGACACAAACACTGACACAAACACCGAGCTTGGAAAGCGTCGTCGCAACTTAGGCACCTCCAAAGCACTCGACGATGAAGCGACGGAGTTCCTCTTTGTCATTTTCGGGATGGAAGATGCGAAACCGGAGAAGCGCTTCGAGCTTGCTCCTGTGGTCTAAGATGTCCGTGTCCACCGTTACGAGAGCCGCACATCCGGTCTTGTAAGCGGAGTCGACATGCAGCGCATCGCGGCGGTTACCAGGGCCGATAATCCTCATAATCTCGCTCAGGTGCTCCGAGCCCTTGAAGTCGTCCCATGTCCCGGTCAGTTCGTCCCATGTCGTGTTGAGGTCCCGCCACTGGGCGCCGGAGACGACCGCCGAAGGCGCGATATGCCGTGTTCGCGATCCGGGATCGTAGGGAAAATGGACGAG
>Ga0209341_10005065_pt1 | contig 12020 bp, 9 predicted proteins | sample RifCSP13_2_FD_184020 | JGI IMG/M metagenome (GOLD analysis project Ga0209341, IMG submission 184020) | Soil microbial communities from Rifle, Colorado - Rifle CSP2_sed 13_2 (SPAdes) (version 2) | ecosystem: Environmental > Terrestrial > Deep subsurface > Rock core/Sediment | place: Rifle...
GCATGTCCTTCGCCAGGGCGATCAGCTCCTCGATGACCTGCGCCGTCTCGATCGCCCGGTTCTGGTAGCGGCGCAAGGATTGCTCCAAGAGGTCCGCGAAGGAGCGTGCCTGGACGACGTTCCGGCGCGAGCGCGACCGGATCTCGCCGGCGAGCAGCTTGCGCAGCAACTCCACGGCGAGGTTGCGCTGCGGCATCCCGCGCACCTCGGCGAGGAACTCGTCGGAGAGGATCGAGATGTCTGGCTTCCGGAGACCTGCCGCAGCGAAGATGTCGATGACCTCGCCGGAGGCGACCGCTCTCGACACGATCTGGCGGATCGCGTGGTCCAGCTCCTCGTCGGTCCGGCGCTCGCCCGGCGTGCTCTTGGCGAGGACGGCGCGTACGGCCTGGAAGAAGCCGACGTCGTCCCGGATCTCCAGGGCCGCTTCGTGCGGCACCGCGAGCGCGAACGCCTGCGAGAGCTCGGTGACCGCTCGCAAGAGCCGCGCCTTGCCGTCCTCCTGGGCGAGGATGTGCTCCTGCGCCGCGGGCAGCACGGACAGCCGCTCCCCAGCCGTGCCTGCGACCCAGCGCGACCAGTCGAAGCGGTGGAAGAGACCCAGGCAGACCTCGTACTTGCCGAGCATGAGCGCCACGGCCTCGGCCTGATCGATCGCCGTCCGGCCGGTGCCGCCGCTCTCGGTGTAGGTCGCCAGTGCTGCCTTGAGCTCCTCGGCGAGGCCGAGGTAGTCGACCACCAGCCCGCCGGGCTTGTCCCGGAAGACGCGGTTCACCCGGGCGATCGTCTGCATCAGGCCGTGTCCGCGCATCGGCTTGTCCACGTACATCGTGTGGAGGCTCGGCGCGTCGAAGCCGGTCAGCCACATGTCCCGGACGATGACGATCCGGAACGGGTCGGCGGGATCGCGGAAGCGGCCGGCGAGGGCCTTGCGCCGTGCCTTGTTGCGGACGTGCGGCTGCCAGAAAAGTGGATCGGAGGCGGAGCCCGTCATGACGACCTTGATGGTGCCCGCCTCATCTGCGCCGTCATGCCATCTGGGGCAGAGCGTGATCAACTCCTGGTAGAGCTCGACGGCGATGCGTCGGCTCATGCACACGACCATCGCCTTGCCGTCCATCGCCGCCAGGCGGTTCTCGAAGTGGTCCACGGGGTCGCGGGCGACGAGCGCCAGGCGGTTCTCCGAGCCGACGACCGCCTCGAGCTGGGCCCACTTGCTCTTGAGCTGCTCCTTGCGCTCGACCTCCTCGCCCTCGGTGACCTCTTCGAACTCGGGGTCGATCGTGGGTCGCTCGGACTCCCGCAGCTCGAGCTTCGCGAGCCGGCTTTCGTAGTAGATCGGCACGGTGGCCCCGTCGACGACCGCGCGCTGGATGTCGTAGACGCTGATGTAATCGCCGAAGACGGCCCGCGTGCTCGCGTCGGCCTTCTCGATCGGCGTCCCGGTGAAGCCGATGAACGAGGCGTGCGGTAGCGCGTCGCGCATGTGCCGGGCGAAGCCGTCGATGAAGTCGTACTGGCTGCGGTGGGCCTCGTCGGCGATCACGACGATGTTCCGACGCTCCGAAAGGACCGGATGGCGGTCACCCTTCTCCTCGGGGAAGAACTTCTGGATCGTCGTGAAGACGACGCCGCCTGAGCCGACGCGGAGCTTCTCGCGCAGGTCGGACCGATCGGCGGCCTGGACGGGTGCCTGCCGGAGGAGGTCCTGACAGCGAGCGAACGTCCCGAAGAGCTGGTCGTCGAGGTCGTTGCGGTCGGTCAGGACGACGATCGTCGGGTTGGCCATCGAGGGTTCGAGGATCACCCGGCCCGCGTAGAAGGCTATGGTCAGGCTCTTGCCCGAGCCCTGGGTGTGCCAGACGACGCCGACCCGCCGATCGCCGGGGTCGCCGCCGGGGTTCGTGCCCGCCTCGTAGCGACCCGGCCCCTCCGCGACTCGCTCGACCGCGGCCGCCTGCGCCGCACGGAGCGTCTCCTCCAGCGCGACGTTGACCGCGTGGAACTGGTGATAGCCGGCGATCTTCTTCGAGAGGACGCCACCGCCGAGGTCCTCGAAGACGACGAAGAAGCGGAGGAGATCGAGGAACCGGCGCCGCTCGAAGACCCCCTCGAGGATGACCTCCAGCTCGGGAAGGTCCGCCGCCGCGTCCTCCCGGCCGCCGATCGTGCGCCACGGCTTGAACCACTCGCGCCCCGCGCCGAGCGCGCCGATCCGCGCCTGCACCCCGTCCGAGACGATGAGCGCCGCGTTGTACGTGAACAGGGCCGGGATCTGCGCCTCGTAGGTCTCGAGCTGCGCCAAGGCCGACCAGATCGTCGCGTTCTCGTCGGCCGGGTTCTTCAGCTCGATGACCGCGAGCGGCAGCCCGTTGACGAAGAGGACCACGTCCGGACGGCGGGTGTGCTGACCCTCGACAACCGTGAACTGGTTGACGGCCAGCCAGTCGTTGTGTCCGGCGTATCGAAGTCGAGAACGACCGCCTGGTCGCCGGCGATCGAGCCGTCCGCGCGCCGGTACTCGACCGTCACGCCGTCGACAAGCATCCGGTGGACGGCTCGGTTGCGCTCGATGAGCGACGGCGCGTCGGCCCGAGTAAGCCTGCGGAAGGCGTCCTCGAGCGCCTCGGCCGGGAGCTCGGGGTTCAGCCGGACGAGCGCCTGGCGCAGGCGGCGGTCGAGGATGACGTCGCGGTACCCCGGGTCCGTGCGCTCGGCGCCCGGCATCCCGACCGCGATCTCTGGGCCATGGAGGACGGTGTAGCCAAGTCCGTCGAGCCAGCCGAGGGCAGCGTCCTCGACGACGGACTCGGCGAAGCGGTCCGTCATGCGCCGTCGTCCCCGAGCAGGTTGAGGATCACCCGGATCACGAGCTGCTTGTGGCCCGGGTCGCTCTCGGCGATGAGCAGGGCCAGCGCGACCAGGGCGTTGTCGGCGAAGCGTAGCGTGGAGTCGGAGCGCAGGAGCACGCCATTCAGCCGCTGGTACTCGAGAAAGAGCAGGCTGCCGATCCGCTTGTTCCCGTCGACGAAGGGGTGGTCCTTGATGACGAAGTACAGGAGGTGCGCGGCGCGCGCCTCGACGCTCGGGTAGAGGGGCTCGCCGTCGAAGGTCTGCTCGATCGACCGCAGGATCCCCGCGAGCTGCTCACCGCGTTCCTGGCCGAAGAGCCCGGTCACTTCCCCCCGGGCCGCGAGGGCATCGCGCATCTGGACGATCGCACGGCGGGCGGCGTCAAGGGTGAGGTCGGCCGTCGGCGGGCTCGGGCGGGCAGGGGTCTCCGGGAGCCGGTCCTCGTCGTACTCCAGCAGGAGTCGCCAGGAGCGGGCGTACTGCTGCACCACGTCCAGCACCGCCCGGCCCTCGTCCGTTATGAGCGCGTGATGGTCGAGCGTGCGGGCCAGCAGCGCGACCGCCTGCTCGATCTCGTCCAGCCCCTTCTCGCGCAGCCGACGCTCGTTGAGCGAGTAGCCCTGCAGCACGTGATCCCGGAGCGTGCGGGTTGCCCAGATGCGGAACTGCGTGCCGCGCTTCGAGTTGACGCGGTAGCCGACGGACAGGATGGCGTCGAGGTTGTAGTGGTCCACCTCGCGGGTGACGGTTCGACCGCCCTCCGTTTGAACTTGTGCAAGTTTTGCACTGGTTCCCTCGACGGCCAGCTCACCCTCGGCATAGACATTGCGGAGGTGCTTGGTGATGACCGAGCGCTCTCGGCCGAATAACTCGGCCATCTGCGCCTGGGAGAGCCAGACCGTCTCCCGCTCGAGCCGCACGTCAAGGCGGACTTGCCCATCGGGAGCCTCGTAGAGGACGATCTCGTCGCTGGGCAGCAGCGGCAGGGCGACTTCGAGGAGCTTGCGCTTCGGCGTGGTCACGACTGTCCTCGCCCGGCTTGGCGGCGAGATCGAGCGGGAACACCCGGAAACTTCCGTCCGGGGCCGTACTCGATATTTGGTCCGCGCTGCTGCGTCGACGTCTTGACGAGGACTTCTCGGTCGACCAAATCCTTGATGATCCCGGTTGCCTGGTAGACATCCACCTCGAAGATGTTCCGAATCGTCTTGTTCGTGATTCGGCTGTACTCATTGACGTGGTCGATGACCTTGCGATCGATGTCGTCGACCGTCCTTCGTTGATATCGAACCGCCGGGCCGAGGGCGCGAAGCGCGTCGCCCCGCAGCCGGTAGGCCGGATGAGCGCGGCGCAGGGTCCCCCTGGTCGGCTCGAGGATCCCAGGCGGGTCCGCGCTCAGGCGGCGGAGTACTGCCTCGGCCTCCTCGCCGCCCTTCTGGAGGAGGGGCGCAAGGGCCTGGGCGTTCGTCGTGCGACGCGTGCACAGCGTGAACAGGACGAGCATCGTGTCCGTGTCGCTTCGCTCATCCTCGGGGAGTTGCGCCACGTAGCGGGCGATCCGCGTGTTCTGGCTTCCGCCTACGAGAGACACTCGGACGCCGTCGATCCCGTCCTCGATCAAGGGGAGATCGCGCCCCGCACGGATCATTTCCCGGTACATGCGGTCGACACCGCGTCCGGTCTCCTCCGCCAAGCCCAAGACGCGGAATGCCGCCGTCAGGACCAGGTTCCTTGGCTTGGATGGGTGGGTCAGGATGTTATCTGGGGTCACGCCGGCGACGAGCGGGCCGGGCGAGGAGACCGCGAGCACCGTCTTGGAGTGGTCGACGAGGACAGGTCCAGCCAGGCGGTGGTCTCGGTGGAGCACCCCGTTCGCGACAGCCTCACGGACCGCCAGGTCCGGGAAGTCCGCAACGTGGATCTGCTGCCCGTCTGGCAGCGTGATCGGCACCGTGTTTCGCCGGGCATCCACCAGCTCCAGGACCCGTTGGAATGCCAAGATCAGCGGACTGCTGATCCGCTCCACTGCGGCCGGCTCGCCGCCTGGCGTTGGCCGGTACTGATAGAGGACGGTTGGAGAGGCCCCGGCCAGGGGATCGCAGAACAAGACCTCGCCAGCCTTGAGGAGTCCGCCACCAGCGTCGACCACACCGAGGCCTCGCAGGAGGTCCCGGTCTGACAGGCGCGCGAGATCCTGTCGCTTGTCGGGGAGTGCCGCGAGTCGGGCCCGAGCCGCTGCGATCGCGAGGGCTGACATATCCGCGCTGGCACGTTCGGATGCCTGAGCCGACCAGTCGAATCCCGTCCGCTCGTCTCGCAAGCGGGCCTGGTCGGCGGCAGACATCGTGATGCAACGCTGAGCGTCAACGCGTCTGTACGCACGTCCCTGAGTGTCCTGGTGGACCTCGATCCCCTCCGGAACGACGATCACCAGCAGACGGGCGCCGAACCTCTCATCGACGCGGACGTCGAGTGTCATCGGCGGCGCCGTACGTTCGTGGATGAGCCGACGGACACGGTCGGGTTCTGTCGTCGTTCCGACGAGAGCCACAGGCCCGGACGCCTTGTCATCGACACCGACCACGATGGTTCCGCCGACGGCATTCGCGAAGCAGACGGCGGCCTCGGCGAGCGATCGACCCATCTCGCGAGCATCGGGGACCTCCTGCTTGAAGTCGAGCGTCCGCGACTCGAGATCGGCGGCTGTTCGACCGGCCAGCACTGCCGCGATGGCGTCGCCGTATTCATAGAGGTTTGTCACTGGGCACCGTGGTTTGCGCGATAGTTTCCTTGAGGCACCACAATATCACTCAGTAAAACTCTTGGCAAACTCGCGCCCCTAGGGCGACCGGCTTGTCTGAAGGCGCAACGTGCAAGTCTGCCCCCAGAAGCCGGCATTCCCGATGACCGTCACGAGCATCCGCTCACAGAGGTCGGTGACGGTCCGGTCGTAGTCCCCCGCGCTGACCATCGTCAGATTCCCAGGACCGACTCGCGGAAGACCTGCGCCTGCTCCTTGCCACGGCGCGGATCCCTCAGGGAATCGAGGTAGATCCGCGTGTCCGCGGCCAGCCAGATTCCGTCGACCTCGCGGCGGAATCGCAGCTCCGCGTCATCCGCGCCCTGGACAATCACCAGGTTGGAGCCCTCTTCCGCCTGCCGAGCCTCCAGGGCTTTCAGCGCCTCGCTCGCCGGGATGGCGGCCGTCACGCGGACCTGGGTGACGGGAACCGACGTGAATACGGGAGCCAGGATCGCCCCGGCTGCGATCCCCGTGATCGCGTGCGTGATCCCGGCCCCACCCAATCGCTCGGAGAGCAGCGCAGCGGTTCGGGTGCCGGGCCGGGTGAGCACAAAGGCCGCCGTGCGCCGAGCGCCCCGCTCCCTCTCCTCGTCGGCCCAGAGGTCAAGGAGCGCGGCGGGGTTCGTGACGCGGCGAACCTTGCGGGGGCCACGGCCCTCCGCAGCCATGATCCCGGCGCTCTCCAGGCGGGCGAGCACTCGATGGGCCATCCCGGTGGACACGCCGGCCTTGGCGGCGATGTCCGCAATGCGCCACGAACGGTCACGATCGAGCAGGAGCGCCTGCGCTACGAGGCCCGCCTTGCCGGCCAGCCGCGCCCGGACCGGCGTCTGATCAACGATGACCGCCCCGCCTGAGAACGATCCCGTTCGGACGAACACGCCAGGAAGTCGGATCGACGCGTTCCCGAGGCCGTCCACGTACGCAACGCCGTTCGCCTCGAGGATCTCCCGCGCTCCCTGGCTCGTGCGCTCGGCGACGAGGATGAAGTCGCGGCCGGCGGGGGTGCGGCGGGCAAGTGCCACCACCGCGTGGGCATTCGCGGCGTCGACGCGCCGCTTCGCCTCCACGACGATCGGCCGCGCCCGGTCCTCGATGCGGATTTCCGCGTCAGGGCTCCACGCCGAATCGAAGCCGGGCTGAGCGTGGATGACGCCCAGCGCCCACGCGTCGAGCGGGGCCTCAATCTTCACTGCATATTCGTTCTTCACAGCAGTAGTGAAGATAGTGGTTCGAGTGAAGATGTCAAGCCCCCGGGCGACCGCAGGTCCAGTTTCTGCAGCGGTTGCCAGGCCTGCTCGGCACACATCCAGGCCGGCTTGGATACTCGAAGCATGGGCTGCCATTTGTCAAAGTAATCTGCCGATTGTTTGAACAAGGTCGTGCTCATCTGCTCGATGGACTGGAGAATGCCTCCGGCGTCGGGCGCTGCGACCGGGACTATCGGCGCGTAAGGCCTGCTGCTCGTGGCACGATAGCTCGCGGCGATGGCCGACAAGATTGCAGGCGAGGAGCGGGGTGGCGAACGAGATCGCACTGCGACAGCGCTGGAAGCTCGGGGCTCGGATCGGCGATCCGTCAGGCTTCGGCGCGATCTACCTCGCAACCGCTGAGGACGGCACCTCCGGCGTCGTCAAGCTCATCCCGAAGCGACCGGGCGCCGAGCGCGAGATGCTCTTCGAGGACCTCGCGGGCGTGCCCAACGTCGTACCGATCATCGACAGCGGCGAGACGCCTGACGCCTGGGTCATCGCCATGCCGCGCGCCGAGCGCTCGCTTCGAGCAGAGCTTGAAGCTGCCGGCGATCAACTGACGGTCGAGACGGCTCTTCCCATCCTCATCGACATCGCGCGGGCGCTCGCCGAACTCGACGGGCGGGTCGTCCACCGCGACCTGAAGCCCGAGAACGTGCTGCGCCTCGATGGCGCCTGGTGTTTGGCCGACTTCGGCATCGCCCGGTACGCCGAGGCATCCACGGCCCCCGAGACCTGGAAGGGGGCCTTCTCCGCCCCGTACGCGGCGCCCGAGCGGTGGCGCTTCGAGCGAGCCACCTCGGCCGCGGATGTCTACTCCCTCGGCGTGATCGCCTACGAGCTTCTGATGGGCGCGTGGCCATTCCCCGGACCGACGTTCGACGACTTCCGTGAACAGCACCTCCACCACGACGCCCCCGACGTCACTGGCGCGGCGCCGGCCTTCGCGGGCCTTGTGGCGGAGTGCCTGTTCAAGCCGGCCGGGTCGCGCCCGGCTCCGAAGAACCTGCTCGCCCGACTCGAACGGGTGTCGCCGCCGCCCTCGCCAGGCGCCGCCCTTCTTCAAGCCGCGAACGCCGCGGTGCTGGCGGCGCAGGCTGAAGAACACGCGCGGGCCTCGGCCGCGATGTCCGAGGGTGAGCGGCGACAGGCTCTCTTCGGTACGGCCACTCGGACCCTGAAATCGATCAGCGCCCAGGTCCGCCAGGCCGTGCTCGACAACGCCGAGGCGGCCACGCCGGCGGGACAGACGGAGTTCGACGACTGGGCCCTTGCGCTCGGTCCGGCCGTGATCGGCATGGATCCGGCGACGCACCCGAAGCCCGAGCCGTGGGGCGCCTGGAAGCCGAAGATCGACGTGATCGCGTACGGCACGATCGGCGTCATCATCCCAGCGGATCGCTTCGGCTACCGGGGCCGGGTCCACGCGCTCTGGTACTGCGACGCTCAGACCGAGGGTGTCTACCGCTGGTATGAGACCGGGTTCATGGTGGCAGCCATGATCCCGAAGCGGAGCGCGTTCTACCCCTTCGCCTTCGACCCGGACGAGAACGCGGGCAAGGCCCTCTCCAACGCCTTGACCGAGTGGCAGGTCGCTTGGCCCTTCACGCCGATCGACCAGGGTGAGGAGGGTCCGTTCATCGAGCGGTGGCTCGACTGGTTCGGGCAAGGCGCTCAGGGACAGCTGGTCATGCCGTCCAGCATGCCCGAGCGGCCGGTCGGATCGTGGCGGCGGTGACGGCTCCTTTGGCGGTCGTACAAGTGATATGGATGTCAGGATCTTGCCCGCGCAAGGATCTCTGACGGAGCCTTCGCACACGCCACGAGATCCGCGCTCGAACTGACTCTGGCTCGGGCTTCACGCCGACCACAAGCGCGATGTTCTCTGGCTGCGCCAGCCACGGCCTGAAGTCGGCGGCCTCGCCCAGCCACGCTTCCCGCAGCTCCAAGCGCTCGCGGCGACCGAGCAGGGGCTTCGGCGAACCGATCACAACAACCGTGCCCCCGCGACGCGCCGAGCGTCCGCTACTCGCAATTCGCCGGAAATCAGCTTTGGCAGCAGCGTGTCGCGCAACGTGGTGACGGTACTGGACTCGATCAGAGCAGAGCGGAGTCGCTCCAACGTGGCGCGCACCGTGTCCTCAAACGCCTCGATCAGGGCAGTTGACGGCAAAGCGACCGAAACGCCCGCGAGCGTGTCGCGCGTGATCGTGTCAAACACGGAACCATGGGCGTGCTGCTGAAGGCTGCCCACCAGTTCTCGCGCAGCGAAGTACGTGAAGAACCCGTGCGCCCCCGCCTTGCCCAGGACTCCGTAGCAGGACTGGTTCATGGCCATGGGAACGCCTACCAGCGCGACTCTGCCGACCGTCCCCCGAGCCGAGATGATCGTCGTACCCACTGGAAGAACCCGAGTCGATGACTTCTCGACCCCTTCGCCGGTGATCTTCTTCTCTGTGTTCACGACCCAAACGTCCGATCTAGTCGGAGCGTCCACAACAGAGAACCAAGGGATGTCGCCGTTCCAGTACTCCGCCACCGAAGTCTTCGGCGTACCGCCGCCGATGATCTCGATGGTAGCTGAGAACGGCTGCACCTCCCACCCCTGCGGGACCTCACCCAGTTCCGAGTCCACGAACGAATCTGGGAACAGGTCGGCGATGTGTGGCGGTAGGCCGGGGTCGCGCTCTTCGGACTTGGCGCGGACGGGGTCGAAGTCGACGAACCAGGACTTGAAGAGGGTTCGAGCGATGGCCTCCAGGGTCTCGTTCGTCCGCCGGTTCAGCTCGATCTTGTCGTCGAGAGCGCCGAGGATGCGGGCGATTTCGTGTTGTTCGGGGAGCGGGCGCCAGCGAACGCGAAGCGTCGAGAGGTCGCTTCCGCGGATACCGGATGCACCCGCGCCTTGCTCGACGATGCTTCGAATTGCGGCACGACCATGAGGCGAAAGCAGGTAGTAGAAATAGAAGAGCGGCTCCGCTTGGCGCGGGTTCAGTCTCACGCGCGTGACGTGAGACTCAAAGGTCACCGGCTCATCATCGCCGAGGAAGATCGAGCACTTCCCCGCTCCCTCAAGGACCAACGACTGCCTGGCGAAGAGCAGATCGCCTGGGCGCAACAGAAACCGCTCGGCCTCAGGATCGCCAAGCGGGACTCGATCCATCGCGGCATCACGGAGCCTCGGATGAGCGAAGAGCTCGCCCATGTTCACCATCTTGGTTCCTGCGCCGCGGACGGACATCGGTCGAGTCAGTCCGTTCCGCGGCGGCCCCGCGAAGAGCTCTCCGAACAGGCGAGTGTCAACCGCCATACCCAAGCTCCTGCAGGTTGGCGGCGATTGCGGCGTCGAGGCCCGCGCCCTCGGCCTGCTGCTCGCGCAGCGTGGCGGTGAGCCGGCGCATCTTCTCGTCGAACGGCTCGGCGTCCTCCTCGGCGGCTGCGGCGCCCACGTAGCGCCCCGGCGTGAGCACGTGGCCGTGCTTGCGGATCACGTCGAGCCGCGCGGCCCGGCAGAAGCCCGGCACGTCGGCGTACTCGCCCCCGCCCTCATCCCCGCGCCAGGCGTGGTAGGTGCCGGCGATCTTGGCGACATCCTCGTCGGTCAGCTCCCGGTGCGTCCGATCCACCAGCGTGCCCATCTTCCGGGCGTCGATGAAGAGCGTCTCGCCACGCCGGTCGCGGAAACGGCCGTTGCGCCGGTCGCGGGCGAGGAACCAGAGGCAGACCGGGGATCTGGGTCGAGTAGAAGAGCTGGCCGGGCAGGGCGACCATGCAGTCGATCAGGTCCGCCTCAATGATCGCCTTGCGGATCTCGCCCTCGCCCGACTGGTTCGTCGACATCGAGCCGTTGGCGAGGACGAAACCGGCGATCCCGGTCGGTGCCAGGTGGTGGATGAAGTGCTGGACCCAGGCCGAAGTTCGCGTTGCCCGCCGGCGGCACGCCGTGGGCCCAGCGCTTGTCGTCCTTGAGCAGTTCGCCCCGCCAGTCGCTGTCGTTGAAGGGCGGATTGGCCAGGACCCAATCGGCCTTGAGGTCCGGATGGCGGTCGTTGTGGAAGGTGTCGCCGTGGGCGATCTGGGCGTCGATGCCGCGGATCGCGAGGTTCATCTTGGCCAGGCGCCAGGTGGTGTAGTTGGACTCCTGCCCGTAGATCGAGATGTCGCCGAGCCTGCCGCTGTGGGCCTCGATGAACTTCTCGCTGCTGACGAACATGCCGCCCGAGCCGCAGCACGGGTCGTAGACGCGGCCCCGATACGGCGCCAGCATCTCGACGAGGATCCGGACGACGTGGGACGGCGTGTAGAACTGGCCGCCCTTCTTGCCCTCGGCGCTCGCGAACTGGGCGAGGAAGTACTCGTAGACGCGGCCGAGCGTGTCCTTCGCGCGGTCGGCGGGGGCCCCGAGCGCGATGTCGCTGACGAGGTTGATGAGCTGGCCCAGGCGCTGCTTGTCGAGGCCGGGCCGGGCGTAGTCCTTGGGCAGCACGCCCTTGAGGGTCGGGTTGTCCCGCTCGATGGCGGTCATCGCGTCGTCGACGAGCGTGCCGATCGTGGGCTGAGGGGCGCTGGCCCTGAGGTGCGACCAGCGGGCCTCCTTCGGCACCCAGAAGATGCTCGCTGCGCGGTACTCGTCGGCGTCCTCGGCGTCGGCGCCCAGGGCGCGCTCGGCCTCGAGCTCGGCGTGCTTCGCTTCGAAGGCGTCGGAGATGTACTTGAGGAAGATCAGGCCGAGGACGACATGCTTGTACTCGGCCGCGTCCATGTTGTTGCGCAGCGCGTCGGCGGTCTGCCAGAGCTTCGCCTCGAAGCCGCCGTTGGCGTTCGTCCCGGTGGTGGTCCTGGCTTGCCTCACGCTCCACCCCCTCTGCCCGTGCCCTGACCCGGGGCGAGCGCTGCGTGACTCGCGTGGCCGGCCGACCCTCACACGGTGGACTGCCCGGAGGATACCTCGGGCCTCATCGGCAGGAACAGGTCACGTCGGGGATCCCGCGAGGCGGGCGCGGTACGTACACTGCACCCGGGGCGATGGGGCGGGTCGCAGGAGGGCTTGAGATGACGGCGGAGGCGGTCGGGCAGCTCGGGCTGGGGGTCATCGGTCGCCTGTCCGCCGG
>Ga0209341_10005067_pt1 | contig 12017 bp, 16 predicted proteins | sample RifCSP13_2_FD_184020 | JGI IMG/M metagenome (GOLD analysis project Ga0209341, IMG submission 184020) | Soil microbial communities from Rifle, Colorado - Rifle CSP2_sed 13_2 (SPAdes) (version 2) | ecosystem: Environmental > Terrestrial > Deep subsurface > Rock core/Sediment | place: Rifle...
GAAATACTCGCATTGAAAGGAACAGAGGCTGTAAGCATCACGGGAGGAATAATGAACGTGGCCGAGTCTGGCGACAAAAGTCCCTCAGACCTAGTTCAGATCGCTAGGGAATGAAACCCGGTACAAATCTGAAGGTCCCGAGTCTCCTATCTTCTCCACAGATAGTTAGAACATGCTGTTTCCGCACTTTCTGCAGCGCATGGCAGTCTCATAGTTCAACGTGTAACATTGTCTGCAGCGTATTTTGGGAACGGGAGGCCTATCCCACCTGCAGGTCGCGAAACCAGTTGCAACGGCTCCCATCCCAAGCACCATGACGAAAAACCCAGCGGGAATGAAGAGGACGTTCTGGCCCCAGGAAGCTATCAGGGCGATTCCGACAAGTATCAGAGCCAGGCCGAACCCCATTATCCATATACGTACATCCTTCTCCCCGTAGCCTGTGCTCAACTAGACCTACACATCGACGCGGCTAGATTCGGGAAACGGTATCGTAACTGCGACGATACCTGAGAAGTTACTACGATTTTCGACCGGCACCCGTGCTTCGACAGGTTTTTCCGACGCGAGAACTGTAGGCTAGTAGGGACCGTGGCTATGGTGAGATTGTCGAGGCGGATCATTCGGAGGACGTCCCGAACCCCTTCGTGTTCTAAGCACGGACCATACCAAGGCCCGTACTGTCCGCAATGTTACGAACGGGCCATGGGAGCAACCGCTCCGGAGAAACCGGAGGAATAATCGCGAGTTAAAATAGGAACACCCATTTTTTCCCTGCGCAGACAGTGAGCCCAACTATGAGCGAGCAGTTGGTTCATGAAGTAGGAAATTTTCGAAAGGAGAAAGATTCGTATTTCGGGTCGGACCCGGGCTCTCCAATTCCGGCTGAAGACCGGCTAGGTTTCAAGGGCCTGAAGTACTTCCCGGCTGACCCGGAATATCATGTCAAAGCTCGCCTTACAAGGTCTGGCAAGCCCGAGGTCGTCACCATGACGACGAGCAAGGGTACCATACGACCGTACCTCAAGTACGGCCTGTTCAACTTCCAGCTCCACGGAAGGACCCTGGAGCTGCACGTTTACAAGGCGGCAGACGACCCTCACGATCACTCGTTGTTCGTTCCGTTTACAGACGAGACCTCCGGCAGGGAGAGCTACGGAGCAGGACGATATCTTGACATCGAAGAGAATCGAAGCGCCGATTACGTCCTCGACTTCAACCTAGCCTACAACCCCTATTGCGCCTACAACGAAAACTACGTGTGCCCCTTTCCCGGCAGAGAGAACAGGCTGCCCATTGCTGTCAGGGCCGGCGAAAAGAACTACAAGTGAAGAATCCTTGAAGACGGTTCTACGATCGGAAAAACAGGTCACACGGCGGGACTATTCCGCGGACTTTGCCACTTTGGAGAAAATGGAATGGGCTTTCTCGAAAGGAAATGTATCATTCTTCGAAGAGGTGTTGGACAGCAAACCCAGCCTGATGCTCAGGGTCCACGCGGTATGCATGTTGGCAGATATGAAAGACGAAATGGCTGTACCCGCCCTTTGCAAGGTTCTGCGCCAGGATCCTAGCCCTCTCTCCAGACATGAGGCAGCATTCTCGCTCGGCCAGCTGGGCTTCAAATCTGCGGTCCCCGCCTTGCTAGAAGCCATGGCCAAGGATGAGAGCGTCCTTGTCCGCCACGAGTCAGCAGTTGCGCTAGGGTCCATAGGGGACGAGGGCGCAAAAGAGGGGCTGGAAGAGGCGTGCCGGGACGCTGACGAGGATGTCCGGCTCTCCGCGGAGATCGCCTTGGCCGACCTGGACTTCCTGAAACGTCTAAGGTCTAGGACGAAACAGTAGTCTTCCTACATTGTTGTTGAAGCCTTCCACAGAGACGCTCCCAGACAAGGTTCGAAAGAGCGTCAGCCTTCAGGTACCGAAACGGGCCGGCGAGAACGCTCTAAGACTCCTGTCGCAAATGAAGCTCGTCGACCAAAAGGCTAGGATTAGGCTGGAGGGAGAAACACTTCTCCTCCCCCTTCTTCGGAAGCCTAGTTCAGACGAGGCAACCCGCATCCAGACGCAAATTGGCCCGGCATTAGTCAGCCAAGACGGTTTCGAACCAAAAACCAAGACCGTTCAGAGTCTTGAAGAGGCTCTGCAGGACCAGTTGCCTCCAAGCATGGTTGCGAGCCTACCAGCATCGTTCGACATTGTTGGAGACATTGCGGTCGTCGAGTTTCCGCCTGAACTGTCCAGGCATGAGAGAGTAGTAGCGGAAGGGATCTTGAAGGTCCACAAGAATCTCAAGGCAGTCTTCGCCAGGGCTGGACCAGTCTCAGGCGTTGACAGAGTTCGCCCTCTGCGCCATCTCGTGGGTGATATGAGGACTACCACGGTGCATAGGGAGTTTGGTTGCCGTTACAAAGTGGACCTTTCCAAAGCATACTTCTCTCCCAGGCTATCCACAGAGCATCAGAGAGTAGCCGAGTCGGTAGGGCCCGGGGAGTTCGTGGTTGACATGTTCGCTGGAGTCGGACCTTTCTCCATTTTGATAGCGAAGAGGCGGGGTGACGTTGTGGTTCACGCTCTTGACTCCAACCCCGAGGCGGTGAGGCTCCTTGAAGAGAATGTTCGGCTTAACAATCAAGAGGGAAAAGTCACGGTCTGGGCCGGGGACGCACGGGCCATTGTCGAGAGAGACCTTCGTGGAAAGGCTTCACGAGTCATCATGAACCTTCCCTCCGCGGCGAAAGAATTCGTGGACGTGGCCTGCAAAGCGCTCCACACTGACGGAGGAGTCTTGCATTACTACACCTTCGCCGACGGTCTCGACTACAAAGAAAAGGCCCTTGGGGAGCTAGACCGGGCCCTGGGTTCTTGTTCTTGGAAACTGAGGACAAAGATTGGGGTCCGGCCGGTCAGAGGCGTCGGCCCCATGCATTGGCAAGTGGTCGTGGACGCCAGAGTCGTTCCTATGGGGTAGCTGAGATTTCTATCGTCACGGTTTCGGCCGGGTCTTGGAGAAACTTCACTACTCTCCGAGGAATGTCGACAGCAGCCTTGTTAGAATAAACCATCAAAGTTCTCCCAGACACGAATCCACTCTTTCTGACAACAATCTCATGAGGGTCTGTGAAAGTTAGTGCACTGGACCCTCTTCCCTCAACAGTAAAGCTCTCGCCTCGCACCCGCATCGTGAGAATCCCACGTCCCGTCTCCGACGACAACGCTTTCTTCAGAGCAGCGGGGAGATCTCTTAGGCCAAAGTCCGCTCGAACGGCGACAATGCAATCTCCACGCTTTGTAAGGCGTGGCTCGGTCGTAATCTCAAGTGTCGTAGGATGAGACGATACTATTGCGGGATGGCCTCGGGCTATAAAGGCGAAGAGCAAACCGCCCAGTGGCAGTGATAAGGATTCTAATATCCTTCAGTCCACAGGGAATTACGCACCGGGGGGATAAACAAGGCCCACAGATTTCGCCTTCGAACGGGAGAGAATGGTTACGGGGCTCATCTCAGAGAACCTTCTTCGATCGGAACGGGTCATCGGGTCTATGAAGAAGGTCCCGCGGGAACACTTCGTCCCCGAACACCTTCGCCAGTACGCGTACAGTGACACTCCGCTTCCAACGGGTCATGGCCAGACGATCAGTGCGCCACACAGCAGGTGACAGCTGGGCGTGACATGGTCGCGATCATGAACGAGGCCCTCGATCTAAGACCCGGTTTGAAGGTCCTGGAGGTTGGCGCTGGTAGTGGATACCATGCGGCCACGATTGCCGAAATTGTAGGGCTAGAAGGGCACGTTTACACGGTTGAACGGGTCGAAGAGCTGGCCCGGTTTGCTCGACAGAACCTTGAACACGCGGGCTATTCGGAGAGGGTCACACTTGTACAGGGCGATGGTTCGCTGGGTTATGCTGAGCGAGCACCCTACGACCGGATGCTGGTGACGGCTGCTGCTCCTGACGTTCCGCCGAGACTTGTGGAGCAGCTGGACAAGGGGGGGATTCTGGTCGTCCCGGTTGGGGGCCGGTTTTTCCCACAAGATCTAGTCAGAATTCGCAAGAAGCCTGATGGACGAATTGAGAGGAGCACCCTCGGGGGAGTCGCCTTCGTCCCGCTCCTGGGCGAGCACGGCTTCAAAGACTAACTGAAGAAGGACTCAAGGGTCTTCTTTCCCGTTTCCGAGACAAACCCTACTTTGGCCTTAGCAACAGCGGTCCGGACCCTTTCCTCGTTGAAGTCTCTGTCACCGCACAGAAACTCTACCAACCGGTCGACATCAGGTTCCCTCCACTGAAGAGCATAGTTTGACGTTACTTCCGGCTTGAGGAATATGCTCCTTATGCGTTCCAGTTCTGCCGGAGGTTGAAACTCGGGCTTTGACCTAGCAATGCTATCTATGGACCCGTGTTGCTTGATGAGCTTCAGAGCGGTCTTAGGGCCAATTCCCTTGAAACCGTCGGGGTTGAAATCCGTCCCGATCAGTATGCCAAGGTCTATGAGTTGTTCCCGTGTCAGTTGAAGCTCTCGCAGCGCATCATCCATCGTCAGCGTCTCTGGGTCCACTTGAACGAAAGCCTCCCTCATCGGGAGCTTCCTCCTACCGCTGATGGCCAGGTTTCGAACCAGTCGCTTGGCACCGAACAGAATCGAGTCAAAATCCTGGCTTACAGCAGCCCAAACGTCTCCTCGGGTTGCCATGTCGGCCGCTTGAGCCTCCCCTTCGGACGGGGCCCGCACGTACGGCACACCTAGGTGTGTTAGCAGTTTGATCGTGTCTTCCACCATCATGTCCTTCAGACTGGCGGTGGCTTGAGCGTACTTGCGAGCTTCCTCGACCCGGCCCTTCGCCAGGGCTGCTTCATACTTGACAACCGCTTCTTCTTTGATTGCGCGTCTCCTCTTGATCTCAACCTCCTTCAGGGCCGGAGGCCTGCCGTCAAACACGTAGACGAGCCTGATGCCCCTCTCTGCAAGGTTCGTGGTCCGGTAGAGTAGGCCGCTTAGGTGACTGGTCACGCGTCCCTGCCTGTCCATCAAGGGCGCGCCGGTAGGGCCGCGGATTATGGCGAGGAACTGGTAAAGCGCGTTGTACGCGTCAACCGCAAACGTCTTCCCTGAAAGCTCCTCCAGGGTCGTCTTTGTTCTCGGAACTAGGTCGGCTAGATCAACGCCCACAGGAAGGCCCTCCAAAGCTCCTGTTTTTCAAGGTCTTCGCCGAAACTGTCCCACACGCTTCGCTATCATCGCTGCCACAGCCCCTGCGCCGACTCCTCCGTCAATGTTGACCACGGACATTCCCAGGGAACACGACTGAAGCATCGCGGCCAAAGCGGCCAGACCCTTCTCTCCAAACCCGTAACTCCTAGACGTGGGAACTCCTACAACCGGCACATCCACCATTCCCGCAACGACTGTCGGGAGGGCACCCTCTCTGCCCGCAACCACCAGTATCACATCTGCATCCCACCTCAAGAGCTGTTTCAGCGGCTCAAACAGCCTATGGAGGCCCGCGACACCGACATCGTAGTAGGCTCGAGTGTCGCACCCCATCTCCCGAGCCACAACCTCGGCCTCCTCCGCCACTGGAATGTCAGAGGTCCCGGCGGTAAGTAGGCCAACCCGGCCCCCGTTTGGTTTGGTCTTGTAGGAGCCCGATTTGACCAGAACCATTCGGGAACGAGGCATAAACTCCAATCTGTACCCGTCCCGAATCCTGGAACGTACAGCCTTTAGATGAGCCCGGTTCGCGCGGCTGATGATGGCGCGTCCAGTCTGCTCCACCATCGACCGCGCGATTTTCGCAACATCACCTGGCTCCTTTCCTTCCGCCAGAATAATCTCCGGCAGTCCTTTCCGAATCTCGCGGCCAACATCGAGCCGTGCGATGTTGGAAATCTCTTTCAAAGCCAGCATTCGATTCTTCTTTTGCAGAGTTCTCAGGCTTCGCTGAAACTCGGATACGGCCAAACTCTTTTCGCCATTCTGTAGCAAGAAGTAAACCGTTTAAAGTGCAATGCTAGTTGAATATTGAACGCATTGCAAACCTCTGTAGATTCAGCTATAGACTTGAAAGTTGAGAAGGCTGTAAACTTCATCGCCCAGTTCAACGGAGTCGTGGTCGCGCTCTCCGCCGGCGTCGACAGCTCACTAGTAGCAAAGCTCGCTCAGAAGGCTCTCGGCGACCGCGCCATAGCCGCGACCGCGGTCTCCGAGTCGCTGCCACCAGGCGAGCTTGATATTGCGAAAAAGACCGCGGCTGGTATCGGCATCAAACACGTCATAGTGCGAACAAACGAGCTCCAGAATCCCAGCTACGCGGCAAATCCCGCTGACAGATGCTACTATTGTAAAGACACGCTCTACAGGGAACTGAGAGGGCTCGCCGAGGACTTGCAGTTGGAAGCGATCATGGATGGGACACAGGTGGACGACTTGGACGAAGATAGGCCTGGCCGTAGAGCCGCAAGAGAGGCCGGCGTGAAGAGTCCTCTGCTTGAAGCAGGGTTCTCAAAGGCCGAGGTCAGGGAAGCCGCGAAGGTTCTAGGGCTTTCGGTCTGGGACAAGCCTGCCATGCCCTGTCTGTCTTCAAGAATACCGCACGGACAGGAGGTTACGTTGGACAAGCTCTCGGCAGTGGGCGAGGCGGAGCAGTTCATCAAGCAGCTGACAGGAGTACGTGACCTTCGGGTCCGTCACCATGGGACCCTGGCTCGGATCGAGGTCAGGCCAGAGGACCGTCACCTCTTCTATGATGAGGGTCTAATGGACAAGATTGACTCCGAGTTGAGGAGTATTGGCTTCGCCACTGTGACTCTTGACCTTCGGGGTTATCGAAAGCCCCGGGCTCCTGACACGGCCGAAGGGGTTGTACTGCCGGTTCTCAACATGACCTAGTAGGCGGTCATCTGCGACGCGTCTCGAGGCCAACTGTCCGATTTGTGCACGCGAGCTTGACCCTCGGGGTGTTTGCAGAAACTGTGGATACTGTTCGAGTTGCAGTATGGACTAGGTTGTCGACCACCTCCTTTCCTTTGGTTGGACACTAACTGCCCCGAGCGGGTGGGCAACCCTAACCCTATATTCTGGACCGTGTCAGCTCTGTAAGGGTCAATTTGGAGCAAGCTCCTCGGAAGTCGACCGGACTGCTCGGGAGAATCGTTCTTACTATACTCATCGGGACGGGCTTCCTGTCAGGCTCGCTAATCTACGCGGCCTTCTACGCGGCCGAACACAGCTGGTTCCAGAGGATTGTTGTGGTTCTAGTAGGACTCACTCTTGCAGTTGGCTCCATATCACTTGTCTGGGTAACGTGGGCCCTCCCGCGGAAGGTCCTAGAGTGGGGCGGGGAAGAGAAGATGAGGATCGTCGACCGGAAGGGAATCGTTTCGATAATTGCAGGCGCGGGCTTTCTCACGGGGCTTCTGACTTATGTCGGGTTTTACACTGATGGCCTGTCGACCTTCCAGAAGATTGTGATTGTGCTCGTCGCCCTGATTCTTACAGGAGCAGTTGTCTCCATCATCTCCCTGGTATGGGGGAAAAGCCGATGGAGACGTATGATGAGGTTCTGACACTAAGGGTACTAAGTCTCCAGACCGACGTGTGTGATTCTAGGCATCCAAACGCATCATTCCTGGTGAAACTTGGGCCGCAGAGACTAGAACCGAATGTATACCTTTTTTAGAAGATAACAGCTAATCGCCTCTCTCAACTTGCCCCGTCGCCAAACCGCGGACCTGTCAATCATAGCCGACAGAGTCGACCCTCATACGTGGTCTTTGTTCCAGGCTCTCCGAACCCGCTTGAAACAGTTGAAGGGGGTGACGATGAAGGTGCAGTACGAGGCCCACAGCCGCGAGCCGGTCCTAGCCTTTTTCTACGAGGGACGCCAGTTGTTTCACCTTCACGCGCGGGGCGACGAGATTAGCGCTACGTTTCACACTGACTACAAATCGCGCCTGAGAATTGTTGACAACCAGACGATAGACTGGAGGCTGCGCGAGCAAGTCCGGAAACGGACATGGGCCGCGTTCACGCTGGCATCCGTAAAGGACCTAGGACCCTTCATGGAACTAGTACGGGTAAAATACCAGCTGATCAGCGAGGAGGTCACAGGCAAGCCCGCTGACGCTCGGCCCATAGCTGTTTAAGATGGGCAGTTCGGTCCCACGAGAACAGAGCGTTCCAAATCATTTGTCAGAGTTCCACCTAGGACCCCGGCTCCAGAGGCTGAAGCAGGTTCTGACAGCCAAGCCCCGTCCCAGCCAGAACGACGAGGTCGAGGCTGTGGTAGGGGTCCTGCTTGTGGAGGAGGCTGGAAGGGGATTGGAGACGCTGCTGATACAGCGACCTGAGAGGCCGAGCGACCCCTGGTCGGGACAGGTCGGTTTTCCCGGTGGGAGAGTAAAGCCCACGGACCCCTCAGCCGAGGACGCGTTGCGCCGAGAGGTTGAGGAGGAAGTGGGAATCGACCTCAAGCCCAACGGGGAAAGGCTGGGACTCCTGAGCGTTCGCCGTCCAGGCCGAAACCCTGAGGTGAAGGTTCAGCCCTGGGTCTACGCCTTGAGAACCCGCCCTCTCCTACGCACTAGCGACGAGGTGGCCGAGGCCTTCTGGGTCTCCGTGCCAGGCCTGGCCTCGAAACACACCAGTGCAGAGGTCGAAATCCGCGGCCAACGATGGACAGTGGACTGCTACTTGGTCGATGGGCACATTGTCTGGGGGTTCACGTTTAGGGTCCTGGAGGAACTAGTGCAGATTCCTGAGGTTACGGCTTCGTCCTAGGCCGGGACCTCCAGCCTCTCAGGGGTCACTCCCACCATCTTGCACGCTTCGCAGACCTTTCCGGACGTTGGCTCTCCGCAGTTCTCGCACGATTGAAGGTTCGACGGCGGTACGCCTGGTTCAGCGAGGTTCCGGAGTTTCAGCATGGCTTTGTAAGAGGAGAAGAGGACGCCTGGGTGAGCAATCTCCAGCCTGTTGAGAATGGTTCGGAGCTCGTTCCGCAAAGCCTCTGTCATGTACGGACACGACGCTGTCTGAAACCTAAGGCCCTCCAGATACCCATAGAGTGCAACTTCTCGCTCGGGAACTTCACACAAGGGTTTCACCCGTGTCAGAAAACGGCCCCTAGGGTCCGATAGAACGGGGTTGAACCTGACAAACCGCTCCACATCGCCCTGGAACAGGTTCAGAAGATATGTCTGGAGAACATCGTCAAGGTTGTGCCCCGTCGCTATCTTGGTCGCTCCGACCTTCCTCGCGCCTAGGTTGATGGCTTTTCTACGGAAGACCCCACAGTACGAGCACGCAGTCATGCGTTCGCGTTTCTGTCTGAGAAAGTCGTCCAGTCCGTATCCGTAGACCTCCTTGAACGACAGAATCTCATGGTCCACTTCCAATTTCTGGCAATAGTCCGACGCAATCTCCACGGCCTCCTCCCTGTAGCCCGCAATCCCCTCGTCAACAGTAACCGCTGTCAGCCTAGTTCTCAAAAACCTAGCGGTCAGTTTCTTGAGAATGATGAGAAGGGTCAGGCTGTCTTTGCCGCCTGAGACGGCCACCGCAACATGGTCGTGCGGCGCTAGCATTTTCCAGCGGCTTATTGTCCTGCGGACCTTTCTCTCAACGGACTCCTTGAAGCACTTCTTGCAGAGGTTGACCCCTTCGTATTCTCGCCGGTAGAACGCAGGGTTATGGTTGCAGAGGTTGCAGAGCTTGTTGACCGTGCTCACCGCAGTAGTACCGTTCCGAAGACTGAGTAGGAGAAGGCCAGGTTGAGGACTAGAAGCGATAGTGAGACAAGGGTTGCAGCGATACGTGCAGGTTTTGTGTTCTTCAAGCCCAGACGGCTTAGAATCGTGTCAAAGTATCGGTCACCGTCAAACGGGAATAGTGGCAGCATGTTCACCAGCCCGACTCCCAAGAGTATGATGATCATCCACTGAAACGTGTTGAACAGGTGATATGACCATGGGGGCAAAAGGAAGGGTATGTTGCTCACGATGTATGGAGACGAATTGATTCCTATGAAGGCTCGGCTAGGGTTGACGGCTGGCGAGCAATCAGGAGTACCGCAGGTTTTCACGGTGTAGTTTACGGCGCTGTTTATTTCGATTGCGAGATAATCGCCTGGCCTTGTGCCGTTCAGAATATTGGACAGGCCTCCGGGCTCGGTTATGGCTGTTCCGTTGACCTGAGTAATAACTGACCACTGAGGAATTCCTGCTTGGGCAGCAGCCCCTCCAGAAACAACGTTCGTTACTAGTGCGCCTGACGAAACCAGCTGGAACATGGAGCTGACAAGAAGGATGACGAGTACCGCTGAGACGATGTTCGTAAAAGACCCCGCGGCGAAGACCCTGAGCTTTGTCCTACTCTTCCTCTTCGCCAGGTCCTCTTCATCAATCTCCACAAATCCCCCAGGCAATACAACTGCCAAGAAGACTCCGGAAGACTTGATTGGAACCTTGTCCAGAACGCTCGTGATTCCATGAGCGACCTCGTGAGGGATTAAGACCGCGGCTATCGCGATGAGTATGTAGGGGAAGATTTCCCACCTGATCGCCAAACCGGGTATGGGCACTATCAGAACTGTTGGGGAGGCTGTGGGGCTGCGAATGATCAGTTGTAAGAGGCTATTCGAAAGCACGTAGATGGCAAGGATGAGTAGTCCGATTCCCATCGCTGCTCCTATGTTGAAGAAGGTTAGCCAGCCGCGCCGCCATCTGTTCCCCAGCCTCTCCATCCAGGTGTTGAAGTGGACGGTTTTCAGCATCAGATAGTAGGGTTTTGCAATTATGCCATGTTTCTCTACCTTGAGGAAGAAGGCGAGGAGGAATATTCCGGCCCAGACCAGGAGGTAGGCTATCAGCGGAATGTAGGGGTCTAGGAGCGACGCCAAGAATTCTCTCTCTTACCGGATTCGTTCCCGTGGCCTAACCGCTCAATATTACTCTTTCAGCATCGATGAAGAGGGGCTGACATTCTCAAACGCGATGCTTCCTCGCCCTAAGCGTCCTGCGAAGAGCGGGGTTCACTTTCGCTTCCTGCTTCAAGGCCTCTTCAAACGATACGCCTTCAGGAACTGGCGCTTTCAAGTAGACACCTGTTCGTCCGATGGTGTCCCGCCGCGTCAGTACCCGGACCCGTTCTCTGACGATGTCAACGCTGATCCTAAGCAAATGCGCGACCTCAGGTTCACGTCCCACAATCATCGATTCAACGTGCCCGTCCTGTGAAGGTTCTACAAGAGTCAGTTTCTTCGTGCATCCAGGGGCTCTTGTCTCCCCCGTGATCTCGGGCAGGGTAACGGTTCCTCCGAACTTGTAGAATTCCAGCTCCAGCCTTCGGAGGGCAGAGAGGGGTATTGTGATGGCTCTCTTTTGTTCCGGGTCTAGGTACATGTGGGCCTTCGGAGAATGGACAGGGGTTGCTTGGACTATTTCCCTCGCTAGAACTTCAAGTCCAGCAGTGTCGAGGCTAGCCTCGACAAGCTGGGTGCTCACGTCGATGGGGAGCAGAATGTCGATGTCGCTCTTCTCGTCGACGTCACCTCGTGCAAGGCTCCCGTGGACTAGAGCAGAATACTTCCACTGCCCTAGACTCTCCATTATCGCGGAGGCTTCTTTCCGCAACGTTCGAAACAAGGCCCAGTGTGAACTAGAATAACTGACACCTATCTTGTCGAACTGCTTAACCGGTTTCGGGCCCGAGCCACGGCGTATCAAAACGTCCCCCTGAAAAGGTCCTCGTGCTCGTCCACGACAAGGTCCAAGCTTTTCGCTCGCTCTTGGAACCGGACTCGTCTCAAGCCCCTGATTATCGCCGCAGGCACCTTTTCCTTCCCCTGGCCCATGACGAGCTCCGCAGCAGACGCGAGCTCATCGGCAACGGCCACGTTCTTGAAACGCAGCTCGTAGCCGAAAAGGTCCCGCTTCCCAACATAATCAACCATAGGGTTCAAGCCCGCGACTCCTATAGTCTCCTCCACCTGCCCACGACGAAATGGGCGGCTGTG
>Ga0209341_10005069_pt1 | contig 12011 bp, 9 predicted proteins | sample RifCSP13_2_FD_184020 | JGI IMG/M metagenome (GOLD analysis project Ga0209341, IMG submission 184020) | Soil microbial communities from Rifle, Colorado - Rifle CSP2_sed 13_2 (SPAdes) (version 2) | ecosystem: Environmental > Terrestrial > Deep subsurface > Rock core/Sediment | place: Rifle...
CTCCCCCTTCGACGCCTGAGCAGTAGCGTGGGGCGCGTCCTCGCGATCGTGAGCCAGAAGGGTGGCGTCGGGAAGACGACCACGGCGGTGAACCTGGCGGCCGCGTTCGCGCGCCGGGGACTCAAGACCCTGCTGGTCGACATGGATCCCCAGGGCGCCGTCCGCTACGGCGCGGGCCTTCGGCGCGGACATGCCGCCTACGGATTCGCCGACTACCTGTCGGGAACACGGTCGCTTCGTGAGGTACTTCTGCCGACCTCCCTGCCCTGGCTGCGCGTCATCCTGGCCGGCAGCGTCACCGATGAACCAGACCACACCCGCTACATAAACCTCGTTTCCAGTACCGATGTGGTGCACCAGCTCCTGACGATTGCTCGCGAACGCTGCGACGTCGTCGTCGTTGACACGCCACCAGGGCTCGGGCCGGTCGTGCAGCGAGTGCTCCAGTCGAGCGATCGCTGCCTCGTCCCCCTCCAGAGTGAACCACTCGCCCTGCAGACAACGCCGCAGATCCTCCGGGGTATCCAGGAGATCATCGCCACCAACGAGGGACTGACGTTGGACGGGATTCTCCTGACCATGCACGATCCTGCGAACCCTGCCTCGGAACGAATCGCCCAGTACGTGCGATCGCATCTGCCGAGGAACATGCTGTTCGACCTGTCCATTCCGCGCACCGTGGCGGCAGTGGACGCATTCGCTGCCGGCCAGCCCGTCGTCCTCCGCACCCCGTCCGACGCCGCTGCCCAGGCTTACGTCAATCTCGCCACCATCCTGGCTGAGCGACTCCGTTGAAACACCGGTGGGGCGGCGCGATCGTCGCCGCGACAATGGTCGCCGCGGCGTGCATCGATCTCTCGACAGACGTCGACGAGATCGTGGCCATCGAATTCGTGGACCTGCCGTGGCCGTCGGTCGTGGCTGGTGACACGCTGCGCGACGCGACCGGCGCCGTGGCACCTCTCGTGGCGCGGCTGTTCGACGGCGGTGGCGACGTGGTGAGTGGCCCGGTCGAGTTCCTCACTCAGCAGACTTCGGTTCACGTCGTTGGCGGAGACCGGCTCGTCGCGGATGATACAGCGACCGGACAGGCCGGCATTTTTGCCTCGACCACTGGAGTCCAGAGCATCGTCAGGCAGGTCGAAATCGTGGCCGCGCCTGACTCGGTTGCGACTGACGGAACGGTCGTGCCACTCGACTGGGTCGTTCCCGACGATCCGCAACTGAACGTGTCGCAGCCACTCGGCGTGCGCGTGCTCTCGGCGGCCGCCACGGGAGTCAGGGCCTGGGTCGTCACGTTCCAGCTCGAAGCAGGCGGCCGGGTGATTCCCCCCTCGGATACCACACAGGTATTCCTTGTCGCGGACAACGGACGACCATCGTACGCCGACACGACGGATCTCGCGGGCAAGGCATCGCGCAGACTCCGGCTTCGAATTGCGCCCGGCCTCGTTCCACCCGACTCGGCCGTAATCACTGTGAGCGCAGCCTATCGAGGGGCGGCTCTTGCCGGCTCACCAGTGCGACTGGTTCTTCCGTTGCGCCCGGGCTGACGCGAACATATCGAGGGACCCATTCAGGGAGGCAGGTTGTCGATGTATGCACGCGGTGAGGGTGACCGTCCGCCGCCGGGAACGTTGAACCACCTGTTCTTCACCGCGTCGCGCAAGTGGAACAAGCCCGACGCCATGCAGGTGCGCGTCGACGGGAAGTGGCAGCCGATCTCTCATGCGACGATCGTCGAGCGCGTACGACGGATTGCGCTGGGACTCGGAACGATTGGCGTCGCGCGGGGCGATCGAGTGGCCATCCTTTCGGAGAACCGCCCCGAGTGGGCGTTGGCTGACTACGCATGCCTGACGGCGGGGTTTGCGGATGTGCCGGTCTACGGAACACTACCCGCCGAGCAGATCCAGTATCTGCTCGATGACAGCGGCGCCGTCGCGATCTTCGTCTCGAATGAAGCCCAGGCCGCAAAGGTGGCGAGCATCCGGTCCCGCTGCCCGCGGGTGCGCCACGTCATTGCGTTCGATGAAGCAGCGCGGCACGATGCGAACCTCACGCTCCGGGATCTCGAGGCAAAGGGAGCCGCGCTGGACACTGTGGAGCGCGCGGCGGACTACGAACGCGCAGCGATGGACGTCGGACCCGACGATCTCGCGACGATCATTTACACGTCAGGCACCACCGGCGCGCCGAAGGGCGTGATGCTGTCTCATGACAACATCCACTCGAACGTCGAGGCGACGCGGCGTGTAGTACCCATTGAGAATGACGTGGCACTCTCGTTCCTCCCGCTGAGCCACATCTTCGAGCGGATGGGCGACTACTGGTTCTTTGCCACGGGAACGACGATTTCATATGTGGAGAGTTTTGATTTCGTTCCGCTGGCCATGCAGGAGGTTCGGCCCAGCGTTGCTCTCTCCGTACCGCGCCTGTACGAGAAGATGTACGCGCGCGTGCTGGAGAACGCGCTGGCCGGCGGAGCGATCAGGAAGCGCATCTTCTTCTGGGCGCGCGCCGTCGCCGATCGCTGGGCGAACGAGAAGCTGGCCGGCCGCGAGCCGGGTGCGCTGCTCGGGGCCCAATACGACCTCGCGCAGCGCCTGGTCTTCTCCAAGCTCAAGGCCAGGACCGGCGGTCGCATGCGGTTTTTCGTGTCCGGCGGCGCGCCGCTCGCCACCGAGATCAACAAGTTCTTCTTCGCGGCCGGACTGACAATTCTCGAGGGCTACGGGCTCACCGAGACCTCACCGGTCATCGGCGTCAATACGCCAGCAAACTTCCGTATCGGCACGATCGGGAAGCCGATCGACGGCGTGGAGGTGAAGATCGCTCCGGATGGCGAGATCCTGACGCGCGGGCCACACGTCATGAAGGGGTACTACAACAAGCCGGATGCCACGAGCGAAGCGATCGATCCCGACGGGTGGTTCCACACCGGCGACATCGGCGTGATCGAGGACGGGTTCATTCGCATCACGGATCGGAAGAAGGACATCATCGTGACGGCCGGCGGGAAGAACATAGCGCCGCAGCCGATCGAGAACATGGTGAAGACGAACAAGTACGTGTCGCAGGCCGTGATGATCGGCGATCGGCGGAAGTTCCCGGTGTTGCTCGTCGTGCCGAATTTCGAGCAGCTCGAGAAGTGGGCGAAGCTGAAGAACATCATCTGGACCGACCGGTCGCAGCTCCTGGCCATGCCGACGATCCACGCCAAGATGGACAAGGAGGTGCGTTCAAGGCTCGTTGGCCTTGCGCCCTTCGAGATGCCGAAGAAGATCGCGCTGCTGGGCCAGGACTTCACCGTCGAGAGCGGGGAGCTCACCCCAACGCTCAAGGTGAAGCGCCGCGTGATCGAGAAGGACTATAAGTCACTGATCGATTCACTCTACGACGCCACGGACCCGGCCCTGGTCAGCGTGCGAGAGTAGGCGCGTCAGGACGTGACGGAAACGAAGAGCCTGGGCCGTTCCGGCCCGGGCTCTTCGTCTCTCGTCCCGAAGAATCAGTCTGCTGTTCGAGCTGGGCTTCGCGATCAGTTAATCGTCGCAGTGCGGCCAGCCCGCAAACGTCCCTTCGTTGAAGGCGCTGAGCGTGTCGATCAAGGAGCTCATCTCCGTCTGGCTCAGGGTCGTCGTGATGTTCAGGCCCGTGCCACCGGTGCCGTCCTGTGCGGCGTCAATGGCAGCGTCGACCGCCGCCGGACCGTCGTCCTCGTTGGCATCGCCGCCGAGGTTGTTCAGGGCCGCCAGGAGCTGCTGATAGAGGTTGAGCAGCGTGTTGTTGCCACCGAAGGTCACGTTGCCGGGCTTGCCCGGCGTGGCGTTAAAGATGGCCTGCGCCTGCGCTATTGTCCGGCCATCGACGGCGATCACGGTGCTGGAGCCGTTGTTCCGATACCAGCCTTTGGTGTAGGTGCAACCGGTCGGCGGCGTGAAGGTGTTCGTGAAGGTCACACTGCGAGACATGTCACTGTTGATGTACATGGTGGCAGTGCGGGTCGCCTCGCTCTCCGTGTCAGCGAGCTGCGCGTTGCTGTAGCCGCCCTCGCCGTCACCCTGTGTGTCCGTAGCGTTGTAAATGCCGGCGAAGAGGTACTGGGTCACGTCGATATTGGTCAGCGCCCAATTGGTCTGATCCGCATCTTCTGTCACCACGACCGCCTCCTGGCCGCCTGCAAGCGAAGTCGGGGAGCTGAAGGGCAGAGTTACGCAGGCCGGTACGTTCGCGCTCGTTACCACGATGTCGACGTGCACGGGCGCACCGCCGTCGTACGACCACGAGAATCCGAACGTACCCGTGGCATTTGCCAGTTTGCACACTTGCACCCTGCCGGCAAGGACCGGGAGAGGCGGAGTTCCGTCGTTGTCCTCAATGATGGCCCGCGTGACTCCGCTCAGCATCTGAACGCCGCTGGGCGCGGTTGCGGGGTCGGCACAAGCCATCGCAAACGCGGCGATGGCCACCGCCAGAGAGCTCAGTTTCTTCGTCGTCATCTTCATCCCCTCACGAGAGTTTGTGTTCGCCTGAATCACCAAACGTGGAAGCCTTCGCGAGCCAGTTAAAGGCGGCGAAGCAAAAAGCATCAAGGCTCTAAATGGCTGTCTCCTTGACGGCTATGCAAGGTCATGGCAGGTAATGTGCCGTTCGCGCAACAACCCCCGATGTCATCTTCAGGACGCAACTTATGTGCGGTCTTCGACGACGAGACCGTAGCGACCTTAGGAGCGTCTAATGCGTATCTTATTGCCAGGCTTCACGATCCGTGGATAGTGCTCCAAATGCTGAGATTGGATGGCACATGCGCTCGCTCACAACCACAGTCCAGTGACCCTGAATCGCTGTCCCGGTGCGTAACGACATCGACTTGTGGCGTGATGTTGAGGCCCCAGTGCAACAAGACCGGCGAACTCAGCTGGCGGGTTCAGATGGCGATCCACTTCGAGGTTCCCTGGCTATCGCGGGACTGCGCGTTGAGGGACAACCAGTGAAGTAAGTCGCTCGACCTGTCCGACCCATTCTCGACGGTCCCGCGCCAGAATGCGCACGTTCTCCGGTACGGGTGAATGCGTCGGCGCCACGATGCGGCCGCCGTCACGAATGCAGCGGATCACGTCTCCAAGGAAGGCTGGATTGGAGCCGGAATCATCGATCGCCGCCGCCCGCAGCGCGCCACTCATCAGTGGCACACGATTGTGAAGTCTGAGCCGAACGGCCCCTGGCGGTGAGCCGTCGGGCGCATCGACCAGCAGACAGGTAACGTCGACGACGTTGAGAAGACCCTCGGCGAGCGACGCATAGCGGCCGGTGAGAAGGACGAGCCCACCGGGCTCACTCAACCCGAGTTGAGCAGCGAGTCGAATCGCGTCTGATTCGTCTTCGTCACTTTCAACCTCCGCGGGAAGCCCGGCTCCCCCCGCGAAATCCACGACGCCGTCGCGGATAGGATACCGGACGTGACACCGCGGACAGCCCAGCACACCGCTCGATACGCGTGATCCTTCCCAGGATTCCACGGAAAGCACGAGCGACGTCTCCTCATGCTCGGCGGGACACCGGAGCGAATCAACGAGCGATAGCTGCACGAGACTACGTCGCGTTCACGACCGGCTCAGCCTGAGCTCGTCGATGTTGGTTTCGTCGCCGCGCGTCAACACAAACAGCACGGCTTCGGCAATCGCCTCGGGTCGAAGCATCATGGCGCGTGGCGTAAACCCCGGACGATGATCGGGATCGATCGCATCCCATATCGCCGTGTCCACCGGTCCGGGTGAAACGAGGGAAACGCGCACGCCGCTTCCTCGAAGTTCTTCCCGCATGACTTCGTGGACCGCACGGGCGCCGAACTTGCCAGCCGCGTACGCGACGTTCTCAGCGAAAGCCTTTCGATCGGCGATGGACCCGATCGTGACCACGTGCCCCGCGCCGCGAGCGCGCATTCCCGCCACCAGCGGCTGTGCGAACCGATATGCGCCCAGGAGATTCACCTGCAACGCGGCGTCGAATTCATCAGCGGGCGTCTTTTCAATCGACGCCAGGGGGAACACACCCGCGGCCTGCACCAATGCCCCAGGCGGACCGCCGCAGGCTTCGGTAACCGCCGCGACGGCGCGATCGATCTCATCGCGTTTGGAGAGGTCGCAGGCAACGGCCACGGCTGCGTATCCCAGCGACGCCACCGCCGAATCGAGGCGCTGGCCCGCTCGTGAGACGCATATGATTCGTCCTCCCGCGGACGCGAGCATGCGAGCGGTGGCGAGTCCAATGCCCCGCGACGCACCGGTAACGACGACCGTGCGCCCTTCGAGCGGGCGGTCGTCCGTCGTCACGACGATTCCCCTCCCTCGCGCGCAGTCAACCTGCCGTGGAATCGCTTACTCGCCAGCATACTCCACGCGGTTGTTCTCGCTCTCCCACAGGCGGATGAGCACGAGCTTGGCGGGCGCGATGGCATGCTCGAGAATCCGCCAGATCCCGACGGCCAGGTTCTCGGTCGTCGGGATGACGTCGCGCATGAAATCGACGTCGAGGTTGAGGTTCTTGTGATCGACCTTCTCGATGATGTCTCGTACCACGACGTCCTTGAGTCGAGCGAGGTCGATGACGTAACCGGTCTTCGCCTCGACCGGACCGCGCACCGAAACCTCGAGGACGTAGTTGTGGCCGTGCCAGTTCGGATTGTTGCATTTGCCGAAGAGGCGCGCGTTCTCGAGGTCACTGAGTGCCGGGTTGTGGACCCGGTGGGCGGCGTTGAAGGTCAGCCGGCGGGTGACGGTGACGGTAGGCATGAGATGGGAGTTCGAGCCCGGAGCTCAGAGTATACTGCATTTGACCATCTCACATCCCGCATCCGCCGCCGCCAACCCCGCAAAAGACGAAGGGGCCCCGTCAGGAGCCCCCTCGCGCAGTTGGAACGAAGAGTGTTTTTTGAAGCCCAAACGGTAGGTGTAAGGCCCTCACCATGCTTCCGCCTTCCCCGCACTGGGGCATGACGTCGACACAGAGTGTCGGGTCCCCTCGCTGGACTTGTTGGCTCAAAAATCGGTCTCTTCGCCCCTGTTTCTGTAGTCGACGCCAATGTACGGGCGCGCACATGCCCGGTCAAATAGGATTACTCCCTATGGATATCGGATTACTTGCCGCGATCGTGATGCTGTTGCTCTGGGTCGCGGGAGTGTTCTTCCTCGACGCGCCAGGATGGATCAACCTCCTGCTGAGCGTTGGAGTGTTCCTGCTGGTCTGGCGCATTGTTGCTCGTAAAGGAGTGACGAAGTAACTGGAAACTGGAAACTGGAGACTGAAAACAGGAAACAGGGGCGGAAAGGCGTCTGTATGGTGGCGACTGATGACGCCCTTGGCGCGAGCTTTCGAGTTCTCAGACTCTTGGCCTCGACAGCAAGCCTGATTGACTTCCGCCAGACAATGAGGTCTCGATAACTCTGGACCTTCGGAAGACTGCGGCCGGTCGTCACGTGACGACAGTAACGCACCAGTCGGCAATCCTGTCATCATTCTAACGCAGCCAGTGTCTTTTCCCCGCACTACTCGGGGAATGACGGCGGCTCCTTCGGTTCCTGTTTCCTGTTTTCTATATCTCCCAGTTGGAGTAGATGACGCCGTTGGCGGCGATGGGCTCAGGATGAGCAGCTTCCGCCATCCTCAGATCCGTCCATCGCACACGCCCGCCCAGCGCCACCAGGCGTCGATAGGCGCCCGGATAATCGCCCTGAGCGCGAATCGCGAGACGCTTCGTTCCGGTGCGCCGCGCCGCGATGGACAGCAACCGCACCAGCTCATCGAGATCCTCCTCGCGTTCGACCACGAGCTTCAGCACCCGCAACTCTTCGCGAGCCCGGCCCTCGACGAGCGGCACCGAATGAAAGAGCGCGAAGCCACGGACACGGCCACCTTCCTCGAGCAACACGGTATCACCGAGCCCGAGTTCGCTCGTGAGTCTGATTTCACGCGTATAGTCGTAACCCGGGATCCGCGCCGTGGTCACCGACCGACAGGCAGCCACAAGGTCATCTCGTGACGACGCAGGCATCCGCGACAAGAGCGAAACCGGCGCGTCGGAGCGGGCGGCATCCAGCGTGACGGTGATGGTGAGCCGCGCCGGCACGAATCCCAGTGCCGAATAGAAGCCGATGTTGTCCATCGTGCGCGGCATCGTCTCCAGTCCGATCACCGCTGTCCGGTGCGCCGAGAGCCAGTCTATTCCGGCGCGCACTACCGCCTTTCCCAGGCCGATGCCTTGCCACTCCGGGTGGACCGCGAGCGGACCCATCCACCCCTCCGTGCCCGACGCGTGCGCGATGTTGAACGCGACCATGTCGCCAAACTCGTTGCGCCAGACCAGGGCGCCGCCATTGGCATCGTCCATCGCATACCGCCAGATCACGGGATTCAACTGGGGCACGCGGACGCCCGTCATGCCGTCCTTCCGGTACCGCTCCGTGAAGGCGTCGCTGAAAACCCGGTTCAGCTCCGTGATGTCGGCATGCTCCGCCTGCTGGGGACCGATCGCGTCAACGGTGCGCTTGGGAGGACGGGCGAGCGTCATAATCCCGCTCCAGCGGAGAGCACCTCTGGGCGCAGGTCGTCGTAGTCCGGAATGACATCAAGATCTTCCATTCGAACAACAGAATTGCCGGTTCGATCATCGAGATACACTCCGATCCGGTGGTCCATGTCGTCGCGAGTGCCTTCGATGTGTGTCAGAAGAATGATCTGTTCGAAACGGTCCAGCAGGCGCCGCAACAAGCCCACAACTCGCAAGCGCTTGTCCGCGTCAAGCGAACCAAAGACCTCGTCCAGAACGAGCAGGGAGAACGTCTGTCCAGACCGCTCGGCGATCATGGCGGATATTGCGAGTCGCACAACAAGGTTGAGCAGGTCATCTTCTCCACCTGAGATGACGGGTTTGGGAATACCAGCTTCCTTGACGACGATGTTGTATTCGTCGTCAATCTCCAATTCGTCGTAGCGGCCATCGGTCAATTCCGAGAGGAAATCGCTTGCCCGTTCGGATAGGTCTGGACGAAGCTGCAAGTTCAGATCGGTCCGCAGGTCGCCAAACGCCCTGTCGAGCTCATCGTGAAGCCGCCGCTCAGCCTCGAGCTTTGCGTGCAGATCGCGAGCACGCTCCAGTTCCTGACGGGCGCGTTCTGCTGTAGCCACCGCCTCGGCCGCTCGGGCTTCATCCGATGTCGCCGCCTGCAACTCGAGTTCGGCGAGCCGCATGGCGGTCACCGCCTCTTCGTACTGCTGACGCTTTCGCTGCAGGTCATCTTCGGAGAAGTGGGTTTCCTCGTAGCGAGCCGATAGCGCAGCGACGCGATCGCGCGCGTCGGTGAGCTGGCCGGACACTTTCTCATGCTCCTCGCGAAGCGCCGCTTCACGATCGACACGGGAACTCAGGCGCGCTGCCTGCTCGTTGAGCGGCCCCAGTCGCTCGAGCTCCCGCTCGAGTTCAGCATGGCGTCGCTGATCGAAGCCCGAGGGAATCCCGCGCAGCTCGTTGGCCAGCTGGTCGTGGCGTTGCTCCTTCACCGAGACCTCGCGGCCCAGCAAGACGAGTTCCTGAGCTGCCGACTGGGCGCGCGCCATTGCGCGCTCGAGTTCGTTGACCTCCTGGCTCATCGCCTTGCGCTGCTCCTCGAGCTGCCTGAACTCACCCAGCATTCCCTCCATCTGCTCCAACCGCGTCGCGAAGTACCTCCCGTCCACGGCGATCGTCTCGAGCTGTTCCTCCAGCCCATCGTACACGGAGCGAAAATGATCGCCCAGCACCCGCTGGCAGGTTGGGCAGATGCCGTCCTCCCCGAGCTCCACGATCCGGTCGCGCTGGGTCTTCACGTCCTGGTACTGGACCCGTAGCGCGTCGCGTCTCGTGACTGCTTCCTGCTGATCGCGTACCCACTCGGTCCGGCGTGCCTCGAGCGACGTGGTCGCTGCCTCGAGCGCGGCGGTCCGCGCCTTGAGTTGCGTCGCGTATTCGTCCTGCGACTCGGCCGTCGCCGCCAGCGTCGCCTGCCGCGCCCGAACCGTACTGAGCTCTTCGGAGAGCGCGCGGAGGGATTCCGCGAGCGTGCGTCGGCGTCCTTCCTCGCGGGCCAGCGTATCCAGCATGCGATACTCGTCCATCACTTCGCTGAGTGGCGCGAGCTGCGTCGCAATGGACTCGAGTTCCGCCCGGGCCTGGGCCACGGCATCGAGCTCACGCGTCAATCGTTCGCTCTCGCGCACCAGTCCGTCGGCGGCATGCTGCGCCAGCCGCAGGTCCGAGACCAGTTGCTGGAGCGCTTCGCGGGCGCGCTGCGCCGCCTCCCATTGGGGCGCGAGGACTGCCAGCGCCGACTCCGCGCCCTTCTGCGCCTTGACCGCCACGGAACGGCGGCGCTCAGCCTCCTTTCGGCGAACTGAGGACTCCTTCAGCATGGACTCGACCAGCTGCGGATCCGGCATCATCTCCTTCACGCCGGAGATCCGGGCCACCAGCTCCTTCCGCCGCTCGCGGGCAATCCCCTGGGCAGCCCGGATCCGGTCGTAACCCAGCACTCGCGAGAGGAACTGAGCCCGCTCCGTCGGCGCCATCGCCGCCATGACGCTCAGTTCCTTCTGACCCGTGAAGTACGTGTGGAAGAACTCGGAGCGGGTCATGCCGAGCCGGCGGCCGAGCAGGTCCGCGACATCGGTGATCGTCGTCGCTATCGGCTCACTGCCGCCGTCGAGGTACAGCTCGGCGCTGCTCAGTCCTCGCACGACGCGGTAGCGGTGCCCCGACAGATCGAAGTCGAGCTCGACCCGGACCGGTGCGCGCGCGCCCGCGCGCACGTTGCGGATGGAATCGCGTGTGCCGCGCACCGCGGATTGACCGTACAGCGCCCAGGCAATCGCCTCGAGCACCGTGCTCTTGCCCGCCCCGTTAGGCCCGATGATCCCGGTGAGGCCGAGATCGAACTCGATGCGTGTATCGGCGTGCTGACGGAAGTTCGTCAGGTGCAGGCTGTTGAGCCTCACGAATGCTCCGCCAACACAGCCAGTGTATCGTGTTCCGCCAATTCCGCCTGCTTCAGGTACCCGAGGCCGAGTTCGACGAGCGCCTCACGCGAGACGTCGGGGGGCAGCGTGCGCGCAAAGAGCCAGTCGCGTACGGTGTCGGTCAACGACGCCTTGCGGCCGGCCGCGCCGGATCCAGTCTGGCGAAGCACTTCCGGCCGGCGAGGGTCGAGCTGGAAGGACAGCGCGCGTCGCTTGTATTCGCGCAACGCCCGCTGGTCCAGCTCACGCGAGACATGGCGCGGAATGTCGATGACGACCTGCCTGACGATGCGGTCGTCGATGCCACCAGGCCAGCTCTCGACGTTGTCCCTGATGACGGCATCGATATCCGCGGCCGTGGCACCTTTCGCACTGACGATGGGAAGGTCGATGAGCGGGCGCGCCGGCTCCAGCGAGTGAAAGAGCTTCTTCTTCGTCTCGAGGTCGTACTCAACGATGCCCTTGCCATGGAGGCGCGCCTCCTTTTCTTCCTGCTTTTCCCCCCAGATGTTGAAGCTCGTGTACTCGATGGCGCCCGAGTAGTACGCGTTGTGATGGAGCTTCCGGTGGATGTGGTACTCCCCCATTGCCACGTACGACCAGCGGTCGTAGCCGATCTCGTCGGGATCCACCTGCAACGCCGCGCGCTCGGTGTCGGCCGATGACAGCGGGATGATGCCGCGCAGCTCCGAGTGCATGATCAGCACGTTGCGCCCGAACGCAGGATCAGGATGCAGTGCCGGCTTCGGCCCGATGCCATCGGGGATCGCCAGCACAGCCAGGTCCTGCTCCGGGAACGTCAACCGTCGGGGCTCGGAATCGATGACGTGGATGCCGAGCGGCATGAACAGCCGCAGGATGCACACGGTCTCCGACGAGCGCGGAGCATCGTGATTCCCTGCCACCATGATGACGATCGCCTCGGGCAGGGCGTGGACCAGCCGCGAGAACTGTGTGAAAGC
>Ga0209341_10005072_pt1 | contig 12002 bp, 14 predicted proteins | sample RifCSP13_2_FD_184020 | JGI IMG/M metagenome (GOLD analysis project Ga0209341, IMG submission 184020) | Soil microbial communities from Rifle, Colorado - Rifle CSP2_sed 13_2 (SPAdes) (version 2) | ecosystem: Environmental > Terrestrial > Deep subsurface > Rock core/Sediment | place: Rifle...
ACCAAAGCGGGCACAAACTTAAGAAATTGGGACCGACCAACCTGGGGACCTTTGGACCAGCGCTCGCTTGATATGAAAGAGGCGTCCGGTTCGAGAGTGTCTCCCGACGGCAGATCATATCCCGTGCTGGAGCCAAATACTCTCCCCAGATCCCGGCTCCGAACAAAGTCCCCTAGGATTCGAATCACCTTGGCCTCAATCTCCCCATGTCCCCATCCCGCAGGGGGAGTCATAACGATCCTCCCATCCGTCAGCTCGTATCGATTGACATCGTTGACCGGACGATTCTCCACCCACCGCTTGAACGCCTTTTGGTTAAACGTTGCAGTCGAAATAAACGCCGTCTCAATAAACTTGGCTGCTTCTGCCCTCATGGTTAGCCCGATACCAATGTCGTCTTTTAACAGCTACACCCGCCTGCCGCAATCTCGCCCACGCTGAGTAGAGCGAATAAGTTAAATAAGTCAGGCGCCGATACCATCCGAATTCTATCTCGCTGAACTTTTCATTCTGTCAATCTCTAAAGCCTTCGGTGACCCCATTAGATTGCGTTAGAGTAGGCTAGTGATTCTGCTGAAAAACCTTCCCTTCATCCTTCGAGAGCCTCAGGACGAACGGAAGAGCGAGTGAAATCATTGGAGATTTTCTATTCTACTGAGCTTGCCGAAGTATGAGCCTCGTCGAAGCATTCTTAGGGTTTTTCAGCGGAATCACTAGTTTGGTCTGATCCCCAACAACCGATCCAACTCGCCGGTTGAATCGAGAAAGCGGGCATCGTCGAACCCGCCGATTCCTTTGCCGTCGATGAACATTTGCGGCACGGTTCTGCGGCGCGACAGGCGCTCCATCTCGGCTATTGTCTGGCAAAAATAAACGCCAGCTGTCAGTCGGTTACCTCTGCTCGCTGATCGAGGCCCCGGAACGCCGGCCACTGGGGGCTGGCTGCGAGTAACTTTGAGTTCTCGGTGGCTGACTTCAAAAAGCAATGTCCTATCAGTCATATCAGCGAATTGGGCGAGGTTGTCGTATAAGCTGTCCTGCCCGTCACACAAATTGCCAAGTACCCGATTGGCTAAACTGCGTTGTCCCCGTTTGTCCAAATCTGTCGAGTAATCTTATTGGTACGGATCGTGCTACTTAGAGGCTGCATTATCGTGTCGCTATCACGCTCAATAATGGGTTAACAAATCTAAAGGGAGGGTTAGTCATGCGTCTGATCGCTTTTCTTTTCCTCTTCTTCCTCAGTTTTCTCATATCCGGTCAGCAGGGCCAAGTTTTCGCCCAGAATCAGCAGACTCTGCCAATTATCGAAGGCGCCAACAATCATTTAGTTCAGGGCGCTGGATTAAGGCGTATCGAAGGGCAATTAGTCGTGAAATTTCGGCGCGGCACGCCGACCGACGCCATCGATCAACTGAACACATTCCTCGGCGCCCGCGTGCTGAAGATTCAGCCGTTGTCAGGACTGCATCGACTGGGTTTCCCGAGCACGGCAAATTTAGCGCAAATACTCACCGCCTATCGCAATAGCGCCGTCGTCGAAGAGGCTGGATACAACTATATAATACGCGCTTTCGCAGTTCCCAATGATCTGTACTATCAACCTTACCAATGGAATTTTTATAATACGGCGGGAGGTATGTGGGCGGAGCAGGCTTGGGACGCAAGCGTTAACAAAGGCCTAGGTGCCACCGTTGCGGTCATCGATACCGGCGTTGCTTTTGAAAATTTCGACCCTTTCATCCAGGCGCCAGACCTGAACAAGACTTTCGTTTCGCCAAAAAACTTTTTGACCGATGACGCCCATGCCAACGACGACAACGGCCATGGCACCCATGTTACCGGGACGATCGCGCAAGACACCAACAACAATCTTGCCACCGCGGGTATAGCGTATCAGGCGTCGATCATGCCGCTTAAAATTCTGGGTTACGATGGTTCGGGAAATAGCGACGATTTGAACGAAGCGATCCGCTATGCAGTGGACAATGGCGCAAAGGTGATCAACTTGAGTCTCGGTTTCCCCGACACCGGATCGTCCGATGCGTCGGGTCAGGTGTGCACGGAAATCACCGATCTTAACGCTGCTCTTCAGTACGCTAACGATCATGGTGTTGTGGTAGTTGCCGCTTCAGGTAACGACGGCGCCAACGTTGTCAATTGTCCGGCAGCCTATCCAACAGTCATTGCTGTGGGCGCTACCCGATACGATGGGCAAAGAGCTTTTTATTCCACCGGGGGCGCCGCTCTCGACATCGCGGCCCCCGGCGGCGATCCGAACGTGGATCAGAACGGCGACGGTTATGGAGACGGCATCCTCCAGGTAACCTATTGTTATGACGCCGAGACCATGAAACTTTATTATGAGCTACTCGGGTGGAACCTATATACCGAGTTCTGTTCAAATTTTTATGCCGGCACCTCGATGGCGACGCCCCATGTGACTGGTACGGTGGCGCTCATCTTGAGCGAAAGGCCGGACGCGACGCCAGATCAAGTAAGAACCTATCTGCAATCGACGGCGCGGGACTATGGAACCGCTGGTTGGGATGAAAGTTATGGCTGGGGTTTGCTCAACGCTAGCGCCGCGGTGATGATGGCGCAAGGAGGCACTCCTCCACCGCCGCCTCCCCCGCCGTCGACGGGTAGCATCAGCGGTGTTGTGAAGAGCACTACCGGCGTTGTCCTTAGCCGCGCGAAGATCACTGCAAAGGTCGACAGCACAACCTATAGCGCAACGACTTCAAGCACGGGTTCTTACTTGTTGTCCAACCTGCCGCTCGGAACATACAACGTCACTGCATCTGCAAACGCCTATTCCTCGCAAACAAAGTCGGTTGACCTTACGACCACGCGCAATGCGACGGTTGACTTTGCCTTGGCGAAGAAAGGTAAAAAATAGATTGGGCCTATGGATTCATCTGATATTCATTCGGCGTAAAAATTGTTTCGCTCATCGGACTGGCGGTGCTGGGCGATTAGGCGCCGGCTCGCCAGTCCGCTTCCTCTCGCCATAGTCTATCGATTGACATCGATGCTCGTTATCATTTTCCCCTAGCTGCGATCTGCAGTCCCGCTTCCCGCCTCAGAACTCATTCACATTTCATCTATCGCTTCGCGTTTCTTGGAGCGTCGAAGTCAAGCTGAGTCATCCCCCTTTGCCTTTGTGGAAAGGCGTCGACACAGAGAAAATCGAGCTGCGCTTTCGAGCCTTGATTTTCCTTCCGTGGGTGTGGGAAAAGTGCTCAGGCGATTTTTGGTGGGCGGGTATCGCCGTTGTACCGCTGGTCGCCGAAAAAATCGCGAAAGCATCGAAACATGAGGGAAGCTCTGCCGACTGAGAATCAAATGCCAAACGCCAAGCTCTCTATCCAGCGCCGGCCAGTGGGGCCTGGCTGCGAGTAAAATTGAGTTCTCGGTGGCTGACTTCAAAAAGCAATGTCCTATCAGTTCAGTACATTTGCACGGGACCATCCATGCCCGCCCTTTCCGCTAATTCGGGCTGATCCTCAGTAAACGATCCAACTCTCCGGTCGAGTCCAAGAAGCGCGCATCGTCGAACCCGCCGATTCCTTTGGCGTCGATGAATATTTGCGGCACGGTTCTGCGGTGCGCCAGGCGTTCCATCTCGGCTCTTCGCTCGGGGTCGTCGGTCACGTCGATCTCGTCGAAGCTGACATTCTTGGAACGCAAGAGCGCCTTCGCCCCGGAACAATAGGGACAGTAGTTCGTTGTGTAGATGACCACTCGCGCCATGACTTATAGACTCCGCAAACTCTATTATACCCGATTTGCACGCGGCGTCGAACTTTACTTGAAAGCCTGAGCCATTTTTGCCATTAGTGAGCCGTGAAACTCGTCGGCCTAACCGGCGGCATCGCGTCGGGGAAAAGCAGCGTGGCGGCGATCTTGCGGCGGCTCGGCGCGGCGGTTATCGACGCCGACGAGCTGGCGCGGGAAGTCGTGCAGCCCGGACAAATCGCTTGGCAAGAGATCGTCGACGCTTTCGGCCCCGAGGTTCTTCAAGAAGACAGCTCTCTCGATCGCCCCAAGCTCAGGAAAATAGTCTTCGACGATCCGCAAGCGCGGACAAAGCTCGAAGCGATGATCCACCCGCGCGTGCGCGCGCTGGCCGAGGAGAAGATTCGCGACCTAGCCGCGGCGGGTCAGGCCGTGATCGTTTATGAAGTCCCCCTGCTCTTCGAAGTCCGGCTCCACGAAACGCTTCGGCCGGTGATCCTCGTCGCCTGCGATGCAAAGACCCAGACGGAGAGAATCGTGCGCAGAGACCGGGTTTCCCGCGCGGATGCGCAAAAAACCATCGCCGCGCAAATGAGCTTGGAGGAGAAACGAAAACTTGCGGATTACGTGATTGAGAACAATGGCAGCTTGGAAGAACTCGACGGGCAGGTGCGCGAGCTTTGGGAAAAATTGACCAGAATACAAGGTGGAGGGTAGAAGATCGCAATCCTCAATCCTCGATCTTCCATCCTCGGGTGTCTACGCTCTTATTTAACCCGCTCCTGATAGCTGCCGTCCGAGGGATCTACGCGCACCTTGTCGCCGACCTGGACAAAGGGCGGCACCAGGATGGTCACTCCGGTCTCCAGCTTCGCGGGCTTGTAGGACGCGCTCGCGGTGGCGCCTTTCATCGACGGCTCGGTATCCACCACTTCCAGATCCACCGTCGACGGTGGGTTGATTCCCACAGGTTTCCCCTCGTGGAATTCGATGCCAACGATCGAGTTGGGCAGCAGATAGGACAAAAGATCACCGATATCCTCGGCGGCCAGTGTCATTTGTTCGTAATTCTGGGTGTCCATGAAGGTATGGAGATCGCCTTCGGCGTATAGATATTGCATTTGCCGGCTATCCAAAATCGCTTGTTCGACGCGATCCTCCGAGCGAAACTTATACTCCGTGCCGACGCCGCTGCGGAGATTCTTCATTTTCGTTTGCATGAATCCCCGTTTGTTCCCCGGGGTGAGGTGGTGAACCGCCGTCACGCGATAGAGATCACCCTCATGGATGATGATCATCCCCGGTCTGAGCTGAGTCGACTGAATCATTCTCTAATTTCCTTCCGTCGCCATCCGGCGCACTAGTTTGTTAGCAGTTTCTTTGCGCGGCTTCAACGCGGGTGCGAAGGGTCGTCAAACACAAGAGCGCCGATTGCTCTTAATTTATTGGCACATAATGTTCCGAGTAGGCTGCTCAAAAAGATCTCAGAGGCGAGGCGCGAAAGTTGGCTAAGGGCTAAGGACATGGCGCAAAGCGTTCTCCTTTACTCTTTGCTCTTTGCCCCTTGCGCTTTGCAAGCTGGTACGTTGGAGCGAGGCGATTGAGCGCAACGAAGCATATGAGTCTTTTTCAGCAGCCTGCTAAGCATAAAGCCCGCGCCAGAGCATGGCCCGGGCGACGCGCTCGATGCCGATCATCAAAGCCGCCAGCCGCATGTCCACCTGATGCTTCTGACTCAAGTTGAGCACTTGGTGAAACGCTTTGACCAAAATGTCACGCAACTTTTTGTTGACCTCTTCCTCGGTCCAAAAGAAGTTCTGTAAGTCCTGCACCCATTCGAAATAGGACACGACCACGCCTCCTGCATTGGCCAAGACATCGGGAATCAAGAAGACGCCTTTCTCTTTGAGCACCGCATCGGCCTCCAGCGTCGTCGGGCCGTTTGCCCCTTCCGCTAAAATCCGGCACTGCAAACGCGCGGCGTTGTCCTTGGTGATCTGCATCTCTAACGCGGCCGGCACGAGGATGTCGCATTTAAGCTCCAACAGCTCCTGGTTGGTAATTTTCTCGCCGTAAGGGCAGCCTTCCAAACTATGATTTTTGTCGGCGACCTCGAGTAGGCGTTCAACCGACAAGCCCTGCGCATCGTAAAATCCCCCGGTTCGATCAGAAACCGCGATGACCTTAATGCCGATGGCGGCAAGCTCTTTCGCCACTACCGAGCCAACGTTGCCGAAGCCTTGTACCACCGCCGTGCACGAGCTGAGATCGATGCCCAAGTGCTTCGCCGCTTCCATAATCATATAGACGACGCCCCGTCCCGTGGCTTCGCGCCGGCCCAGGGTGCCGCCGATGGCCACCGGTTTGCCTGTGACGATCTCCGGTACCGCACGGCCCTTATGCTGGGAATAGGTGTCCATGATCCAGGCCATGACCTGTTCATCGGTACCCATATCGGGCGCTGGAACGTCCACATCGGGGCCGATAAAATTAAGAATTTCCGCGGTATAGCGCCGGGTCATGGACTGAAGCTCTTGGCGTGAAAACTTTCCCGGATCGCAGGCGATGCCGCCCTTGGCTCCGCCGAGAGGCAAACCGACCAACGAGCATTTCCATGTCATCCACATCGCCAGCGCGGAGACTTCGCCGAGATTGACCTCGGGATGATAGCGGATGCCGCCTTTGAATGGCCCCAACACGTCATTGTGCTGCACGCGATATCCGGTGAACACGTGAACTCTGCCGTCGTCCATTCGCGTAGGAACACTGATAATCAGGGCGCGATCGGGCCGCCGCAATCGGACGGCCACGTTGGCATCGAGGCCGATTTTTGCCGCGGCCATATCGAACTGTTGCACGGCCATTTCACTCGCGGGGCTGCGCCACTCAACGGTTGACATGGGATCCTCCTTCAAATTCGAGATGTCGCTCCGGCATGGTTGATTATCCCGGCGGCCAAGTCATGCGGCGTCCGCCGAGCAAATGATAATGTAGATGGAAAACGCTTTGGCCGGCGTCGGCGCCGGAATTGACAACGACGCGAAAACCGCTGACGGCAATTCCCTGCTCCCGCGCTAAGCGCGCGGCAACTTCGAAGATATGACCGATCACGCCCTCGTCATCCGCTTTCAGGTCTAGAATTCCGGCGACATGCCGGCGCGGGATGATGAGAACATGGACGGGCGCTTTGGGATTGATGTCCTTGAAGGCTACCACCGAGTCATCCTGGTAAACGATATTTCCTTTGATCTTGCCCTCGACGACGCCGCAAAAAAGACAATCGCTCATCGGCTCCCCTCCTAACAGGTCACCTCGGTATCGATCAAACGCGATCCCTATTCTTCATCGCTCTCAGGGTAACGAACCAAAACATTTTCATCGACGACCTCGATCGGCAGGCTTTGCAGCGACGCGCCGGCGCAGGGTCCCCAGACGCATTCGCCGGTGGGCGGCTCGAAAACGGCGCCGTGATTGGCGCACATGAGATAGCGGCGATCGACGGTGAAGAACTGGTTGTCGACCCAATCCAGGTTGATGCCGACATGAGGACAACGGTTGACGTAGGCGAAATAGCGCCCCTGGTAATTGACCAGCAGCGCCTCGAAGTCGCGTTTGCCGCGGCGCAATTTGAACTTCATTGTCTGCCCATGAGTCAACTCACCCACCCGGCCGATCACTTTACCCTTGGGCGTTTTTCCGGCTTTCCCTTGACCCATAGTTCGACTTCAATCTTTCAAGTAGGACAAGTCCCCTTCGGGGCAACCGACCATGATTTCGCCGCGGTCGATGCGCACCGGCAAACGGTAGAGCGACTCGCCCTTACACGGGCCGGCAATGCAGAACCCGGTGGCGAACTCATAAAGCGCGCCATGGGTGTAACACATCAAATGGCGCCGATCTTCACTCAGGAACTGGTCGCGAATAAAATCCAACGGCGTCGTCATATGGCGGCAGCGGTTCACGTAGGCGTGAAAGCTCCCGTGGTCGTTGACCAGGAAGCCATCGACGCGGTATCGGCGGCAAATGATCCAGAATTTTTTCACCGAACCGGCTTGGAACTCTTCCACCTTGGCGACGACTCTCCCCCCCAACCGGCTTTCCGCCTGCATGCGCCTTTGATCGCGCCAAAAAAGAAGCCGGCGAAGGGCCAACCCAATTAAATAAAGCGCAAGAAAGACGAGCGAGAGGTAGATGGTAAATTCCATGAGGAACGCGGCGGCTGGTTATTCTGGATCTTCGTCGATCGTACTGCGAATGCGTTTGACTTCCTGGGCGGTTTGACACCCCGCGATCCCCATGACTTTCATGAGCTCGCTGGTCATCTCCGCGGTCACCTGGTCCTGCACACTCCCGGTGCCGTCCGGGTCTGCTTTTAAAAACACCAGGATCTTTTCCTTCGCCACCCCGGTGCGCTCCAAGCCGTCGAGGAACTCGCCGTAGCCGACCCGCCCGCGCAGCTCTTCGACCCGCGCCAAAAGTTTTTTGCAGTCCGTGCAGGTGCGCGCCCAGAGCCCCGATCGCTCACCGCAATAGACACATTGCCGCATTATCGTCCACCGTCACGAGGCATTATTGTTCAGCCATGGCCTTCGCCCAAAGCCCTTGTAAACCTTTAGCCAGAACTGGATTGGCCGCCACCACTCCCCGGTGCCTCGCCTCCGGCTGATTGAACATCAAGACCTTGCCGGTGCCGTCGACGGCGCTGCCACCCGCTTCCTCCACCATCAACACGCCGGCGCAGATATCCCACTCACGAATCGAGCGGAAAGTGAGCGTGCCGTCACCCTTTCCGCCGGCGACCTGCGCCAGGCGATAGGCGATGCTCCCGACCGGCTCAATGGCGCAGCGTTCCACGAAGACCTGGAACTTCTTGCGCGGCTCCGAGCGGCTGACAAGCAGCAGCGCACCGTCAATTTGGTCCCGCGAGGTAACGTGAATCGGCTGGCCGTTTAAAGTGGCGCCCTGCCCGGCGGCGGCTTGATAAAAATGGTCTTGGGCCGGGTTGAAAACCACGGCCACCTGCGGCCGGCCATCGACAACGAATCCGATGGAGACCGCGAACTGCGGCACGCCCTCGATGAATTCCTTGGTGCCGTCGATGGGATCGACGACCCACACGCGCGAGGCGCGTAGCCGCTCGGAGCTGTCTTTGTCTTCTTCCGAAAGCCAGCCGTCTTGCGGAAAGCGGCCATGGATGATGTCACGAATCCTTCGATTTGCCGCCAGGTCGGCGCTCGTGACCGGGTTGTTCTTGCTTTTCTCCTGGACGTCGTAGTTGCCCTTGAACAGGGCCATGATAATGGCCCCCGCTTCTCGAGCCGCACGCTCGGCGGTTTCTATTTCTTCGCTATAGCGATGATTGGCGGTCACGGCGATACTTTCTCTCGATCCCTCTTACAAGTTCCTACTATTAAACAATAGATCGTCTTCCGCGACAACAGAACGCACATTGGAACATAACAACGAAATGAGGTCGGGAAAACTAGTTGCTTGGATGATGAGACCGGCCGGGGAGATCGCTTGTTAAGACTCGCTACTCTTCTCGGCGCCGGCGCGGCTCATTTCTTCGATCGCCCGCTTCGAATCGTCGGGGTCGAGGTTCACACCGCGCACCGCATCTTCAAGCAAAACGACCTTAAAGCCGTGTTTGAGTCCATCCAGCACCGTGTGCTTGACGCAGTAGTCTGTCGCCAGGCCGCCGACGAAGATTCTCTCGACGCCCTGTGCCCGCAAAAGATCGGCTAACCTCGTTCCCTTATCATCTCTGCCGTCAAATCCTGAATAACCCTCCTCATCGGGCGCCATGCCAGCTGAGATGATTACAGCATCCTTCGGCAAGGCGAGATCGGCGCGAAACTCCGCGCCCTTACTACCCTGAATACAGTGAGGAGGCCAAAGCCCGCCATACGCTTTGAAGTGCCTCGTCTTATCAGGATGCCAATCGCGAGTGGCAAATATCGGCAGGCCAGCCAGCCTAAATTTCTCTATGTATCGGTTGAGCGCGGGAACCACTTCATCGCCCTGCGCGACCGGCAGCGCTCCACTCGGGCAAAAATCGTTTTGGACATCAATGATGATCAGCGCTTCATTACCCTGCATCGATTTCCATTATAGAGAATGATATCGTGCTTGCAATCACCGACCATTCCCGAACTCGACATTCACCATGGCCATTAAAGCCGTTTTTTTCGACGCCGCAGGAACGTTGATCAAGCCCGCGCGGCGGGTCGGCGAAAGCTACGCCGTCGTAGCCAAGAAATTCGGCGTGGCCGTTTCGCCGCCGCAGCTATCTGAACGATTTCGTGTTTGCTTCGACGCGTCCTCTCCACTCGCCTTTCCCGGCGCGCCGGCCACGGCGATCGACAGGCTGGAGCGAGATTGGTGGAAGCGCTTGGTGCGGAAAATCTTCGAGCCCTGGGAGCCCTTTGAACGGTTCGACGATTATTTCACCGAGCTGTTCGACTATTTTGCCCGGCCAGATGCCTGGGCGCTTTTTCCGGAAGTCTTGGAAACGCTCTCGGCGCTACTAGGCCGCGGCTTGATCCTCGGCGTCATATCGAATTTCGACTCGCGCTTGATTGGAATTCTTAACGGGCTTGGCGCCGGCCAATGGTTCGACGAGATCGTCATATCCAGCCGCGCCGGGCACGCCAAGCCGGATCGGCGAATTTTCGCGGCCGCCCTGGCGAAGCATGGCCTGGAGCCGAACAACGCCGCCCATATAGGCGATAGCGAGGAAAAGGATCTTTGCGGCGCGAAAGACGCGGGACTGAAGGGAATCCTGGTTGACCGCGACGGCAAGTGCCCCTCCGCCGCAGGCCCGCGCGTGGCCAATCTAAAAGAAATTCTCGCGCTTCTAGACGACTGATGGACCGAAGGTAGTGGTTCAATCTGATTTCAACAACCTGGTAGGGGCAGGCCCTGGTTCGATGGACTCACCATCCCGAGCGATGTCGAGGGACCGCGCCTGCCCTACTATCGGGCGACCACAGTCACCCCTACAGGATTTCGCGAAACTGAACCACCACCGGAGCGAAAGTCAGCTTGACAGGAATCGGCGGCTAGCAGCCTCTCCGAGTAATGTCGCTTGAAAAAAATCGGTCTCACAGGACGCGCCAGGATCAAAGATCGGCAGCTCGGCAATGGTTTTACTACCCCAGAATACCACCACGTTCGTGCCTTCGGCATACCGGCACGCGTACTTGCCGCGTACCTCACCGGTAAAGTCACAATGATTGCGCATTTCGGCGTCTCTATGAATTCCCTTCTTCATACAACTCAATCCCCCAGCCGGTAGCGGATCATGCAGTAGAGCGCGGCGACGCCGTCTTTCCATGTGATCTTCTTGCCCTCTTTGTAGGTGCGCCCGTGATAGGAGATCGGCACCTCGTAGAAGCGGCAGCCGCGCTTAGCGAGCTTCATGGTGATCTCCGGCTCGAAGCCGAAGCGCTGGGATTTTAGCTCGATGCCTTTCAGCGCTTCGGCGTGGAAGACTTTGTAGCCCACTTCCATGTCCGAGAGGTTTAAGTTGGTGAGCATGTTCGAAATCATCGTGAGAAGATGATTGCCCACGGAATGCCAAAAGAACAACACCCGGTGCGCGCCGCCGCCGGCGAAGCGGGTTCCATAGACGACGTCGGCGAGGCCGGCTTGAATCGGCTCCAACAATCGCGGGTAATCCGTTGGATCGTATTCCAGGTCGGCGTCCTGGACGATGACCACATCGCCGGTGGCATGACTCAGCGCGGTCTTGAGCGCCGCGCCTTTGCCCTGATTCACCGGATGTAAGAAGACATGGACCTTGTTCAGCGAATCGTTCGCGCGAGCGCTGTCTTCTTCCAAGCGCTTGAGAATTTCCCGGCTTCGATCCGTGGAGCCGTCGTCTACTAGAATAATTTCCTTGGCCAGCGGGACGGCACGGACTCGGCGCAGGACTTCTTCGAGCGTCCGCGCTTCGTTATAGTCCGGGATCAGGACGGACAAAATCACTGTTCGAATTCGCGCTTCTTGAGCTCGCGCACGAAAGCCGAGAGCTTGGGGTCGGCGTTGACGGCATCATTGATCTTGGCTTGGAAATCGGCTGCCGCCTTTTCCAGTGGGCTCGTATCGACCCGCAGTCCGATCCACTGACTAAGGCGCAAGAGCAGCGCCAAAGTTCCTCTGGGGTTCGGTGAAACCGACAGATAATGAGGCAAGGAGGCCCACAGGCTCAAATGGGAAACATTGGCTACGCGGCAGGAATCGGCCAACACGCCAACGAT
>Ga0209341_10005074_pt1 | contig 11998 bp, 13 predicted proteins | sample RifCSP13_2_FD_184020 | JGI IMG/M metagenome (GOLD analysis project Ga0209341, IMG submission 184020) | Soil microbial communities from Rifle, Colorado - Rifle CSP2_sed 13_2 (SPAdes) (version 2) | ecosystem: Environmental > Terrestrial > Deep subsurface > Rock core/Sediment | place: Rifle...
AACTTAAATGTTAATCTTTCTGCTTCCACAATAGCAAATCTCCCACTTTTAGCCTCACAAAACTTTCATTAAGCCTTATTCTTGATGAGCCAATAGCGATTTCCAAAATACATCCTAAATTGCTCGTCAATCTTGGAGCCAGTTTGAAAGTTTTCCATGAATCTCCCACAGGTTCTCCTGTCAATGGCTGCAGGATATATTCTTTTGATGATGAACTCGCAAAGTTTGGCAAAACATTGAGGGAGAGGATCCGGAATTATGTCCGAGATTCGAAGATACCCCACAGGTTTATCGCTGCCAATCTAGATAATGATTATTACCGTATATTGCGCGGAGAGGAAGTGGTTGTCATCCCACAATCGGATCCACAATATTTCGCTTTGGCACAAGAATTCAAATTGGCACGTGATGAGGCCTTGATCGCTTTGGTGAATAAAAAGGATCATATATCCAAAATACGCAGAATCCTTTTACAGTTTAAACGTTAAAAAATTTTGCAATTGATCTGTTTAATGAACTTGGCTATACACCACCCTATAGGTAAGCGTAACAAAAAAATAATGAAAAAAAATCTCCAAATTATCGATAAAAAGCTATTGACAGTTCAACTTATATTATTCTTTGCTGTATTTATGATTTGCTCACGGTAGGCTTAATAATATGAGTTCTTTAATGGTCTGAGGGTCGATATTTCCGGATGCATGATCAAAGGAACTTTGGAAATGGACGTGGAGCTTTTTAAATTTCTTTTGTAACTTTTTACTATTCATTGCATGTGTTACAAGAACATGAATGGAGGCAGCAGATTGAAGAAGTTTTCCGACAGCCAGAAGAGTGCTACCACTATCAGCAATATCATCGATGATTAAAATGTTTTTCTTTTGTACTAATAAATGTTTCGGTTTTTGAATCGATACTTTTTCATGAGTTCGAGATTTACTGAGAACCAGAAAGGGAAGTTTGAGTTTTTGGGCGATTTTTTGTACACGCTTCTTGGCACCTTTGTCGGGAGCAAGGACGAGGTCGATTTTGTCTTTCTTTATGAATTGATTGTCAATGTGTGGTAGAACATTCGTAAGCTTTCCCTTGAATCCTTTGATAAATTCTGGACTATGCGCATCGAGGGTAATGATGTTATCGAAACTTCTTTGTAATTCATCAGCTATGAATAGGCCAGCTGGATGCTTATCACTATCTTGTCGGCCATAAGCAATCCAAGGAGCGAGCAAAATCAGTTTTTTGACTCCTCTTCGACGCAAGTAATCACCGAGCAGTAATGTTCGAAAAAGTGCGTCGGATTTTTCTGTAATGTTGGTAATGAGGATGATAGTGCTCTGTGTTTTTTGTGGTAGAATCAGATTTATTTCTCCAGCTCCATAATGTTCTTCTTTGACTAATAGAGGAGTGACATTCAATTCCTTTGCAAAACTTTTCACTAAAGTTTTTTCATTAGAAAAACCGACAATTGTAAATTTACTTTTGGCCATAGGTTTTAAGGATTTGAATAACTTCTTCATGGGTCGTCTGAGGAAAAGATTCATAAAATTGTCCGACCGCATAATACCAATACGGCTCAGTAAGGCATATGACTTCATCGGCTTCTTCGCGAATTTTCTTGAGACTGTCACGGGCCCCATGAGGCACAGCGACAATGATTTTTTGAGCATTATTTTTCTTTGCTGCCTGAATGGCCCCACGCATGGTAAGTCCTGTCGCGATGCCATCATCGACGATGATTATAGTTTTATTTTTAAAACTTGGTAATTTTTTGCCTTGGCGATAGAGCCGTATACGTTCTTCTGCTTCATCTTGCGCCTGATCAACAATGCCATTAATTATTTTCTCATCCAGTAATTGTTTTTCTTCTTCATTCCAAAGGATATCTCCTGTTTCAGCATAGGCGCCAATAGCATATTCCGGAGAACTTGGATGTCCAACCTTTCTGACGATAAGCACATCGAGTGGTAGACCCAATGCTTTAGCTGCTTCATGTGCAACAACAACGCCACCACGAGGAAGAGCATAGAGGAGCGCGTCTTTACTGTTTCTGTATTTCTCTAGTTGTATTGCCAATTGTTTGCCGGCATCTGCTCTGTCACTAAACATCATAAATGAGATCCTTCACTACGGTTAGGATGACATAATGAGTGTAAAATGGCTTTCGCTTGGCCTTTACAGCTATTCAATAAGCCTTCGTAATAGCATAGTGTCACTTTTGGCTTTTTGGTATAAGGAAAGTGGCAATTAACCCATTTCTATGCCCTCATCTATGTTTCTGGCTCAAGTGCTTGGTCCAGCTTTTGTAATTGTAGCACTTGGCGTTTTTATGAATCGACAAGTCATTCGCCATATGATGGATCGCTTAACCGAAGATAATCCAGTTATCTGGTTTAGTGGTTTCGTTCGTGTTTTGCTCGGTTTGCTGATCGTTGTCACTCATAATGTTTGGGTATGGAATTGGCAAGTGCTGATTACATTGATTGGTTGGATTGCACTCATCAAGGGCGTGGTCTTACTTTGGTGGCCAGCACAAATAGTGAAGATGAAGAAAACCATGATGAATGACAATATGTTGATGTTTGCAGGTCTTGTAGCTTTGATTATCGGAGCGGTGCTTTCGTATTATGGGTATATGGTGAAATGACAATTCCAGATTGTCATCCTGAGGCTCGAACTAGTTCGGGCCTGAAGGATCTATTCAATTTTTAAAAAGCACCTACCAGACAAACGGACAGGTGCTTTTTTTGTACGAGCAGTGATTATTCAGCGTCACCACCGGGTGTATTCATCAGAAATCCGAGTCCCAATTTAACGAGCGGGGTTCTTTCTTCAGTTAACTTTTTAGCATCATCGAGGGGCATACCAAGCTGGAGGTACTTTATCATTCTTCTCGTGTAATCAGATGCTGTTACTGCGCCTTGGGCAATGCCTGTTTCAAATAAATGAACATATTTTTGTTCTCTTTCGCCAAAATAGTGAGGATGTTCAGCGGGAGGAATAGATGATACTAGTGACATAATTTATTCGTGGTAATTTTGTACGGCGCATTGTTATAGATAATTCAAGACTTTGTCAAATACTTTGAAACTGGTACATTTACATACGATTTTATATAATTGTCGTTTCTTTCTATAAGATGAAGAGAATTCTACTCCTTTTAATGTTGGTGATTATCCTGGCTGTCAGCAGCTATGCTTTTTTGTATTATAAAAAATATCAAAAAGAAACTGTCCCAATAGCAGTGACTGTTGAGGAGATTCTTCAGAAGACTGAAACAGGTTCAGTGACCAGTGCTAGTACAGAGGCTAATTTGAAGAGGGAAACAATTCCGGCGAATCTCAATCTCAAAGCTGCTTTCTTCTCTCAAGCACCATATGGCAATTGGGACTATCCTTGGCAGGAAGCATGTGAAGAAGCCAGTATACTTCTTGTAGCAAATGCTTATTTGCATAAAAATTGGGATACGGCACAATTTAATGAAGAAATCTTGAAACTCGTCGAATGGCAAAATCGACAATATGGTGATTATCAACATACAACTATGGTTCAAACTGCAGAGATGCTCGAGGCAAATTTTGGTTTGAAATCACTTCTTCATGACAATCCGACTCTAGAAGACATGAAAAAGATTTTGTCGCAGGGTCATTTCATTATACTTCCTCTGGCTGGGCGTGAATTGGGGAATCCTTATTATAGTAATGGTGGACCGAATTATCATGCTGTGATGCTCAAGGGCTACAAGGACACTGGGAAATTGATAGTCCATGATGTTGGTACCAAAAGAGGTGAGGATTATGTCTATCCGTGGCCTGTTATCGATAATGCTCTCCATGATTATGCTGAACCTATTTATAAAGGCGTTCGACGTATCATCGAAGTCTTACCACCCAATCAATGAGTATTCCGAATCTTTCTCTCGCTGTACTTGGTAAGAAAATTGCTTTTTCCACCGTGGTTCAATATGGCGGAAAACTTTTACAACTGGTCATTGGAGCAATTATTTTGAAGTTGATATCTCAGTACCTCAGTCAAAGTGAATACGGGGTGTATGGCACAATCATGGAATATGCACTCTTTTTCTCGATGCTGGCCAATCTCGGTATATTTGCAAATGTAGTACGTCGTATGGCCGATGCGCCTCGTGATGGGAAAATATTTTTGAATGCCTTGGTATTACGTATCATGACTGCAATAAGTATTTTTCTCACAGCAATTTTAATTTTGCTCTTGGGACAAGGAAATGATGTTTTTGTCTTTGGCAGTTTGCTCTTTCTGGGGGCTCTACTGTTTGATTATGTGACTTCTGTGTGCGATGGAATGCTGCAAGCAAATTACTTAATGGGCAGAACAACTGCGGCTTTGCTTTTGGGCAGGGGACTGTACCTGCTCCTTATCTGGTGGAGTGTACAAATGGCAACTTTTTCTATTCCTTTTGCTTTTCTTTTTAATGTTATTGCAGCGTTAGTGACTGCGGCAGTAAGTTTTTATTTCGTTGCTCGCAAAATCGACTGGAGCTGGAAAATCGATACAAAACTGATGTGGAGCATTCTCATCACTGGTTTACCATTTGGAATAATTAGCATTATCAATAGTTTGTATTTCCGTTTTCTTCCTGATTACTTTGCTCATGGTGCCTTGAGTGATGCAGAGTTTGGCACATTCAATATTTCCTTTCGGATCGCGCAAGTATTGGCGCTTTTTTCGACCTTCTTGATGTTCTCAGTATTACCTGGACTGAAGCAATTTATCGACGAAAAACATTGGCATAAAGTGAAGTCTCTTTATAAAGTAGTTTGGAAAATCTTACTGACCGTCGGGGCACTTTTGGTAGTTTTTGGTGGACTCTTTGGGGAAATGGTCATTACTTTGCTTACGGACAAAAAATATTTTCTACCAGAGTTCTGGTTTCTGCTACCAATGATGCTTCTCGTAGCGGCTATTTCATATGGTTATGATTTAATCCTTATTACATTGTTTGCTCTCGAGCACGATATGTGGTTTCTCAAAAGAGAATTCATTGCCTTAACTATTGCCGGAATAGTATTCGCTTGTTCCTGGTTGGTAGACGATATTCCCACAAAACTTTTGCTGATCATTGCCGCTTCTTTGGTAGGAGAAACTACGATGGTAATTCTGGGAACAAGAAAGATCAAGGAAGTTCTAAGTTCTAAGTTCTAAGTTGGAGGGATCGGATTGTCTATTATTGCATTATCATCATAAAAGCTTAGAATAGAGGCGCTTTTAATTTTTGTTGTGAACGATTTTTCCTATCTTGCTTCCGGAAATTATTACTTTGATTCTGCATGCCAGACACTTCGTCCGCAGAGTGTGATTGATGCTGAGCTCAAATATTATCGGGAATACAATGCTTGCGGTGGGCGAGTGAAATATCCTTGGGGTGAGCGTGTGGACAATGAAGTGAATGAAACGCGAGAGCTGCTCCTAAATATGCTTGGTTTATCAGCGAAGAAGTATGCGGTGGCATTTACTCTGAATGCGACGACAGGAATCAATTTGGTGCTGCAGCAAGTGAATGACAAAGATTTTACGCAAATTGTTACTTCAGATATCGAACATAATTCAGTTTTTTTACCCAGTATGACGTATGCTCGTAAAACTGGACTGAGGAGAGTGGTTCTTTCTCGAGATGAGAATGGTGCATTGGTCTACAAGAAAGAAGATCTTCACAAGGCAATTGTGATTTTGAATACCACCAGCAATATCGACGGTCGTAATTTAATCAACGTAAAAGAATTGGCAAAGGATATTCACGCTCAGGGAGGTGTTTTGTTATTAGACGCTTGTCAGACGATGGGACATAATCCTGAGTTGATAAAAGGGGTTGATTTTGATGCACTCTTTGCTTCCGGGCATAAAATGTATGCGCCTAGTGTTGGGTTTGTTGTCATCCGAAAAGAGTTGCTGAAAAAATTGGATTACTTCTTATTGGGTGGTGGAACCGTCGGGGATGTAGAGAAGGAGAGTTTTCAGTTAGTAGAGGATCCAGATACACTCTATTCGCGAATTGAAATCGGTCTGCAAGACTATGCAGCGATTATTGGTTTGAAGGAAGCGTTAAGCTGGCGAGCAGATTTTCGTACTGATGATGCGAAGTCGGCCGATGAATATGAACAGGATTTAGCAAAAAACCTGTGGCAAGAACTCAAAAATATTCCCGAACTAAAACTTCTTTATGATCAACCGAGTCCTGTTGTTTCCTTTTATACTGATAAGATAGATAGTCATACATTGGGACTCTATGTGGCACAGCAAAATATTATGTGTCGTACGGGATATTTCTGTTGTCACTATTATTTGAAGCATTTGAAAGCGTATCCACCACTTTTCCGAGTATCTCTTGGTCTCCACAATACCCCTGAACAAATAGATTTTTTTGTTCAAAGTCTTAAAAAAATTCTTTTTAACGTCTAAACACTATGCTCTGTATTGCTGCTTTTATTGTCTTCGGTTTTTTAAGCATTTTCTCTGTATCCTATCGCAAATTAGCCAAAAAAGCTTGGTACTGTGTATGGCGAAAAATGACTTTCCGACCATGTGATATTAATTTTTCTCAGGAGCTGAAAGGAAAACTTTTGGGCAAATTAATTTTTACCCATCCGAGACTTTCAAAATTTTTGGCACATTTTGCCAATGTGATCGCATTTATTTTTGTCATCTTAACGATATGGAGTGCGATTTATGTTTCGTGGGCAGGACTCAATCTCTATGTTTATGATACCTGTGAACCGACGGCCAGTGAATCATGTTCACTAGCTGGAGAATTTTGTGGAGTTGGAAGTCTAGGGGATGAAGAATTCAGTCTTTGGAACACGATTCTGCGCATTCCTGATCGTTGGAAGGATTGGAAGGGAGAAGACTATATCAGCCAAACAGCGACCTATTATAAACCATTTGATGCGAACAAAAAGACAGCAGTAGAACTTATCGATCCGAGTTGCAAGTTTTGTAAGAAACTGTGGGGGAATATTGAAGAGGCGAAGTTTTTTGATACGTACAATCTTAGCTATGTAGTCTATCCCATACCTGCAGGCAAGAATAATTTCCGTTTTCCGAATTCATATATGATGGCTTCATATCTGGAGGCTACAAAAAAACTTCCTTTATCTAACACTGGCACAACAGTCGCTGACTGGCAACTCTTGGAGAAATTCTTTGGAGATGGTGATGCAACAGGTACTATTCAAGAACAGTTCAACAATATCAAAGACAATCCCGAACAGGCTCGTACACGTATTCATGAATTCTTGAAAGACATTGGTTATAACGATGAACAAATCAAACAACTTCAAGAAATTTCTGACTCTCAAGAAGTAAAAGATTCTCTCGCACAACAGAAAGCAATTGTTGAGGAGAAAGTACGTACGATCAAAATACCCACTATCATTTTCGGTGGTAGGAGATTTGATCGGGTGATTGATGCTAATGCACTAAGATAGATGAGATCCTTCCCCCGCGTATGCGGGGGTCAGGATGACGCACTTGATGCATCACTTTTGCTTCTTTATCCAAGCCCAAAGAGCACAGATTATGGAGACAAGTAGTATCCATATAAGTGCCATGTTGATAGTAGAGAAAAGTATTCCCCAGGGGCTTGAGAAGTCAGAAAATCCATGCATGGGAAAACCAGGCATCATCATTCCTGCTCTTTTGGCCATCATGTTCCTGAAATCTTTATCATCCATATTCATCATTTGCATCATGGCATCCATATCGGCATCGTCCATCATGGTTTCAGAAGTTGGCTTGGGAGTAGCAGTTTCAGTGCTAGCTGCGAAAGCAAACGGAGTTACTAATACAAGAGAAACAACTGACACAAGAGTAATAAGGTAACGCATAAGGGTAAATTAAAAATGTAAAATGTAAAATTAAAAATGAAGTTTTAGAATTCTTCGGTAGCTTGGATTTCACCAGTGACGTTGAAACTAAATTCACCAATCACTTCGCCACCGTCGCTGATGATTTCACCTTGTATCGATTTGGTCAATGTCTGGCTGTCATAATTCTGTAGTGAGCAGGTAAATGTGACATTCGCAACTAAGCCACCTTCAGTGACATTGATACTCAGCCACTGAGGTAATTTTGTTGCAATACGAATATATTTTGCATTTGCGGGAGCAGATGCTTTCAAGTTTATCGTACCGATGTTTTGTGGGCAGTCAGTCGTTCCGATAGCATGTAAGAAAATGATATCATTCACATTGACTCTGATAAATGGCGTTTCAGTGGGTGTGGAAGTTGGTTCTGTGGGAGTCGGAGTTTCAGTAGGGATAGGTTCGGTAGAAGGAGTAGGGGTGGTAGTCGGCACAATTAATTGTGCCGGTTCGCTGGGGGGAGACGTAACAGAAGTTTCTTTCTTCGGTTCTTCGATACAGAGATTCTTTCCGTCCGCACCTTTCTGCCCATCGGGTTTTCCACTACCACCTTTACCACCTGTTCCTGGGCCACAACCATCGCCACCGTTTCCGCCATTGCCACCGGTTTGTGACTGGATTACACCTTCGCGACCATTGGCAGTTTTGCCGATTCCAAAAGCACCCGCCTTTGCTACAGCATTGCCGCCCTTGCCACCATTGCCGCCAGGATCTTTGGATGAGCCTTGTCCACCATTACCGCCATTACCGGGTTTGGCTGTGGCATTGCTGCCATCTCCGCCGGTACAGGGGAATTTGGCACATGTAGTATCGCCGCCCTTTCCGCCAGTAGCGGTTGCTTTGCCACCATTGGCACCGGCACAGCCTTTGTCACTGGCATTACCGCCATCGCCACCATTTGCAGTTGCATCACCACCATTTCCTCCTGTCATCATGCCGATCGTGATATTGTCTTTTCCATTGATGGTTCCGGTCGCAACTAAGACTTTTTTATTGTCTCCACCAGCACCACCGTTAGCGGTAGCATCTCCACCTTTCTCCGGTTTACATGCAGCATCTTCGCCCTTTTTACCATGTGCAGTAGCATCGCCACCTTTCCCGCCCTTGCCCGGATAAATATTAAGAGCACCCGTAATATTGAAGTTTTCTTCAGCGACCATCCTAAAATTACCTGCTTCACCGCCATTACCACCTTTTGCCTTCGCATCTTCACAATCGTCTGTTGTCTCTGCCATACCACCATCACCACCAGATCCGAGATGGAGGTTAAAGTTATTTACTGTAAGATTACCGGCATAAACATTGAAACGTAGGGCGTTACTACCATTGGTACCGTTGGCGTTACAGCTTTCTTTATTTGAATCCTGTCCGTTATTGCCATTTGGCCCATGAAGTTCGAAATTTTGAATTGTTACATTATTGTCCTTGCCGAAATCAAAGTTGAGAATGATTTTTTTAATATTCTTTGGCGGTGTCGGAACATCAAGTCGTGCGGGTGGAAGTCCCGGAGGATTCCCACCGATGACCCATGTTCCGCCGATACGTACGGTGCCAGCGACGGGATTACCTTCCGCATCGGTTGCCGGTTGAGGGGCGGCCGCATTGGCTTGCGGAATGAAAGGCACCGTAAGGGCTTGATTAATCAAGCCCTTACTTAATCCTGCTCTACTATCATACGTAAGCGGCCGCCCTGGTGCATTAGCGGGGATTTGCTCCAATGGCGTAAATGGCCCGATATGCAATTTCCCTGATTCGTATGTACCTGCATCTTCATAAAGTTTGTCGATTGCCCCCTGATCGGTAGCCAATTTGCTCGCATCAGTCACTACTTGGACATGACCATTTGAGCCGATCATGGCATCTTTGCTGATATTTACATTACTTGCCACAATGATGATACCCTGGCCGATATCATCTTCAGAAAGAATGTCAGGACGATTGCATTGGAGAGTGTTGTTGATAGTGAGTGTGCCTTTGACATTGAGACGAATTCTTCCTGTGTCGCAGCTCAACTTTCCATCGACAATGAGATCTTTTTCAAAGTTAAGAGTAGCATTGTTTTTGACAACGCCATTGGTTGTAGCAGGGATCGTCAAAGTCTCAGTAAACGTTTGATCTTTATCAAAAACCATTGCCTGAACTTGGCCATATTGATACCACCAGAAAAATCCAGCGATGAGCACAAGGATCACAATCACACTGAGTAATTTCGCTATTTTGGACATAGTTAAACATTAAAAATAAACCTTGCTGGCACTATACAAAGGGAAAAAATTATCGTGAAGACAAAAACAACTTATTCGGTAGACAAGAAATGGAAGCCGTTTAAAGATCAGAAGGGCAATTTGTTTTGATAATCTTCCCACATGGCTAAGAACGTAGGCGCAAAATTCTGTTGATTACTCATCTCCTTCATTAGTTCTTCTTTGTTAAACATATGAAGATCCAATACTTCATTGGGATTGAAGGTAAATGGCCCGGCAAACTCACACATAAACGTAGTAACCATACGGCGAATACCCTCAGATAGGGTATAGAGTTTTTTACCCAATATCTCCAAATCCACTCCACTAATATTAAGATCATTCTTGAGTGCGCGCAAAGCTGCTTCTTCGTCTGTTTCGCCATGACGAATAAACGTGGCGGCGCTATTACCGAGTTTTCCAATCCAAGTACGTTTTTGATCCGGATGCTGCGCGATACCGACTAAAACTATTTCTTTCTTTGGGGTGATCACGATGACATGCACAGCAGGCAAAATATCATGATAACGATCAATGTCCTCGCGCTTCTTTTGTCCGATCATATGCCCCTTTTCATCAAGGATATCTATTAGATTATTCATAGAAGATCGTCAATCTGTTTGGATTGTAGCACACATTGCCAGATGTGTTGCAGTAATCAATCCGATCCACTATAGTCTGCCCGATTATTTTTACTATTATGCTCGAACATATGCGCGAGACAGTTTTTGTTCCTGAAAGTATTACCAAGACTTTGCGTGCTCAATATTTACCGCAAGTTGTGAATGCCGTCCTGACTAATGCTAATTATATTAAAGGGTTGCAAGAAAAGTGGAACCAGCTTGTGCATGGTTTGGCAAAGGCTTTTTCCGTTGATGTAAAAGATATGGATGAGGAAGTACTTTTGCGTGAGATTGAACGAGTTTCATTGGTGCGAATACAGGACTTCATAGGGAATTCAAAAAATGTCGTGATGGGTATTGTCGGTCCAGGAGGCGCAGGGAAGGGTACTGTTAAAGGCGAAGTATCATCTGCTCTTGATGCCACAACTATTATCAATTCTACGACACGTGATCGTCGTCCTAGTGAAACGGATGGCGTGCATTACCACTTTATTACAGGGGAGAAAATTGCTGCCGGTGCCGTACTTGGTGATGTTGCCAGAAAACAAATCGCTGAAGATTTAGGTATATCATCAGTCGAGGCTCGCATCGATGATAAAGTATTAGAAATGTTGGAGAGTGTCGGTGAAAAAAAGGGAGAATATTATATTCCATTGGACATCGCTGCTTCAGATTGCAAATACGTGACGCTCATGTATCGATCCGGTAGAGGTTGGTATGGAGTGAGTAAAGAAAGTATCGACGCGACTGGTAAAGATCGTTTTGTCTTTATGGAGGAAAATATCAACAATTTGAGAGAAGTCAGCAGGTATCTGCGTTCCAGCAATGATGTTGCGAGATTTTTCGTGGTTTGTGTATTGCCACCACAACCGATTGCCTTTCATTCCGCTGCCAGAGCTTATGTCCGTGACGGTGCTGATATGCCGCTGGAAAAATTACAAAGCACTATTGGTCCGAGGCAAATGCGTGAATTTGAAGATTTGTTGAAATATATCAAGGAAGTTCCAATGGTTTTTTTGGCCAATGATGATCTTATCGATATCGATGGTAAAAAGCAGACCAGGGTTGGACAGGAATTGATAAAGGCCTTGAGACAGTAAGTGTTGTAAAAAAATGTTTATATTGCAGCAATTAGGGTTACATTTTGAGGATGGGAAATAACCTCGTAGAGTAGAGGTGAATAACCCATCGTTAGATGAATAGCTCTACTCTACAGCAATACAGTACAATGAAAGAGGAA
>Ga0209341_10005077_pt1 | contig 11995 bp, 8 predicted proteins | sample RifCSP13_2_FD_184020 | JGI IMG/M metagenome (GOLD analysis project Ga0209341, IMG submission 184020) | Soil microbial communities from Rifle, Colorado - Rifle CSP2_sed 13_2 (SPAdes) (version 2) | ecosystem: Environmental > Terrestrial > Deep subsurface > Rock core/Sediment | place: Rifle...
CGATCCTGGAGATCGGCGCCGTGCGCCGGGCGGAGGACGTCGGCTATGACGAATACGGCAACCTCGTCTGGGTGGTCGAGGACCCGGACGACGGCGAGCCCCCTTCCCGCAAGCGCGTCATCTACATGGACGGCCACGTGGACACGGTGCGAGCACTGCGGCCGCAGTGGCGGGCCAAGCTCGGCGGCATGGACGCCTACGACGGGCTCGTCGACGGCTCCAAGGTGGACCGGGAGTTCCTGCGCGGCCAGCTCGGCCACCTCCCCCCCGACCGCGAGTGGGAGCACCTCCTCTTCGGCCGCGGCGCCGCCGACCAGCTCTCGGGAGTCGTCGCGCAGATCGTGGCCACAAAGATCCTGCTCGAGCTCGCGGGAGAGGGGGCGCTGCGCGGCGCGATCGTGCGGTCCTACGGGACCGCGGCTGAGGAGGACAACGACGGCGGGGGCCCCCTCTACCTGATGGGCAGGGTCCTCCCCGGCGCGGGATTGGAGATGATCCCCGACGTGGTCATCCTCACCGAGGGCACGGGGGACTCGCGCAAGGGCGCCCTCGGCATCTACCGGGGCCAGCGCGGCCGCATGCAGATCGAGGTGACGGTGACGGGGCGCTCCTGCCACGGCTCGATGCCGTGGGAGGGCCTCAACCCGCTCGAGTTCGGGGGCGCGATCGTGGCCGAGGCCGCCCGGCGTTACGACGCGCGCGACGGCTTTCTCGACCACGCCTTCCTCGGCCACGGGACCCGCGTCGCCTCCTGGGCCCAGCTCGACACACCGAGCGATTGCGCGGTGCCGGAGCGGCTGACCTTCCGCTTCGACCGGCGACTGACGATCGGCGAGACGCCCGAGCAGGCCCTCCGTGACGTGGAGCGGCTGGAGGGGGTGGGGGCGGCGCGCCGGGCGGGGCTGCGCGTGGAGGTGACGGTGCCTCGCTACACGGAGAAGACGTGGCGCGGCTACCTGGCCGACAACCCCCAGATCTACAGGGGCTGGCTCACGCCCGAGGAGCACCCCGCGATTCGCGCCGCCGTCGCCGCCTACCGAGCGGTCGTGACACCGCAGGTCAAAGATCCCGGCCCTGACGCCGGCGGCGCGCTGCGGCCCGAGCCCCGCGTGGACCGCTGGATCTTCTCGACCGACGGCGTCGGCTTTCTGATCCGCGCCTCGGACAGGGCGATCCCGGTGCCGGAGCGCAAGGGCTGGATCGTCTCCGGCGAGGTCAAGCATCCGGCCATGTTCGGCGTCGGGCCCGGGATCGAGCAGAACACCCACAAGATCGGCGAGTGCGTGGACCTGCGCGAGCTGCAGCACGCGATCGCCCTGCTCTCGCGCTTCCCGAGCGCCTTCGTCGCGACCGCCGGCTAGTCTCATGACAGGAGAATCGGCTGCCGACCTCGTCATCTGGGGCGGCGGCTTGCTGGTTGTCGTCTTGATCGTCGTTCTGACGCGCCGCGCGCGCCGCCACGGTGGAGCCATCCGGGCAGGCGTTGTCGGAGCCATGTATGAATGGCAGAACCAGGACAAGCAGAAGGCACTCGACGTCATCGTCGAAGGGAGGGCCGAGGAGAGGCGGCCCGAGTATCCCGATGGGAACCTGCCGGACCTCGAATCGCCCAAGGTCAAGACCGCGAGAGGCTCCACCTCGGGATGAAGCTCAACCGCATCGAAAAGGTCCTGATGAACAACCAGGTGCGGAGCTCTCGACCCGGAGATGGTCGAGAAGGCGAGGCGCCGGCTCTCCCTCGAGAGGCGAGGCATCGACGTCGGTACCAACTTCGTCACGCGCTTCTTCGGTGATTTCGTCTTCGGCGTCGGCCGTCGCCGCGACACGCGGCGAGAGCGCTCGGAGGGATTCAGGAGCGCTCCGCTCGCGACCAGAGGCGCGGGGCTGCCTCCCAGGCACGGGTAAAGACCTCTCCCGCGTCGACGGTGACGAGACGGCGGTCGCGAACGACAAACCGTCCGGCGACCATGACCGACCGGACGTGGCTGCGGTCGATGCCGAAGAGCAGGTGGCCGGCGAGATTGCCCGAGTGCAGGGGCGTCGGAGGGCGGTAGTCGAGCACGACGAGGTCGGCGGGGGCGCCCGGCGTGAGGGCGCCGAAGCTCTGTCCGAAGAGCGCGGAGGCGAGACGCTGGCCGCCGCCGAGCAGCCGCAGGGCGTGGGCGGCGGCGTCGGGGAGCCCGGCGTCCCGCAGCTTCAGGAAAGCCGCGCGCGCCTCGGCGAGGACGTCCTGGTCCATGCCGTCGGTCCCGAGCGCGGCGCGGGCCATCGCCTCCACCGGCGCCCGTCCGACGGCGTTGTTCATGTTCGAGCGCGGGTTGTGGGCGAAGAAGGCGCCTGTCTCGTCCACGGAGGTGATCTCGCGGGAGCTCAGGTGAACCCCGTGGGCGAGGAGCGTGCGCGGACCGAGGAGCCCGTGCCGAGCGAGCCGCTCGGGGAGGCTGCAGCCGAAGCGGCGACGGCAGTCCTCGACGTCGGCTCGGTCTTCGGCGACGTGGATGTGGAAACCGCTGCCGGTCTCGCGGACGACGGCGGCTAGGCGCTCCAGGCTCTCGTCCCCCAGCGTGAAGCTGGCGTGCGCGCCGACGAGACCACGCGTGAGGCGGGTCGTTCCATGCGCGAGGAACTGGCGGTTCTCCTCGACCCCCAGGTCTCGTCCCTCGCTTCCGTTGCGATCGGTCGTCTCGTAGCACAGCACCGAGCGCAGGCCCACCTCCTCCACCGCGCGGCGTAGCGCGGTGAGCGATCCGCGAATGAACGACGGCGAGGCGTGGTGGTCGACGAGCAGCGTCACTCCGGAGAGCGCAGCCTCGACGGCGCCGACGAGACCGGAGAGGTAGGTGGACTCCTCGTCGAGGGCGCGGTCGAGGCGCCACCAGACGCGCTCCAGGATCTCGACAAAGCTCTGGGGCGGCTCCGGGGGGCCGGGCATTCCGCGGGCGAGGGCGCTGTAGAGATGAGTGTGGGCGTTCACGAGACCGGGGAGGACGAGCGCCCCCGACAGATCGAGGACGTCCTCGCCCGAAAGAGGAAGGAGCGCGGGGCCTCGCTCCGCGATTGTCTCGCCGACGATCCTGAGCTCCGCCGGCTCCACCCCGGGCGGGTCGAAGGTGGCGAGCAGGGCGCCCTTGAGCAGCATGGCCGCGGTCAACCCCGGGGGGCCGAGGGCGCCGGCACGAGCGGGTGCTCGCGCAGGTAGGCGGCCAGATCGCCGTCGTCGGGGCGGAGGGAGACGGGTTCGCCCCCTGCGCGGATGGCGCTCCGCACGTCCTTGAGACCGCTCCCCGTGATCACGGCGAGCGCCGTCTCCCGCCGGCCTACGATCCCCTGCTCGACCGCCCGGCGCACGCCGGCCAGGCCGGCGACCCCCGCCGGCTCGCCGAAGACCCCCGCCCGGCGCCCGGCCTCCCGCATCGCGTCGAGGATCGCCGAGTCGGGCACGGCCACGAAGGTCCCTCCCGACTCCCGGACCGCGCGCAGTGCCTTGCGCCAGTTGCGCGGATGCCCAACGCAGATGCTGTCGGCGATCGTCTCCGCCCTTCCCGGGATGAGCTCGCGCCCCTCGCGAAAGGCGTCGACGAGCGGCCGCGCGCCCTCGGCCTGGACGCCGAGCATCCGCGGCAGACGGGGGATGAAGCCGAGCTCGCGCATCGCGACGAGTCCCTTCCAGATCCCCGCGATCGTGCAGCCGTCGCCCACCGAGACCGCCACCCAGTCGGGGGGTGCCTTGCCGCACTGCTCGCCGATCTCGAGCCCGCAGGTCTTCTTGCCTTCGACGAGCGAGGGGTTGACGGCGGCGTTGCGGTTGTACCAGCCGTAGGTGTCGCACGCGCGCTGACACAGCTCCCAGGTGGCGTCGTAGCTGCCCCTCACCCGGATGACCCGGGCGCCGAAGACGAGGAGCTGCGCCACCTTTGGCTCCGGCGCGAACTCGGGGACGAAGATGACGCAGGTGAGGCCTACGCTGGCGGCGGCGCCGGCGAGCGAGGAGGCGGCGTTGCCGGTGGAGGCGCAGGCCACGACCCGCGCCCGCAGAGCGAGCGCGCGGGCGACGCCGACGACGCTCGCGCGGTCCTTGAAGGAGGCGGTGGGGTTGCGCCCCTCGTCTTTCAGGACGAGCGAGCGGACGCCGGCCCAGTCGGCGAGGCGCCGCGAGTCGAGAAGCGGCGTCCAGCCGGGTTCGATGGGCGGGAGCCTTGCCGCCGCGGGGACCGGCAGCAGCTCGCGGTAGCGCCAGAGGCTCCGCGGACGCGCGGCCAGGGCCCGGGCCGTCAACGCGCGCCGCGCGCGCCTCAAGTCGAACATGACGTCGAGCACGCCCTCCGGTCCGCAGCGAGGGCACGGGCCGTCGAGGCCCCGTCGATAACGTCGCCCGCAGCGCATGCAAACGAGGCCCGTCACGAGCATGGCCCTCACGACCGCCGCTCCAGGATCTGCCGGTCGATCTCCCCGATCCGTTGCTGCTGCGCGATCCAGAAGTCCGGATCCTCCTGGGCGCGCAGCTCGTCCAGGCTCCTGCCCTGCTGCTCGACCCACGTGAAGTACTTCTGGTTGTGCCAGCGCCGCCGCGTCTCGGGCGTGCCCTCGAGCCGCCATCCGGTCCCCGCCTCCTGGAAGATCGCGAGACGCCGGCGGGCCTCGTCGCTGTCCATCGGCCCCTGCTCCGAGTCGAGCCGGCGGAGGACCGAAGGGTAGCGGTCGAAGCCGTCGGTGGCCACCGTCACGATGGCGTCGCGGCGCCCGAGCCCATAGTGCCGGGCGGCGCGTATCGCGGCCAGGATGTTGCAGACGCTGCTGATGCCGAAGAGGCCGACCCAGCTCCGCGCGAGATCGGCCTCGACGCCCTCGGACACGAGCACGTCCGTCCCCTCCTGCAGGAGCTGGAGGCCCTCTAGGCACTCGAGATCGTCGATGCCCACGAGGAGATCCGTCGCCCACACGTTGTGGATCCAGGTCACGTGCTTGTCGCCGATGCCCTCGATGCGGTGCGCGCCGTAGCCCACGTTGTAGAGCGTCGGGCACTGCATGGGCTCGACCGCGACGGTGGCCGCGCCCGGGTAGCGCTCCTTGATCGCCTCTCCGGCGGCGGTCGTCCCCGCCGAGCCCATGGCGGAGACGAAGGCCGCCACGCGCAGCCCCCGTGACTCGGCCGCATCCATCGCGGCGGCGCCGGTGCAATGGAAGTGGAAGCGGTAGTTTCCGAACTCCTCGAACTGGTTCAGGATCCGGTTGGACGGCACCGCGCGCAGCTCCCGCACCTTGTCGTAGATCTCCTTGACGTTTGACTCGGAGCCGGGTGTCGCGATGACCTCCGCCCCGTAGGCGCGGATCTTCTCGAAGCGCTCGGCGCTCATCTCCTGCGGCAGCACCACCAGCGAGCGGTAGCCCATGCGGGGGCCGACCCAGGCCCCGCCGATCCCGAAGTTGCCGGTGGAGGGGAAGACGAGCGTGTGCGTCCCGGGCGCGCACGCCCCCTCGAGCTGCTTCTCCGCGAGGATGGAGTAGGCAGGCCCGACCTTGTGGGACCCGGTCGGGAAGCCGCGCGCGCAGAGCACGACGATGGGGGCGGCGACACCCGTGAGCGCCTCCGGAAGCAGGGTGAACGGGACGGAGCCGTCCGCCTTCCAGGAGACGTTGAAGAGGTTCAGGGGATCGAGGGGTCGTGTGCGCGCCTCGAGCGCCCGGCGGCCGAGGTCGGCGGGGAGGCGGGAGGGATCCTGCATCTCCGCGAATGTAGGGCCGCCGATCACCGGCGAAGGATGACCGAGGGCAGGGGGCACATTCAAGCCGCTCCCCCGGCCGTGGCGTACCATTGTGGGAGACGCGCCGCCGGGGAGGCCATGTCCATCGAGTTCACGCTGAACGGCGAAAGGCGGGTCATCGACCCCGAGCCTGGGGAGTCGCTGCTCGACGCCTTGCGGGAGCGCTGCGGCATGCTCTCGCTGAAGGACGGCTGCCAGCCTCAGGGCCAGTGCGGCTGCTGCCTCGCCATCGTCGACGGCGGAGCCAAGGTCACCTGTGCCGTCCCCGCGGAGAAGGTCGCGGGCAAGGACGTCCTGACGCTCGAGGGCCTCACCGCCTCGGAGCGTGAGATGGCGGCGCGGGCCTTCGTGGCCGCGGCGGGGCTGCAGTGCGGGTTCTGCATCCCCGGCATCGTGCTGCGCGCGCGGTACCTCCTCGACCGCAATCCGCGCCCCACTCGGGACGACATCGCCCGGGCCATCGACGGTCATCTCTGCCGCTGCACGGGCTACGTGAAGATCGTCGACGCGATCGAGCTCATGGCCCGCGCCCGCCGGGGCGAGCCGATCCCGCCGCCGCAAGACGACGGTCGCGTCGGACGATCCCTCCGGCGTGTGCACGGTCTCGACCTGGCCCTGGGCGAGCGGCCCTATGTGGCCGACATGACCCGCGAGGGGTTGCTCCACGGGGCGTTGACGCTCTCACCGCACGCGCGGGCGCGCGTCGTGCGCATCGACACGTCGAAGGCGAGGGCCCTGCCCGGCGTGCGAGCGGTGGTCACCGCCGCCGACGTTCCCGGCCAACGCTTCTACGGCCTCATCTACGACGACTGGCCCGGCTTCGTGGCCGAGGGCGAGGAGGTGCGCTGCGTCGGCGACGTGCTGGCAGCGGTGGCGGCCATGGATCACGCCACGGCTCGCCGGGCCGCCGCGCTCGTGGACGTGACGTACGAGGTGCGGCCGCCCGTCCTCGATCCGGCGGAGGCCCTCGGGGACGACGCCCCGCAGGTCAACCCCAAGCACCCGAACCTCCTCTCACACTCGGTGATCCGGCGGGGCGCCGCCGACAAAGCGCTCGCGGCAAGCGCGCACGTGGTGAGCGGGACCTGGGAGACGCAGCGCGTCGAGCATCTCTACCTCGAGCCGGAAGCGGCGCTGGCGGAGCCGCTCCCGGGCGGCCGGCTGGCCCTCTACAGCCAGGGCCAGGGGGTTTTCGACGACCGGCGACAGGTGGCGCGCTTCCTCGGCCTGGCCGAGGACGACGTCTATGTCGAGCTGGTGCCGAACGGCGGCGCCTTCGGCGGCAAGGAAGACATGTCGGTGCAGGCCCAGACCGCTCTGCTCGCACGGGTGACGGGCCGGCCCGTGAGGCTCGTGCTCTCGCGTGAGGAGTCGATCCGACTCCACCCCAAGCGACACCCGATCACGATGCGCTACACGGTCGGGTGCGACGCCGAGGGCCGGCTGACGGCGGTCAAGGCGCGGATGATCTCGGACAGCGGGGCCTACGCCTCGGTGGGAGGCAAGGTGCTGGAGCGCGCCGCCGGCCACGCGTGCGGGCCCTACCGGGTCCCGAGCGTCGACGTCGAGTCGCGCGCCGTCTACACCAACAACCCCCCCTGCGGTGCCATGCGCGGCTTCGGCGCGAACCAGGCCCACTTCGGCATGGAGGGGGCGCTCGACCTCCTCGCGGCCCGGGTGGGGATCGATACCTGGGAGATCCGCCGCCGCAACGTCGTCGAGAAGGGCGATCTCTTCGGCACCGGTCAGGTGCTCGAGAAGTCCGTGGGCATCGCCCGGACGTTGGAGGCGGTCAAGCCCGCCTACTACGAAGCGAAGAGCGCGGGCAGGGCGGTGGGGATCGCCTGCGGGATCAAGAACAGCGGGATCGGCAACGGCGCCTCCGAGTGGGGCAAGTGCCGTCTGGTCGTGGAAGGTGACGGCACGGTCTCGCTCTACAACGGCTACACCGAGATGGGCCAGGGCCTGCTCACCGTCCTCGTTCAGTTCGCGGTGGAGGCGACCGGCCTTCCGGCCTCGGTCTTCCGTCCCAAGGTGGACTCGACCTACGCCCTCGGCTGCGGGCAGACGACCGGCTCGCGGGCCACGCTCTTCGGCGGGCGAGCGGTCATGAGCGCCGCCCAGAAGCTGAAGGCCGACCTCGACTGCGGAAAGGCGCTTCGTGAGCTGGCGGGCCGGGTGTACGCGGCGGACATCGTCGTGGACGACACGACGCCCTTGGGGGCACCGGGGCGGATCAAGACGCACACGGCCTTCGGCTACGCGACGCAGGTCTGCATCCTCGACGCGAGCGGTCGCGTCGAGCGCTTCGTCGCCGCCCACGACGTGGGCCGGGCCGTGAACCCCGCCCTCTGCGAAGGCCAGATCGAGGGGTCGATCCACATGGGCCTCGGCTATGCCCTGAGCGAAGAGCTCCCGTGCGAGAACGGCATGCCGGTCACCTTCAAGCTGCGAGACCTCGGGGTGCTGCGCGCCCGCGACATGCCGGAGGTCGAGGTGATCCTCGTCGAGGAGCCGGAGCCGGAAGGGCCCTGCGGGGCGAAGGGGGTGGGCGAGATCGGCCTCGTGCCCACGGCGGCGGCGGTGGCGGGTGCGCTCGAGGGCTACGACGGGATCCGGCGCTACCGCCTGCCGATGAAGGACTCGCCGGCCGCCCGTGCCATCAGTGTCGGCCGCATCCGTGCCCCGCGCGGCGACTGGCGCTGAGCACGCTCGCGCGCGACCCCTAAGCCCTCAGCCCTGCCGAATGCTCCGGTTCCGGCACTCCCGTTACACACGGCTGCTGAACCAGAGACTTCGACGTTGCTGCAGCGCGCGCGATAGACCTCGCCCATGCCGCCCGCTCCAAGGGGCGAGACGACCTCGTACGAGCCGAGACGCATCCCGGCAGTCACCGGCATGCGCCACCTCTCTTCCGTGGCCGTCGGTCCGCTCCGGACGGCTAGACCGGGAGCTTCATGCGCTGCAGCAGCTCCCGGAAGCGCGGGTCGGCACGCAGGGGTGCGAAAGGCGGTAGGTTGCGGGTCCAAGGTGTGAACGGGAGCCGCTTCTCGTAGGCGACGTCCAGCCAGCGGAAGGCCTCGTCCTCCTCCCCCAGGGCAAGGTGAATCTTGGCGAGGTCCAGGGCGTCGCCATGTCCCGGTGCCCCGGCGATCTCGGCCGCGATCTCCCGCGCCTCCTTCCGTCGGCCCATCAGCGCGTAGTAGTAACCGAAGCTCGCCCTCAGGCTCGGGAGGCCCGCCACCGCCTTCTCGTGTGCCGCGAGAGCTTCCTTGTATTCTCCCTTTGCGGCATGGACCAGTCCCGACATGTAGTGGGCCCACGGGAGGTCGGGGTCGAGCTCGAGCGCCCTGCCGATGTGCTCGAGCGCCTCGTCGTACCGGCCCTCCGACCACCGGAGGTCTCCGAGCCAGCAGGTCCAGATGGCGGTCAGCGGGTCCACCGCCTGAGCCTTCCTCATCTCGGCCAGGGCCTCCGTCTGGTGCCCGAAGAGGTTGAGGTACCACGCGTAGTGGGCGTGAGCAGGAGCCGAGTTCGGGTTGAGCTCCAGGGCGCGCTTGAAGGACCGCTCCGCACTCGGCCAGTCCCAGTCGTGGTAGAGCTGGATCTGGGCCAGCGCGGCATGAGCTTCCGCCAGCGTGTCATCCAGCTCCAGCGCCCTCAGCGCCGCCGCCCGGGCCTTTGAGAAGGCATCGGGTGGAGGAGCTGGGACATGGCTGCCGATCTGGCTGTAGAGGAGAGCGAGCCCGGCATGCGCGAGGGGATCTTCCGCGTCCGCCGCCACCGCCTGGTTGAGGTGCGCCAGGCCCCGTTCGAATCCCTCCGGCGTTAACTTGTTCAGGTAGAACATCCCCTTGAGGTACGCCTCGTGCACCGCGGGTTTGACGGCGCGCGTCGAGGCCAGTTGTCTTTGCTCCTCGGGCGTGACGGTGATCCTGATCTCGCGAGCGACGGCCTGCGCGACCTGGCTCTGCAGGCGAAGCACGTCCTCCATCGCGCGCTCGTAGCTGTCCGCCCAGAGGGCCTGCTGGGTCCTCGGGTCGACGAGCTGCGCGGTGATTCGCACCCGATCGCCGACGCGCAAGGCCGAGCCTTCGATGAGGGCGTCGACCCCGAGCTCGCGGGCGATGTCCGCGAGGGGCGCCTTTGTCCCCTTGTACCTCATGGCCGAGGAGTGCGAGATCACCTTCAACGCGCCGATCCTCGCCAGGTCGGTGATGAGCGCCTCGGTCATGCCGTCCGCGAAGTACTCCTGCTCGGGATCGCCCGACAGGTTCTGGAGGGGAAGGACGGCGACGGCCTGGATGGCCGGAGCAGAGGCTCCGGGCGTCAGTGAGCGCCACAGGCGACTGGCGTTCGGAAGGAGTGCCCACGCGAGGCCGATGGCGACCAGGCCGGCCACCGTCCAGAAGACTCTTCGCCGGATCGGCGAGGCCGCCGGCCTCTCCGGCACCGTCTGCAGCGCCGCCGCGAGGTCCCGTGTCGAGGCGAACCGCTTCTCGGGATCCTTGGCCAGGCACCGCTCGATGATCGCAATGAGCGGCGCCGGAAGCCTACGGTTTAGCCGGCCCACCGGCTCCGGCTCGCCCTCGATGATGGCGGCCAGGGTCTGCGGCGTCGTGTCCTTTCGGAAGGCCCGCCGTCCCGTTGCCATCTCGTAGAGGATCGACCCGAAAGAAAACTGGTCGGATCGGAAATCCACGGGACGGCTGGCGGCCTGCTCCGGCGACATGTACGGCACCGTTCCCAGGACCACTCCGGCCCGAGTGGCCTGCTCGACCGTGGTCACGTCGGAGCCGACCTTCGCGCTCGGAGGGGCGAGCTTGGCGAGACCGAAGTCCAAGATCTTCACGAGGCCGTCGTCGGTGACCATCAGGTTTTCGGGTTTGAGGTCCCGGTGCACGATGCCAGCGGCGTGGGCCTTGGCCAGTCCCTCGGCGATCTGCGGCGCGAGGGCGAGCAGGCGGCCCACGGGGAGCGGGGCTCCGGCGAGCAGCTCCCGGAGCGTCCGTCCCTCGACGAGCTCCATGGCGATGTAGTGGATGCCGTCGTGCTCGTCGATGTCGTGAATGGTGACGATGTTGGGGTGGTTGAGGGCGGAGGCGGCGCGGGCCTCGCGCTCGAAGCGGTGGCGTCGCTGCGGGTCGGAGGCGAGGTCGCTGGGGAGGACCTTGATCGCGACGTCGCGCCCGAGCTTGAGGTGCCGCGCCCGATAGACCTCGCCCATGCCGCCCGCCCCAAGGGGCGAGACGATCTCGAACGAGCCGAGAGGTGTCCCGGCGGTCAGAGGCATACGGTTTACGCGTGTACGGAATCGGCTGGGCCCGATCTTGCTCCTTCGGACCGCCGAAGATCAAGGATTTCCAGCTCGTTCGGTCCCCTCGCGCGACGTTACGTCTCTGCGCCCGCGAAGAGGGCCAGGTCCCGGATGCGTCCACCCCGCGAACACCTGGATGAGGACGGCGCCGACCGACGCCGAGCGCCCTGCCCCAAGCCCTACGGTGATCATGCGATGCTGGGAGGTCATGAGGCGTGGCGGGACCGAGATGCTCCGGGCTCTTCTCGGGGTCGCGCTCCTGGGCGGCGTGGGGGCAGAGGCGGGAGCGACGGACCGCGTCCAGCAATACCTCGGCCTGGCCCGGGCCACGCTGGAACGCCCGATCACCCCGGCCGAGCTCGAGGCGGCGGTGCTGTCCCCCGCGGGGATCGAGGACATCGTGGCGCTCTTCCAGAGATCGCTCGCCTCGAGCCTGATCCTGGAAGGCTCCCCGGTGACCCCCGAGCTCGGCGGAGAGGCGACCTTGGACCGGGGACGGCTTCGTTTCGTCGAGTATCCGGACCCGCTGCACCCGATCGTCCGACGCATGGTGGAGCTAAAGGACGACCCCAAGGCGCTCCTCGACTTCCTGTCGCAGTCGCCCCGTGGGCGGCAGCTCCTGAAGACGACCGGGGGCCTCCACGCCCTCCTGTTCCAGATAACCCGCCATCCCGAGCCGGACGACACCCGGCGCCGGGCGCTGGACCGGGTGTTGGCAAGCGCGGTCTCTATACACTTCAAGACCTGGAGCGTCGATCCCGAGCAGCAGCTTGCGATGATCCGCCAGAATGACTGGCAAGGGCGCTACGTCGGCTTCTGGCACATCCATCCGCCGAGGTTGACCTCTCTCCCCTGGCCGCGGCCCGCGCACCCGTGCTGAACAGGTCCAGGGTGATCCGCCATCGATCGGCCGACT
>Ga0209341_10005083_pt1 | contig 11991 bp, 9 predicted proteins | sample RifCSP13_2_FD_184020 | JGI IMG/M metagenome (GOLD analysis project Ga0209341, IMG submission 184020) | Soil microbial communities from Rifle, Colorado - Rifle CSP2_sed 13_2 (SPAdes) (version 2) | ecosystem: Environmental > Terrestrial > Deep subsurface > Rock core/Sediment | place: Rifle...
ATATTTTACGAGCGCGCAGATAGTTGAGAAATAGTTTTGAGCCTTCAAGTATTGTGGTTTGTTTGAACGCTTCAAGCTCGCTCATTTTTGAATCATAAAGCGAATTTTGAATACTCAGATTTGCCAACACCGGTTCGGAAAAAATAACTTGCGAGAAAGATGCATCACCGTAAATTTTATTTTCCGGCTGAGAACCAGCTAGCGCTCTGTCCGAATCGATCTTCAAACCGGTTGCGGATATATCTAATCTTGGAAATAAATTTGAACGGGCTAAAGGAATGTTCTGATAGCTGGCCGCAATTTCTTGAATCTTGGCAAGTACATCCAGGTTTTCGCTTCCAATTTTCTTAATAACATCATCAAGAGAATAAGTTTCCGCACCTATATACTCGGGAGATTCCATTTGTATAATTTCCGCTTCGAGCAAAGTACTCCATTTAGGAGAAACACCAACCGCAAAAGCCGTTTGAAGATTAATAAAAGTTCTTTTAGCTGATGAGAAATTAACACTCAACGAGCCTGCATCTTCACCCAGTAATATCCTCTGGATAATAAGGGCGATCCGGCGGGCTAATCTCGGAAAAATATCTGGGTTAGCTGCAGCCATCACTCCTTCTCTAACATCCATTTCACCGAAGAATGAAAAAGTCGGAAGACGTTTTTCAATCAACCCGTTAACAAGCTCTTTAAATTTCGTACGGCTTATGGGAAGAACATCAAGATAAACTGCATCAGTGTTTTGGGGAATTGAATTCAAAAATTCTTTTACATCATCACCGATGATGACTCTTTTTATATTTACACCGAATGCTTGACTCAAGTCTTCGTCGGATACCTGAAAGTCCCTGAATTCGATCTGATAATATTTGCTTTGAAGCAGGATCAAATTTTTGAAGTCGACAATCTCCTTAAACAATTTTATATCTCTATCATACGTGCCTGGAAACATCAGGTAGCTGAGATTTTTAACACCGCTTGTTCCGTTCCTGCTTTTGATTCGCTGGATGACAGTATCGATGATTACCGGCGCGATTACCGGTTTAGGTAAGCTTGTTCTATGCGCAAGATCAGATGATGCAAGAACACCATACCCTATCACGATGTCAACTTCACTATCGGCGAGTAATTTATTATTCAGTTCCTTCACTTTTTGTAAAGTCCAATCGCCTATTAGAATTTTATTTTGGGGAATTGTGATGCTTGCTTGCTGTGAAAGTGCATCTTTTAATTCCTTCTCAAGATCATCAAGGACAGGTTTATTTAAGTCCCATTCGCCGTCAACCACAATCCCGATTGTTACGCTTCCTTTTAAGGATTTATTTTGAGCTTGAGCAGCCCCGCATAATAAGAATAAAATAATGACGAATAAAATTTTTTCTTTCATATATCATCCTTGAATTTTTACAATGGAACGAAAATAATTAAGCATCGTTATTATTCTTGATTTAAAAATTATTTCTCAATTTTTGAAACCATTTAAGTGGAAATGGATTTTTAAACAATCCGGCGAATCCAACTTTTAGTTTCTCCAGCTTCAAGTAAACGACCGGAACAACGATAAGCGTTAAGAACATAGAACTTGTCAACCCTCCTATTAACGCCCAGGCCAAACCGTTTTTCCATTCAGAACCGGCACCGGTTGCAGTAGCAATGGGAAGCATTCCGAATACCATCGTAAGAGTAGTCATAAATATCGGACGAATACGTGAATTACCGGATTCAATCAATGCATCATGAAGTGATAGGCCGCTTGTTCGCTGCTCATTTGTTCTATCTACTAATAGAATAGCATTCTTAGCTACCAGACCAATCATCATAATAATCCCTAACATAGAAAAAATGCTGAGTGCATTACCTGATGAAGCCAATGCAATAAGAGCACCGATTAAAGCAAGCGGAATTGAAAACAATACAATAAACGGATAAATAAAAGAATCAAACAGCAATACCATAATAAAATAAACAAACATGATGCCCGCAATTAAAGCAAGCATCAACGAGTCCATTCCTTCCGATCGCCTTCCAGCGAAATCTTCGTTCCGCCGGCAACATTATTGTTGAATTCCTTTTCAAACTGAGCGACAACAGTCCCATTTGGAATTGTAGCGTCAGTGAATGCGGAGACAATTGCTGATGGATTTCGATTTTGTCTTTCAAGTTTTGTCGGTCCGGTGGTTTGATAAATCTCTGCGAATTGCCCCAATTGAATTTGCTTGCCGATTGCATTTGTAAATGATACGCTGCCAACATCACTGATATTCGTCCTATCAAATTTGTCTATCGCAATCCTTATCGGATGTTCATATGAACCTTCGCGGTATTTAGAATCATCATTACCCGTAAGTGCTACTTGCAGTGTTGTACCAATATCCATAACTGTTAAACCAAGTTCAGCCATCTTCTGACGGTTAATGTCTATTCGAGTTTCCGGGTTTCCTTTCTCAGATGAGAATTTTATATCGGTTATACTTTCAGTTTTCCGGAGAGCTGAAGCAACTCTTTCCGAAGTTGTAAGAATCGAATCAGTATTAGTCCCGGTAATGAACACTTGTATCGGTGCTTCGCCTGTTTCACCTGTAATACTGAGTTGGCTGACAAATAATTTTATTCCCGGAATCATCCTTGAAAATTCCTTTATTTCCTGGATAACATTATCAGTCGATTTCCTCCTTTTATCCTTTGGAATCAGCGTAATAATCAGTTCGGATTCGTTATTAAGAATTTGGTTCTGCGGACCTTTTCCGACATTTGCCAATATTTTTTTCACTTCAGGCTTAGCCGCAATTAATCTTTCAATTTGCTGACTTACCTTATTAGTATTCTCCAATGTAGAACCGGGCGGTAATTGTATCTCAACGGCAAACTCACCTTGGTCCGACTGTTTCATAAATTCACCACCAATCAAGCCCACAGCCGGCAGAGCAATGGCAACAAAGAAAAGAAATGTTGCGATTCCTAATACTTTCATCGGATTACTCATCGACCATTTTAATAAAATTAAGTATCGGTTGATAACCTCCTTAAATAATTTTTCGAATCCTAAACCGATCTTACCGAAAAGAGTTTTCGATGAGATGGATTCAAGTTTAGAAAACCTTGAAGCAAGAAGCGGAGTAACGGTGAAAGACACAAATAAGCTAGTGAGTGTAGAAGCGGTTATAACAATCGCAAACTCCCGCATTATATCTCCGACTAAACCGGCAACCAAAGTGAGAGGAACGAAAACCACTACATCAACAAACGTAATTGATACGGCGGCAAATCCAATTTCATTTCTTCCCCGCAGTGCGGCTGTACTTTTATCCTCACCCTTCTCCAGGTGATGATAAATATTTTCTAATACAACAATAGAATCATCAACTAAAATTCCGATTACCAAGGATAAAGCAAGCAGTGTCATCAAGTTCAGAGAAAAATTAAAAGCCCACATTACCACAAATGAAGCCGTCAATGAAGTTGGGATCGCAATCAAAACAATCAACGAATTTCTTACGCTATGAAGAAAGAGAAACATTACCGCTGCAACCAGCACTATTGCAAGCAGCAAATCTTTTTGCACATCTTTCGCCGCATCGAGGGTAAAAACAGATTGGTCATGCGCAACATCAAACTTCAACTTGATATTGGAATATTGCTGTTCAAGTTTCTTAAGTTCTTCACGCACAAGACTGCTTACTCTTACCGCATTTCCATCCGCTTGTTTAAGTACTGCAATACCGATAGAAGGAATTCCGTTAATCCTGCTCATCGTTTTTATTTCAGCGATTCCATCTTCAACTTCGGCAACATCTTTCAATCTTATTTTACTTCCCTCGCGTGAAGCACCGATTACCAAGTTTCTCAACTCTTCAAGTGATGAAAATTTCCCAGCTACTCTAACAACAAACTGGCGATTTTCGCCCTGTATTTTCCCGGTGGGAAAGTCAAGGTTTGAGGAATTAACAGCATATGCAATCGCCGCAATAGAAAGATTATATGCTTCCAGCTTTGAAGCATCAAGATTTATTTTTATTTCTCTCTCTTCACCACCGGTTAAATTGATTAACCCTACACCTTCAACTCTTGCAAGTGCGGGTTGAATTTGATCTTTTATCAATTGGTAAAATTCCCTCGACGGCAGCTTGGATGTAGCACCGATTTGCAGAACCGGTGTTTCTGCCAAAGAAATTTTTTGGAAAACTGGTGTGCGGATGCCTTTCGGAAGAGTAAGTGAAATCTGATTAACTCTCCTCTGGGCTTCCTGAAGTGATGATTCAACGTCCGCTGATTTATTAAATTCGATACTAATTACGGAAACCCCTTCATACGATGCCGAAATAATTCTTTCAACTTTTTCCAAACCTGATAGTGCGTCCTCCATCGGTTTGGTTACACTATTCTCAACTTCATTTGGAGATGCTCCAGGATATACTGTGCTGACAATAACCCATGGGATACTGATGTTAGGAAGCAATTCGTATTTTAGCATGGAGTAGCCGAACAAAGCCAGTAAAGCCAAAGCAGAAAATATTACAATAACAAATGAAGGACGTTTTATTGAAAGTTCTGTTAAGGTCATGGCTCATTCCTTCATTTAATGATAACAACTTTTGAATTATCAGATAAATTGTTTTGGCCATTTGTTACAACAACTTCATTTTCATCCAAGCCGGATATTACTTCAAGAAAATTACCCGAGGATTTTCCGACAACAACATACTTCAACTTTGCTATTTGGTTTTGAACTGTATAAACACGAGCATCTTTGATGCTTCCAACCAAGGATTCCCTCGGAATAGCTAACGATTCCATGCTGCTCTGAGAAGTGAAATTTACACGTGCAAACATTCCTGCTTTTAAAGGATTCTTAGGATTATTTGGAAGTTTTACTTCTACCGGGTAATTATGCGCTTCATCAGCTTTAGATGCTATGTTATCAACTCTGCCGAAAAATTTTACCCCGGGATAAACGTCGGTTGTTATTTCGGTTTGTTCGCCGGTTTTTATTTGAAAAGCATCTTTCTCGGAAACATTCAGCAGAACTTTAAGCATCGAAATATCAACTATGTTTGCTACCGGAGTTCCACCGCTGACCATTGTACCTAGATCAACCATTCTTTTATTGATTGTTCCAGAAATTGGAGCTTTTATTTTTGTATCATTTAATTGTTTTTTCGCCAGCGTTAACTGACTCTCTGCAGCTTTCATTCCGAGTCTAGCCAGATCTAATTGTGCAGCAGAGATAGAATTTTCCTGGTACAGAGTTTCACTGCGTTCAAAATCTCTTTTAGCTTTCAAGTAATTAATTTCTGTAGAAGCAAGATTGGATTGCATTATCACATCATCGATCTGAAACAACACTGTACCTGCCTTAACGTAATCTCCAACTTTAATTTTAACATCAACCACTAATCCCTGCGCTTCGGAAATTACATTCACATCATTGCTGGCATTAACAACGCCCACAAGCGATATGCTATTAACAAGCTTCATTTTTTTTACTAATGTTGTCGAGACAGGTATATCGCCATAGGATTGCTTTTGGTCGGATGGATTTGTTTCTTTTTTACTCAAAAAAACTAATACTATCGCGGTTATAACAATAATTATAGATATAATTGAGAATAGTAATGATTTTTTCATATGCACAACCTCCAAAGAAATTATATGTATAAGCTATTTTATTTATCGAGATTAAATTTACTACAAATAGAAAAATCTATGTATAAGAATTTATTTCGTTTGTAATATTTCTAATTTATATAAAGCAGTAGAAGAGATCATGTCAGAATTAATCATCGAAATTTTCTAAAAAAGAATGTCCGATATCAAAAAAGGATTTAATCTTTTTTTAATCTAAATAATTTTCCATTTTTTAACTAACAGCTTTTTATTCAAATTGCCAAAGCATATCGAATAATGCTGCTTAAAACATAAGAAAAGGAATTTTTATTATCAACTACTCTCCCCTTTTTTGTTAATAATCTTAAAGCAATTTTTCTTCGCGTCTTTGCGGCATAGCAGTTTATTTTACTTTTCTTTTACCGCAGAGGTGCTAATACGCAAAGATTTTTAGAACAACCTGTTGGAGAGAATTCAATTGAGAGCAAAGCTTCCGCCAAAGGTGAACAGGTTTATAGTTCTTCTCCCAAGAAGGAAAGTTCTGTGCTGTAAGCCATTTGAATTTTAAATCGTTTGATATTTCACATTTGATCTCGAATCAAGTCCGGAACAGGCTCTTTGACTTTTAACCCTCCAGTGATGTACAGATATTACGCTGTTTTCCGTCATAGACTTGTCTAACTTTGGTAGAAAATTTAATAGCTAACTTTGAATTCTGATTTTTACAGCTCATTTTATTTCATTCAAACAAATTAGCAAGAAAATAGCGGTGAGATACACTCTTTGGTTTTTAATTCTATAAGTTAAGTTCAAATCCAGCAGTGATAAGACGAGGAATTCCAACTTTTATTCCTTGCGGTCTCCTGCCGGCAATGTACCTTTCATTAGTTAAGTTTTTTACAGATAAAAATACAGAGCTGTTTAAACTTTCTAAATGATATTTACCAATTAAATCCAACACAAAATAAGAAGGCATAATACCTATCTGACCATCAGGTGATGGATTGATAGTATTTAATTCATCGGTAAATTGCTCGCCAACGTGAGTTCCAGAAAAATGAAATTCTAAGCCGAATGGCATTTGAAGGCTAAGTGAAAAGGAAGATAGAAATTCTGGTGCGTATGGCAGACTATTACCTTTAATATTCACAATTTTACCGCTGGTCGCAATAAATCGGTCTGCGTTGTATTCAGCATTGTTAAATGATGCATTCCAATCTAAAAATATTCCGTAATTAGTATTCAGTAGTTTACCAAAATTAAAATTTAAGGCAAGCTCAATACCTTCGTGAATAGTTCTGCCACCATTAACAAGTCCGGTACCAAGTCCACCCGAGGATTCAGATACGGGAATTATTTGATTTGAAAAATCAAGCATATAAACTGTAAACTCTAATCCAAGAACAGAAAGAAAATTTGCTCTTATTCCTACTTCGGTATTCCAACTAAGCTCAGTTTCTAATTGGAGAGATTGCCCCGAATTGGAAATTGCATCCTTTACTCGAGGCGGGGCAAATCCTCTGTGTACTCCCGCAAACAATGTATAATTATCATCAAAATTAAAATTCACACCAATTCCAGGCACAAACGAAAACACATCACTTTGCCCAACAATGGATGTATCTTTTGAATCAACTCTGTTAATTCGCCTTTCAAATTCGAAATACTCAAGTCTAAAACCGGGAGTCAAAGATATTTGCTCGCTCAAGAAAATCCTATTCTGCAGGAAAACACTTCCTGCATAGCCGATTCGTACTTCGTCATCTTTAAGTTCACCTGATTGTACATCTGCTTTCTTTCCGTTAATTCGCTGTTCATATGCTTTTTCGTATAGGAATCTAACTCCACCATTCATTTCATTTTTTATATCCCAAAATGAATATGAATAATTTAATCGAGGTTCAACTCCAAACACTTCGAACTGCCGGTCTCTGTTACCTGTACTGTTTTTCATATATACAGCGCCATCAGAAACAGTAGTGTCTCCAAATATAATTCCAGTTAAGTTTGATGAATTTTGCGACCTGCTGAAATCCTGCCGCAGCCAATTTCTTGAGGTAGTGTAGCCGAATATGCTGGTTCTCAAAAATGCTGATGAAGAAATAAAATAATCATGAGTCAAACTTGCCGAATACCGCTTAATATTAAGCTTATCATAAGGAGCCATGATTGTAAAATATTCACTGTTATCATACATGCTTTGAGTTAGCCCCAAATAAGTTGAATTAGACGTCTCATCGTAATATCCAAGCTTAAGACCTATCCTGGAATGATCACTCAATTCAAACTTAATTTTCGCAGTAAAGTCATTAATATTATAATGTGTGACTCCAAGTTTATCAGCTCTCTTATGAAGAAATATAGTTTGAATACCTGTATTTCCGATAGTTGTTCCATATTCTGCTTGACCGCTAAAGTATCCTGAACCCCCATACCGTAAATTTAATATCGTTTTTGAGTTGAGCGGTGGATCGGCTGTTATATAATTTATAACACCGCCAATTGTCTGGGGTCCAAACAGAATGGAACCGCTGCCTTTTATAACCTCTATTTTGCTCATCCGATCTATAGCGGGAGTGTAATACATCTCCGGTTCACCGTAAGGAGCTAAAGCAATCGGTACGCCGTCCTCCATCATTAGTATAGTTCTGCTTCTGTCCGGATCTAATCCTCTTATCCCTATATTTACTCTTAATCCAATTCCTTCTTCATCAACAACATTTAAACCGGGAATTTTTTTAAACACTTCATTTCCAGAAATTGCTTTACTGTTTTGCAATATTGTTTTTGTTATGAGAATGGCTGAACCAGGTATTGTGTTAAAAAGTGAGGGTTTTATTCCTATAACGTCAATTTGCGGAAAATCATACGTCATTTCAGATGAATCATCAATCATCTGTACGTATTCTTTAATATCAGTCTGAACATGTTTACTTAATGTTGTATTATTTTCTACTTTCATCGAAAATGAAGTTGAAAAAAAGGTAAATTTTATTAATATAATGACAAGTAATCTGTCCTTCAGCATATCTATTTCCTAATTTATTTAAGAATTTTAAATTATTAAGATTTAATCTAAATAAAGATAAGAAGTTTGTCAAGCTAAATTTTGCGGTAGCACAGCTAATTTCAGAATAATAAGAACTTTTCCCCTTCCACATAAAGTTGGGTAAACCCGAGAGTGGAAACTTTACGCTGTGATTCAATTAAATTATTACTCGTCTGAAGTTTCACATTAACCATAAGGCGAGATTTATTTTTAAATCGTTTTAAAAGTAGTCAAATGAATCTCACCTTTAAGAATAATGTATATATTTTACTCATGGTATTTGACAAGTTATTTCTTTAATTTTAAATAAATAACAGATAGTATCACAAAACAAAGAAATAGTATTTATGCAATTATATAATTATAAAGTTATAGTTGAAGAATGTGAGGAAGGCGGATTTTATGGTGAGTGTCCTGCTTTCCCTGGCTGCCATGTTGAAGGTGAAACTTACGAAGAAACTATGAAAGAGATGAAAGAAGCAGTAAGAACTTTCATTGATGATTACAACTCAAGAAATGAATTACTTCCTTCTGATAACTTTTTAGTTACATCAGTACAAGTTACTGTATGACCAGTGTTTTCCCTGACGTAAATTCAAAGCAGATAATAAAAGTTATAGAAAAACTCGGTTTCGAATTTATAAGACAGGGTGGAAGTAGCCATGCTATTTATAGAAGAGCGAGTGACGGTCATAGAACAACAATTCCTACGCATGGAAAACAATCAATAAAAAGAAAAACTATTAAACCAATTTACCAAGATGTGGGAATCACCATAGAGGAATTAAAAACCTTATTACAATAAATTAACTACTTGATAAGATTAGTTCTAAATCTCTTTAACGAGTGGTTAAATGAGATTCACCTTTACTAAGAATATTCTTACACAAATCATAAACATCCTCCAGCGTAACATCGTCAATCAAATCAGATTTTCTTATGTAATGTTTATTCTCACCTATTGGTGCCCAATTAAATGGGTCAGTTGGACCGAAGATGGAAATTTGGGGAGTGTTCGTTGTTCCAGCAACATGCATAATTCCAGTGTCATTTGAAATGAAAAGCGTGGATTTGGAAATTAAAGCTGCAACTTCGGGGATTGAACTATTCAGAAACAGCCCAAGTTTAAAACGTACATTTTTAAGAATGTAACTGATCTCTTCTTTGTCAGTAGCGCTTCCTGTCAAATACAATTTAGCATTAAAATCTTGATTAAGCTGTTTCATAAGTTCAACATATTTTATCAAAGACCAGCGATTAGTCTTTTTCCCCGCACCACAATGAAAACCAATTACAATATCTTGAGACCTAATATCGAGTGACTTCAAAAATTTATCTGCTGCTTCAGTATCCTTTTCATCAAAAGTAATTTCAGAACGGAAATTGTTTGTATCAATTCCAAATGGACGAATAATATCCAATATCCTGTCTCCAACATTTGAGTCCGGAAATTTTCGCCAATCAATATCAACAAGCTTATCAAATAGATAGGCACTTTCATTCGGTTTTCCATCCAAGCTTCGTGCACCGATTCTAATTTTAGAATTCGAAAATCTGCAAAGTAAATTGCTGGTAAAGGAAATTGAGACTGTAACCGGTACAATTGCAGCATCATATTGTTTTTTTAGAATTTTATAAAGCTTAAAGAAATAAACCGGCAGCAATAATTTTTTCTTATCGAAGATGAAAAGTTCATCAATAAACTTATTCTTAACCAAACCAGTATAGTTAACCGGACTGACAATCAATGTGGTTTTGCTTTGCGGGTATTTTTCTTTTATTGCACGAAGTACAGATACACCGGAAAGCAAATCACCAAGCTGATTATGCTGCCTAACGACTAAAAAATTACTGGGGTTTGTTAGCGGTGCAATTGGAGTTTCATTCAGAGTAAGAAACTTTTTGAGAATAAAGTGGATAAAATTTGAATAATATCTTTTAGCCAACATTCATCAATGTTTGTTTTCTTTATCCCTGGCACCCGTACTGTCCGGTGGGCAGGCTTTATCTTCATCTTTAATCTCAGTGTACTTAGCATCCTCAATATTCTTGTATTTTGATTGTCCTTCTCTTCCACTTTTAATATCAGGATTTTCTTTCTTAGATGAACTCAAATACTTCACGAATACTTTTATAAATTTCCAAATTATATAAAATAAAATAACGTAGATTAACAATCTCATCATGGCGTCCTCTTAGTTTCCGGTTTAAAATATTCCACCAAAGCTCTGTCCTGGCGGAAAACCTGGCGGAACAATTCATCAAAATCCGCCTCGCTGTTTACAAAATCAATATCGGTTGAGTTAACTATGAGCAAAGGAGTCGTGTTGTATCTGAAGAAGAAATGATTGTATGCGTCGCTTAATTCCTCAATATAAGTTCGGGTAATATTTCTTTCAATTTTTCTGCCGCGTTTTTTGATATTGTACATTAATCTATCAACCGCCGATTGTAAATAAACCACAAGATCCGGTTTTCTTAAACTGCGGGCAAGAAGTGGAAACAGCGATTCATAAAGCTTAAGCTCTTCCCCGCTGAGATTTAAGTACGCAAATATTCTGTCTTTTTCAAATAGATAATCGCATACAAGATGTTCCGTAAACAAATTTTCTTGATTCAGTTCCTGCTGCTGCTTGAACCTGTTGACAAGAAAAAACATTTGAGTCTGAAATGCATATCTCTTTCTATCCGAGTAGAAATTTTCTAAGAAAGGATTCACTTCAAACTGTTCAACTATTAGCTGAGCATTTAATCTGTCTCTAATTTTTCTCGCTAAAGAAGTCTTTCCCACCCCAATTACTCCTTCGATCGCGATATATTTTACTCCAGAATTTCCGTCCAAAATGTATTCCTAATTTTCAGTTAATTTTTAATCTGGTTTTTCTAATGATATTTCGAGAAATATCTTCTTTGCAAATATCACTAATTTTTTTCTTTAAAACAGGATGAATAAAATTCGGAGCGATTTCTCTCAGCGGAATCAGTACAAAATCCCTATCTTGAATTCCGGAGTGAGGGACTTTCAATTTTTCATTCTTAAAAATTCTATCATTAAAGAAGAGAAGATCCAAATCTATTTCTCTAGGTCCCCATTTTATTGTTTCATTCCTGCCAAGCTTCGTTTCAATATTTTTCAGATTTTTAAAAAGTTCAATTAAATTATAAGAAGTTTTTACTTTAATAACAGCATTCAAAAAATTTGACTGCTCGACTTTTCCAAACGGCTTTGTTTCATAAACTGATGATGAATTTAAAATTTTGACTTTTGATCCGCCAGAGGCGGATTGACTTAACATTAAGATGGCTTTCCGTAAATAAGCTATCCTATCACCTTTATTTGT